>Ga0208323_1000711_pt1 | contig 13847 bp, 10 predicted proteins | sample June2015DPH_10_1_2_FD_184703 | JGI IMG/M metagenome (GOLD analysis project Ga0208323, IMG submission 184703) | Peatland microbial communities from SPRUCE experiment site at the Marcell Experimental Forest, Minnesota, USA - June2015DPH_10_100... | ecosystem: Environmental > Terrestrial > Soil >... | reverse complement strand
TGTTTGCGGCGCAGCTGCAAGCGACGGTGACGACAGGCGGGACGCCGACGAGCGGCGTGATGGTGACGTTCACGGCTCCTGCCGAGACTGGAGCGAGCGGCACGTTCTCGAATGAAACGAATACGACAATGGCAACAACAGGCGCGAACGGCGCGGCCTCGGCGGCGTTCACAGCGAATGGGACGGCTGGCCCAGCTTTTACGGTGACGGCTGAGGCTGCGATTGGAGGAGAGGAGAAGGGCTGCAACTTCATGCTGACGAACACATCGGCGGCCGTGGTCACAGAGAACTTTACGTTCTATCTGAGCGGGCTTGAAGCCATCAACAACACCGAAGGCCCCAATTTTTATGCCCTCGCAGGAGCAGTGACCATCGACGCGAATGGCAACGTCCTTGCCGGCGAACAAGACTATAACGACGCTTTTGGATTCACGTCACTTCAGCCTTCCGGCGACACCATCTCGGGAGGAACGCTGAAAGTGGATGCAACAACCGGCCAGGGGACACTCTCCCTGACGACGAACAACACGAAGTTGGGCTCGAGCGGGACGGAAACCTTCGGCGTCCAGTTTGTGAACAGCAATCACGCGCTCATCATTCAGTTTGATGGGTCGGCCACATCCAGTGGAAGCATGGACTTGCAAACGCTCCCGAGCCCGCTCAGCGCCCCCACCGGCGCTTTCTCCTTCACCATCTCGGGCGTTGACCCCGGCTACGATCCCATTGTAGTCGGAGGCGTGTTCTCGATCAGTGGCACCGGCCCTTCGAATCTGACTGGAACTTACGATGTCGATGATTTTTCGACCACCTACGTTGGAACCGCGACGCTGAAAGTGCCTTTCGCTGGAACGATCTCAAATCCTGACACTTTCGGACGGGGGACCATCAGCGGAAGCGCCATCGGTGGGGTACCGGATATTGTGATTAACTACTATATCGTTGGCCCCGAAGCCATACGGATCATCGATGTGGACACCGCCGATTCGGGCGTCGGTTCGGCGTTCGGCCAGGGCACCGGCACCACCTTCAGCAATGCATCGCTCGGGAACTCAGTGTTTAGTCTCGCAAGCAACTCGTTCGGCAGCCTCTATGCTGCGGCGGGCATGTTCTCGACGAGCAACACGTCGTCCCCTGCCGCTAACTTCTCGGGCGTAGCCGATGACAACGAATTCGACAATGCTGGCGTAGTGAGTGAAGCCGCTATCTCCGGAACGTATTCTGTTAACATCGGTGGCATCAACGGATACGGGAGCCTTACGATCACGCCTGGGGACCTAGGAACAGTCAGCGTCCTCGGGATATACATGGTCGATCCGAAACTCAACATAAATGATCCGAATAACACAACCACAGGCGGAGGAGGCGCTCTTGTTGCCGACCTGGACGTGTCTGTCGTCGGCGCAGGGGTCCTTGTTCCGCAAACAGACCCCTCAACGGCCAGCTTTGCAGGAAACTATGCCTTTGGAGCACAGGCTTCCTTCCTCCAGACATCCGCGACACTCGGTTGGGAATTCGACTTTATCGGGCAGGGATCGGCTTACAAGTCGGGTGAGGGCAATATTTTGAACGGGACCGGGTACGTCAGCGATCCGTGGGATGAATTGTCTACCCTCGGTGAAGACACCGGGGTCGGGTTCTCGGGGATAGCCGCCCCGGACCCCGTGAACTTGGGGCGCTATACGATGTACCCGCCGAACCTGTTCGTCATTGACCTCACCGCCACTTCGACTTCTTACTCGGTGGCCATCTATCAGGCCAGTGGCGGACAGTTGTTCTGGGTGGATGAAGATGAGTTTCTCGCTTTCAGGGACGATAGTGTATTCGGTGGATCCCTCCAGCTACAGTCGGCAACTCCTACGCCATTGTCGGCGGTAAAAGAGGTGGCAACAACTAAACTGAAACAATAGCCAATAACCGGGAAAATGGGCACAGCCGAGAAGATTCGGCTGTGCCCTCTCCCTCATTTCGAGTACGCCTCCCAAGCCCTCGCCGAGTCACGCGACTAAGCGAGCGTTCCCTCTCCCGTTCGCCAATTACAGCTCGGCGACACCCGCTCCGGGTCGCGGGCCTTGCAAAACCGATTCGAAAGTAGATTGGCTTCAAGGACTGGAGCCAACCACAACGGCGCTCCTCGGGGAGGACGCCCGCGCCCAGCTCTCCCGAACCGCCGTCCATCGCCGCTCTCATTCATTCCATCATCCTGATTGGTAATGACTTGCGGGTTCAGAAATAGTTCGGAAATAAACCGGCTTCCGTCCATTGACGTCCAGTGTGCCTTTCCTGCACAGTGGCGCGCATTGTTCCTCGGAGGTTGTGCACCAATGGAAGTGATTGGGGCCGAAAAGGCGGAGAAGGAATTCAAAGAATTGCTTTCCGCCTACTGGGCAGCGCAATTGGCACAGTTGGGCGCACAACCCGATTCGGGCGATTCGGCAGCAAGGAACGGAGACAGCGTGAAGGCACAGGAGGCTGGAAAATGAGCGGCGGCAGGCGAAGCAGAGATAACCGGAAACTTGCGGCGGGAATTGCGTGTAGTGCAATCCTGCTGGCCGGGCTGGCAGCAGGAGGGCACTGGCATCGCGCCGCGAAAGCGGCGGGCACATCCCTGCTTGCGACAGCTTTGGCATCGAGCGCTAGCATGGCACAACCTTCGTACACAGTCGTACCCGCACTCCCAGCACCCCCTCTCGCGACCTCGCCTGTGCCGAATCTGACGCCGGCTTCTAATTCAGCCCCTTCTGCAGTTCGCGCCGCCGCAGCCTCCTCACCGGCGATATCGCCCGTAGCGCGTGCGCAAGTTATGAAAACGTATGCCGCGCTGCCGATGATGTTCGAAGCAAACAGTGGCCAGACCGATCCGCGTGTGAAATTTCTCGCTCGCGCACCCGGCTACACGCTCTTTCTCACCGATAAGGAGGCTGTTCTATCGCTTCCGGCCGGTTCACCAGCGCCAGCGTCCCCGCATCAACACGAAGCGAGCCCTGGATCCAGGCGCGTCCAATCACCCGGCGCCCCGAAGTCTGCCCGTGTCGTCCGCCTGAAGTTTGCGGGTGCGAGCACGCCCACGGCAATCACGGGCCGGGATCAACTGCCCGGCAAGGCCAATTACTTTATCGGGAACGACCCCAAACAGTGGCACACCAACGTTCCGAACTATGAGGCTGTGGAATATCGAAGCGTATATCCCGGCGTGGACGCGGTCTTCCATGGCGACAACCAGCGGCTCGAGTTCGACTTCAATGTCGCGCCGCGCGCCGACCCGGGCGTCATTGCGCTGGAGGTTCAAGGAGCGCGGCGAATTCACCTGAATCGCGCGGGCGATGTCCTGGTTCGATTGGACACAGCCCGGGATGCGGTGCTGGGCAAGCCGCGAGTCTACCAACAATTGCCCGAAGGGCGGCGCGAGATTGCCGGCAACTTTGTGCTCCGTGGCCCGAACCGCATCGCTTTCTCCATCGGTCGCTACGATCACTCGCTGCCCCTGGTTATAGATCCGACCTTGGTCTACTCGACCTACTTGGGGGGAGGCAATATCTATCCAAATAGCGCCGCGAATGACACAGGGAAAGCCCTCGCAGTGGATTCTACTGGAAACGTGTACGTGACAGGAGCCACTGCGTCAACTGATTTCCCTGTAACGGCGGGGGCCTTTGAGTCTGCGTATCCCTATGACATAGCGGGATTCGTCACCAAGCTGAATCCCAGCGGCTCCGCACTCATTTATTCCACGTACTTTGGCAACTCGTACCCTGGCAATACAACTATAACCGGAATCGCGGTCGATGCTGCCGGCGATGCGTATCTCACTGGGAACACGGATTACGATTTCCCCACGACGCCGGGCGCATTCCAATCGTCCGAGACTAATCTTTATGGTAGCTACGCGTTCGCAACAGAACTAAATCCGGCAGGGACGGGGCTGGTCTACTCGACTTTCCTGGGCGGGACGGAGACGACTGGAAATGTCACAACCTATGCTTTTGGAATTGCCGTGGATGCGTCCGACAATGCGTATGTTGTTGGCACCACCACCTCGCCGACTTATCCGACGACGCCGGGGGCTTATCAGACTTCCCAAAACTGCACATTCCCCTACTTGGGGACTTGCACAACGGCGTTCGTCACGAAGGTCAGTGCCGGTGGCTCCTCGTTATCCTATTCCACTTATTTGGGCACGGGGACCAATCGAGCCAATGCTGTTGCCGTAGATTCTTTGGGCGACGCTTTCGTGGTAGGCAGCACCTACGCGTCGACGTTTCCGGTCACTCCCGGTGCGTTCCAGACTACCAGCAGCGAGGTCGCGGCGTTCGTGACGGGATTAAACCCGTCTGGTACGGCACTGGTATATTCCACATTCCTGTCGGGCACGACTAGTGCGACCGGAGACGCGGCTCTTGCCGTGGCCGTCGACGCCTCTGGCTATGCCTACGTGACCGGGCAAGTGAGAGATTCGGACTTTCCTACCACTCCTGGGGCGTATCAGAGGAATCTCCTTGATTACGCAGACGCATTTGTTACCAAGCTTAATCTTACCGGGTCGGCATTGGTGTATTCCACTTACCTGCCCGGCCTTACCACCGGCTACGGCATCGGAGTCAACTCCTCGGGCGAGGCTTACGTGGCGGGAGACAACGACGGTTATGAAAACACTTTTCCAACTACGCCCGATGCGTTCCAAGTCAGCCCTCCGACGACTACCACGAATGGATTTCTCACCGTATTTAACTCGACGGGATCGGGCCTGGTCTATTCGACATACATTGGGGGGCCCGTTGGGAACTTGATTACAGATGCATATGGGATTGCTCTGGATTCGTCTGGAAGCGCTTACATTACCGGCATGGCCGAACCGGGATTTCCTACCACTCCGGGAGCTTTCAAGACGACCTTAACGGCTAACACAAACTACCTATATCCTCAAAACGCGTTCATCATGAAATTCGCATTTCCCGCTGCGCCACTGTCCATCAGCCCGACGACGCTTGCGGCAGGCACGGCGGGTCTGTCGTACGGCCCGGTCATCCTCACGGCAACGGGAGGCACCGGGACGGTGACATTCGCAGTAACGGCGGGAGCGCCGCCGCCGGGTTTGACGCTTACTTCGGCCGGCCTGCTTTCCGGGACGCCAACGCAGACTGGGACGTTTCCTTTCACGGTTACGGCCACGGACTCGATCGGTGACACCGCCAGCCAAGCTTATACGCTGACGATTGGAGGAGCATGCTCCACGATCACTGTGGGGCCAAGCACCTTAGCCAGCGGCACATCTGGCACTGCTTATCCAGCAGTCACATTCACCGAAAGCGGAGGAGTGGGAACCACCACGCTATCTGAAAGTGGCGCCTTACCCACAGGCATGAGTTTCGTGGCAGGAGTGCTGAGCGGAACGCCGACCCAGACGGGGAGCTTTCCATTCACGGTCACTGCAACAGACTCGAACGGCTGCACCGGGAGCGTCAGTGTTACCTTGACGGTCGTACAGCATTCTACCGCGACAACCACAACCATCACGTCAACGGCTTCCAGCTTCAAAGGATTTGCTCTACCTACGAACGTCGCGCTGGTGGGAAACCCAGTCACAGTGAACTTCAAAGTGCAACCAGCATCGGGCAGCGCCAGCGCTACTGGTACCGTCACGGCGTCGGACGGTTTCAACCCCCCTGACTCTTGCCCGGGAGCCCTGACGGCCGGCGCGGGGTCATGCGCATTGACCATTTCACAGTTGGGATCGGGGAGCACGCCGCTGACGGCAACGTACAGCCCGGACGCGAATTCGAGTGGACTTCTCTCAAGCACATCAACTCCGGTCACGGAAAACCTTGTGCAGATCGTAAACTGCGGGACTCCGCCCTCAGCTCAAACGTCGGCTCAGGGAACGACGGTAACCTACACCCTATCGATCTGCCTTGCAGGCGATGTCCAGGCCGTGCCTGCGGCTGTGGTGACCGACTGTCCACCGGCTGCGCAGTGCAGTGCCACGATCACGCCAGTTCTGAATCAGCCGGGCGTGTTCTCGGTGGTCGTCACGATCGTGCTTGGCGGAACCGGGAGTAGTGTTCCGCTCCAGAATCCCCGGCCATGGAGCCAACCCTGGCCGCTGATACTCTTCTGTTTCGGCATGTTCCTGGCAATCGTAATGGCACTTCAACTGGCGCGGCAGAAACGGGCGCGGCCACGACTCTTGTATGCTGCGGGCTTCCTGATTGCGCTGCTGCTGAGCGGTATATCTGGCTGTACCAGCGCCAGCGTCGTGAACCCAAGCGGCGGTGGAACTCCAGTGAACACCTACACCGTGAACGTCAAGATGACGGCAGGAAACTTCAGCACGACCGTGCCCCTAACCCTCACGGTGACAAAATAGCCATTTCGCACGGCGGAAGGGATGTCAGCCTCGTTTGGGGCTCAGCTCGTTCACGGCAGGCTTTGTGTTCTGCCTATTGATGGCAGACTGCGCAACGACCCCAGGCGGTCCCTTTACAACTCCGCCTAACACATATGCCATCAAGGTCACGGCCACTGCCGGTGGCTTCTCAAGCTCCACCAGCGTGAACCTCAAGGTAACGCCATAGAGCGCGGCCACCTTGAGGGGAACGCGAAACACGGCACCTTATTCGCGAAACGTGCGCCAATCAAACACTGACTTGCATTCTGACCGTTGCATCGCATCAAAATAGCGGAGACACAGGAGAGCTGCTTTGCGTTTAACCTGAAATCTGAAGTTGACCAAATCCACGCAAGCGCATTTCCTTTGTTTCAATCGATTGTCGGGGGAAAATCCAGCGTCGGCGAAATTGGATTTTCTCTAATCATCCACCACTCACAATTTGTCATTCCGACCGGAGGGACGGCGCCTTTGGCCGTCCCGGAGCGGAGGAATCCCTCTTTAGCTTCGGAATTCAGGTTTAAGCGAGGTTCCAGCAATCCTCGCGGCGAGCTTGCGAAACGACGTCAACTGGACGATTAACGGGCGAAAATTAAGGCCATCCCGGATACTGAAGCCCCGCCCGGGATCCCGCCCTCGGAACTTCCGTGACAATGTTTCCAACCGCTACCGCCCCGTCAGCGGAACGCGCACGAGAATCGCGTCATCCACGCGCACGATCAACTCCGAAAATTTTTGCTTGCCCACATTCCGCATGGCCTGATAGCGCGGGTTCAGCGCATCCACATCCACCCGCAGCGGCGTTTTGGGATCCTTGGGCACGTCAAAGCTCACGCGAACATCCGGCTGGCCGTCGCCATCCACGTCCACGGCATCGGAAACGTGTTGCGGCAAGGCATTTACCGGTTTCCAGTCGAGCTGCACAAACGGCTTTTCTGTCTGCAGCAGGTGAGGATAGACCGCCTTGTGAATGGTAACCGTGTAGCCATCCGCTTGGATTGTGCGTACCGTCGGCCCGCCACTGTACATCTCGTCCACACGCAATCCAAGCTTGGTGAACCCCTTCGTGAAGAGCCCAAAGAGCAGGAAGGGCACCAGCATTGCCACAACCACAGTCATTCCCGCAGCCGTGTAGCCGAGTTTCGAGGTTGGCCATTTCATGCGCAGCTCCTAAATCACGCGCTGCAAGATCGTCGCGAGGTCCTGCGTGATGATGGTGCCTCCGAACATCGCCGCCATGGCCCAGGCCGCGTAGAGAAACATCAGCCGCGCGCGTTCTGGTTTAACCGCGACTTGCGTTCCCCGGATGTGCCACACCGCGGCGCCTTTCGGGCACGCATCCACACAGGCTCCGCACTTCATGCAGGACATCAGCGTTTCGCCCTTCTTGATGGATTCGTCGGTCAGCGACATCGTGGGACAGCTTTTCTGGCACAGCACGCAGGGCGAGCAGACCGTCCGGTCAATCTTGATGTCGAAGACACTGGTTTTGTTGAAAATGGATTGGAACGCGCCAAACGGGCACAGAAACGTGCATTGCGTGCGCTTCTTGGTGAGCAGCGGCAGCACAATCACCAGCGCCGCAAACAACACCACGAAAATCCCGTTCTGCACCATTCCCACGGTATTGCGCGCGGCGACGTATTCCGAAACGGCTTTGAACGGGCACAGCCACATACAATAGGCGGGCTCAAACAGCGCCAGCGAGAGCAGCACCATCGCCAACAGCACGGCCCAAGGGACAAGCCTCAAGCGAGGATCGAGCTTTTTCCAGTGCGCCTTCTTTGGCAGCGCGGCCATCCCTTCTTCGATTCCGCCGAAGAAGCAGGCATAGCTGCACCAGCCTTTGCCCACGACCAGCGTAATCGCCAACCACAGGCCCGCCATTGCCGCCATGCCGGCGCCAGCCATGCCGCCTCCGGGAAGGAGGGACCCCGGAAAGACCAGCGTTTTCGTGAGCGCCGCCGGGAGAATCAGCAGTGGAATCGGCAAGAAACAAAACGGCGTGCGGCCGGCGATCATTTCTTCGATCGGGATGCCCATGCTTCCCCGCAAAACCATGACGTTGTGAATGAACTCGATCGGGAACAACACTCCCAACGCAACGAAAAACCATCTTCGCCAGCGATAGGTGCTGGACGTCTTCATCATCATGAAAAACAGCGCGATCAGGAATGCGGCGGTGAGCGCGCTGGCTATCTGCAAGGAACGATCGGGTTGCAAGAGCCCGCGCAAGGACATGAACAACGACCAAAGCGCAATGGGCAGCGTCAGCAGCAGCGCCCTGCCCCAGCTCCGTGGGGGCGTCTTTCCGGCGAATGCCGTACACGCCGGGTCAGCCATAGATCCTCCTTCCCGCGAGCATGGCAACCCCGGCAAGCAAGTAATACAACGCGACCAGGATCATTGCCGTTCGCGCCACGAATATGACGGACGCGTTTCGCCGCACGCAGCCCATTCCCACAAATGGCACAAACCAGAGAGTTGTGGCGACAAAAAACACGGCGAAAAAAAGAAGTGCGGCAGCAAGGTTGCTCAACTGTGCCGCGCGCAAGCCAGCCGCTACAAATGGCGGGCACAGGCTCACGCCCGTCAGGAGCCCCAAAATCGCCGCCCCCGGCACGCCGCGTTTTCCAACGCGTCCGATGCTAACCAGCCCGGAAGCCGCGCAAGCGTGCGCGCAGCCGCGTCCTATCGACCGCGCGTACCAGAGCAACGCCACCCCCAGCAGGACATGAATCCCGCCGTAAATCAGAGTGCGCACGGCGGGCGGTGGCGACACCAGTACGCCAAGTTCCCATGCTATCGCGGCAAAAAGCAGATACCCCAGGAAGCGTGTGCCCAGAAAAGAGGAAAGATAACGCGCGTTCAGGCGCCAGCCCGCGCCCTCCGCAAGCAGGGAAGGAACCACCACGGGCCCGCAGGACGCCACGCATGCCGGGCCGGACGCCAACCCCAGCAGAAAGGCCTCGCCCACTAGGAAGGGTCCGCCCATTCGTGAAACGTAGCATTATCCGCCCTGGCCGTCTGTGACGGGTGAGCCCGCTCGTGTTCTGGGGCCCCGCCCAGAACATCAAGGTCGACCGGCGGGGAGAGGACCCTCCGTCGCTTCTCCCGGTTCGCCTTGAAGGCACAAGAGATAGAGCACTCCAAAACTGCCCTTTTTGCGGAATTTTGGTGCCATCCGGGGCAAGATTGAGAGCGTTCCAGGGGTACCCCCCCTCAGCTCGCGGTGCCCTGCAGACTCTTGTGACGCATGCACTATCCATCATCGGGGTCAGGGATGATAACTACACTAGGTGCGGCAAGCGGCTGCTAGGAAGAACGAGGGGTAGTGGAAACGTTTTCGGCATGGAGAGCAAGTGAACCGTCCAGGCTAGTTCCCAAGAGGACTCCACGGAGTGGAAAGTTCTTCCAGTTATTGTGGCACTTCTCAATCTTGGTTGTACCGGCGGTTGGAGTTCACATAACGGAGGTGAGTGTCGTGAATAGCGAGCAGAGCATCGGGTTACTGAATAAATCCGTGGCGGATGAACTGGCGGCAGTCCACCAGTACATGTACTTCCACTTTCACCTGGACGATTTGGGCTTCGCGCCTCTGGCGAACCTGTTCAAGCGCACCGCGATCATGGAAATGGGCCACGTGGAAGCGCTGGCCGAGCGGATTCTCTTCCTTAAAGGCGATGTCCAGATGGCGGTAGCCGAGCCGGTCGAGGCGATCATCGACCCCTCAAAAATGCTGGCCAAGGCGATCGAAATGGAACAGGGAAGCGCCCGCGACTACAACCGCGCCGCGCAGACCTGCGGCGCCAACGCCGACGCCGTGTCGAAACAGCTCTTCGAGCGCCTGGTAGGCGACGAAGAGGGGCACCAGAACGAGTTCGAGCGGCAACTGGAAAACATCCGCCGTTTCGGCCCCAGCTATCTCGCGCTGCAATCCTTTGGCGCTGCCACCGCCCCGGAACCTTCTGAAACGTAAGAGAGAAATCAGAGCCGCGCCGCTTGTTCCGCGGCCGTCCTCTATCTGCCGTCTTTCTGGGCCTGCCGATGGCCTGCTGTTCATTGGCAGTGTGAGTTGCCGGCCTACCCGCTACGTCACCCGGCACGACTTCAGTTCTGCCTGGGCTCTCAAGTTTGCCGCTTAGCATCGGGTCAGGAGGGGTGTGGTTCGCCGGCAATGCAACGCACTGTGTCTCGCGCGATGAGGAGTTCCTCGTCCGTCGGGATCACGAATGCCTTTAAGTTGGAATCGTCGGTGCTTATCTGTGCTTCCTTGCCTATGGCATGCTCGTTCCTGTTTTTGTCGAGTTTCAACCCCGCCCATTCGAGGCCTGTGCAAATGCGCGCACGGATATCTGTCGAGTTCTCTCCGATTCCTCCGGTGAAGACGACGGCATCCGCCCCGCCCATGCACGCAAGAAATGCTCCAATATATTTTCTCGCGCGATAACAGAAAACCTCGATGGCCAGACGTACGCGGCGGTCGTCATGATCCTTCAACTCCTGCTGTAGGACACGCATGTCATTCGTCAGCCCCGAGATGCCGAGCAGTCCCGACTGCGTGTTGAGGAGCATTTCCACCTCATGGGGTGATAGACCTTCTTTTGTCGCAATCAGATTCACTATCGCAGGGTCGATATCCCCGGAACGCGTCCCCATCACCAATCCTTCGAGTGGCGTCATGCCCATGGAAGTGTCCACCGGGTATCCGCCACGAATCGCGGCGGCTGAGCAACCATTGCCGAGGTGCAGCGTGATGACATGCGTCTGTTCTCGCGTTAAGTTGCGCAAAACCCGATAGCGGTAAGCCACATAGCGGTGCGACGTTCCGTGAAATCCGTAACGGCGAATGTGGTGTCGGCGGTACAAATGGTAGGGCAAGGCGTACAAGTAGGCCCGCTCTGGCAGGGAATGATGGAATGCCGTGTCGAAGACGGCGACCTGCGGGACTTTTGGCCCCAGGATTTGCCGCGCGGCCCGAATGCACTTGATGTTGTTGGGATTGTGAAGCGGCGCAAGGTCGATGCAGTCTTCGATTCCCTTCAACACTTCGTCGGTAATGATGGCGGACTCCGAAAACATTTCGCCGCCGTGGACCACCCGATGTCCCACGGCATGGATATCTGCGGCGCTCTGGACTTGCGAAATGCCCGATTCTTCCGACGCAATCCAGCGAATCAGATACTCTAGTGCCGCGGAAAGGTCGGCCAGCGGCGCGGTGAACTTCTGCCTGGGCGATTTTTCTGATTCCGCCGTGACAATTGCCTCGCCGCCAATGCGTTCCACCTCTCCCCGGCAGATGCGCTCATCCGCGTTTTTCTGGATGCGCTCGCGATCGGTCGCGATCAGTTGAAATTTAAGGCTGGAACTTCCCGAATTCAGTACGAGGACGTTCATATTCGATTCCGCCTTTGCCTTGTGATTCCCGAGTCTTTCGTCACGTCGCGGCTATTTGGAGTGCCGTGGCTTGCCACCGCTTTTACGGTCTCAGCCCCACCGAACAATTGTCATCCCGAGCGAAGCGAAGGATCTGCTTTTCGCAAGCCAAAGCGAAATGCGGCGTTCGCGTTTTCTTGCGCCCGCCGATTTCTGGCGGAAGCCGCCGAGGGCTCCTGCTTTCTGCAGTTCTCACACTCGCTCCGAAGACGTTGTGAGTCTAATAGGGCCACGTCCACGCAGCAACATTCGGTTCATCAATGCCGTTCTGGTGCGCGTAATTCAGGCACTCAATTTGCATGTTGCGGAACTTTTCTTTGGCGTGGGCTCCGACCCTTTGCAGTCTCGGCACGCGATCAATCACATCTCGGGCCAGGCTGTAACGATCGATCTCGTTTTCGATGGCCAACTCCATTGGCGTGTTGATGTTGCCCTTCTCCTTGTATCCGCGGACGTGCATGCCGTCGTGGTTTTTGCGCCGATAGGCCAGCCGGTGAATCAGCCAGGGATAGCCATGGAAATTGAAGATGATCGGCTTATCAACGGTAAAAAGCGAATCGAAGTCCCGGTCCGACAAACCGTGTGGATGTTCCGTGTTCGGCTGCAATTTGAAAAGGTCAACCACATTCACGTAACGAATCTTGATATCGGGAAATTCCTCTCGCAAGAGCACAATTGCCGCCAGCGCTTCCTGCGTCGGAATATCTCCTGCCGAAGCCATCACCACGTCCGGCTCGCAGCCCTGATCGTTGCAGGCCCATTCCCATATGCCGATTCCTTTGGTGCAGTGCTTGATGGCGGCATCCATGTCCATGAACTGAAGGTGCAGTTGTTTGTCGCAGACAATCACGTTGACGTAGTTTTCGCTGCGCAGGCAGTGGTCGGCCACCGAGAGCAGGCAATTGACGTCAGGCGGGAGATAAATGCGCGTTACGCCGGCGCTCTTGTTCACGACCACGTCCAGAAAGCCCGGGTCCTGATGGGTGAATCCGTTGTGGTCTTGCCGCCACACCGTCGAAGTGATCAGCAGATTCAGCGAAGCGATGTTCTCCCGCCACGACAGGTGGTTGCAGATGGACAGCCATTTGGCATGCTGGTTGAACATCGAATCAATCACGTGAATGAAGGATTCGTAGGAATTGATGAATCCGTGGCGGCCCGTCAGGAGGTAGCCTTCCAGCATTCCCTCAATCGTGTGTTCGCTCAGCATCTCGATTACTCGTCCGTCAGGCGCCAACTCTCCGCCGTCCGTGTCCTCGGGAAAATATTCCGCGATCCAGAACTTCTTGCTCACCTCATAAATGTCATCCAGCTTGTTGGAGGTAGTTTCATCCGGCCCGAAAACCCGGAAATTCGTCATGTTCAACTTCATGACGTCGCGCAAGAACGCCCCCAGAGGGCGGGTATTTTCTGCCTGCACCACCCCGGGTTTCTCGAATTTCAGCGCGTACTGACGGAAGTCCGGCAGCCGCAGCGCCCTCTTCAGTCGGCCGCCATTGGCATGAGGATTGGAGCCCATGCGGCGTGTTCCCGCGGGCGCAATCTCTTTGTATTCGGCGCGCAGCTTCCCAGTTTGATCGAATAGTTCCTCCGGCTTGTATCCGCGCATCCAGCCTTCCAGTAGCTGCAGGTGCTCCGCGTTCTTCTTCACATTCATAATCGGGACCTGGTGCGCGCGCCAGAACCCTTCCAGTTTGTGGCCGTCCACAACTCCCGGAGCCGTCCACCCTTTCGGCGAGCGTAAAACAATCATGGGCCACCGCGGCCGCTCGGCCACGCCCTTCGCGCGCGCTTCCCGTTGTATTCTTCTGATCTCCGTGACGCAGAACTCCGTCGTCGCGGCCATGGCTTGATGCATGCTCCCGTGCTCCGAGCCTTCCACGAAGTAGGGCGTCCAGCCATAACCTCGCAGCAAACTCTCCAATTCCTCGTGGCTGATCCGCGCCAGTATCGTGGGATTGTTGATCTTGTAGCCATTCAAATGAAGGATCGGCAGGACGGCGCCATCGCGAACGGGGCTAAGAAACTT
>Ga0208323_1000710_pt1 | contig 13858 bp, 8 predicted proteins | sample June2015DPH_10_1_2_FD_184703 | JGI IMG/M metagenome (GOLD analysis project Ga0208323, IMG submission 184703) | Peatland microbial communities from SPRUCE experiment site at the Marcell Experimental Forest, Minnesota, USA - June2015DPH_10_100... | ecosystem: Environmental > Terrestrial > Soil >... | reverse complement strand
AACCGGCAGTGCGTCCTGCACCGGCGGCACGTCCGACACCTCAACCTATCCGGCCTGCTCCGGCAGCGCAACCGGCAGTGCATCCTGCCCCGGCGGCACGTCCGACACCTCAACCTATCCGGCCTGCTCCGGCAGCGCAACCGGCAGTGCATCCTGCACCGGCGGCACGTCCGACACCTCAACCTATCCGGCCTGCTCCGGCAGCGCAACCGGCAGTGCATCCTGCACCGGCGGCACGCCCGACTCCTCAACCTTACCGGCCTGCTCCGGCAGCGCAACCGGCAGTGCGTCCTGCACCGGCGGCACGTCCGACTCCTCAACCCTACCGGCCTGCCCCGGCAGCGCAACCGGCAGTGCATCCTGCACCGGCGGCACGTCCGACTCCTCAACCTAACCGGCCTGCTCCGGCAGCGCGTCCTGCACCGGCGGCGCGTCCGGCTCCGGCGCCACAAAAGAAGACCACTCCGCCACCCGCGCCAAAACGAGTGGAGCCTGCTGCCCAGAAGCCGGAGAAACCCGTGCGGCATTAGTCGGGCCGCGCAGGCGCAATTCGCTGGAACCCTGTCCGACAACAGTGCTCTGGCGGAGTTGAGTGTGGAAACCTTCACAGCCGCTGACCGAATCTGCTTGGGTGCAGAGGTTAGCGGGGAAATTCCGGCTACGAATGGCGGGGTCGAACCCTCCGCCTATTTACACAAGCAGCTTGACATCACCCCTGGACGCTGGGTGCTTGCCTTCCAACCGTTTGCATCGTAACTTCGCATGGCCGCAAGGCCATGCGAAGTCATGCCTCTGAACCACCTTCACGCCGTAGTGCTGCATTTCATGGCATCGACGACCACCCCTGACTGGCAATTGACCGGCTCTCGCCGCTCCGCACGGTCGATCCGGCGCAGGGAAAATGCCGAATCGAATCTCTGACCCTGAGCAGCAAATCGTGATGGAGTCTGAGCTCTCCGTGGGTAGTCCGACGCCAGATAAATGCACGCGCCCACGTAATTAAGCGCCGCTGGCACGCTGGCATTGGCCCCTCTCCCCATCCGAGATCCACGCTTGCGTGCTAGGGGGCAAAGTGTGTAGATCGCTCCCCGCGCAAGGCATGAAATACACCAGATTGTCAGTAAGAAATCAAGCGCGACTTCTTTTCTGTCGTAGCGAAGTGAGAAGCTCCTGTTTTGTTTAGCAAAAACGAAGTGTTGTATACTCACTCCCACCCGGGAACCCCCAAAGCGGGCCCCTGGTGGAAGGTCCAAATCCCGAAAGGATGGCCACAGCCATGAATCGCACCTTACTGCTTTGCCCCTTGCTTTTCCTCGTGGCGTCGATGGTTCTCGGATGGGCTCAGCCGCCTCAGCGGCCTCAGCCCCCGGCGCCGCTGATCTCGCCAGAGGTACACTCTGACAATCGTGTTACGTTCCGCTTCCGCGCTCCCAATGCTAAGGAGGTCTTGCTTGCCCGCGAGGGTACAGAGCCTGTGCCCATGCAGAAAGACGAGCAAGGTGTTTGGAGTGTCACTACCGATCCGCTGGAGCCGGATTTCTACGGTTACTCGTTTGAGGCCGACGGGGTCCGCTTGATCGACCCCTCGAACCACCTGATGAAACCCAACCTGCTTAACACCCAGAGTGTCGTGCACGTGCCCGGACCGGCCTCCCTGCCGTGGGAGATCAATGACGTTCCACACGGCGCCATCCACCACCATTTCTACAGGTCGCGGATCGTGGGCGATGATCGGGACTTTTACGTTTATACTCCCCCCGCCTACAGCCCCAAAGCCAAGAAACTCTACGCCACGCTCTACCTTTTGCACGGTTTCAGCGATGACGCGAGCGCCTGGACCGCCGTCGGGCGCGCGCACGTGATCCTCGACAACCTGATTGCGCAGGGGAAGGCCAAGCCCATGATTGTCGTCATGCCCCTCGGCTACGGCGCGCCGGAGATCGTCTCCCAGGGCTTCGCGGCGTTTCACGACGCCAGCCTTCGCCAACGCAACTTCCAGAAGTTTCGTGACGCCCTGATGAACGAAGTCATTCCGCAGGTCGAGGGGGCTTATCGGGTCTCAAAGGACCGCAAGTCCCGAGCTGTCGCGGGGCTATCAATGGGCGGCGCCGAGTCCCTCTTAACCGGATTGAACACTCTGGACCACTTCGCCTGGATCGGCGCTTTCAGCTCGGGTGGACTTGCCGAGGAGTTCAAGGCGGAGTTCCCAACGCTCGACTCCAAAGCTAACACGCAACTGCGACTGCTTTGGATCGCTTGCGGCACGGACGACCATCTCATCGACATAAACCGCAAGTTCCGTGACTGGCTCAAGTCGAAGGCAATCCAGCACACCGATATTGAGACGCCGGGCGCCCACACCTGGATGGTCTGGCGGCGCAACCTTGCCAGCTTCGCCTCCCTCTTGTTCCAGAAGAATGCGCCTGAGTGAGTAGATTCGAGCCCCACTTTGCCAGGCAATTCGGCGGCCCCTTTGACGGTATTGACGGCTACCGGTCATACACATAGACGGCTCCCGAATCTGGCGAATCAGCGTGCGCGACAAAAACCACCAGGGCCGTGGGCCACTGGAACCAGCGAAAGATCTTAGGGTACTCGGCAAACTCCAACAGCTTGGCAACGGCTTCGTCCACGGTTTCCAGTTTGCTCAGTTGAAACATCCGAGTGACTTGCGTTTGGCCGAACATCTTGGCTCTCCTCCTTTCGTCGGCGTGAACTTATAAAGTGAGCGGGCTCGTCTGTGGCCTTCGCAATTTTCTTCGTGCCAGCCCTTTCCTTTCCATCAGAGGACAATGCGTCTGTGTACTGTTCATAAACTTGACATTCACTCTGTCGGGGAGTTACATTAGGCTCACTCATTAGGATCGTCGCCCTAAGGGAGGTTGCCCATGCCCCCGCGCTTCAGTGTTACCGACCAGCGGCGAACCGCGACAAAGCGCATTGTGCTCTGCTGCGGATTTGTTGGCCTTTCATTTCTCGCCATCGTAGGGTTTGGTCTTCTTCAGAGGTCACAAGCCTCAGAGAATATTCTCCCTCACCGCCAAGTTTCTGCCGCGCCCACCGAAACTCATCCCAAGCTCGTCGCGACTTACGGCAAGCTGCCTCTCGGTTTTGAGGCCAACCAGGGCCAGGTGGGTGGGCCCGTCAAGTTTCTCTCGCACGGCCGCGGCTCCACGATTTTTCTCACCGCTGACGAGGCCGTCCTGACCTTGCGGAAATCCCAGCCCCGCATGAGCCGGTTTGGCAAGTTCGGACTTCCCGGCCGGCTTGACCCGTTTGGCCCGCTTGACCAACGCGGCGGACGCTGGCCGAGCCATGCCGGCGACTGGAAATCACTGTGGCGGTCGCTGATCCCCGACGTCGGCCAACTGCTTCCCGATCCGAGCGCAGGCAAAGCCGGCGTGGCGTGGGGACTGGAATCTGAGCCGCTGCAGGTGGTGCGGATGAGACTGGTGGGCGGCAACGCCAAGGCGCGAGTGGTCGGACTCGACGAGCTTCCCGGCCGCAGCAACTATTTCATTGGCAACGACCCCAAGAAGTGGCGCACCAACGTGCCCACCTATGCCAAGGTGAGGTTCCATGACGTCTGCTCCGGCGTTGACTTGGTTTATTACGGCAACCAGGGCGGACAACTCGAGTATGACTTCTTCGTTGCGCCCGGCGCCGACCCGAACCAGATCAAGCTGAGCTTTGCGGGCGCGGAGGGAATGCGCGTAGACGCGGCCAGCGGCGACTTGGTGCTGAAGGTGGGCAAGGAGGAGGTCCGCTTCCAAAAGCCCGCCCTCTACCAGCCCGCTGTAGCGGCGGTCTATGACCGCCGTTTTCAACCGTCAACCAACCGAGACCCTGTAACGGCGGTCTCCGGTCCTGATGCTCGTCACTCGTCACTCGCCACTCGTCACTGCTCTTTCGTGCTGGCGAGCAACAACGAGGTAGCCTTCCGAGTGGCGGGATACGACCCTAAGCGAGCATTGGTGATTGACCCGGTGCTGAGCTACTCCACTTACCTGGGCGGCAGCGGCTGGGACCAAGGCAGCAGCATTGCGGTGGACGCGGCCGGCAACGCCTACGTGACGGGCTACACCGAATCGGCCGACTTCCCCACCGCTAACCCGCTGCAGGCGACGTTGCGCGGCACCTGCGGTACGGCCCCTAACACGTATGCTTGTCCCGATGTTTTCGTGACCAAGCTGAATCCTTCGGGCTCGGCGCTCGTCTATTCCACCTACCTGGGCGGCAGCGGCTGGGACCAAGGCAGCGGCATTGCGGTGGACGCTGCGGGCAACGCCTACGTGACGGGCACCACTTACTCGGCCGACTTCCCCACCGCTAACCCGCTGCAGGCGACCAACAAAGCTGCAGCGGCACACCCGGGGCACGATACTGCGTTTGTCGCCAAACTGAGCTCGACCGGCTCGGCCCTCGTCTACTCCACCTACCTGGGCGGCAGCAACGAAGACGCGGCCTCGGGCATCGCCGTTGACTCCTCCGGCAACGCTTACGTCACGGGGGGGACTAGCTCGACCAACTTCCCCACCGTCAACCCGTTTCAAGCCACCTGCGGTGGCAGCTGGCAAAACTGCGGCGACGCCTTTGTGGCCAAGCTGAATCCCGCCGGGAGTGCACTCGTGTACTCCACTTACTTGGGCGGCAGCGGGGGTGACGGGGCCTCCGGCATCGCCGTGGATGCGGCCGGCAACGCCTACGTCACGGGCACCACTGACTCGACCAATTTCCCCACTGCCAACCCGCTCCAAGCCAACTGCGATGGCTGTGCCAACAACAACAGGAGGGACGCCTTTGTGGCCAAGCTGAATCCCGCCGGGAGCGCACTCGTCTACTCCACGTACCTGGGCGGCAGCAGCTACGACGATGGCACCGGTATCGCGGTGGACGCTGCGGGCAACGCCTACGTCGCGGGCCGCACGTATTCGACCGATTTCCCCACCGCCAACCCGCTCCAAAGCACCTGCGGTGGCTGTGGCTCCCCCAATTACCACGATGATGCCTTTGTGGCCAAGCTGAATCCCACCGGTACCGCGCTCGTTTACTCCACCTACCTGGGCGGCAGCAACGAAGAGGCGGCCACGGGCATCGCCGTCGACTCCTCCGGCAACGCCTACGTCACGGGCTTTACCAACTCGACCGATTTCCCCACCGCCAACCCGCTCCAGCCCGGCTACGGCGTGGACGCCTTTGTGGCCGAGCTCAATCCCACCGGCAGCGTGCTGGTCTACTCCACCTACCTGGGCGGCAGCAACGAAAACGCGGCCACGGGCATCGCCGCCGACTCGTCCGGCAACGCCTACGTAACGGGCTACACCGAATCGACCGATTTCCCCACCGCTGACCCGCTCCAGGCCGGCTACGGCGGCGGCATGGACGCCTTTGTGGCCATGATTGGTCCCCCGATGCTCTCCCCGACAAGTCTGTCGTTTCCAAATGAGATGGTCGGCACCGCGAGCCCGGCCGAACCGGTGACGGTCTCGAATTTTGGCTACGCGAACCTGACGATTTCGAGCATCGCCATTGCGGGAAGCGTTACCGGAGACTTCGCCGTCGCAGCGACTGGGACGACTTGTTCGACGTCAGCCGCACTGGCGCCCGGAGCAAGCTGTGTCATCAATGTGACGTTTACCCCGACGATTGTCGGCTCCGAATCCGCCAGCCTTTCTGTGAGTGACAGCGCTGCCAGCAGCCCCCAGACCGTCCCACTGAGTGGCACGGGAGTCCTCCTGCCCGCCCCTAATGTTTCCCCCACGAGCCTGAGCTTCAACAACCAGCTTGTTGGGACCACGAGCACCCCCCAACCCGTGACCGTCACGAATACCGGCACGCTGGCGCTGAGCATCACCAGAGTAGGGATCTCGAGCGGCTGGACGCAAAGCAATAATTGTCTGCCTTCCATTCCTGCCGACGCCAGTTGTACGATCAATGTCAGCTTCCAACCAATTGCCGGCGGATTCCAAACCGGCACGCTCACGCTGACGGACCTCGCCCTCGACAGCCCCCAAACGGTGAGTCTGAGCGGCACGGGCGTTGTGCCAGTGGTCAGCCTTTCGGCCACCAGCCTGAGCTTCCCCGCGCAAACAGTTTCAACCCCCAGCGCCCCGCAGGCGCTCACGCTCACCAACACGGGCACCGCAGCCCTGACTCCCCTCACGATCACGACGAGCGGTGACTTCGCCCAGACCAACAACTGCGCTGGCTCGGTAGCTGCCGGCGCCGGTTGCACGATCAGCGTCACTTTCACTCCCACGGCGCCTGGGAATCGAACGGGCACACTCACGCTGACGGACAACGCCCTCAACAGCCCCCAAAGGGTGAGTCTGAGCGGCACGGGCGTTGTGCCTGTGGTCAGTCTCTCGGCCACCAGCCTGAGCTTCCCCGGGCAAACAGTTTCAACCCCCAGCCCCCCGCAGACGCTCACGCTGACCAACACGGGGGCCGGAGTCCTGACTCCCCTCACGATTACGACCATCGGTGACTTCGCCCAGACCAACACTTGCGCTGGCTCGGTAGCTGCCAGCGGCAGTTGCACGATCAGCGTCACTTTCACTCCGACGGCCTCCGGGAATCGAACGGGCACTCTCACGCTGACGGACAACGCCAGCAACAGTCCCCAAAAAGTGAGTCTGAGCGGCACGGGGCTTGCGCCAGTGGTCAGCCTTTCGACCACCAGCCTCAGCTTCGCCGGGCAAACAGTTTCAACCCCCAGCCCTCCGCAGACGCTTCTGCTGACCAACACGGGGGCGGGAGCCCTAACTCCCCTCACGATCACGACGAGCGGTGATTTCGCCCAGACCAACACTTGCGCTGGCTCGGTAGCCGCCGGCGCCGGTTGCGAGATCAGCGTCACTTTCACTCCCACGGCGCCTGGGAATCGAACGGGCGCGCTCACGCTCACAGACAACGCGCTTAACAGCCCCCAAACGGTGACCCTGAGCGGTACGGGGCTTGGAGCGACCGCGAGCTTGTCGGTGTCAAGCCTGACGTTTGCGCGTCAACTGGTGGCAACAACGAGCTCGTCGCAGCCGGTCACCCTCAGCAACACGGGCAACGTAGCGCTCACCGTCACCAGCATAGCCATTAGCCCCAACTTCGGTCAGACCAATAACTGCGCGAGCAGTCTCGCGGCCAGCGGTTCCTGCACGATCAGCGTGACCTTCTCACCCACGGCGACCGGCCCGCTCACCGGCACACTGACCATCACCGACAACAGCAATAGGGTGGCGGGCAGCACTCAGACGGTGAGTTTGAGCGGAACCGGGACGGCGGTGACCGTCTCGGCGACGTCCCTCAGCTTCGGCGCACAGCTCGTGGGCAGCGGTTCTCTGAAGACTGTGACCCTGACGAACCTGGGCAGCACCCCGCTGAGCATTTCGGGCCTCACCGTGGTGAGCTTTGCGCCCCTCACTCCCTTGGGCACGAAGGCCGGAGACTTCGCGATTCAATCAAGCTCGTGTGTGGCGGGCGGTAGCGTACCTGGGCCAGGGAGCTGCACGATCAAGTTGGCCTTCAAACCCACCGCAGCCGGAGTACGGTCCGCTACACTTGTCATCGCTGACAGCGATCCCACCAGCCCGCAGACCGTCAACTTGAGGGGCACGGGGACGGCGGTACGGCTCTCCGCGACATCCCTCAACTTCGGCCCACAGCCCGTCGGCACCACCAGCGCCCCAAAGACGGTCACGCTGACCAACCTGGGCAACACGCCGCTGCGCATTGAGAGTCTCACCCTCGGGGGCACGGATGCGGGAGACTTCGCAATTCAAGCCAGCTCTACCTGTGCGGTGGGCAGTACGGTAGCCAGCGAGGGGAGCTGCACGATCAACCTGACGTTCAAGCCTACCGCCGCGGGAGCGCGGTCCGCTACCCTTGTTATCGGTGACAGCGATCCCAGCAGCCCGCAGACCGCCAGCTTGAGCGGCACGGGCATGTGACTTGGGCTCTCCGGAGCGTCGCTCGGCTTCGGCGCAGAGCCGGAGGTCACCACGAGTCCACCGAAGACCGTCGCGATGACGAACCTGGGCAACGCGCTGCGCTCGAGTCTCAGGATGGATTGCAGCACGATCTCACAGAGGTGCTGTTTGACCACGAGCTTCTTCCGGTTGCCATATTCCTTCTCATCTTGAGTGCCAATTAAGGTGACCCACCTGGCAGCGATGGACAGGGCTGCGCATTTCATCCAGTTCCCATTGGCCTGTTTACCGGGAGGATTCTGAAGCTACGATTCAGACCTGCATGGCCCACATTTTCCCAGTCGATCATGGCATCGAGTCTGCGATGCACCGCCCAGCGATATGGTGGGGGCTGGAGCGCCGGCAACCGTGCGCCGGACCAAAGCGCAGCGACTCGCCAGCGCTCGCCGGTTCTGTTCAGTGTTGCCTCCGCACGGCATGGCGGGGGATGGATCGCATGTCCAGGTTGCGGCGTCCGTTCGCTTAGGACCGCTCCATCTCCGTGACCGTGGATTGGTAAGTTGCTGTAGCGCAGGGCTCGCTCTCAAGCCCGCCGATCTTAATGGCGGGCGGCCTTTCCAGCAGCAGTGGCCCTTTCCGCGCCGCCCAGAGCGCGTCGCGATGGAAGAGCCGTCCGTCGGCTGACGGACTAGAAGGCGAGCGTTGCGCTACATCTCTGTGGCGTGGATTCTGCCGAACAGGAGAGCCAGTGGGGGCTGACCAATGATCGCGTGCCTCGCCCAGCCGATGAGAACGCGAGGATTTGAAACTGAAAGCCACGGACCTACAAGACAGGTCCGCGCTACGCTTGCTGCGGTAGAAACGGCCTCGATGAATCTCTTCACAGGTTCCCCGGCTGGGGAGAAGGTCTGGGAGTTTGGTAGGGGGGCTCACATCCCGGCTGAATGAGTTTGCGGGAAAGCGTTGAAGCGAGAACAGAATCCTGATAGGCTGGCGGGGACTGATCGGGAGTTGATTGCGGAACGGAGGCGATTAATTCGCCTTAGCGAGTAGTGCGGGTTTTCTTTGCACCTCTCATTCACCCCGACTCATTGGAGGTTTAATATGTCTAATCTTCATAACCGTCGCGAATTCCTGAAAACCTCGGCGCTGGCCGCCCTGGGGAGCGCCGCAGCGCTGAATCCCGGAGAAAAGCAGTTCTTGGCAACGCCGGCTCGGGCCTTAGCCATAACCATGCCCCAGACCTTTAATAAGGGTCTTCCCACTGGCAAGCTCGGGACTCTCAATGTGACACGCCTGATCCTGGGCTGCAACCAAGTGAGCGGCTACTCGCATTCCCGCGATTTGAATTATGTGGGGCGCCTGATGGAGGAATACCAAACGGACGAGCGAGTCTTGAACACCTGGCAATTGTGCGAAGAGCAAGGCATCAACACTATTCTTTCCGACCCCTTCGAGAAACCGGTGCGGCTCATGAAGCGCTATCGCAAGGAACGGGGCGGGAAAATTCAATGGATCTCGGAGGTCCATCCCCACAAGTATTACTACGATATCCGCCTGGCCGACATGAAGGAGCACCTCAAGCAGGTCATCGACAATGAACCCAACGCTCTTTACGTCCAAGGCGGGGTTTGCGATTCCTTCGTCCACCGGGGCTTGCTTGATGAGCTGGGTGAAGCCCTGGAACTGATGAAGCAGACAGGACTGCCATCCGGTCTGGGGGCTCATTCTGTGGAGAACCCCAGGGCTTGCATGAAGGCGGGTATGCAGCCCGATTTCTTTATGAAGACATACCACGCGGAGGATTACTGGTCCGCCACGCCCCGAGCGCAGCGCATTGAGTTCAACGTAGACGCGCGCAGTCCCGACAATCACGACAACATCTGGGATATCAAGCCCGAAGCAACCCGTGAGCTGATGGCTGGCGTCCAGAAGCCCTGGATTGCCTTCAAAGTGATGGCGGCGGGAGCAATTCCCCCGGAAAAGGGTTTCCGGTTTGCCTTCCAGGGTGGCGCCGACTTCATCTGCGCGGGCATGTTTGATTTCCAGGTTGCCGAAGATGTGGCGATTGCCAAGAAGATCCTGGCTGAAACCTTGGACCGAACGCGCCCCTGGCAGGCCTAGCCTCCGCCGGTCAACGTTCCGCTTGCTGGTGTCTGTTGTCGGGGCTTCGCGGTTCGAGTTCCGCTACATCATGCCGTCTGCCTGGGAGTTCAAAACCGGAATCCTGGCTAAGGTTATAAGGGTGCGCCAGCCAGGTGGCACATAGGAAGCAAGCGCCGGGATTCATTCGAGGTGATTCTATGAAACGAACTTTTGCGCGCTGGCTGTATGGAGCGGCGTGCGCGGCCTTGATTCTTGGCGCGGCGAGCAACGCCCCAGCCGCCCAAGAGAACCAACTCGCCCGAACGCCGCCGATGGGCTGGAACGATTGGTACCAATATGAATGCAGGGTAACCGACAGCATCATGCGAGCAAACGCCGATGCTCTTGTGAACACTGGGATGAAGGCTGCCGGTTACGAATACGTAAATATTGATGATTGCTGGCAGGGCAAGCGCGATGATAAGGGAGCCATTCACCCTAATGAGCGTTTTCCTGATATGAAGGCCCTTGGTGACTACATTCACAGCAAAGGCCTGAAGTTTGGCATCTATTCGTCACCCGGGCCGAAAACCTGCGGACAATACGAGGGCAGCTATCGGCACGAGGCGCAGGACGCACAAAGCTACGCCGAGTGGGGCGTGGACTTCGTAAAGTACGATTGGTGCAGTGCGGGGGAGGTTTACAAACCCGAGGAGATGCGGGCGGCCTATCGGAAGATGTATGACGCCATCCGACGCACCGGGCGCCCCATGGTTTACAGCCTCTGCCAGTACGGCCTGGAAGCCGTCTGGCGCTGGGGGCCGGAAGTTGGCGGCAATATGTGGCGCACCACAGATGACATTGGGGGTGACTACGACCGGGTTTCGCTTTTCGGGTTCCAGCACGATGGGCTTGAGAAATTTGTGGGACCAGGACATTGGAACGATCCGGACATTCTCCAAGTCGGAATCAGCAAGCTGAACAACGATGAAGGGCGCGCCCAGATGACCTTATGGTGCATTCTGGCTGCCCCCCTGCTCGCCGGAAATGACCTTACCAAAATGACCAAGGAAACGCTCGAGACTCTGACCAATCCCGAGGTGATCGCTGTGGATCAGGACCCCCTCGGTGTCCAGGGGCATCGAGTGTGGCAAGAGGGTCCGCTGGAGGTCTGGATGAAGCCGCTTGCGGATGGCAGTAAGGCCGTGGGGCTTTTTAACCGGAGCGGGTCAGGGCTGCCCATTGGAGTCAGGTTCGGAGCGATTGGAGCCGGCCATTCAGCTCTGGTGCGCGACCTATGGGCTCGGAAAGACCTCGGCACTTTTGCCGAAAAGTTTACTGCCGAGGTGCCGAGACACGGCGCTGTGTTAATCAAGGTGAAGTAGGGCTTATTGCATGTATTTCCCGCCATCGACCACCAGATTCTGCCCGGTGATGGCGCAGGAGGCAGAACTGAGCAGAAACAGGAGAGGCGGGGAAACGTGCTGCGGTTCGAGCAGGAATGCCAGCGCCTGATCCCGCAGCAGGGCTTTCTTATCGTCCTCGGTCACGTATTTACGGAGCTGCTTTTCCGTCATTATCCATCCTGGGCTGAGCATGTTCACGCGGATTCCCTCGTGCCCCAACTCGCGCGCCAGAGAGCGCGTGAAACCCAGGATGCCACTCTTGGTGGCGTTGTAGAGGGTGAAAGGTTCAAAGCCAAACATGTAATTGGTGGTCCCGATGTTCACCACGCTCTTACCCTTTCCTGCACGAAGCAGGTCCAGAAAAGCTCGCGCCACCAGCAGATAGGAGCGCAGATTGAGCGCCCACATGCGGTCGCATGCATCCACGGTGAGGTCGTGGAAGGCGATGCGATCGTCGTTGGCGGCGTTGTTCACCAGGTAATCCACGTGGTCCGCAGCGTTGCGGACATGTGAGGCGAAGGCGCTGATTTGCTCGGGTGAAGCCAAGTCCGCCTGAAAGTAATGGGCAAGCGCTCCGAGCGATTCGGACGCAGCCTGCCCGCGCGCGGCGTGGCGCGAGCAGAAATACACCTCGCAGCCAGCTTCGCAGAGTGCCCGGCAGAAGCTGTATCCGATCCCTTCGCTGCCGCCGGTGACCACCGCTACACGTCCTTTGAACTCATCCTCGTTCCACAATGTTATGCCACCTCGAGAAAGTGTGTGAAAACCGGCTTCCTTCTCTGGAAGACCTCGGCCGGCGGGGGGGAAATGTTGACACTCATCAAGGATTGATAATCACCTTGTTGCGCTGTGGCGAGCCCATCACCTCGACCGCCTTTTCGATCTGGGAAAGGGGGAAGCGGTGAGAAATGACCGGCTCGGGATTTACCAGGCCCCGCTCCATCAGCCGGATGGCCTTCTCCATGGCGAGCGGATTGGTGCCGAAGCTCGAGTCCATACGCGCCTCCAGAAAATGCATCAGGCCGCCATCAAGCTGCAACTCCTCGTGGGTGGTGATTCCGAAAATGTTCCAGCGCGTGCCGCGCCGCAATAGGCTGACCATGAGTTTTACGGCTTGCACCGGCCCGGCTGCCTCGATCACCAGATCAGGTCCCTCCGGCAGAATCTCGTAAATGGCGGCCCTGGCATCGGCTTGTGCGGGATTGAGCGTATGGGTCGCGCCCAATCGTTTTGCCGTTTCCAGCGCGTACTCACTGATGTCCACGGCAAGCAAGCGCCCCGCTCCCGCGGCTTTCGCCACCATCAGGCAATACATGCCGATGCCGCCCGTGCCGATCACAACCACGTCGTCGCCCACAGCCATTTGGGAGTAGTGGATCAATCCTTTCCAGGCTCCACTCAGGGGTTCCGTTTGGCAGGCCGCATCAAAGCTGAGGTTTGAAGGCTTACGGTATAGAGTGTTTTCGCCCGTCACCACGTACTCGGCGAAACTGCCTGGCCGCACGTCTTCGGGGCCGTCGCCGCCGGTGGTGTAGGCCCGCGCGCAGTAGTGCGTCATGCCCAGCCGGCAATTCCGGCACAGTCCGCAATAGCCGCTGGGCTGAATGATGACTTCCTCGCCTTCCTTGAAGTTCTTGGCCTGAGCACCCATCGCCGCCACAATTCCTGCCGGCTCGTGGCCGGGAATAAGCGGGAACTTTACATTCCGCCGAATTCCTTTTATGGCTTTGTAGTCCGTTGCACAGAACCCACACGACTTGATCCGCACCAGTACCTCGCCCGGGCCAGGTGCTGGCATGCGAACGTCTTCGAGCCTAAGTTGGTCAAAATCCCTTAAGACTGCGGCAAGCATTGCCGTTCCTCCCCGCCTAAAAAGGCTCGGCGCAACTGTGCCGCATTCTGGTGCTTTTGGCAAGGACCACGCAAAAACAGAGAGGCGTGGGAAGAGACGTGCAGAAGTCAGAAGCCAAGTCCCTCGAATTAATGACAATGGTAAATAGTGAATAGTAAATAGTGAATTGCAAGTCCCAAAAGGGACGCGCATTTCCTCACTTTATAATTCACCATTCACTATTCACCATTCATAATCCCTTTCCGCTTGCTGCCGCCTGCTTAGTGCCTACACCCCTGCACAAGCTGCGACGCATGACAGCAAACGGGAAATGGCAGGTACCTGGACGGCAGGCGCGGGACTTCCTGGAGCTACCAGGAGCGTCTTTTGGCGGGGCGATACTTCGCGAGGTATTCGTTGAGCTCTTGATCTGAAATCGTAAGATGGTGTTGCAGCGGAGACTCAGCGGTTTCCGCGAGGAGTTCTTTCTGAAGCTTCTGATAGCAGATTGCGGCCCCATCCTGGTAAGGGAAGTGCCTTTCCTCAAAGGCCCGGTTCGAGATGGTCAGCGTGAATTCCCGGTCTTCAGATTTCATGGCCACAACCCGGTAGCA
>Ga0208323_1000709_pt1 | contig 13872 bp, 14 predicted proteins | sample June2015DPH_10_1_2_FD_184703 | JGI IMG/M metagenome (GOLD analysis project Ga0208323, IMG submission 184703) | Peatland microbial communities from SPRUCE experiment site at the Marcell Experimental Forest, Minnesota, USA - June2015DPH_10_100... | ecosystem: Environmental > Terrestrial > Soil >... | reverse complement strand
TGCTGGCCCACGTCCACCGCGACGATGGCATCCTCGCTGGCATATTGCGAGAGCGTCTCGATCACGAATTGAGGTTTGACGTTGTTGGCGTACTTATCGTAGGTCAGCGGGTGCTCGGAACGCCAGGCTTCAATTCGCTGCAGCCACTGCTGCCTTTCAGTCGGGGGTGTTGCGTTCCTGCGCTGCAAGGCGGCAAGGAGCGCGCGCAATGTCTCCTTGGCGTCGCCGACCAGAGCCAAATCAACCCGCACGTTCTTGTTGACCTCGGACGGGTCTACATCCAGGTGGATCTTCTTGGCGTTGGGCGCAAAACCGTCCAGGCGGCACGTGACACGGTCGTCAAACCGTGCGCCGACAGCTATGAGCAAGTCGCACTGGCAGATTGCCATGTTGGTGGCATAAGCGCCGTGCATCCCCAACATGCCCAGCGAAAGTGGGTGACGCGAGGGAAAGCACCCCAGACCCATCAGCGTGCTGGTGAGTGGAATATGTGTCAAATCGGCAAGCTCGCGCAATTCATCGGAAGCGTTTGCCGTGATCACACCACCACCCGCATAAAGCACCGCCTTTCTGCTTTCCAGGATCATATCGGCGGCGCGCTCGACGTCATCGTCCGTCCACTCGCGCGCGCGCTCTGGAAGTTCGGGGCCGGCGGTGGGGGGGTAGCTGGGCTCGGCATTTTCCATGAGCACGCTCTTGGGGAGATCAACCAACACCGGTCCCGGACGTCCCGATACAGCGGCTTTGAAGGCTTTCTGAATCACGGAAGGGACCTCGGCCGCGGACCGAACCAGGAACGATTGCTTAGTGCTGGCAAGGCTGATGCCGATCGTATCGGCCTCCTGGAAGGCGTCCTTGCCGACCAGCGACAACGGCACCTGGCCAGTCAACGCCACCACCGGAATGGAATCCATCATCGCGGATGTCAGGCCCGTGATCAGATTCGTGGCGCCAGGCCCGGACGTGCCAAGACAGACGCCGGGCTTGCCGGTCACACGCGCGTAGCCGTCCGCAGCAAAGGCCGCAGCCTGCTCGTGGCGGACCAAGAGGTGACGAATGCCCGCGCTGTAAAGGGCGTCGTAAAGAGGTAACACCGCGCCGCCGGGGAGGCCGAAAAACACCTCCACCTTCTGACGGCTGAGGCTTTCCAGTAAGAGTTCCGAACCCGAGTAAAGTCTTGGCATCTTGTCTCCCGCTCCGACAGCGGCGGGGCGTCCACTACCGACCAGTCGGTAGGTAGATTACCATCCCCACTTGCCGCCGTCAACCTTTATTTCGGCTAATCTTTAAGCCGTGGTGAGGTTTGGTCTTTCTGTGGGTCCGCCGCTCAGCAATTAGGCTGGCGGCATAGTAATGACGCTGAGTTTCTCTGTGGGTCCGCCGCTCAGCACTTTGGCCGGCGGCGCCGTAAGGATGAGACGGATGACGTTCCTGTTTAAGAGCGAACCATTCATTGTCTTGGTCCCCCCTCCGACCGAGAACCCGCGGTCTCTTGGGGGCCACCACGAGAAGCGCAACGGCCGCTTCCTTCGACTGAGAATAACCGAGGCGCTTGATCGTGTGCAATTTGATTTACTTATTATTGCCATAAGATTTATCTATTCAACTTTTCTGTGGCCATTCCAGTTCGGCGAGGGTGGACAGGCAGAATCGCGCCTTATGCATTCTCCCACCATGTCGGCTTCAAAGCCGCACAACAGCTTGTTTTTTGGCCGCTTTCTTGGCTTCGTTTGGCCTTTTTTGCGCTCAAAAACCAGTTCGTTTTTAGCGTTTTAAAAAGTTAAGTCCTTTATTTTCAATAGATCGCTAGGTTCGTTCCGTCAAAATAGTATCTTTTTTCCATTTCCTGCCGATTTCCCCCTTCGTCGGTCCAATTTCGAAGTCCTTTCTCCTGCACGCTTACCCGCGCTCTCTTGCGACAACTAAGATAGGCTAGCATATCTCGCTTCTCCTGTCAAGACCAAAGTGCAGGAGTGAAAAGGGCAGGCGTCAGGGGCCAAGTGGCAGGTTACATGCGCTGTGGGTCATGCGGCGCAAATGACGTCAGCGCAAGGGCACGAGCCGCGAAGTGGTTTGGGGACCGAGCGCGGACCACGCTCATCGTAACAACTCTTCCAGTCGCACCGCCTGGTCTGTCTTCTCGTCGCGGTACTTGATGATGACCGGAGTGTAGAGGGAAAGTCCCAGTTCTTTTCCATGTCCCTTAGTGATGGCGCGGGCGCCGGGGACGACCACCGCACCCGGAGGAATCATGAGCGGCTTTTCGCCTTCCCGGCGATAGACGGTGTCCCGCACCAAATCGTACACGGGGGTCGAGCCGGTCAAAATCGTCCCGGCGGCCAAAACGGTGCCCTTACCGACGATCGTCCCCTCGTAAACTCCGCAGTTGCCGCCCACCAGGACCTCGTCTTCCACGATCACGGGCATGGCTCCAATCGGCTCCAGCACGCCGCCAATCTGCGCCGCTGCGCTGAGGTGAACGCGTTTGCCCACCTGAGCGCACGAACCCACCAGCGCGTGGGAATCAATCAGGGCGCCATCGTCCACATAGGCTCCTACGTTCACATACATGGGCGGCATACACGTCACGTTCTTGCCGATGTAGCAGCCATCGCGAATGGACGAGCCGCCAGGAACAATGCGGATGTTCTGGTCGCGCGGAAGTTGCTTTAAGGGGAAAGTGTGCTTGTCACGGAATTGGTAGGGGAGCCCTTCGGGCTCCCGCCGCCTTTCGTCTGTGATGCCGGACAGCGGGAGCGCGGAGCGCTCCCCTACCTCAAGATGCATCTCCACCACGCGCCCGATGCGGAACCCCAGCAAAATTCCCTTCTTCACCCAGGTATTGACTTTCCAACCGGTCGGCGAAGCGGGATCAGGCTCCGCCGCGCGCACCCGGCCTTCATTCAGCGCCTGCTTGAATTCGTCGAAGGCGTGGAAGTATTCGTCGCCGTATTGGTCGGTTTGGCGGGCGTACAATTCCTCAATGGTGGTTTGAAGATTTGCCAATGTACTTGACACTCCTGAAGACCTACAGACCTCGCCTCGGCGCGTCACCACTCCTCACGGCCAATTGACAAGCTCTGAATTCGGGCAATCACCGGATCGAGTTCGGAACTCTCGCTCGCGTACACGGCGTCAAGCGCCTCTTTCACTCCCTTCGCCTGCTGCGTTTTCAGGTAGGCCTCGACTGCGCGAGCGTAGAAGCGGCTGCGCGAAACTTTCTCGCGCTTCGCCGCTCGCTCAGCGGCACGGAAAAGAGGATCGGGAATCGAGATCGCGGTTTTCACGCTGATAGCATAACCTTGGTATAACCGAGAAGCAAATTGCTTCCACCGGATGGAATAGCAGTTGTGCTCCCCTCATGCCCATCGCGGCCAACGCCGTGTTTCCCCGCCAGGTGGCCAAGTCTCACGCCACCGGTCCCCCGAAATAAGCCGCCAGAAGGGATTGGTTTCTCTACGCGATATGGTATAGGATGGCTGCCTGGAGCGGAGCATGTTGTACCACGGCCGAATCGAAATCGATCCCACCGTTTGCAGCGGGAAGCCCGTCATTCGTGGCACCCGCATCCTTGTCACATCAATTCTCAGCCAGCTTGCCGCGGGTGAGTCCTTCGACGCAGTTCGTAAGGATTTCCCCGGCCTCACCGACGATGACATCAAGGCTGCCATCGAGTTCGCAAAAGAATCCGTCGAGGCGACGGGACTTAGCGGTCTGCGCGACTGATGCGCCGGCTTTTCATTGATCAGAAAATCCCAACCCACATTCTGACGTCCAACCCTTTGGGGTCAGCCGTTGCTTTGCCGTGCTTGCGCGCCTGAAGATTGCATTTTTGTGGCGCCCGGCTAAACTTAAATGACATGCCAACTTCGGGCTTCGACAACATGCCGCAGAACTCCGTGGCTTCTCTATCTTGGGCCCATCCGCTCGTTCAGGAATGGTTCGCAGGCAGGTTTGGCTCGGCAACTGAACCGCAGGAGCAGGGCTGGCCGCCTATTCTCGCAGGAAAATCCACGCTGATCTGCGCGCCCACCGGCAGCGGCAAAACGCTGGCCGCGTTTCTTGCCTGCATCGATCACCTGATTCGGAAGGCGCTGGGCGGCGGGCTCCAGGATCGCACGGAAGTCCTTTATGTTTCGCCCCTCAAGGCGTTGAGCAACGACATTCGCAGGAATTTGGAAATCCCGCTGAGTGAAATCACCGCGCTGGCGGGCCAGCGAGGGTTGTTGATGCCACCCATCCGCGCCGCAGTTCGCACCGGCGACACGTTGGCGCCAGAGCGCCGGGCGATGCTCAAGCGGCCACCGCACATACTCGTGACGACGCCGGAGTCTCTTTACATCCTGCTGACGGCGGAAAAGAGCCGCGCCATCTTGGGTGACGTTGAAACAGTGATCGTAGATGAAATACACGCCGTGGCGGACGACAAGCGCGGCGCGCATCTCGCGCTTTCACTCGAAAGGTTAGAAGCTCTGATAGCGCAGTCACGCCCGAACCGCCCACCGATGCGAATTGGACTTTCAGCCACCCAAAATCCCATCGAGCTGGTGGCCAAGTTCCTTGTCGGCAATGGCCGGGCCGAACCCGCCATCGTCAACATTGGGCACCGGCGCGCGCTCGACCTGGCGGTGGAAGTGCCGCGCAGCGAGCTTGGACCCATCGCTACCAACGAGATGTGGGAAGAGGTTTACGACCGGCTGGCGGAACTCGTGCGGCAACATCGCTCCACGCTGGTCTTTGTGAACACGCGCCGGCTGTCCGAGCGGATATCACACCACCTCGCCCAACGGCTGGGAGCGGACGCCGTCGCAGCGCATCACGGTAGCCTTTCGCGTAAGGTGCGGCTAGATGCGGAAAACAAGTTGAAGTCGGGGGACGTGCGGGTCCTAGTCGCCACCGCTTCCCTCGAGCTTGGCATCGACATCGGCACGGTGGATCTGGTTTGCCAGATCGAATCGCCCCATTCCATCGCGGTGGCCCTGCAACGGATCGGCCGGGCCGGCCACTGGCGCGGGGCAGTGCCCAAGGGCCGGCTCTTCGCCATGACGCGCGATGGGCTCATCGAATGCGCCGCGCTCATCCGAGCCCTCCGACAGGGTGAACTCGACAGGCTCGAGATTCCGGAATCGCCTTTGGACATCCTGGCTCAGCAAATCGTGGCGATGTGCGCGTGCGAAGAGTGGACCGAGGACGATCTGTTCCAGGTCGTGCGCCGGGCGTACCCGTACCGCGATTTGGCCCGCCAGGACTTTGACGCAGTGCTCGAAATCCTTTCCGAGGGAATCACGGCACGCCGCGGCCGCTACGGGGCCTATCTCCATCGCGACCGCGTCCGACATCGCCTCCGAGGCCGGCGCGGCAGCCGCCTGGTAGCCATTACAAACGGCGGCGCTATTCCTGAGTCCGCGCTCTACACGGTGGTGGCACAGCCGGAAGGCGCCGTGGCCGGTACGGTGGCGGAAGACTTCGCAGCCGAGAGCATGCGCGGCGACGTTTTCCTGTTAGGGAACACGTCCTGGCGCATCACCAGGATCGAAGGTCGTTCAGGACGCGTGTTGGTGGAGGATGCTCACGGCGCGGCCCCCGACATTCCCTTCTGGCTTGGCGAGGCGCCGGCCCGGACGCCGGAACTCTCCGCCCGAGTTTCAGAGATACGCGAGAAGATTAGTGATTTGGCCGTAGCGCCGGTCCCGCACGCGGGACCGGCGTCCCTTTTAAACGCTGTCATTCCGAGCGAAGCCCTGGACCGGACGGTCCAGGGCGAAGCGAGGAATCTCGCTCTGGAAACGCGGGCCTTGCGAGATTCCTCGTCGCCTGCGGCTCCTCGGAATGACAGGTTAAAGGGGTTTCCGCAAGCGGGCGGGACAGCGCTACACCCACGGAATGACGCCGCTATATCCTGGTTAAAGGAGCAATGCGGGCTGGATGACGCCGGGGCCGAGCAGGCGGTTGAATACATCCTCGCCGGGCGCGCCATGCTCGGCGCGGTTCCAACTCAAAACAGAATCGTTGCCGAGCGCTTTTTTGACGAGGGCGGCGGCATGCAACTTATCATCCACGCGCCGTTTGGTGGAAGAATCAACAAAGCGTGGGGGCTGGCGCTTCGCAAGAGGTTCTGCCGTTCATTCAATTTTGAATTGCAAGCTGCTGCCACTGAGGAAGGCCTGAACATCTCGCTGGGCGAGCAGCACAGCTTTCCGCTCGCTGATGTCTTCCATTTTCTGGCGCCGGAATCCGCTGCGGCCGTCCTCGAGCAGGCCGCGCTCGTTTCGCCGATCTTCGCCACTCGCTGGCGCTGGGACGCCACACGTGCTCTGGCCCTGCCGCGTTTTCGCAACGGAAAGAAGATTCCGCTTCAAATTCAGCGCATGCGCGCGGACGACCTGCTGGCTGCTGTCTTCCCGGACGCGGCGGCATGCCAGGACAACCTGGAGGGCGACATTCACGTTCCGGACCACCCCCTGATCCGCGAGGTGATGAAAGACGTGCTCACGCAAGCGTTGGACCTGGAAGGATTGAAGCGGGTGCTACGCGGAATCAGGGATGGCAGTATTCGCTGCCTCGCGGCGGACACGCCTGCTCCCTCACCATTCTCTCACGAGATTCTGAACGCCAATCCGTACGCCTATCTCGATGATGCCCCGCTTGAGGAGCGCCGGGCGCGCGCCGTATCTCTACGCCGCGTTCTGCCGGAGACGGTGCTCTCGGAAATCGGCCGGCTTGATCCCGCCGCCATCGCGCAAGTGCGCGAAGAAGCCTGGCCGGATGTTCGCGACGCAGACGAATTGAGCGAAGTGCTCCAGGTATTGGTTGCTTTGCCCGAAAACTTCGTGACGCCCGGAGGCTTGCCTGTGGCCACACAGTGGGGCGATCTCTTTCGTCAACTTGTCGCCGAGAGGCGGGCTGCTCGTGCGCTGCTGGGTGACGATATCGTGTGGGTTGCGGCGGAGAGAATCAAGACGTTCTCAATTCTCTTCCCTGGGGCAAGGTTCGAGACGGAAGCTTCCGAAATCGGTGAGCCGGTTTTTGCAAGAGACGATGCCCTGCTTCAACTCGTTCGAGGTTGGATGGGACACTCCGGGCCGGTCGAGATTCCCTGGCTGGCCTGCATCGTGGGATTGCCGGCTGGGGATATCGAGGCTGCCATGCTTCGCCTCGAAGGCGAAGGTCGAGTGCTGCGAGGACAATTTACCGGCGCGGCCCCGATCGAATGGTGCGATCGCCGGCTGCTGGCGCGCATTCATCGGCTCACGCTCGGCACGCTGCGGAAGGAGATTCAGCCTGTCACTCGAGCTCAGTTCATGCGCTGGTTGCTGCGCTGGCAACACGTCGCCCCAGGCACGCAAGTTGTTGCTGAACGAGGCCTGCTCGAAGTCATCCGGCAATTGCAGGGATTCGAGGCCCCCGCCAATGCCTGGGAGTCGCACATCCTGGCGCCTCGAGTGGGCGGCTATGATCCGCAACTACTCGATCAGCTTTGCCTGACGGGCGCCGTGGGCTGGGGACGCTTGTCCCCGCATCCGGCGACCCTGGAAGCAATCGCATCGTGGAGCGCGGGCGTCTCGCCCGCTGTCGCGGGAGCGTCCCGCTCCCGCACGCGAGGGCCCGATCAAGATGCCTGCGCCACAGCGGGCGAGACGCCCGCGCTCCGAGGCTCTGCCGACTCCGCGGGACGGCGCGATCTCTCGCACGCGATTACCGCACGTCGTGTCGTTCCCTCGAGCGTGGCTCCCATCACATTCTTCGTGCGGGAAGAATCCGATTGGATGATTCCGCGCCACCCCCCGCTCACGGTGGCGTCTCAAGCGCTGAGCCACGTCGCGCGGGAGGTGCTGGAATTCGTCGGGCAGCGCGGCGCTTCGTTCTTCGCCGACATCGTACGCGGAACCGGCAAACTCAAATCCGAAGTCGAAACGGCGCTCTGGGAATTGGTGGCGGCGGGACTCTTCACCGCCGACGGCTTCGACAATTTGCGCGCCCTCATCGATCCCAAACGGCGGGCCGGGCAAGGGAGAGGTCGCCGCTCTCGCCCGCGACACAGCACGGGACGATGGTCACTGCTCTTTTCAGGCGAGGCGACGGATCGCGCCAAGGCCCTCCAGGCGGTTTGCGGCGTGCTGCTGGAGCGTTACGGCGTGGTATTTCGAGAATTGACCTTGCGGGAGGAGTTCCCGTTCAAATGGCGCGAACTGCTGATTACGTTCAGGCGCCTCGAGGATCGTGGCGAGGTGCGAGGTGGCCGCTTTGTGGACGGCTTCCTGGGAGAGCAATTCGCCTTGCCAGTGGCGCTGGAATCGCTGCGCGCCGCGCGCCACGTCGCGCCCACCGGCGAAACCGTCACCCTCTCCGCCGCCGACCCATTGAATTTGGTCGGAATAATTGTACCCGGCGAGCGCGTGCCGGCGATTTCCGGTAAAACCATCACACTGAGAGATGGTGCACCGATTGTGGAACAGCCCTGCGTCGCTGCGCCAGCCACGGGGCTCTGACCACAAGCCAACCTCCAGATACTTCATCGTGCTCGTCAACCAGGGAGAGGGGAGGTCTTGACAAACGCGCGGCCCTAAGGTAGGCTACGAATATGGACCTTCACGAAGAGGCCGTCCGGAGCTTGCGAGGTTACAGCCCTCACCGGCCCTGCGAAGCCAGGGAGGTAGGACTGATTTTCATTAGCGAAGATCCTCGGCTGGTCAGGGCGATGCCAATTCCGGGGACAGAGTGCTCCAGCAAGGCCGCGGCAAATGTTCCAGAGACGCGCAGGAAGTTCATAAAAGATGTTAAATCTAACGGAACGAACCGAAGAAGTCCTTTAGAATCAACAAAAGTTACCAAAAAACGAACCCAAAAGGCGTGCAAAAGGGGCCGAAAAATGTGCCAAGAGTATGCAAAAAAACTCAAACGAAGCGAAAGAGCGACCCCAAAAGGCCAAATTCTAGCGGCGGGGCTGAACAGGCTGCGGAAAAAACCGTTTGGCCTGTCATTCCGAGGAGTCCCGATCTGATCGGGACGACGAGGAATCTCGCAGTGCGTTGAAAACACCCAGAGCGAGATTCCTCGCTCCGCTCGGAATGACAGATTGGAGGGGTTTTTCCGCAGCCTGTGAAGCCCTGCCCTTCCGATTTCGGAGCCAGACACTGTTCGTAAGGGGTGGTGCAGGTCCACATTCCGAACATTTTGTGGAACTTTTGGGAGCTCGAAACGGAATACCCGATGAAAGCAACGAACGATGGCCGGACTCACTGAGATTCGAGACGAGCAGTTGCTGAAGATGATGCAGGGTGGGGACGAAGACGCCTTTGCAACGTTGTATCGGCGCCGTCAGGGAGCCATTTACCGCTTTGTGCTGGAGATGAGTGGCTCCGCCTCTCTCGCCGAGGACGTCACACAGGAAGTGTTCATGGCGCTGATTCGAGACAGCCGAGGCTACGACCCCTCGCGCGGTTCGCTCGGCGCATATCTTCTGGGAATGGCGCGCCATCACGCGCTGCGCCTCATCAAGCGCGACCGGACGTATGTCTCGATCTCGCAAACTTGGGACGGGTCGAGGGATAGGGAAGATCTCGCCCCGCTTTCTCCCGAGAACCCGCACTCCGAGATGAGCCGCCGGGAATCGATCCATTGGGTGCAACAAGCGATCTTGAGCCTGCCCGAGCACTACCGCGAAGCTGTGGTTCTGTGCGACTTGAATGAGATGAGTTACGAGGATGCTGCGTCGGTCTTGGGATGTTCAGTGGGCACGGTGCGCTCGCGTTTGCACCGCGGGCGCGCCTTGCTCATCCAGAAGCTGGCGGGTGGGAAGAAGGTCGAAGCCGGTGATAAGGCCATTGATCCAAGCAGGTGTCTGGCATGAACTGCAAAGATTTCGAAAGCATGATTCACGAGATTGTAAGCCGGCGAGCGGCTGACAAGACAAAGCAGCTCGAGGCTTTGGAGCACGCCGGCCGTTGTCTATGGTGCGCCCTGCGCCTCGACGAAGAGACCAAGCTGACGCAAAGCCTGCAAGCGTTCGCGAGGACCCTTGATCTCCAGCGCGCGCCTACCCGCGTGGAAGAAGCACTGGTCCAGGCTTTTCGCGAAGGAACTTTGCGGGCGGCCGGACCGCGTTTTGGGCTCGCTGCGAAGCGCCTCTGGCGCCGGCTGAGCTGGGGATTGGTATTTGCCGCCACCGTAGCCGCAGCGTGGATAGTGGTTTTGCGGACGGCGCGCGTTCCGCCACACTCGAGCGTTCCCCTGCACCGGGCCGCAAATACGGCTATACCCCTGACGCCCACTCCGAACCCTTCTCAAAATAACGCCACGGAGGATCCGGACAAGGACCTGTTACAGGAGGTTCAAGCAGACCTTGAACGTGAGGTCCCCGAAGCCGTGGCCCCCGCAGTCCTGATTGCCGAGGAGCGGAATGAAATCCTAACGAATAAAGAACAAACGAAGACCACTTTAGGAAAAGGAGAGAAATGAGATGAAAGCAACCCTAGCAAGCTTGATACTGGTGATCGCGTTCTGCGGGCTGGCCATCGCCCAGGTCGCCCCTGCGCCGCCCGGGGGGCCAGGGCCAAGCACCCAAAGGGGCCCTCGAATGGGAATGGTCCGATACGGTGGTCGTGGACACGGTATGGGTCACCGTGGTTCTGGAAGATGGTGGAAAGACTCGGAACTGATGCGGAAGATCGGGGTCAGCGATGAGCAGGTCGAGAAGATCGAGAAGATCTTCCAGGACCACCGCCTACAACTCATCGATCTCCACGCCGCTTTGGAAAAGCAGGAAGCGATCCTGGAGCCCCTGATTGAAGCTGGTCAGCCCGACGAGTCGCAGGTGGTCGCCCAAATCGATAACGTTGCTCAGGCGAGGGCCAACCTGGAAAAGTCGAACACACTGATGCTACTCGCGATCCGTCGAGTTCTCACCGTCGAGCAGTGGAAGAAGCTTAAGGACCTACGGCGCATCGGCCAGTTCCACGCCCGGTCGCGATTTGGGCCTCCTGCTCCACGGCCTCGTGGAGAGTAAGAGCCATTCATCGTGGCGGAGAAACTTGCGCAGGATTGCAAGGCGAACCCTGCGCCAGGGGGTCGCCCTTTCCTGGAAAGCCTCGGAAGCTGTGAAATAATCCAGAAAGGTCATATGCCGGTAACAGCTAACCAATACCTCATGTTTTGCAAAACCTCCCCCGAGGATTTATTTCACAGCCGATCATGAGCTGGTGCTCGCAACGGGGATGAAAAGGGGCGATCCTGCGCCCAGTAGTCGCCTTAAGGCTCGTCTTTTCAGAGAGCTGCAAGCGGCGGAACGGTAAATCCATTTTCGCGAGAGCTTCTCAGGGTTGCGTGGCAAACCCTGCCCCACACCCATAGTCAACCGCCTTCCTTGATCGTCACGGCAGCAGCACGATATTTGAAGCGGGTTGGGCCGATGCTTCGGGACCGAGCTGGGTCCGAATCAGGTCCAGGAAGGCGCGGCCCTTTGGACGGCCGTTCTCGCGCGTGGCGCCGAGTTGGGTGAGGAAGGTCAGCGCATCCCGGATTTCGCTGTCGCGTGTGGTGGCCAAACCAAGCCTTTGAGTTTCGGCTTCCTTGAATTCTACCAGGGCCGCCTTGAGCTCTTGGTAGAGCTCCCGCCGGTAGAGATAATCGGGAGGCTTTTCGTAATAGAGGCCGCTCGAAAGCGTGCGGTAAGTCTCTGCCAGCGCCTGGAGCGCCGCAATCGCGTCCGTGTCTACCACCTGGCGATGGTCCCGAGCATATTCCCAGATGGAAAGGATCAACGCCGCCAGGAGCCTGCTGTGACTTTGGGCAAACTCAAATGGAATCCTGACATCAGGGAAGGGAACCTTCTCCCAATCGACCTGGCGGCGTCCCTCATCGTACTCGCGGCTGGCCACGAGGTGGGGACAGTCCGAGGGACAGTCGATGCTCACTTCGCGTTCGGTTCCACAACAAACCGAGCAGATGTTTTCTCCTCTTGCGGGGCAAAACCTCTTCACCTTGCGCTTACTACAAATAGGACAGGTCAATGAGCGCTCCCTGGGGCTTGCGCAACTGCCGCTGCGCCAAAGCTCCTATTATGCCATAGTTCCCGCGGGCTCTTCGCCGGGGAGCACGTTACGCCTGGGCGCTCCCTCAATCTCACGGGCGCCACACGCCTCGCCCCGGTCCCGCAAGGGTAGCCAACCAACCCTCCCGCTGGTACACTTGCAGGGATGGCTATCACCTTGGACAATTCGCGCACCGCAGACGTGATCGTTATCGGTGGTGGCTTGATCGGGTCTTCAATCGCACTGCGCTTGGCGCAAGCCAAGCTCCGGGTGTTGGTTTTCGATCGCGGCGAGCCCGGGGCTGAAGCCAGCAGCGCGGCAGCGGGGATGGTCGCTCCCCAGGGCGAAACCTCTGAACCCGACGCATTCTTCGCTTTGTGCGCCGCAAGCCATGCTCTGTTTCCGGACTTCGTTTCGGAAATTGAGGAGTTGAGCGGGCAAGAGGTAGGCTTTCGTCGCGAAGGTAGCCTGCTGGTCGCGGTTGAGGAAAAGCAGGTCGCAGAACTTGAAAAGCTCTTCTGGACCCAGACGCGCGCGGGCCTGCCACTGGAAAGACTCACTCCGGCCAGCCTTCAGCACAAGATGCCGGGGCTTTCGAGTGAGATCCGGCTTGCCCTCGGCATTTCTGAGGACTACTGGGTGGACAACGAGAAGTTAACGCGGGCTGTGATCGAAGCCGCCCAACGCCTGGGCGTGAGATTCTACGCCCACTGCCCGGCGGAGGAAGTGAACGTCCGCGAGAACCGTGTGGAGGCAATTCACGCCAACTCCGGCCATGCCGGCGGCGAAACAACACCCTTTTCAGCGGGGTGCTTCGTGCTTGCGGCGGGCTGCTGGTCGGAAGGACTTGCCGCCCAGGTCGGGCTTGCGCTCCCCATGCAACCTTGTCGCGGCCAAATGATGGAATTCGAATCGCCCCATGAACTCCCCTATGTGGTTCGTGCCGGAATCCACTACCTGGTGCCCCGCTCTGCCCGCCGGGTCGTGGTGGGCACCACGGTGGAATATGCCGGGTTCGAAAAAGCGGTCACGGCCGAGGGATTACAATCCATCCTCAACGGGGCAATGAGGTTCGCGCCTTTCCTGAAGGACTGCTCTTTCCGCCGCGCCTGGGCGGGGCTGCGGCCCGACACGCCAGATCATCTCCCGGTTCTGGGCTACAGCAAGCTGCAAAATCTTATCCTGGCCACTGGTCACTTCCGCCACGGCATCCTTTTGGCTCCCGTCACAGCTCAGCAAATCTCCGAGCTGGTTCTCGCCCGCTCCACCTCGCTCTCCCTCGAAGCTTATCGGCCAACCCGCTTTGCGTGATGGCAGGGAGATCCAGCGCCCAGGATGACGCGGGAAAAAAGCCAATCGGTCACAACACTGGCGCATGCCGCCGTGGAAGTCCCCAAGTACCCAAGAGTTTTGTGCAGTGGCGGCGAACCCTTTGAGAGTCACCTGGGGCACCGATGGTCGCGGTACTTCCGTACCATCACAGGTCCGTTGACTTGCCCATGTTAATCCACTAAAATTGCCCGTAAGTGCATATGGAACCGAGTCCTGACGAATCCGATATTCCCGGTGTGGTTGGGCGTCGCAGCGCCCGCCTCTCGATCATAATTCCCGTAACAGTGCGCGGAACAGACGCGGGCGGGCAGGCCTTCAAAGAGAACACCTGGACGATTTGCGTTAACAAGCACGGTGGCAGGATCGCCACTTTCCATCAGCTAACCGACGACGACCAGATTGTTATCGAGAATCCACTGCTGGGCCGGACCGCCAAGGCCCGGGTCAAAAGGGTTTGTGAGAAGCGCTTTGCTGAGGACCCCTACGAAGTCTGCGTTGAACTGCTGGAAGC
>Ga0208323_1000700_pt1 | contig 14085 bp, 12 predicted proteins | sample June2015DPH_10_1_2_FD_184703 | JGI IMG/M metagenome (GOLD analysis project Ga0208323, IMG submission 184703) | Peatland microbial communities from SPRUCE experiment site at the Marcell Experimental Forest, Minnesota, USA - June2015DPH_10_100... | ecosystem: Environmental > Terrestrial > Soil >... | reverse complement strand
CGCGATCGGAGCAGGTTCGGGATAGCAATTGCGGCAATGATGAGAATGATCGCAACCACGATCAACAACTCAATCAGGGAAAATCCTCGTGAACACTTCTTCATTCTTCCTCCTTCGTTGCACTAAGGGAATACGTCAATAGCATTAGATTTGGAGCACTTTTCCTGCCATCTGAGATTTTTGGAGGCTTCTCCCTTGCCGATAACCATTGTCTTTTCAAATTGTTGCAAACTTCCTGAGGCGGCTCTTTCGTCCCTGTTGAAAAAAAGGGCGCTCCTTGCCCTATTTTGTCGAAACGGCGTGACAGAATGTGTCATCGCAGGCTTAGAACATTTGTCCTGAAGACGACTGGCGCAATCCATGAACTTCATGGTCTGCGCGCCCGTGCACCTTCGCGTGACGGCGTTCGTAAGCGTGTTCCAAAGCCACAATACTCACCGCGCTTCACATCCGACTCACAGGGCTTGTACAGATATGCAAAGCTTGCTGCATGGCAAGGAATTGAGTGTTACGCGACGCTTGGGGTTGGGTGCTGGGTGCCAGAACCTAGGGCAATCTCGAGCTGCTTCCTTTCCTCTCCCCACTGCCCACTGCCATCTGTGTCCTAACTGCAGTCTCCCGTTTTTCTGCCTCGTCACTCGTCCCGCCACAGCGGGTCACCCGTCACTGCTGTCAGACTGCCAGCCCCGCCTTCTTTCTCCGTACCGGCCTGATTAAGCTTGTCAAGCGTTCAGCCGATAATAGAAGTAACCGGGCCGGAGGCGACGAATTGTGCCCTTCAAGGGCCTAGCCCTCCATAGGCTGCTTCCCATCATGTCGCCTCCGGCCATTCTGCTTGAAAGAAGAGGGCACCCCCGCACCTTGGGCCGGACCCCATTCGAAGTCTGACGGGGTTCCCGCGACCGGCTCAAACATACCGGATTATGGCTTGATCGCGTTCTTCACTTGGCCACTGTAAACATCGCTTAATGCGCAACGTATGCCTCCGGGTGAGGATTCAGCGTTGATTTGCCATGAACTGCGGGAAGACGACCCTAATTGGGTTTCTTCCTCCGCGCCCTGCCCTGGACCTAGTTGGAGAACTGATCGCGCCTTCACTGTGGCGCAATCTCAAACTTGAACCCTACGCCACCGCGCTCGACGTGCGTGCAGGTGGGCCTGAAACGAGGGACACCCGGCCGGACACCCTTAAGGAACGCCAACCACGAAAATAACCATGAGAAATGACTTGACACGAAAACGAGAGAGAGTTAAGATATATACGACTTAAAGGATCGGATATAGAAATGCTAAGGCTTGGGAAAAAGGCTGACTACGGATTGATTGCCTTAAGGCATTTGGCCTCACAGCCGCCGCGTGCAGCATGTAGCGCCAGGGAGATCGCCAGAACATATGGAATGCCGACAGAGTTGGTCGCCAAGATTCTCCAAAGACTGGCGAAGATCGGCTTGCTTGCGTCTCAGCACGGTACTAACGGTGGATACGCTCTGGCCAAGGACCCTTCAGAAATCAACGCCTTTGAGGTCATCCGGGCCCTCGAGGGCCCGCTGGTCATCACCTCCTGCGTAACCGACCGGAGCGAATGCCACCAGATGACGAGATGCACGGTGCGGGAGCCGTTGCGCAAAGTGAACGACGCCATCGTAAAGGCGCTAAGTGATGTTACAGTTTCGAGCCTGATAGGCGACAACTCAAGCTTGGTGCAGCTCCGGGTCGAGGGAAGGCCGAGATGAAAGCGAAGACGATTGCACTGGAAGCGCTTATCTCCGGACTTGCAGGCCCGCCTTGTACAACGGAGCAGCGCCGCGCCGGCCCCAGTGGTCGGGCGCTGTCACGTGTGAGTAATCCTGAGGAGGAGTTTTGATGGCCACGCCGCAATCTGAAGTCGAAATCCTGGCAACCCAAGAATACAAGTATGGTTTTGTCACCGACATCGAACAGGAAACAGTTCCGCCGGGACTGAACGAAGACGTCATCCGCCTGATCTCAGCCAAGAAGCATGAGCCTGAGTGGCTGTTGGAGTGGCGACTCAAAGCCTTCCGCCACTGGCTGACCATGCAAGAGCCTACCTGGGCAAACGTCAAGTACGATCCGATTGATTATCAGAGCATCCGCTACTTTTCCGCGCCCAAAGGGATGGGAACAAAGAAACCCGGGGAAATCGACCCGGAGCTCTTGAAAACTTACCAGAAACTCGGAATCCCGCTGAAAGAACGCGAACTGCTTGCCGGCGTGGCGGTGGATGCGGTGTTTGACAGTGTATCGGTCGCGACGACCTTCAAGGAGAAGCTCGGCGAGTTGGGCATCATCTTCTGTTCCTTCTCGGAAGCCGTGCACGAGCACCCGGAGCTTGTCCGCAAATACCTCGGCTCGGTGGTGCCTTATACGGACAACTTCTTTGCTACGCTCAACTCCGCTGTGTTCAGCGACGGTTCCTTCGCTTACGTCCCCAAGGGCGTGCGCTGCCCGATGGAGCTTTCCACCTACTTCCGCATCAACGCCCGCGAAACAGGCCAGTTCGAGCGCACACTGATTGTTGCCGAGGAAGGCGCCTACGTCAGTTATCTTGAAGGCTGCACCGCGCCCATGCGGGACGAGAACCAGCTCCACGCCGCCGTGGTCGAGCTTGTAGCTTTGGATAATGCCCAAATCAAGTATTCCACAGTTCAGAACTGGTACCCCGGCGACAAAAACGGCAAGGGCGGCATCTATAATTTCGTGACCAAGCGCGGCAAGTGCCAGGGCGTAAACTCCAAGATTTCGTGGACACAGGTCGAGACAGGCTCCGCCATCACCTGGAAGTACCCAAGTTGCATCCTCCAGGGGCACAACTCGATCGGCGAGTTCTACTCCGTGGCCGTCACCAACAACTACCAGCAGGCGGACACGGGCACCAAGATGATCCACATCGGCAAGAACACCAAGAGCACCATCGTCTCGAAGGGCATTTCCGCCGGCCATGGCCAGAACAGCTACCGCGGCATGGTGAAGATTCTGGGCGGGGCCACGGGCGCGCGCAATTACTCCCAGTGCGACTCGCTGCTGATTGGCGACAAGTGCGGCGCCCACACCTTCCCCTACTTGGAAGTCAAGAACTCCACCGCCCAGGTGGAGCACGAGGCATCCACGTCGAAGATCGGCGAGGACCAGATTTTCTATTGCCGCCAGCGTGGGATGTCCACGGAAGATGCTGTTTCCATGATCGTCAACGGCTTCTGCAAGCAGGTCTTCAAGGAACTTCCCATGGAGTTCGCGGTGGAGGCGCAAAAACTGCTCGGCGTGAGCCTGGAAGGAAGCGTGGGGTAATTCTGAATGGTGAATAGTGAATGGTGAAGGGTAAAGGGTAAAGGGTAAAGGATAAAGGATGTCAGGGTCGCCTCGAAAGGCACATGTGAGCAACTCCTTTTTGAAGAGTTCGCCGTGGAAGCGCAGAGGCTGCTGGGCGTAAGACTGGAAGGATGTGTGGAATGACCAGAAGCACGACCAGACGCAAGTTTCTCGGCCGTCGCGGTAAGGCTCAGAACGCTGAGGAGAAGTGGTACGCAGTTCTGCGTTGCGTTTGCGATACGCCCCCTTTTCGCCCGTCTGACGAGGAAAAGATTCGAGGACTGTCGGAAGCGCAGCGGAAGAAAGACGCATTGGACGCTGCTCTAAATGACGAGGAAAGAAAGACCGTCAAGTACATACTTCAAGAGACCTCTGCGCCTTCGCTGCGCCGCTCTCCGATAGGCCTTGCAAAGCGTGACCCGAGGAAGCGTCGTACGTAGGCGGCGGGGTGGCGCAGACAGTTCTTGACGTTTGCGTAGACACCGACGTCCCTCATACACCGCAAACAAGGCGATGAATGCGCCGCCCAGCGGTCATTCCGAAGGATGGGGAAATGAGAATTCAGTATTTCGAGGACAGCGACACACTCTACGTGGTCTTCAAAGACGCGGAAGTTCAGGAGAGCAGGGACATGGACGAGAACACTCTGGTCGAGTTCGACGCTCAGGGGAACCTCGTCAGCATGACCATCGAGCACGCGCGGGAGCGGACGGATGTCGGCAATTTCTCATTTCAGCAGGTTCCTGCGATGAAGTCTGTGGCTTAGACGACAGCCTGTGTGGCGCAGACATCGGCCTTTGCTGTCTGCGAAAAGGCGGCTTTTCGATTTTCCAGTTTCCAATTTCTAGTTTCTAGCCAGGGAGAGCTGAATGCTTCAAATCAAGAACCTGCACGCGACGGCGGAGGGTCAAGAAATCCTGCGCGGCATCGACCTGGAAGTGAACACCGGCGAAGTTCACGCCATCATGGGTCCCAACGGCAGCGGCAAAAGCACGCTGGCCCAGGTGCTGGCGGGGCGCGACCTCTATCAGGTGACGGGCGGCGAAGTCACGTACGAAGGCAAGGACCTGCTGGCGATGCCGCCCGAAGAGCGCGCCCGCGAAGGCATTTTCCTCGCCTTCCAGTACCCGGTGGAGATCCCCGGCGTCAACAACACTTATTTTCTGCGCTCGGCGTTGAACGCCATCCGCAAGCACCGCGGGCTGCCCGAATATGACGCGATGGACTTCCTCGTGTTCCTCCGCGAGAAGATGAAGCTGCTGGAAATGGACGAGGCGCTGATGACGCGTTCGGTGAACGAAGGATTTTCGGGCGGCGAAAAGAAGCGCAATGAGATTTTCCAGATGGCGGTGCTCGAACCCAAGCTCGGCATTCTCGACGAGACCGATTCCGGCCTCGATATCGATGCCCTCAAGATCGTGGCCAAGGGGGTCAACGCGCTCCGCAGCAAGGACCGGAGTATTATCGTGGTCACGCACTACCAGCGGCTGCTCGATTACATCGTTCCCGATTTCGTACACGTTCTGTATGACGGCCGCATCGTGAAATCGGGAACCAAGGAACTAGCCCTGGAACTCGAAGAGAAGGGCTACGGATGGCTGGAAGAATCTGCTGCCGTGGCAGGCCGGTAGGCAGGTGCCACCAGGATGCTGAGAGACGTTTGCGAATGTCCTCATTCCGAGCGAAGCGAGGAATCTCGCTCTGGAATCAAAGAACTTGCGTGATTCCTCGTCGTCCCGCAGGGCGGGACTCCTCGGAATGACAGGCTAGACGGGTTTTCGAGCGAAGGGAATACTGAGCTGATGATTGCCTTAAAAGAAACAGAAGGCGTTTACCTTTCGAGCTTTAATCAACTCGAGGAGCGCCTTGCTGCCCATGCGCCTTCCTGGCTCCCTGAAATCCGCAGGGCGGCCATTGAGAGTTTTGCTGAGAAGGGGTTCCCGACCACGCACCAGGAAGAGTGGCGAAACACCAACGTCGCACCAATAGCCGGCGTGCCGTTTCAACCGGCCACCACCCCCTGGCCCCCTCCTCAGAGAGGAGGGGAGTCGCTCCCCTCCTTGGCAAGGAGAGGGCAGGGGGTGGTTGCAGGTGAGTCCGCTGCATCCTTGGCCGAGCGAATCAGGCAGCTTCCCCTCAGCGACCTCGGGTGCCCCAAGCTCGTCTTCATCAATGGGCGTTTTTCGAAACAGCTTTCGACGCTGGAAGCTCTCCCCAAGGGCGCCAAGGCCGGCAGCCTGGCGGAAGCCCTGGCGAGTGACGGGAAAACTCTGCAAGGCTACCTGACCCGCTACGCTACGGATTACAGGGAGCATGCGTTTGTGGCACTGAATACGGCCTTTTTCGAGGACGGGGTATTCCTTGAGATCCCCAAGGGGGTAGTTCTTGACAAGCCCATTTACCTGCTCTACGTTTCCGAGGCAAGCGGGCTTCCCACGGTTTCCTATCCCCGCAACCTGATTATTGCCGGGCGAGAAAGCCAAGCCACCATCATTGAAGGGTACGTAGGACCGGGCGCAGCGCCGCTTTTCAGGGCAGCAGGGGCGGAGAGCTTGACGCCCGAAGGGGTTTACTTCACCAATGCCGTGACCGAAATCGCGGTGGGTGAAGGCGCTGTCCTCGAGTATCACAGGATTCAGCAAGAAAGCGAAACGGCGTTCCATTTTGGGCGGCTCCAGTTCCACCAGGAACGCTCGAGCAACGTCGCCACACATTCCGTTGCGATCGGCGGTGCTCTTGTGCGCGAAGAAGTGAAGTCCGTTCTGGACGGCGAGGGCGCCGAGGCAACACTCGACGGCCTGTACGTTGTCACCGGCCGCCAACACATTGACAACCAAACCACCCTGGACCACGCGAAGCCGCACTGTAGCAGCCGGGAAGTCTATCGAGGCGTCCTGGATGGAGAGTCCTCCGCAGTCTTCAACGGCAAAATCATTGTCCGCAAGGATGCGCAAAAGACCGATTCCAAACAAAGCAACAAAAACCTCCTTCTCTCCGAAAAAGCCATCATCGATACCAAACCGGCGCTGGAGATTTACGCTGACGACGTCAAGTGTACGCACGGGGCCACCATCGGGCAGATCGATCCGGAAGCAGTCTTCTATCTGCGTTCCCGCGGAATCGGCCGTCAGGAAGCGCGCGACCTGCTCACCTACGCCTTTGCCAACGACGTCCTGGAGCGGATCAAGTATGCGCCGCTGCGCGAACGGCTCAGGGAAGGTTTATTTGCTCGTCTGGCGAGGGGCCAGCGGGCCGAGGAGGGATGATGGCCACCACGCGCGAAGCAATCCAAATACCCGCCCGCGAATCATCCAGTCCCGCCTTCGATGTGAAGCGGATTCGGGAGGATTTCCCGATTCTGAAACAGAAGGTGCACGGGAAGCCGCTCGTCTATCTCGACAACGCGGCCACCAGCCAGAAGCCAGCCAAAGTGATCGATGCGATTCTTCGCTTTTACACTCAGGATTGCTCCAACGTGCATCGCGGCGTGCATCTGTTGAGCGAGCGCGCCACGGAGGCCTATGAAGGCGCGAGGATAAAAATCCAGCGATTCCTGAACGCTCCCGATTCGCGGGAGATCGTCTTCGTGCGCGGAACCACGGAGGGCATCAACCTGGTCGCGCAATCCTACGGGCGGCAAAACGTGAAGGCAGGCGACGAAGTCCTGATCACTGCCATGGAGCATCACTCGAATATCGTTCCCTGGCAGATCCTGTGCGAGGAGAAAAATGCCCTCCTGCGCGTGGCCCCGATCAACGACCGCGGCGAGCTGATCCTGGAAGAATTTGAAAAGCTCCTGAACGCCCGCACGCGCATGGTCGCTGTCGCCCATGTATCCAACGCCCTCGGCACCATCAATCCCGTGCGTCAGCTCATCCAGAGGGCGCATGCCATGAATGTTCCGGTGGTCGTGGACGGCGCCCAAGCCGTCCCTCACATGAAGGTTGACGTTCACGAACTGGGCTGCGATTTCTATGCCTTCTCCGGCCACAAGGTTTTTGGGCCCACGGGAATTGGAGTGCTTTACGGGAAGGAAAGACTCCTCGCGGTCATGCCCCCTTTTCAGGGCGGCGGTGATATGATCAGCTCCGTGACGTTTGAGAAGACCATCTACAACGTGCTTCCCTATAAGTTCGAAGCGGGGACGCCCAATATCGCCGACGTCTACGGCCTGGGCGCCGCCCTTGACTATGTCAACGAGGTAGGCCTCGCGAACATTATCTCCTACGAGCACGCACTGCTTTCCTATGCCACCGAGGCCATCAGTCAGATCCCCGGCGTCAGGATCATCGGCACGGCGCGCGAGAAGGCCGGCGTCATTTCATTCGTTCTGGAAGGCGTGCACGCCCACGACGTGGGGACTATTCTGGACCGCGAGGGCATCGCGGTTCGGACCGGCCACCATTGCGCTCAGCCGGTCATGGACCGCTTCGGCGTGCCAGCCACGGTGCGCGCTTCGCTGGCGTTTTACAACACCAAGCAGGAGATCAACGCCCTGGCTGCGGGCATCCAAAGAGTGAAGGCTCTTTTCGGATGAGTGGGCTGTAGCGGCGCTCTATGAGCGCCGGAGTTCTTCGAGAGTACAAAACCGGCGGTCACAGACCGCCGCTACAGCAATGAGCAGTTGCTTTTGACTCTCAACTCTCGACTCTGGACTTAATTATGGCAGAACTCGAAGGACTTTATCAGGAACTAATTCTCGATCACAGCAAGAGACCGCGGAACTTTCATCCCATGGCGGATGCCGACCGGCACGCGGACGGTTACAATCGCCTCTGCGGCGACAAGTTCACGGTTTACCTGAAACTCCAGGACGACCGGATCACCGACATCAGCTTCCAGGGGACCGGCTGTGCCATTTCCACTGCCTCCGCGTCGATCTTGACGGAAATTCTGAAGGGGAAGACGCGAGCCCAGGCTGAAGCTCTGTTCGAGACCTTTCACGACCTCGTCACCGGCAAGAACCACGCTGAGGGCGAGACTCCGGCCTTGGGGAAACTGGCCGCTTTCTCCGGAGTCTGCGAGTTCCCGGTGCGCGTCAAGTGCGCCACCCTGGTTTGGCACACACTTCGCAGCGCGCTCGACGGCGACCAGAAAGTGGCCATCACGGAGTGAAAAAGAACCATGGATGAGCAAGCACCCTTAACGGTTTCGGAGGCCACCGCGCTTCAGGAGAAGATGGTTGCGGCTTTGCGCACCTGCTACGACCCGGAGATTCCGGTAAATGTCTACGACCTCGGGTTGATCTATGAGGCCAAGGTGGATACCTCCGGCCATGCTCTCGTGAAGATGACGCTGACCGCGCCGGGCTGCCCTGCCTCGGGCTGGCTGGCGGGAGAAGTTGAAGACAAAATCTCCGCCCTTCCCGGCATCAAGAGTGTCCGAGTGGATGTAGTGTGGGAGCCGCGGTGGAGCATGGAGATGATGTCGGAAGCCGCTAAGCTCCAGCTCGGATTCCTGTAACTCGAGGTTCGAAATTCGAAACTCGAAAATGGAAACTCGAAAACCGAACTCGAAATTCGAATTTGGAAAATAGTTACGGGAGATTGTCATTCCGAGCGTAGCGAGGAATCTTGCTCTGGTTCTTTCCTCCGCCTATCCCCTGGGCCTTACGTGGTGGGAGGCGTTTCGGACCAGAGCGAGATTCCTCTCCCGCGACTGCGGGATCGGAATGACAGCAGGTGTCGATTTTCCATTTTCCAGTTTCTATAACAAATGGACTCATCCCTGTTCACGTCACCCTTAGCTGACTACCACCTCTCACAAGGCGCCACGCTGGGCGACTATCATGGCGGGCTTGTTCCCTGGCGTTTCACTGATCCTGTTGCGGAGCACAAAGCGGTGCGCGAGGCCTCCGGGCTCTTTGATTTCTCCTTTCGCGGCAAGTTCGCGATGAAGGGCCGGGACCATGCCAAGTTCCTTCACCGCATGGTCTCGAACGACATCCAGCGGCTTGCTTCTGGCCAGGGAACATACGCCACCTTACTGAACCCCCAAGGACATATCCTGGTGGATATGCGTCTCTACTGCACCGAAGACAGGTTTTTCGTCGATACCGACGCCGACCTGCGTGACAAGGCGCTGCTTGGCCTCAAGCGTTACGTCATCGGTGATCAGGTAGAATTCGAACCTCTGGACCTTTACGCTCTCGCCTTTCAGGGACCACGCTCCCGCCCTTTGCTTGAGAAAACCCTGCACATCAACCTTCCCGCGATGCGGGAGTTTGATCATTTTTCCACTAACTACGCCGGCTTCCCCGTGCGCGTAGTGTGCGCGAGCAACACCGGTGAGGAAGGCTATGAAGTCTGGGCGGGCGCAAAGGGCCTGCTGGCGGTTTGGGGCGCCGCCTGCGGCCAAGCTCCCACTTACGGCATGCTCCCTTGCGGGACACAGGCGCTGGAAACCCTGCGAATTGAGGCTGGAATCCCCCGCTACGGTCAGGAACTGGGTGAGGACACCATTCCCAACGAAGCGGGATTGTGGAATGCCCTGAGCTTCAACAAAGGTTGCTACGTCGGTCAGGAAATCGTGGAGCGCGCCCGAAGCCGCGGGCACGTGAACTGGAAACTAATGGGACTCATCGTGGAGTCAGAGGTTCCACCGCCCTCGGGCGAAAAGCTGGTTCGAGAGGGCAGAGAGATCGGCGAAGTCACCAGCTCCTGCGTTGCTCCAACACTTGGCAAGACGGTAGCCATGGCTTACCTCCGCCACGAAGTCTCGGAACCTGGAACAAAACTGGGGTTCCCATCCGGCACAGTCGCCGAAGTGGTAGCCCTTCCCTTTTACCAACACGCTCCAATCCCAGCCGCCGCTTGAATGCCTATGATTTGCGAGAAGGGGCATATGCATGTGCCCTGCTGTCATTCTGAGCGGAGCGCAGCGCAGCGAAGAATCTCCTTTTGGTTGCAGCCGAAGGCCGCGCTGCGCACAGTCGTCAGTTCATTCCTCCAGTTTGAAATTCACCGTAATCTCCGTTACGACCTCAATAGGCTCGCCATTCAGCAGGGTGGGTTGATAGCGCCAACGCCGCACAGCATCGAGCGCAGCCTTCACCAACAAGGGATGGCCTCTGAGCACCTTCAGCTCTTCTATCGTTCCATCCTTGCCAATGACTGCTTCAAACTCCACGGCTCCCTCGGTCCGAGTCATCTTGGCGATTTCGGGATACTCGGGTTTGGGTTGGTAAATAAGCCTGGCGAGGCTCACGATTCCGCCCATGCGAATCCGCACGGGTGGGGCAGCATTGGATGTTTGAGGAGGGGGCGGTTGCGGCGTGGCGTTTCGGAGGATGTTTCGCAATAAAGGATCGAGCACAGCGTCGGACTGCCCGTCATAGATTCCTCCCGGAACCCCGATAGATGTCGATGGGAACTGCGCGGGTGGGAGAGGTTTATCGTGGATTTGCGCAATTGTTGGCGGGATCGACGGCGGGGCTTTGAGAATCTCGTCGGAGCTAACACCTCGTGTCGCTCTTCGCGAGGCTTGTGTCCCCACGGACGACGGAGGCGGCGGAGGCGAAGGAGCCCGCAACACTTCCATCCATACTGCCTTGGGCAACGCCTCCGTATAGATGAGTGGAACCAGCGCCATTGCTCCCACCAGGAGGACTTCACCGATATATGCGCACGGAATGGCAGCCCGCTTCCAATCTCCAGTCCTGGCTGCTGCATAGACGAGGAAGCAAACGAAGCCTGCGAAGTTCAGAACGAAGGTCAGCGCGACCCAAAATGCAGTGTTCAGCGCCAACTGTCGCGAGTCAGCGTACACATAGCAAAGCATCAGGGCAAAAGTGGCGACGAGCCCTCCGAAGAGCAGCGATTGAATGGCAGGCGCCCTGATTGGGGTGGGGGAAAACAGCCTCCCCAGTGCGAGGAAGCAGGCAAGCGAGGCCAGCGCGCCGCAGGCTGTGGCGTAAAAGTAATGACCTTTCTTCAGCACGGGCGCCCGCGAGGGCGAAGATTCCAGCAACGCTTCGGCAAACATGGCTGCACCTCCTCAAGAATTCGGTAGCATCCGGAGTTCAGGTGACGGCCACGGAGCGCTCCGTTGGCTGCTCACTTTCTCTTTCATCCCATTGGACACCGAATCCAACGGCTAAGTTCCACTATTTTCAGATTGGTTAACAAGAGGAATTGATTCATTGAATCATTGAGTCATTGAATCATTGAGTCATTGGACCATTGAGTCATCGAATCATTGAGTCATTGAATCATTGAATTGTTGGCCGAATGAGAAGCGCAAAGATCGGTCTTGAAAAGCTGCTTTTGTTTCTTTTGAGAAAGTGATTGAGAATGGTGGGATGGGCAAGAATTGAATCAGCCTTCTGCCTCCTGACTCCTGACTTCTGACTCCTGACTCCTGACTCCTGAATCCTACACTGGCAATCTCACCCTCGCCTCGCATCCCTGGCCCGAGCGCCGGTTCTGGAGGGTCAGCGTGCCTCCGTGCGCCTCGGCGATTTGCCGGCTCAGGACGAGTCCGATTCCCGTTCCTACGGCCTTGGTTGTGAAGAAGGGTACAAAAAGGTTCGTGGTGTTTGGAAGGCCCGGTCCCTCATCTTCGACCAACAATTCCACGTAGTCCCCGCTCCGCCTCCAGCCGAGCTTCACGCCACCTCCGGTTTCGAGCGCCGCATCCACCGCGTTGCGTAAAAGATTGATAAGCATCTGCTCGAGTTGGTCTGGGTCAGCGTGCAGCGTCAAATCCGGCCCTGGAATCAGGGTCACGGCTAGTCGTCTCTCCAGGCCCGCCACGCGTCGCACCAGGGGGCCCACATCGGCCGGCTGCAATCGGGGCGACGGTAAGCGCGCCAGGCGTGAATAGCCTTCCATGAACCGGCTCAGCGATTCAGCGCGCCCTTCGATAACGCTCAGGCCCCGACGCGCATCCTCCTCCCAGTCGGCGGGGCGCGGCTGGCGGGCCAACAGGCTGCCGAGGGTACCCGCCATGGACTTGATGGGCGCCAGGGAATTATTGAGCTCATGCCCCAAAACCCGGATGAGGCGCTGCCAAGCTTGCCGCTCCTCTTCGCGCAGAGCCCGGCTGAGATTAGCAAGCACCAACATTTGATGCGGCCGGCCATGCTCCCGAAAGGTGCTGCGACGGATTCCCCATCGGCCGGCGCCCCCCGGAAAGGAGGTCGCCATCGTCCGCACCGGCTCGCCCTCGAGGCACACGCCCAATCCTAGTTCCATGGCCGTCCGCCCCAGGATTCGTTCCGCAGGCTGTGCCAGCAGCCGTTCACCGGCCCGGTTCAAAAGCCGAAGTCGTTGCTCACCGTCGAAAGTGAAAATGGCCACATCGATCTCTTGCATCACTTTGCGGAGCAACGCCGTGGCTTCGAGGGAAGAGAGCCGCCGACCTCTCAACATCTCGCTGAGCGCGTTCACTTCCGTGAAGACCTCGCCCAGGGCGGAGTCGGATCGAGTCCCTCGAGCGCGAATCGAGTAATCCTCCTCCCTCAGTGCCGAAAGCAAGTTGGAAAGGGTCTGGAGGGGGTAAGCCACTTTTCCGCGCAAGGCGAAGGAAAACCCAAGCCAGACAACGACCATAAGGATGGCCAGGGTCCAGCGTGTTTGGGAGGAGTAAATCCCCGTCCACAACAGGACGAGGGCAACGAGGATGGCGGGGAAGCCTGCGGCCAGGGCAATGAGCACCAGGCGGTTTTCGAGCACCGCACCAGTGCGCCTCGCTGGCACAGGCCGCGCCGTCGTGCTTGCTCTCCCGGCATCCGGCTCTGGGGACATGGCTTGGGTCACAACCCGTATTTCCTCAAGCGGCGATAAAGGCCGCTACGGCTCAAGCCAAGCGCCGACGCAGCCTGGCTCACGTTCCCCCCATAACGCGCCACTGCCTTCTTGATGAGAACGCACTCCACTTCCTCCAGGCTCATCGCTTCCAGGCGCGAGGCGCCTTCACGCTCCGTCCGCAAACCAAAGTCGCTGGGCCGCACAACATCGCCTTGGGCCATCAGTACCGCCCGCTCCACCGCGTGCTCGAGCTCCCGCACGTTCCCGGGCCAAGCATAATCCAGAAGGAATTGGATCGCCGCGGGTTCAAAGGCGGTCAGGGGTTTCCGGTAACGCTCGGCATAACGCCGCAGGAAGTAGTTGGCCAGCAGCGGGATGTCCTCGCGTCGTTCGCGCAGGGGAGGAATGTGAATTTCAATAGTGTTCAGGCGGAACAAAAGGTCTTCGCGGAAGCGGCCGGCCTGTACTTCCTGGATGACGTCCGCATTAGTCGCCGAGAGCACGCGCGCATCCACGCGCCGCGTCTTGGAGGAGCCTACTCGCTCCATCTGCCCGGTTTCGAGCACGCGCAAGAGCTTGGCCTGCAAGTTGAGTGGGACATTGGCAATTTCATCCAGGAACAAAGTTCCGCCCTGGGCGAGCTCGAAACGTCCTACGCGGTCCATCTTGGCATCTGTGAAAGCCCCTTTGACGTGGCCGAATAGTTCACTCTCAAACACTCCTTCGGAAAGCCCCCCGGCGTTCACGGTCACCATGGGCTTCGCTGCTCGGCCGGACAGGGCATGGAGCGTCTGGGCAACGACCTCCTTCCCTGTGCCGTGCTCACCTGTAATCAGAACGTTGGCATCCGAAGGGCCCACGCGGGAGATCAGTTCCAGCACTGGGCGCATGGCGGGCGACTCCGCGATCAGCGTGGGACGTCCCTCGGCGCGGAGCAACCGGTTCTCCGCCTCCAGGCGAAGGCCCTGCCGGAGCGCCCGGCTGAGGTCGATCTGGGTACGGAGAATGG
>Ga0208323_1000693_pt1 | contig 14188 bp, 11 predicted proteins | sample June2015DPH_10_1_2_FD_184703 | JGI IMG/M metagenome (GOLD analysis project Ga0208323, IMG submission 184703) | Peatland microbial communities from SPRUCE experiment site at the Marcell Experimental Forest, Minnesota, USA - June2015DPH_10_100... | ecosystem: Environmental > Terrestrial > Soil >... | reverse complement strand
CGAGAATGGGTTGACGCTGCCGTACTTCAACCTCTCATTGCCCAATAGTCTAGTAATGCGCCACACGAGATCTTGCTCAGCGTCCATCAACATCCGCGCCGGAATCTCTTCGCACCCGATCTCTAGTAGGAAGTCTGGCATGGCTTCAAACCATCAAGCTTCTCAAATCCAGGCCGCCGCCGATGTGATGCGCATCACATTCGGCCTGTGCAAAATCTAGAACCTCGGATTCGCAACTCACAGAGCTACCGGCAACAGCTTCTCTTTCTGCGCTTTCCGTTCTCGGGCAGGTTCAGGTTCGTCTGATTTCTCCGGCGCAGCCGCCTCGCTTTTCTGCTGATCGACCCAAGCCCTCGCGATGCCGACCGCCAGCGCTCTCACGCGCGCAATCACGCCGACGCGCTCCGTCACTGAAATCGCACCCCGCGCATCGAGGATGTTGAACAAATGCGAACACTTCAAACACAGGTCGTAAGCCCCCAGTAACGGAAATCGAGCTTTTTCACTTACAATGTGATCCCGTTTCGTTTTATCCTTGGACAAAGCGGCGTACCTATCCAGCAGCGCCTTGCACTCGGCCTCGCAGAGTTCGAAATGTTTCCACGCGTTCTCCACATCTGCCGCCTCAAAGTTGTACACGGAGAACTGCAGCTCATCGGCCAGCCGCACATCGCCATACTTCACTTCGTGTCCCGTCTCCGGATCGCGCGCCCACACAATGTCGTAGATCGAATCCACATCCTGCAGAAACGCGCTGATACGCTCCAGGCCATACGTCAGCTCGACCGAAATCGGGAACAAGTCCACGCCGCCGCACTGCTGGAAATAGGTAAACTGCGTGATCTCCAGTCCATCGAGCATCACCTGCCAGCCCACGCCCCACGCGCTCAATGTCGGAGCTTCCCAGTTATCTTCTTCGAACTTGATATCGTGCTGGCGGAGGTCGATTCCAATCGCGCCTAGCGACTCCAAATACAACTCCTGCACATTCTCCGGCGGAGGCTTCAGGATCACCTGCAACTGCATGTGCTTGAACAACCGGTTCGGATTCTCCCCGTACCGCCCGTCCGCCGGACGGCGCGAAGGCTGCACATACGCGACCTTATAAGGCTTCGGCCCCAGCACGCGCAGAAACGTTTCCGGCGCCATGGTGCCGGCTCCGACTTCCACGTCATAAGGCTGCTGCAGCACGCACCCGCGCTCGGCCCAAAATGCCTGCAAGCGCAGGATGAGTTCCTGGAACGTCAGCGAGTTGTACGAGGATGGATTCACAGATTCGGCCCTTGGCTCTTAGCTTTTGGCTCTTAGCTCTAAACCCCAGAATGCGAGTGGTCATTCGAACTCCTACAGCGCAGCCGGAGACCAGAAGGTTAAACCACGATTGTAATGGAAGTTGTCGTCCGTCGTCAGCTTGCTGATCCGGGCAACTTCGTCGCCTGAATGGTTTGGTCGACCTTCAACTCTTTGCTGGATTCACCACCGTACAAAGTCTGGGTGAATGCGCCCAGCGTGATGTTGCCAAACACTTCCTTGAAGGTGAACTTCTTTCCGTTGATCTCGTAGTCCTCGACCAAGATCAGCTGCTCGCCTGCCCAGCGGGCAACATGCTTGAAGTTGATGCATCCCCCGGGATTTGTGCTGTCGCACCAGATTGTGCGGTAACCCTGCACCGCCTCGTCCCACCAAAATACGCCTAGCCCGGTGATCTCCCGCGAGCCTTGCTTCGACTGGTAGTCTTCTATTACAGAGAAACCTCCCGGCCCGCGACGCCAAACGATCTTCCCCTCGCCCGTCGCGCCACGCGGCGAGGCCGCATCAGGCGCAAGTTTTTCCTTGATCGACCAAGTTCCTCCCAGCGCTCTCAACAATCTCTCTATCTGCGGGTCGGGCTTCGGCTCTGAAGCAGGATCCGCCTTGGTACCGTGCGCGGAGGGTTTCGCCTCTGGAGTCTCCGGTGGCTTCTGATCCGTTTGACCTACGGCGAACCCAAGCGCGCTGAGCACAAGCACTTCAATCGCAATGATTCGAAACCACCTCATTCAATATTCCTCCGCATTCTGCGATAAAGAACCCCGACTAAAATGCGCCCTTCTCCAGCATTCCCGCCGTGACCAACTTCTTCTCAATCTGCCTCTGCAATGTTTGAATCAGAAACTTGCGCAGGTCGGCGCCCTGCATCTTAGGCCAAGGCGCTTCCGAAAAGCTATCCACCGGGGCGCGAAACATCTGCGCGGCCAGCGTACGGGATTCACTTGAAATCTCGGACGACGCCAAGCGTTTGTCATCGGGGCACATCAGGCCGTCCGCCAGCGCATGGAAGTAGGCGCGGCTGCCGTTCAGGCTGCGGCCGCAGACGATGCACTCCGTCAGTTCGGGCAAGAACCCAACCAAGCGCGTCAACCATAATTCGAAATAGGTGACCGGCATCCACACGTTAGAACCTCTCATCGCGTGCAGTATCGAGATGGTCAGCCGGAATATTGCGTCGTTCGCCTCGCGGTCGGGAAGCAACTCGTCCACTAACTCGGCCACGTGCGCAAGCGCTACGGCCCGTGCGTACGTCACTTCGGTGGCCATGGGAGACTCCAGCACTTCGCAGGAATCCAGACGGACAAGTTCTTGCCGTTCGTGAACATCGTAAAACGCGCGAACGTAGGTCATCGGTTCCAGAGCGCCCCCAAACCGGCGCTTCGACTTCTTCGCCGATCGCGCCACGCCGCGCACTTTGCCTTCCGCGCGCGTAAACAGTGTGACCAGCAAATCGGCTTCACGCAGCGGATAGGTCCGCAGAACGATCGCCTCAGACTCCTTAAGGGCCATGCAAGCTCAGCCGGGTGGAGGGTTGATTGTAAATGTAGCCGGGAACAGATGGAAAGAATCGGGACCGCTGGGTAGTGGTGAAGTTTGAATTCCGGAAGGCTCCCTTCTAGGGCGTCATCCTGACCGGAGCCGTTTTTCAGGCGGAGGGAAGGTCTGGCGCGCAGACCGGCAGTGCGTGCCGGATGAGCTCCCAAGCTAGACCCTCACCCCTCTGAACTGCGCCGGGATCGGGATGACGCCTCCAAAACGGGTCCAAAGATTCAAACTGCACCACTGCCGACCGCTGATAGGTGCGCAGCCTCAGGTGACTCATGCAAAACGCTTGGCTCGCTGCAAAATGCAGTGGCCTGAAGGGTCACTTCCTTCCGATTTTTGCGCGTAAGTCCATGTCCTGCAACAAATCAGACCACAAAGTCTCATTTGCCCCTTAAGTGCTCTCAGTAAAGACGAAACCGGGCGCTAAAGAGTCGCCGCAGCATCAAGCGGTGCGAGTCGAACCCGAGAGGAGGGTCTATGTCAATCCTGTTTGTACTGCTGATGTTCTTGCTGGTCATCAGCGTCAGATATTTCATCGAGCCACATCCTCAACGTGCGCTGGAGCAGGAAGTCATGGCCAAACCCCAATCGCCGAGGGTGAAGCGCGAGTACGGTTTCGAGATCCCGCAGGATTATGCCTTTCATCTTGGACACATGTGGGTCATGAAGGAGAGCTCCGACGATGCGCGGGTTGGCGTGGACAAATTTGTCACCAACCTGATGGGAAAGATCGATCACATTGATGTATGCGGAGCCAATCGCTGGGTGCGTCAGGGACAGAAACTCATCACGCTGCACAGTGGTAAGACCAGTGTGGATTTACTCTCGCCCGTTGAAGGCGTGGTCACGGCAATTAATAACGATGCGCTGGGAGATCCCAGCCTGGTCGCGAACGATCCTTACGAACATGGCTGGATCGCGATGGTGAAGTCCCCAGACCTGGCCGTCAACCAAAGAAATCTGATTCAAGGCTCGATGGTTGCGCCCTGGATGCAAAACAATGTAACCCGGCTGAATGCAATGTTAACCGAATCCTCTCCTGCCTTGGCCCAGGATGGCGGATCCCCCGTCAGTGGTGTGCTTCCGCGGCTTACCCCTGAGTTGCGGCAGAAAGTGGTGAAAGAGTTCTTGTTGTCGTAACGGAACTCTGACTCGGAAAGGACAAAAGTCATGGCAACCACGAGAGGAATTCTGGTCGATATCACGAAGTGCATCGGCTGCCGGAGTTGCGAGCAAGGTTGCAAACAGATTCACGGATTTCCGACGGACACCGAGTTAAAGCTTTCAACCACCGCGCTCACCATCGTGGAAGAGCACGGCGATCGCTTTGTGCGGCGGATGTGCATGCATTGCCAGGATCCAGCCTGCGCATCGGCGTGCCTGGTGGGTGCACTCAAGAAGAGCGGTGCTGGGCCTGTTACTTATGACGCGGGCAAATGCATCGGTTGCCGCTATTGTCTGGTGGCGTGTCCATTCAGCGTGCCGCGTTACGAGTGGACGAAGCTGGTGCCCTACGTAAAGAAATGCGACATGTGCGCGGAGCGCCAGGCAAAAGGCCAACTGCCGGCCTGCGTGGAAGCTTGTCCCGTGCAGGCTTCGATCTCTGGTACTCGCGAAGAAATTCTGGCAGAGGCGCAGCGCCGCATCCTCAATGATTCGAAATACGTGAAGCGCATTTACGGCAGCGAGGAAGCGGGCGGAACATCGGTGTTTTTCATTTCCGATGTTCCTTTCGAGAAGTTAGGCTTTGCCGCTCCGCCCAAGCAGCCGCTGCCGTTGCTGACCGCCAGTGCCTTGGGCGACGGGCCTACCGTGATCCTGGTCGGTGGCGCTCTGCTTTCTGGTTTGTACTGGATCACGCAACGCAGGGCTCTGGTCGCTTTGGCCGAAGCCCGAGAAAAATCCGCAAAGGAAGCGAGTTAGCCATGACTGCCAAGAGATTTCCAAACATCAGTTTCTGGCGCACCATCGTGGCGTTGATCTTCGCCGCCGGCATCTATTCGATGTATGCGCGGTTCGCGCTGGGCTTCAAAGCTGCTACCAACCTTACTGATCCTCAGCCTTGGGGCCTATGGGTAGGATTGGGGACACTGTGCGGCGTGGGACTCTCGGCCGGCGGTTTTGCCATCGCGGCATCGGTATATCTTTTGGGCCTTGACCGTTACCGCCCGATCCTACGTACATCCGTGCTCATCTCCTTTCTGGGATATTGCACCGTATGTATCGGCATGATGTACGAGCTCGGCATTCCCTGGAGAATCTGGCATCCCATTGTGATGTGGAACCGGCACTCCGTGCTGTTTGAAGTGTCCTGGTGCGTGATGCTCTACACCACGGTGCTCGCGCTCGAGTTCTCACCGGCCCTGATCGAAAAGCTTCCCTGGGCAAAGCCGCGTGAACTCTATCTGCGCTGGCACCATAGCATCCTGATTGCGCTGGTACTTGCGGGCACGCTGCTCTCATCGATGCATCAATCGTTCCTCGGCGGACTTTACCTCATCACCAAAGGCCGCTTGGATCCACTCTGGTACACACCTTACCTGACCACGATGTTTTATCTCTCGGCGATCCCAGCCGGACTGGCACTCACCATTATGGCGATCTACCTCTGCGTGCGTTCGCTCAACGTTCGCGTTGATATGAGCATTCTGAGCGATGTGAGCAAAGTGATCGCGCCCTTGCTGGCAATGTGGGGTGTGTTCCGGTTCGTCGATCTCATCAGTCGCGATACGATCGGATATCTGTGGATGTGGCGGGAAGAAACGCTGTTGTTCTGGCTGGAGATTGCTTTGTTAGTGATTATCCCTCTAATCCTGCTGAATCAGCAGAAGGTGCGCCAGAACCCACAATACTTATACGGTACTTGTGCCGTAGTCGTGATGGGATTCATCACGAATCGGTTGAACGTCTCGATCACAGCACTGCAGGCTAGTTCAGGTATTTACTACGTGCCGAAATGGACGGAATTCGCAGCCACGCTGGCGACGATTGCCGCAGCAGTGGTGGCATTCCATTACGCGATAGTCTATTTGGATATTTTGCCAAAGAACCCGCCGCCACAGAAGTGGATGGCTTCAAGTGTTCCAGCAAGAGCTTGAAGTACGACGCTGCAGCAGAAAGCCCCGGGAGAACCAGCCCGGGGTTTTTCTTTGCCGAACAAGCAAGGGCCGAGGTGCCCCATAAAAATTTGTCATTCCGAACCGGCGTCAAGCCGGTGAGGAACCTGCTTCTTCTTTGCCCTTTCCGGCGTCTCTTGCGAGAGAAGGCTGGAAGACGCTCTCTGATCTTCGAATCCACGCCCAGCGTGTGACATCTGACCTTGTGCTGCCTCCACGATTAGCTCATGATCCCAAGGTGGGCTGACGGATAAGTCAGAACACCTCTGACGTAAGTCTTCTAAGCGCAGATTGCGCCTGTAACTCCTTTGCTTCGGATATTTTGAGAGAAAGGGCCGCTGCTGCGGAGCGAGTTTCCGTTGATTCCGGAGCGCATAGCGTCCAAGCCGATTTCGGAAGGCCTGCAAGTGATTGATACGACGGATTTTACTCTTAAGATGTCTCCAATCAATATTTTAGCGAGACAGCGTCCAGACCAAGCTGCTAAGTGATTGATTCCAGATATATTAGATAGGGGATCTGTTTTTTTACCGGTCAGTCCAACTCCTTCACTTTCAGCCGACGCTGTAACGATGTGGGATGGATACCGAGAATCCGCGCTGCCTGCGTTTTATTGTTGCCGGTCGCAGCCAGGACTTGCTCAATGTAGTTGTCTTCCAGAGCGCGCAGGCTGAGGAACTGATCCCCAGTGGGAGAAATGTCGACCGAGGAGAATGCTTCACTGTTTTTTTTCTCGTCCCGCTGGTCGCGAATCTCTTCTGGAAGATGGCAAGAGTCGATCTCGCCTTCCGCATTGAGAATCATGGTTCGCTCAATCACGTTCCGCAGTTCGCGGATGTTGCCCGGCCAGGGATATTGCACCAGCAAATCGGCCGCGCCCGGACTGAACCCGGTAAAATTCTTTCTCAACTCGCGATTGAACTGCAGCAGGATTTCAAGCGCCAGAGCCACGATATCCTCATTGCGCTCGCGCAGCGGAGGAATCTCCAACTGAACCACATTGATGCGGTAGTAAAGGTCCTCGCGAAATCGCCCTTGGCTTACGGCATTCTTCAACTGGTCATTGGTGGCCGCGATCAAACGGATGTTGACTTTGATCGTGCTCGTCCCTCCCAGCCGCATGAACGTCCCTTCCTCAAGTACCCGCAGGATCTTGGCTTGTACGCTGGCGGACATGTTGCCAATTTCATCGAGAAAAACGGTGCCACCGCTGGCCCGCTCCAGCAACCCCTCCTTGCGACGGCGAGCGTCGGTGAAGGCCCCGGGTTCGTAGCCGAAAAGTTCACTCTCGAGCAAAGCATCGGGCAGAGCAGCGCAGTTGAGTTCCAGCAATGGCATCGAAGTGCGCGGGCTGGCGTAGTGAATGGCTTTGGCGAGCACTCCCTTGCCGGTACCACTCTCACCCAGAATCAGTATCGTGGTGTGGTCGGCCTCCGCGGCTTTACGGGCCACCTCCAACATCTTGATGGTGGCGGGATTGTGAGTGACGATATGTCCAAAATCATAACGGCCCTTTTCCGATTCCACCGAATCACGCACCCGCACTCGCAGAGCCAGCACCTCGGCGGCACGATGCAGAATGTTCGTCATGTCGTCGAGGTGAAAAGGCTTAACCAAATAGTCGAAAGCACCCAGCTTCATGGCTTCGACAGCGCGCTCTACTAGATGGTAGGCGCTCATCATGATCACGATCGCGGTCGGGCTCGCTCGCTTGATCTGGCGCAAAACTTCGACCCCATCGATGCCGGGAAGAACGATGTCCAGCAAGATGAGATCGGGATTCTCATCCTGAAAGATTTTCAAGCCCTCCTCGCCGGAAAGCGCAGTGAATACCTCAAAACCATCCTGCCGCAAACCGCGCGAGATGGTATGGAGCGTAAGCTCTTCGTCATCGATGATCAAAGCACAATATGGCATGTTGTCTCACCAGCCAGGACTTCGATCTTTTACCGAATGCTCTTGCACGTAGTAACAAACTCGGCAGCATTCGAGGCCCTCAAACCACGATCTCCGATTGCTCCCGAACCTGATGTGTCTCCTCCTGCCGGATGGGCAGCGTAATGGTTACTGTGGTTCCGCGTTGCAGCACGCTATCGATTCGAATCTCTCCCTTGTTTCTCCGGACATACGTTGCGCTGATGCTGAGGCCTAGACCCGTGCCTTTGCCCGGCTTGGTGGTGAAAAAGGGTTCAAAGACATGCGGCAGAATGTCAGGCGGAATGCCGCAGCCGGTGTCGCTGACGCAGATTTCGATGCTATCCACGAAAGTGAGTTTCTTGGCAGAAACTGTGATAAGACCGCCGTCCGGCGTTGCCTCGGCCGCATTAATCAGCAGATTCATCAGCACTTGCGAAAGCTGATTGGAGTCAACCAGGATGTGCGGCAAGTCTTCTGGAACCTGGTTCTCCGCTCGTTTGCCGCGTAGGGCGGGCTGGCCTTCGAGAAAGCCAAGCGTATCAGTAACCAAGCGATGCAGGCTGAGATTGCTCAATACCAGGGGACCGGGACGAGCATAATTCACAAGTCCGCGTAAGGTAGCGGAAATGCGCTTGGTGCCGGCAATGCACTGTTCGATTTCCCAGCGCAGGTCGGGATCACTGGCGCTCTTCAGCTCCAATTCCAGGTGCGAGAGGATGCCGAGCAGCGGATTGTTGATTCCGTGTGCTGCACCCAGAGCCAGTTGTGCCAGCGTTGAATATTTTTCGTACTCGGCGAGCTGCGCCTGGAATTGAAACTTCTCCTTGTCCAGTTCGCTATCTTCGTAGAGGCGGCGATAAACCTCTTCTTGTGCCTGATTGCGCTCAACCTCCAACCGCTGCCTCAGTTCTGTCGCTTGCTTTAGAGCTTCGCAGACTCGTTCCCATTCAAGCCGCTGCAGTCGCCATACAATGATCATCACCACAAGAGCGACAAATGTGATCGGAAGGGCGTAGCGTGCCATGGAGAAATCGAGGCTGTTTGCCGGGACCCCCACTACAGAAAAAATGCTGGCTGGCATGTCCATCAAAGCCCGAGCCTGTATCCAGTGCGGAAACATCCATATTCAAAATGAAGGTAATTATCCGGGGCCGCAGTGATGCGCGTCACTGCGCTACGTGCGACGAAAAGCTTCCGGTCTAGCCCCTACGTTCCGCCCGTATCAGCAAGGCAAGTCGTGGAAACAAGAAGTGGCCGCCGGCATCATCGATAACATTTATCTGACAGGTATAAAAGCCGGGTTTGAGTGAAGTGAGCGGTACGTCCAGTTGGAAGACGGCAGCTTTCCGCTCCCGTGCATTCAGTTCCGTCATCTCCACTAGCGAACTTTCGTAGGCTTTGGCTTTACCCTGGAAAAATGCGACGTTGGTCAAGAGTCGGATGCCAGGCTTGTTCTCTCCGCTTCTCGAAGAATCCGAGGTGGCGGGCCGCGCTGGATCGTAAACCTCATAATAGAGAAGCAGATGTTGTGAGGCTGAGAAAACGTGCGTGATGTTCGGGATGATCTCGGAACCATCGTGGACCAGCGGGTTCAGGTTCGTACCCTTCTTTGCCGCTTGAGTCTGGCTAGCCAACACTACTGAACTCATCTTCAGCGGCTGTGCCTTCAAGTCCGGCACGTCGATATCGGCTTCGAACGATCCCATGCGGCCGGTCTGATTCTCCCGCACCACAAATTTCAGGTGATACTTGCCGCTCAGCAAACTCATCCCGGTGTCATACTGCACATTCTTTTTTTGCACCTCAGCCGATGTGTCCACCGCGAGTTTCACGGTGTCGCGAATTCTATTCAACGGATGGTGTTCGCTGTCGAGCACCATGCCAATTACGTCCAGCGTTGCCTTGTCTCGGTCGCTGCTGCGGACAAACGGAATCTGCGATCCCGGCACCACCAGCGAGATAGGAACGAAAAACTTGTTGCCCTCCAGGCGGAAGTACGCGACGCCCAAATACAGCGGCAAGTCCGTGGCCGGAAGTTCAGAAGCAAGCTCCTCCTCAAGCTGCCGCTCCTTGTCGTCCTTCGTGGAATGCTGATAATCCGCCGGCGCGTAATAACCGCGGCGATACTCGATCTTCACGCCGGGAAGATTGCTCTTCACAACGATACGGCGGTACCGTCCGTCGCGCACGGGGTTTGTGCTGTGATAGCCGAGCAGGTAGTAAGTCGACGTGTCTTGCTGCACGCCCTTGAAAATCTTTGTGAAGTCGTTGGAGTCGAGAAAGGCGCGTCCGCCGGTGTCACTGGCCAAAGTTACCAGCGTTTCCTGGGTCGTGAAATTCGAATTCAACGCATTGAGTGTAGCCTGTCCGGAATACGCCGAAACCCCACGCAGGCTGGCGTTCTGTGCTTCGCCGCCGGCCACCAGCGCCTGCAGGCCACGCATGTCCATGGTGTAGATCGCCATGTTGGAACGCACGGCGGCGTTCACGGCTGCACGCAGCTCCGATTCATTCTCTATGCCAGTCCGGTCCATGCCGCTGGAAAAATAAATCAGTGATTTTTTCTGCTGAACGTACGAAAGCTTCTCCGCCACCGATCGCAAAGCCTGCAGGCGCCGATCGGTATTGAAGATGTTGTATTCCGTATCGTCGGCGGTGAAGGGCTGCCCTGTATCGGGGGTTCCCTCGGTTGTGCCAGTGGTGCCTTCTTCGAAACCTTGTCCACTGCCCGAACTGAACTGCTCTAACTGTTTCTTCAGCAGCGCGCGATCGGTGGTGAAGTCCTGATTCACCTGAAGCGAACTGCCCAGAGAGACGATAGAGACCAGATCTGCGGGCGCCATTTGAGTATCAACATAGTGCTGAGCCGACGTAACCGCATGGTCAATTTCGTCCGGTTCCATTGCAGAAAGATCAAAGAACAAAACAATCAAACGCCGATCCTTAAATTGTGCTGCAGTGGACTGGGGCGTCGCAGCCGTTGGAGTCGAGGGCGCAGACGGTGGTGCCGGCAGCGGCTTCGCCTGAGTCACATCCTGCGGCAGCACGGCATCCACGTTCTCCACATCGAACGAAATGACCTTTTGTGGCTTGTTGTCCTCCAGAATCGTGAAGTTTTCCGGTTTCAATCCCTGCACAAAGTTTCCGCTCTTGTCCTTCACCGTCACATTCACCAGCACGAGTTCCGACTGCACGTGGATCAGATAGTCCGATTGCTGCTGAGAAGGCAATGTGGAACATAGGAGTACAACGGCCAGCAGTACTGCCACAGCCTTGTCGGCGAATCGGGTTGGCGTAGAAGTCATGGCGATTCTCTTTGAGAGCGTCCCCTTCGGCAGCATCCTCGTCAGAAGCGAAAGCGCGCGGTTATCGTGAATTGTCGCATAGCCCCAACCGCCGTAACCCGGCCAAAGGTGGGCGAGGTCACGCTGGTATCAATCGAGGAATAGTTCGGTATGTTGAAAACATTCGTGGCCTGCGCCCGAAACTCCAGCATTCGCGACTCCTTCAGGGGGACGATCTTTGTGAATGCCATATCAAATACTTTACTGCCCGGGCCGATGATGCTGTTGCGCCGCGCGTTGCCGTACTGTCCCGCCGCAGGGGCAACAAATGCTGCCGTATTGAACCACTCCGCAATCGAGCGATGTGCCAGGCTCACCGATTGTCCGGGAACCACATCCGGCCGGAGCGTGCCGTTCGTTCCCGCATTCAGCTCATCGGTGTTTCCCAGATACCGCGGCGTAAACGGCAGGCCGGATGCGATCGTCCAATCGCCGCTCCATTGCCAGTCGCCAAGGGTTGCGCGCCACGGAGTATTGCCGGCGAGCCACCGCTTGTCGTGACCAAAAGGCAGCTCCAGCAAATAATCTGCGGTGAACTTGTGCGTCTGGTTGAAGCTTGAGAACCCGCGCTCCGCTGATAGATTGAAAGGATTCTGCGCGACGTTGGATGCACCCGCCGACGAACCGCCGCTTGCGCTTGATGAACTGCCACCTCCGCCGGTCGCGCCCGTACCGCCAGCGCCTAATCCGGGGGTGTTCGAGCCCGAGGTGGCGCCCGCGCCAATAGAAGAGGCATCATCCAGCGCCTTGGAAAACGTGTAGATGCCGCCGATGGCAAATCCCTTTGCTAACCGCTTGCGCAGTCTCGCCGATCCCGCGTTGGCCTCTGAATCGGCCACCGAGCTTTCGTAGGTGAAGGCTTCCACCCCTTGAATGCGAAGCCCGGTCGGGGTTCGGTTCGGCGCTTCCAGAATGTCGAGATCCGTTCCCTTGGTCCCGGTGTAGTCGATATTGAGCAGGATGGTGGGACGAATCTGTTGTTGAATGTCCAGGTTGCGAATCTGGACATAGCCCAGCCGGTAATTCGGATTCACCGCATAATCGTTAGTAATGCCGGTAGCCGCCGGAAATCCGTTCTGCAGCGTCAAATCTCCAGGAGCCGTTTGGCTATTGGTCGCAGTGGTGCCGAACGGCGGCTGCAAGGCAAGTTGCTGCGCGATGGTTTGATACGCGCCCGTGTTGTAGTTGATTCCATATCCGCCGCGCACCACCGTCTTGGAAAACGGCTTCCAGGCAAAGCCCATTCGCGGCGCAAAGTTGTTGCGATCCGGCCGCACCAGGCTGGCCGGCAAACTGCCGTTGTATGGCCCTGCTTGCCCTGGCAGAATCGGCGTCACCGACGGCGTGAGCAGGTTGTTCAGCACCAGCACTCCGGGGGAAAGGTCGAGATTCGCAATACGATTGTTTTCTTCTGTAAGTGGTGAGACGTACTCATAGCGCACCCCGAGATTGAGCGTCAGATTCGCGCGCATCTTCCACTCATCTTGCGCGTATAAATCCCAGTAGTTGCCGTGGAAGTGGTCACTTCCTCCAAACTGCACGGAAGTTTGATACGGTAGCCCGAGCAAAAAGTCAGCAAAATCATATCCAGTTCCTGCCACGGGCTGGCCACCGGGCGAAGTGTTGTCTCCGTTGAAGACAAACGTCCCGCGCGGATTGCCGTCGGTCTCCGTATTCACTTGAACGCGACGGAAGTCTCCGCCCCAACGCGCAGTGTGCTTGCCGTGGTTCCAGATCACATTGTCGGAGAAGGTGTAAGTCTGGTTCCGGCTTAGTTGCGGAGTCGTGTCCTGAAGGCTGGCGAAATTTGTAAAGGAAAGATTCGACAAGCCCCAATCGAACGGATTCTGCGAAACTCCGGTGATTCCCAGCGCACCCGTGATGTCGTTGCTGAAAGCATACAGATTCTGCGTTCGGGTTCGGCTGCGATTGAAGTCCGCCCGCACAATGTTGGTCAGCTTTCCAATGCTGCGCGTGTAAGACACTGGAACGTCAAGGCTGCGGACCGAAGTGTTGCCGCCCACACTGGGGAACGGATTCGTCAGATTCGCGCTCGACCCGTGGTAGTGGAAGCCGAAGGTCAGATTGTTGCGCGGAGCATTGCGGCCTCCGCCACGGCGGCCGCGCACTGGCGCCGCGCCAAAGGTGTGATTCAAACGGATGTTCAGGTCGTCGCTGTCGCTGTTGGCGGAAGTGACGTAATGGAAGTTTTGATAACTGCCCGGCAAGTTCGGCAGCGGAATGTATTGCAGCAATCCTTGCGCCACCGGGTTGAGGCTGCTCTGCGGAATCGTGTTGCAGGCAGGGTTGCAAGGAAACGGGGCGTTTGTCGCGGGATTGACAATCTCTACTGCTTGTCCCGAAGTGTAGGTGGCCTGAGAGAAATTTCCCTCCCGCTCCAGCAGCGTTGGCACCGTCGAAAACTGATCGAAAGGATTTTCCGCGCGCTTTCCGTTGTAATTAATGAAATAAAAAGTCTTGCTGCCACCGTGGTAGATGTGGGGAATGTTCAGCGGCCCGCCCACGGAACCGCCGAAACTATTCTGCAGATATGCCGGTTTTTCTGTCGGCTGTCCGGTCAGCGAAAATGGCGACGCATTCAGAGCCGAATCGCCGACGCCGTAATATAAGGACCCATGCGGGCGATTGCTATCAAAACCCCGCCGTCCAAAAATCATCGCTCCGCCTCCGCCCCCAAACCCTCCGCCTCCAGGACCACCCCCCGGACCACCAAATCCGCCCCCGCCGCCGAATCCCCCTCCTTGTTGGCGCGCATCGTTGAAGCGCTGTTGCATTTCATCAGCGCTCATCGCATTAAACGAATTGGAAGTGTTACCAGAAACCGCCACCGATTCCGTGGCGCTATCCGGTGCAATTCCAGGAACCGGCATACCGGATGGCACAATGTCGCTCATGGAACCAGTGGCAGCTTCCTGTCCGGCACCACTCTGCAAC
>Ga0208323_1000684_pt1 | contig 14341 bp, 12 predicted proteins | sample June2015DPH_10_1_2_FD_184703 | JGI IMG/M metagenome (GOLD analysis project Ga0208323, IMG submission 184703) | Peatland microbial communities from SPRUCE experiment site at the Marcell Experimental Forest, Minnesota, USA - June2015DPH_10_100... | ecosystem: Environmental > Terrestrial > Soil >... | reverse complement strand
CGGAACCATCTTCAAGATCACGCCCACCGGAACGTTCACATTGCTCTACAACTTTAACGGGAGGACGGACGGAGGCGGCCCGTTTGGCCCTCCGGTCGAAGCCAGCAACGGGGACTTCTATGGAGTCACCACCGGGAATGTTGGAGGCTCGCCGGTAAACCCGAGCACTTTCTACAAAATTACGCCCTCCGGTACGTTCACCACGGTGCACACGTTGACCAGCGCCCAAGGTGTGTCATGCGCGAACGCGGTCCTGGGCAGCGACGGCAACTTTTATGGCAGCTGCAACGGTGGAGGCGCCAACAACGACGGCTCTCTGTTCAAGATCACGCCCACCGGGACGTTGACGGTGCTCCACAGCTTTGACGCGACCGACGGGTTTGACCCGACCTGCGTGTGCCGGGTGCAGGCCACAGACGGCAACTTCTACGGAGTCACTTACCAGGGCGGAACGAGTGGCGTGGGTGTGATCTACAAGCTCACGACCAAAGGGGTTTACACCGTGCTTCACAACTTCACCGGAGGCGCGGACGGTGGTGACCCCACGGCCGGTCTGACCCAGGGACCCGACGGCAATCTGTACGGCACGGCCTCCATCGGCGGTTCGTCCAAAGACGGAGTGATCTTCAAGACCACGACGGCCGGGGTTTTCACGGTTCTTTACAACTTCGACGGCACCCACGGCTCTTCTCCGCAGAGCAACCTTACTCTGGACACAGACGGCGTGCTTTATGGAAACACTGATGGTGGCGGCGCGGACGGCGCCGGGGTATTCTTCAGCTTCAAAGTCGGCTTCTCGCCGTTTGCCGCGCTGAATGCGACGTCCGGCAAGGAGGGCGCGAAGATCGGCATCCTCGGCCAGGGCTTCAGCAGTTCTTCGGTGGTCAAGTTCGGCGGCACAAAGGCAACGACCATCGTGCACTCGGGCACGACATTCATCACCGCTACAGTTCCCGCGGGAGCGCTGACCGGAGCCGTGACCGTAACCACCGGCACGACCACGTTGACCAGCACGAAGACATTCGACGTGCTGCCGACCATTACGAGCTTTGCTCCGGAGAGCGGTCCGGTGGGAACTTCGGTCACCATCACGGGCACGGGCCTGAAGCAGACAACGAAGGTGACGTTCGACGGGAAATCCGCCGCCTTCACGGTGATCTCCGATACCGAAGTCAAGGCCGACGTGCCCACGGGCGCGACGACCGGCAAGATCGCGGTCACCACCAAGGGTGGCAGTGCCACGAGTGCGACCAGCTTCACGGTCAATTAGCGGCGGGATTCTAGAAAGAGCGGAAAACACCAAAGTGCGCAGCGAAGGCTAGTTTGGATTTGGTCGGGCCACCCAGCAAAGGCACGGATTATGGTCCTACGGGTTGATGATCCGTGTTAAAATCCCCGCCCCGAGAAGTGACGGAATCTACACTAACGGAGAACGCTACTTCTCCATTTCAGGCTGAACCAAGACACTATGGCCTGATAGCGTCAAAAGTGAATCCACCCGAGTCACCACATCCGTGGTGGCGGCGCGCTAAAGCGAGGGGAACCGGTCGGACATTATTGCTTCATCACTTCGTGACATTCCGTTCGGACAGCCGCCATTTTCTCTGGCGCGGGCATGGTGAATGTTTCACCCGGTCGTGAGGACATGGCTCGCAGGCATTGCTCAAATGCGGGCTTGTTAAAGAAAAACAGAATCATGGCAGGCTCGCTGGAAACGTTCGCCACGCCGATCCAGTTTCCATGCGGAATGAAAATGTCGCTCCCGTTCCTGCGTCGTATTCACGTCCAGCCAACGTGACGCGCACCGCACCCTTGTGGACGAATATGACTTCATCTTCGTGCAGATGCTTGTGGGTCGGAATTTTGTTTCCCGGTGGCATCTCCTCTGTCCCGACGATTAGTGCGTCCGAGCCGGTACTGAGGGGATCAACCTTGAAAATGAGCGGCTTGTCCCCAAGCAGCATCCAACGGTCACCTTCGTCAGCCTGAAAGACTGTGGGCGTCGGTTGCTTTGGCACTGCCTTCGAATCTGTGGTCAGTGCGTGGGCCTTATTGGCAGTTGGTGCAGGCGCAGGGTTGGTCTGAGCAGATAGCGGGACGGTCGCGAGAAGCAGCAACGACGCAAGATGAACGTGAATCCCCATACACCCTCCGTTTTTCGAATCCGACTTACGGTTCGAAACGTATACCGAAGTGAAGGTCGCACGGTCAACTGTCGAAACATCTCGATTACACTCATCTTTCGATTACTGACGGATGGACCGGATGCGACCCGAACCGAAATCGCCTGGTTTCGCCAATTGACCCCCGTTTGCCCGTGACCTGGGGGTTATCGAACGGATGTTTCGAACTCAAGTCCGCGCCGCATTTTGAACTGTCGGGTTATCACGACCTAGATGCACAGAAGATACAGCCCTGGCCGTTAAGAGATGCCGTCACAGGAGTGCTTCATTGCTACTGAGTGACCGGAAAAGGCATGTTTCTGTCCTTCCGTAAACCTGACTCACTGCAGGACAGGCTCAATAGATGAGCTTTAGCGAAAACTGAATTTGCCGCGAAGTTCCCGCGGTCTTGCTGATCATGCCAAACCCTGTACCCTTGATGATGTTCGCGGGCAGCCCCATATTCACGATGTTGCACAGATTGAAAAACTCCCCACGAAACTGCAAGTCTGCGCGCTCCAGACCGCTTTCTCGGTGGCCAATCGGAGTTGTCTTGATGATCGCAAAATCAAAATCGTAATATGCAGGGCCGCGAAATGTATTACGACCGAGCGTTCCAAAGCGCCCCGAGTTTGGTCCGGTTCCCCCCGCTATGCCGATGGGAATAGAAAAAAAACTTGCGTTGTTCGCACCAAGCCCAAAATAATCGTCCCGCGGGCGCGTAGAACTGCCGGCGGTCGAGAGGTCCGGCTTCCCGGTCTGGTCCGGCCGGTCTGCACCAATCGTCCCCGCCCCCGTCTGCTGAATCCCCGAGTACACCGTAAACGGTGAGCCACCTGTGATCGTCGAGATGCTCAACAACTCCCAGCCCTTGGTCAAGAGGCGGGCTCGATCCGACTGGAATCCGAAATGCTGCAGATGCAAATCCTGCGCCGCACTCAACGTGAAGGCGTGCGTCACGTCAAAGCTCGATGGCCCTCGCTCTGCTTGCGTATCGAACGGGTCTTGCGGGCTGAACAATGTCACGGCGCCAGTGGACCCCGTCCCTCCGAGGATGCCGCTGACATCATCGAGAGATTTGCCCCAGGTGTAGCCCGCTTGCAACGACGGACCATTGTGCCCAACATTTCCCGAGAATGAGGTCTGCAATGCGTTGTACGACGAGTGCGATGTTGCCGTCATCACCGACTCGAAGCCGAATCCTCCCATCACCGCTCCGCTGGTGTCGAAGTTTGTAAACCGCGAAAATTCCGAATCCGCTCCGGGATAGGCGTTGGGATATGACATTCTGGGAAGTCGAAACGCCGATGTTCCAACATACGCGACATCGGCCGTCAGGCCGCCGAAGGCGCGCTCCAGCCCTAACGTCCAAGTCTGCAAATATGCATTGCCAAAGCGCCGGTCGATGCCGGCCAGACTCAGCAACGAAAGCTGATGGCTCGGTGACAGTGCTGCCAAATCTTGCTGGTATCGATCCACGTCCATAACCGTGTTCGCCGGTACTTTTTTCGGATCGCCGCTGGCCAGTACGTTTACGCCCGCTGTGTTGTAGACCTGCGGCAATTCGTCCGGTGTGATTTGGAATCCGTAGGCAATCTCCCCGTTCTGTGCCGCATTCACGCGCGGATACACAACGTACGGCGTTGACCCTGTCAGAAGATTGTCTTGCCAGATATTCGGAGGGATCACTGTAATCGCCCCGCCCATGTGCAGATGCACGGCTCGTGGCGCATTCCAGTCCAGCTGCACACGGGGACCCCAGCCGTTCCAGCTTGTCTGATAGGTGGGCTGAGGATTGATCAAGTACTCTTGCCCAACACCCGCGGGCGGAAACGGATTCAGAAAACTCGACGTCCGGTTCGCCCGCTCCGAAATCGGCGTGTAGACCTCGTACCGCAGTCCATAGTCGAGCGTCCAGTGCAGAGTGATCTTCCACGTGTCCTCGAGGTAGGCGTTCACATCGTTTCGATTGATCGCTGCCGGTCCAATATGCGCGCCGTTCGATGCGTGAGGCGGCGCGACTGCAATCGTGTATCCATACGGATACCCGAGCAACAGACTGCTCAGCGTGTCTGGTAGAGGCTGACCCACCTGCACGTCGTGCTGTCCACTCGCAGAAGGGATGAACGCTAGGGAATAAACCGTCCCGCCGCCGAAATCATATTCTCCGTTCGGGCTGATCCCAAAGTATGTCGTGTCCCGATTCAGCCGGCCCTCCACACCCCATTTCACTGCGTGTCGCGCGGTCGTCCACGCAAAATTCAATTGTCCCTGGAACAGATTCCCAAACGATGAGATCACCGAACCCGCCGCACTGTTGTACGCCTCGTAAAGACCGTCATTGAACTTGAGAGCCGGATCGGTGTGGTTCGGCGTCACAAAGGAAGGCGTTGTCCGCGTGAGACTCAGCGATGCCGACCAGAGAAACCGTGGAGAAACGGTGCGCGTGTATTTGATCACTCCGTTCCGCTGGCGATCCACATACGTTACGCCGAAGCTCGGATCAAGCAGTGTCTGATCCGGATTTGTGGTCGGTCCCGTCAGATTGTCGTAATTGAATCGACCAAATAGTTGTCCTTTTGTCCCCAATTTCTGATCGATGCGAACAGAGAATTGATCTGCATTCGTCACCACATTCGATGGTGCAGCGTACGTACGCGCACCATACGCGCCTGTGGGATTATTGGGCAGTGGATAGTGCGCAAGTACAGCACCAATCGCCGGGTTTACTCCCGGGCTATTCGGATTCCCCGCTATTTGCAGCGTGTCCGTGCTGCCGTCCAGGTACGTCACCACGTCCTGGCCCTCCCTCTCTGCCGCCGTAGGCACGGCCAGCACCTGGGTCGTTCCCAACACCTGCCTGAATCCCTGATACTGCACAAAATAAAAGGTCCGGTCCCGCCCGTCATAAACATTCGGCAACACAATCGGGCCACCGTTCGTAAATCCGAACTCGTTCCTCCGGAACGGGGGTATCCGGCCTGGCTCGGCAATCGACGGATGATCGAAATAATTCCGCGCATCGAGAGCAGAGTTTCTTAAGAACTCGAAGAAGGACCCGTGAAATCCGCCTTTCCCAGATCGTGTCACGATGTTCGTGAAACCTGCCGCGCCTCGCCCGATGTCGGCCGGCATCCACCCCGAGCTTGACTGCAGCTCCTGAATCGCATCCACGTTGAAATTCGTGAATGTGCTCCCACCCATTTCGGGATCGCTAACATCCGCGGCGTCCATAGCGAACACGGCTTCTACGCCGCGTTGTCCGTTGATGGCAAACTGCTGAGTGAAATTTGTCTGCCCATTCACGTCGGTCATAGTGCCCGCTGCTAACAACAACAGCGTGCTGAAGTCGCGTCCATTCAACGGCAACTCATTTACCTTTTGGCTGGAGAGTTTCTCCCCGCTTGTTCCGCTAGCGGCATTCGAAGTCGTGTTCGGGTTTCCATTCGACACCCCTGCTGCAGGAGTCTGCGGATTGGCTGCAATTGACAGCACGTTTTGATCGGATACCGTCAGCACAACTGTTACGCCAATAATATTCACCGACACTGGCGCTGTCGGACCTTGCCCGGGAAGTTGCACGCTCACGCTATGTGGCCCGAGTCGAATGTCCGCGATCGCGAACCTTCCATCGGTCCGTGTAACTGCGGTTAGGTTCTCTTTAGCGGCGGGTGCGAATACAGTTACCTTCGCGCCGGCCACAGGTTCTCCGGCAGCCGTGCGTACCACGCCAGCCCAGGCCGACGCAAACGGCGAACTTTGTTGTGCTCTGAGCGCGATCGCGACCATCAGTCCCAACAGCAAATACTTCTCGATCAGTCGGAAGGCCGTATGAAAGGTTCGAGGCGTTGCGTGAGCGCGCACGCGTGATTATATCTGAGACAATCCGGGCTGCCGTTCAGATGATAGCTGCCGTGTGTTGTACATTCAATAACTGGCATAACATCGCGATACTACTCATTGACCGGGTTCTGAGCGAATCGGCTGATCACAACACCCCCTTCAAATCCATAGCTACAATAGCGTTTGCATGAAAATCCGGGCACTAATGTTGTTTGCTTTCATCGCTCTCCCCGCAGCCGGGGGAGCCGTTGCCCAATCCAAGCCTGAAGAAGTTGTCTTTTCTAGCGGTGGACGGCAGTTGCACGGGTTTCTTTGGAAGCCTGAGGGCAGTGGCCCTTTTCGGGCAATCGTGTGGAATCATGGCAGCGAGAAGCTGCCGGGTTCTCAACCGGCGTTGGCCAATTTCTACACCGCGCATTCCTACGTGTTCTTTGTTCCGCATCGCCGAGGGCAAGGTCGCTCTCCGGGTGACTACATCCAAGATCAGGTCGCGCAGACGCCTCCAAGCGAGCGCGCCCTACGCGTGGTCGAGCTTCAGCAGGCCGAGGTTGACGATGTAATTGCTGGCCTAAACTATCTGAGGTCTCGGACCTTCGTTGATCCTGCTCGGATCGCCATTTCGGGGTGCTCCTACGGTGGCATCCAAACCTTGCTCGCTGGTGAGCGCGACCTGGGCGTAAAGGCGCTCGTGCCGTTCGCTCCGGGTGCGATGTCGTGGGGGCAAAACCAGTTGCTCCAAGACCTCCTAATTCGCGCGGTCGATCGTGCCACAGCGCCCGTGTTTCTGATTCAGGCACAGAACGATTACAGTCTTGATCCCAGCCATGTCTTGAGCAAGGAAGCAAATAAGAAGCACAAAGACTTTCAATCAAAGATCTACCCGGCCTTCGGCAGGAGCCATCAGGATGGACATTGGGGATTCTGTTCCTCGGCAACAGACGTGTGGGGAGCTGATGTGCTGGCCTTTCTTGAAGCACAAATGAAAGCCCAGTAAGAGTCCGCAATTGTATGGAACTTCGGGCCAGAAACCAACACGGCTAGTTCCTCCCTGATAGGTGTTGAAAGTGTTGAAACATCGCCATTACGCTCAAAACCCCAGCTGACGGGCGAACAGACGGCGCAAGCTTGTGACATCGCCTGGTTACGTCAACTGTCACTTGCGGTTTGCCCGTGAATCGGGAAACTTGAGCACCCGGTGAACATCGATCTACAATGCTGGCCTATCCGAAAACGCAAGAGACCAGATGTGGACAGCAGCACGCTCGTTGGCCGAGAGAAGAGAGGAAAGACATGAGTACATCTTTTTCGAATCAGGCAGAGTCCAGGCGGCGATTCTTGCATATGGGCGTAACAGGGGCGGTTGTCGGCTTGCTGACGGGCGGCCTTGAACTTGCGCTCCCTCCGGAGGTGCGGGCGCAGAGTACGCTCACTCCGGATGGGGCGTTGGCTGAGTTGATGGCGGGCAACAAGCGATTCGTTACAGGTCGCATGACTTCTAATGAGCACGATCTTGCGATTCTTAAGGAAAAGACGATTGATAAGCAGGAGCCGTTTGCCGCCTTGCTGTCGTGCGCCGATTCTCGAGTGCCCGTCGAACTCATCTTCGATCAGACCATAGGCCATCTATTTGTTACACGGATTGCGGGAAATTTCGTTACCCCGGAAATCATTGCCAGCCTTGAATATGGTGTCGCGGTGCTGGGTACTGAGGTGATTCTGGTCATGGGGCACGCTAACTGTGGCGCGGTCAAGGCGACGATCCAGGGCAAGGAGGCCGCCGGACAAATCAGCGCGCTTTTTCCGCACATTCAACCGGCGGTCGATCAGGCGGGACCGAATCTTGAAGCGACTACCAAAGCGAACGCTAAGATCCAGGCGGCTCTGTTGCGGGAGTCCTCGACTGTGATCTCAGGCATGGTGAAGCAAGGCAAGGTCAAGGTCGTTGCCGGTTATTACGACATTGGTACCGGTTCAGTGACAATTCTTGACTGAACAGCTTTGAGCCCTGTATCGCTAGGTTAAACGGACTGAATGGAGGTTTTCCCGAGGCATCCGAGTTTCGGAGTTGGCGTGCCAAAGAATCACCTCTTCCGAGCCCCATCAGCTAAACTTTATTGGCAACTACTCAGAGCTATTTCCCTTTTGACGTGACGGGCCTTAATGATGACTTCAAGCGCGTTTCAGAAGCGGCGGTGGAGGTGGGTCAAGGCAAGAACTTTTCATCGCTCAATAAGCTATTTTCCAAGTTCGCTCACCCGACGGCACTGGCATTAAATTCCGCTGCGGTCGAGGGAATCGAGGCGGATGATGTGCTACGAGATATGTTCTTTATCGACGGAGTCGATGCGGCTATTAGGCCGCTCACAATGATTCGGTTGTTTATACTGCAACATTTCCCGCTACCCGATATTTCGCCTAAAGCGGCCTCCTAAACTCTTCTCGGGAGACGAAATCGATAGCGTCCGCACATTGGGAGATTATGGCAGATCGGATGAGGGTTTCACATTTCGATGGCTCCCGTCGTGAGCAGTTGAGCGAGCCGCGCTTACGCAGAGACTGGTTGGTACAGATATTTTTGAAATCCCACGAATACCTTGCTGATCTCTTCCGGCCTTCCGAGGTCGGCAATGGCGTCGGAAATGGAGTTGGAATACTTCAGGCGGAGCAACGGCGTTAGCTTCTCTTGGTCGAGTTCGTCCACCCCGACGCCAACGTAGTGGGCCAAGACAAAGTCCAGAAATGCCTGCTGCTTGCTATCGAAATGCGCCCTGATGGCCAGCTTTGCCCGACCAGCGCGTTCTTCGCGCGTGAGCGGCGGCAGAGCGTAGGCAACATACGCGAGGACATCGAAGAGATCGCCCTTCTCGGCGTCGATGATTTTTTGCATTTCTACCAGTCGTTCATGGCCAAATCCCTTCTCTGCGACTCCGTTCAAGAGCATCTTCCTTGTGTGAGGGGCGCTCCACAATGCGCGTAGCTCGGCCTCGTCCCTGAAGAACTCCGGCAGCTTTCCAAACAGTGACTCCATGAATTGCTGTGCGGACATCGGTGTGCCATCGGGGTGCCAGAAGGCCGTGGATACCATGTGCTGAATCGCACGTTCTTTCCCGTCGGTCAGCTTCACTTTCGCCTTTCTCCTGCACACGCACGGACGCTGACCACAAACCTCGCAAGGTTCTTTGGGGCACCGCTATTGATTACCTTTGTTTCTCCTAAATTGCGCTAGGAGGATATTCCGGTGGGGACCGCAGCTATCATTGTACGGGATCGGGTCAAATCCATATGAGTTCGCCCCAAAGTCCAATCGACCGGCTGAAGGTTCTACTCAACTCCTCGACTCCGATCGTCGTGATAGAGACGGTCGAAGAAATGCGCGCCGTTTCGCTGGTGCGTATGGCTTGCTCAGAGCTGAGTTTGGCGGTCTTCGAATGGACCATCGCCGACGGCCTCATCCGCTCCGGCAACGGTGCCGCCGCTCCGCAGCCTGTCCCTCATCCTTCGGCGCAGCCGCGGCCGGACTATCGATCGGGCGCGCTTCCACGAGGCAACAGCGAAGCCGATCGATTGGCCCGAGCCGTCCTGTCATCGGTTGGTTCCGATGCCGGCGCCGCTCCGAGATCCGCGATTTACAACACCACCGACCCCGTGCAGGCGCTCGCGAACCTGGAGACCATGACCATCGAAGCCGTCTTCGTGCTCAAAGATTTCCATCGCCACATGGATAGCCCGGTAGTGGTGCGCCGCCTCCGCGACGTAGGCCAGAAATTCTCCACCAACCGAAGAACCTTGGTGCTCACCGCCCCCGCCATCGAGATGCCGGCCGAACTGGCGGGTCTGGTGGAATTTCTCGATCTCCCGCTGCCCGACCGTAACCGGCTGCGTGAGATCATCCGTGAAACCTATACCCGGATGGCAGCTACCCACACCCTGAAACTCCAGCTCGATGCGAACGGCGTGGACGCCATGGCTGGCAATCTGCGCGGACTGACTGAAGAAACCGCCGAGCGCGCCATCTCGCAGACGGTGGTTGGACGCCTCGCGCTGTCCCCGGAGTGCATCACGGATGTGCTTGATGCCAAGAAAGCTCTGCTGAAACGATCAGAAATGCTGGAATTCGTGGACACTACCGATAGCATGTCAAGTGTCGGCGGCCTGGAGAATCTGAAACGCTGGCTACAGCAGCGCCAAGGCTCCTGGGACGACCGCGCCTGCCAGTTCGGCCTAGACCCGCCCAAAGGCGTAATCATTCTAGGCGTCCAAGGATGCGGCAAGAGTCTCTGCGAGCGAGCTGCAGCCGGAGAATGGAAACTGCCGCTGGTCAAATTCGACACCGCTGCTGTGTACGACAAATTCATTGGCGAAACCGAAAAGCGAATCCAGAGAGTTTTCCGAGTAGCTGAGGGCTTAGCCCCCTGCGTGTTGTGGATCGACGAACTGGAAAAAGTCTTCGCTGGAAGCGGCCCCGATTCCGCCTCCGCCGACGCAGGCGTTTCTTCGCGCCTGCTGGCGTCGTTTCTCTCCTGGATGCAAGAGCGCAAGCCCGCAGTCTTCGTAGCCGCCACCTGCAACAACATAACCGTGCTGCCCCCGGAGCTGATTCGCAAGGGACGCTTCGATGAACTTTTCTTCGTAGACCTGCCCAGTGCAGCCGAACGGCGGCAGGTATTCTCCATCCAGCTGAAAAAGCACAAGCGCAATCCAGCCGGCTATGATCTGGATCGAGTAGCAACCGCCGCCGAAGGCTTTTCCGGAGCAGAGATCGAATCCAGCGTGCAAACCGCACTCTATGCCGCCTTTGCTCGCGAGCAGGAATTGAGCACCGAAGACCTGCTCACCGCGCTCTCGTCCACAGTGCCGCTGTCCATCACCCGCGCCGAGGAAATTGAGAAACTACGCGCATGGGCACGAGACCGAGCGGTTTCGGCGTCGTCGCGGGAGACAAGAAGCGAAGGCGCCTGACTGCTACATTGGATGGTTGGCGCAAAACCTTAGTGCCCTATCGACAAGTGCGCTGGCGCGGAGTGTCCGCGCGGGCCCAACTGTTTCACGCCGGGGCAGTTGCGATAGGGTGATTTGGGCGAAGTCGCTGGCGTTTGCGGCGGACGGCACACGACGTCATGGCGGACATGATGTCGCAGGCGTCTGCGTGACTGCTGCAGAGGGACACCAACACGGTCGCGGTATACAACGCGTTCACCGGGCGGCCGTTCGACTAGCCTTTTAAGACTTCTTGATACCCGCGGCTCTTCCTTTGAAGAAGTCGCCTACGGCTCGGGCTGCGCCGGCTGAGAACACGTTCGTGTTCTGGGCCAGAGCTGCGTAGACACCCCGGTAATTCGCAGGATCGTAGCGGACGGCGTTCGCCATCGGGACGCCGAGGCTGGCGCATACCCGATTGTCGAAGATGCATTACTCCGCTACGGCACTCAACGCCGGATTGGATTTGCGTACAAATCTCTTTCTTGACGAGGAATTGTTCGCGTTCATGCTCACGAGGGTGGTTCGGAGCTTATCTCCAGCAACCAGGGTTGCAATCTTCCGAACTTGAGTTATGGGAACCGAATTAAGCTGCCGCGAAATGTGCGCGAAGGTCGTCGGCGATGCGCTCTGGCGGTCGATCAACTGCCGCTTCCCAGTGCAACCGTTCCATGTGCATTGCATCGCTCCGGTAATAAGGGAGCATCGCCGTGCGACTGATCATCGACAGATGGACGCGCCAACCACGGGAGGCGTTCAGGGGGCCCGAATAGAGCGCCAAGTTAAAGCTGTTGTACCTCGTCAATTCGTACCACTGGAGGACGCGCGCGATACCGGCGGAAAGTGAATTGAGGTCGTCATCCGTGAGGTCGAGAATCGTCTCGCAGTCCGGAACAACCGCCCTCACTTCATTGAAGCCCATCGGAGCAAACGCGGTAATCCACCGGGTACGGCCAACCCGGGCCACGAATCGCAGCCCTCGGGCCTCTTCGGTTTCCGCCAGGTCTTCCCAATACGCCCGGCCATGGGCAGTCCAATAAGCGATACTGGCCTCACGCTGTAATCGCATGAGAGTTGTCGGGTGAGGATCGAGATATACCTGCGCGTGCGGATGTGGCAACGATCCGCCGGAGGGATACAAGTAATTTATGTTGTAGGCGCAGTTCTCGGCTCTCGGATCGAAAGCATGCACCTTGCGGACGTAATCCACGGCAACCGAGAGGTTGTCAAACAGTCGTTGCCGCGTGAACCCGCTCAATGCAAGCCAATGGCGCTGCGACACAACTGCGACCGCAGCATACTGAGAGTAAGGAACGAGGTTGGGAAACAACACCGACTCTCCCCGCTCTAGGCGTCCGCTGTGGTGAATTGCCTCCAACACTTTGGGAGTGACCCTGCTGATTCGATCTGGGCAGAATGGGCAGCCGGAATTGGGAGCTTGTAGAGGAGCTAGTGCGTCCTCATCAGCCTTCGAGAGTACGACACCTTCGGCAATCCGAGACGAGGTCCCCAGCAGCGGGTCAAACCTCACTTCCAGAGACTTCATCACTTCTGATCCATCGGGCGAGAGAAAACTTGCCGTAATCTGCTCCGAGTGGAACCTGATGGGGCTGGTCTCGTCTTCTCTGTTTACGGCGAAGGCCGGGTCCAAGGACTGCCTCCCTGTGACTCTGAATTACTTCGCGGGCTTGGCAAACTGTGAAAGAATGTTCTCACACCTCGCAGACGATCGCCCTTTTTCTGGAGGCCTCCATGGTTGATTGTCTCTTTTGCCGAATCGTTAGGGGTGAGCGGCCTTCAAGTAAGGTCTATGAGGATGCGCGGGTTTATGCCTTCGAGGACGTCAACCCGCAGGCACCGACACGCATCCTGATCGTACCAAAGGCACACATTGCCGGACTGCAAGCCGCGAAGCCAGAACATGCCGTGGAAATTGGCTACTGTAATTTGGTCGCAGCAAAGATCGCCGCTGATCGCCACCTGGACGAGTTCCGGATTGTTTGTAACACCGGTTCCGGAGCAGGCCAATCCGTCTTCCATCTACACCTACATCTGCTCGGCGGGCGTGATATGGGGTGGCCGCCAGGGTAGCCAAAGACTGTAGATTCCGGTACAACATCAAACCGCAAATCTAGAGATACTAAGCGGCATCTTTTCAACAGCACTGGAATCGGACGGGAAAAGGGATTTTGGCACACCCGATTAAACCGCGACAGCAAGTCCCAACGTTCAGTTCGCTCGTGATCCGGGATCTATCCGTGAGCCGAGATTGTCATCCCGCAATCACGTTCCGCACGACCATAATGAATGTGCGCATGACGGCCGACGGCAAGACTTATGGCTGCTCGTTCGCCAGAGAGCTGTCAGATTTGTTCCTGGTGGACGGAGTGCGGTAGGCGTTCAAGAAGATAAGGAGCCTCTCTTGGCCGTTAACCAGACAGAACGATGGTTGGCGAAAAATCGCCATTACACTCACGATCCCACACTAGCGCCCCAAATCCCAGGCGGGCCGGGGACTACTGTCGATGATCACGGCGCTTCGATGAATTCCCGAGCCGAGAGCACCGATGCACGGGAGGGGAAGAACTTGTTGATGAGGCAATCATGGAGATTGGAGTCGAGGTCGGCGCAGCAGTCCTTAATGACCGCCAGACGGAAATCGGCGTCGGCTGCTTCGACCAGAGTGGAGAGGACAACGCCGCTGGTGGCAATGCCGTAGAGAACCAGCGTGTCAATGTCATTGGCGCGGACGATCATGGCGAGGTCGGTGCCGGTAAAGGCACTGACGCGATGCTTGGTGATGACAATTTCGCCTTCTTTCGGCGCGATGACCGCGGGGATCGCTCCGAGCGGCTCCTGAAACAATTTCTGATGCTGCGCCGAGGATTTAATGGCGCCGAAGAGAACGTTTCGAGAACTGACCTCCGGGAGCCCGGGACGAAAGCCGACTTGGACATGGATAACGGTCATGCCGGCGGCACGCGCGTGATTGAGGACGCTTGCGGCACGAGTCAAGAAGGCGTCTTTGTCGTCTTTGGTGTAGATGGAAACGATGCCGGTTTGGCAATCCATGCTCAGGACGGCGGTGTGAGCCGGATAGATCGGAAATGTAGCGGCCAAATTGCACCCCCCATGCGGCGGAAGGGTTCCTGCCGGATTCCATCCTAATCCAGCAGGACTTACCTTGGTTCTTGTCTGATAGTTGGCGATAAATCTGTAGTGCCGTATCGACAGTGCTCCGCAGATAGAGCTGTGTTGAAGGCGGGCAGTCGAGGCGGAGCATTGACGATAGGGCGATTTGGACTAAGCCGCTTCCGGGAACCCAGGCCCTATGGGTTTTGAATGGGTTTGTTGTGGTG
>Ga0208323_1000675_pt1 | contig 14490 bp, 8 predicted proteins | sample June2015DPH_10_1_2_FD_184703 | JGI IMG/M metagenome (GOLD analysis project Ga0208323, IMG submission 184703) | Peatland microbial communities from SPRUCE experiment site at the Marcell Experimental Forest, Minnesota, USA - June2015DPH_10_100... | ecosystem: Environmental > Terrestrial > Soil >... | reverse complement strand
CGGTTTTCCTAGCTCGAACGCAGCTTCGCTTATGCCCTGCTCACTCAATTTCAGATATGCGGTCGCAATAGTGTCTACATCTTCTATCGACGCATTGAGTTCGACAAGACTCGAATTGATTGCTTCGAGCACCATAGATTTGTCAATGCCCTTGCGAGCTCCGACGCCGACTGCGAGGGCACTAGCATTTTTTCTCGAGAGCACGGCTACATCATCGTCGACGATCACGATCCCAACCGTGCAAGCGAAATGGCAAACGCCTACGTCGACGAACTCTATTCCATGAATTCGCACCTGGCTATAACTGAGGCGGCTCAGAGACGAGTCTTCTTTGACCAGGAATTGGCGGACGAAAAGAACGCCCTGACGATTGCCGAGAACGATCTAAAGCAGACCGCGGAGAAGACCGGCATTATACAACTGAGCGGCCAGGCGGAGTCAATCATTCGTACCCTCGCCCAGTTAAGGGCTGAAATAGCGAGCCGCGAAGTTCAGATCAGCGCAATGCGCACATTTGCCACTGATCAGAATCCCGACACAGTCCTGTTACAGAAGGAAATCAACTCACTGCGTGATCAGCTTTCGCAGCTTGAAAGAGACCCACGCAATCCGCAACTGAGCGCAGTTGGAATTCCGGCGGGACAGGTTCCAGCAATCGCCCTTGAGTACGCCCGCAAGCTGCGTGAGGTTAAGTATCATGAATCTCTCTTCGAACTGCTTTCGAAGCAGTATGAGGCCGCCCGCATAGATGAGGCGAAAGCCGCCCCGATCATTCAGGTAGTTGATCGTGCCGTTCCCCCCGACAAAAAGTCGGGTCCGCATAGACTGTGGATAACGCTGGGCTGCGGTTTCATCGGATTCTGCATAGGGTACCTGGCAGCCGCCGTCACCCAGGCTCTCCGCCGCGCCGCAGAGATTCCGGAGTACGCGATTAAACTCGCTCGCCTCAGAAGCGGCTTCCGTTTCAGCCTATGAGTCGTATGCTAAGGCGAGGAGTCGTTACGTTGCAACTCTGTCTAAAGCGACGAATATGAACATACCTCTGCGCCCTAGAGCCGTTCTTAGGCCGTCCGTTGTTTCAATGGTCGCCATGTTTGCCAGCTTTGCGGCCTGGCTATTTCCGAGCTTCGGCGTCCTACGGAAGGGTTTCGACAATCCGTCGCGACTTGACTTAGGCACGTTTACAGTACTGGCCTGCTGGTACTTGTTGATATTTGTGAGCTTCACCGCCGGAGAGAAGGTTGGCGGCTTGCTGGTTCTTAGGAGGAGTACTCCTCCGGCGCAGTTGTTGAACTTGAAATCTAACATTATCTACTATGGCTTTACTCTTCTGAGTACGGCTGGTATCGCCGCCACTCTGATCAGAGTGTTTCAACTCTTGCCTTTGCAACAGGCCATCGCCGCTATTGCCTTAGGACAGACGAACCAGCTAAAAGAAGTGCTGTACGAAGACTACCACATAGGCCTCGTTTCTCTGCGCTACTTGGTGCTTTATCCGGCATCTATCGCTCTGTACCGAATCATTCGATCGAGGTCATTTACCCCACTGAATATCTTCAATGTCCTCCTGTTGGCGATGAGTGTTGTACTTCTATCTTCTCGATTAACCTTTATTGCTACACTTCTAACGGTTGTATTTTTGCTTAGTTTTGACAAGAGATCGATAAAAGTCAGCATTCCAAAGTTGATTACCATACTTGCGTCTCTTTTCCTAGTGCTCGCAGTCTTAAATTACTCCCGAAATAAAGATTATTACGAACGGAATAAGTTGTCTTTTGGGCTGGCCGGCGTTTCGGAGATCCTGGCCTATCTAGGTGCTCCATTCCAGGTAGCAATCGGCACAGCGCAAGTCACTGACCAGATTATCGGAGGAGATCCTGACGCATATCGTGAATATGTCGATGTCGAGATAAATTTGATGACAAACTCAGCGTTTTTTCACCTAACCCAGCAAATTGGGTATTTTAGCTGGGTGTACATAGCACTGATATGTCTGTTCATGGGCCTTGTCTTTGAAGCTCTGGCGTCTCTTGGTAAAACGATTTTTCTCTTACCCTGCGGTGCAATTTTGTACGGATCGGCCGAATTGTGGCGCCTTGATCTCTTCCAACAGGGAACTTTTATTGTTTGGTTTGTCATCGGCATTGGATTGCCTGCGCTTTTGATTGGGGGTCAACGGTTGTTCGCCTTCGCTACCGCGCCCGGAACGGCACGGTCCGGTTAGCTCAGATCCCACTACGAGGTGTGTGACAGAATAGCTAACTCGGATGGGAACGACCGTGATGTCAAGCAGTCAACCCTCGGTTTCTGTCCGAGCCGAGGGTTTCTTTGGCGCAATCGCAGGCTCCCTCAAATTGATGCTCACCCTTGGATACCGTCCGGCGCGAGCTAGCCCGTAATCCTGGTCGGTTTTATGCTAACTTTAGGGATTCGGAACCTCGCTACGAAAACGAAAGAAGTGATCCCTGGGCAAACACACCACGCCGTGACATTGAATCCGGCTGAGACAACTCCTGAGCGCATGCTGGGCATCGGGAACAAGTGGATGATATCTGTTGCCGTTGCCCAGGCGCTGCACGTCGGAAGCTATCGCGCCAAAGGCGTCAGATCGTGGTTATTGACGGCGCTATTCGTTGGTTGTTCTGTTATGGCCGGCGCACAAACGCCTGCGAACGAAAAGAATACCTCTGCTTCCCCTTCATCTCCGCAGCCCCAGTCTCCCCAGTTTTTGCCAGCTCCAGTCGCCCTGAAATCGCTTCCGCGCAATCTTTTTCAGGACCAGAAGTATTTCTGGACGACCCCATTCCACATGACCGACGCAGACCTCCACGTGGTGGTTCCATTGGCTTTTGCCGGCGCAGCGTTGATAGCCAGCGATACGGCCATAGAAAAGCACGTGCCCACGAATCCCTCGACGGTCTCACACGCGGTGACAGCCTCCAATGCCGGGCTCGCCGCCATGGCCGGCATCGGCGGTGGAATGTTCCTGTTGGGACATTATTCGAATAACGAGCAGGAGCGCGAAACTGGAATTCTCAGCGGAGAAGCCGGCATCGACGCACTGCTGGATACGGAAGTCTTCAAGTATGCCTTCGGCAGGGAGCGTCCATTCACCGGCAGCGGCAAGGGACATTTTTTCCAGGGCGGAACCTCTTTCCCTTCCGAGCACGCGTCCATCAGTTGGGCAATTGCCAGCGTGATTGCCCATGAATATCCCGGCCCCATGACGGAAATCCTGGCCTACGGCTTGGCGGGAGGGGTGGGCGCTGCTCGGATCATAGGGCATCAGCACTTCGCATCGGACGTGATATTGGGCAGCGCGCTCGGGTGGTATCTCGGTCGGCAAGTCTTCCGCTCCCACTCTCAATACAGTGACGCGGAAATCGCCAGGTGGGGAACCTTCAGCAAAGGTGACACGGATACCAGCCGCGAAGCCCGGAATATGGGCTCGCCCTACGTGCCCCTGGATAGTTGGGTCTACCCCGCCATGGATCGTCTGACCGCTCTCGGGTACGTTCATACCGGGTTTGCCGACATGCGTCCCTGGACGCGCATGGAATGTGCTCGACAGGTCAAGGAGGCGTCCGCCGTCATCGCGGACGACGAATCGCAACAAAGCGAAGCGGCGCGGTTGTACGAGGCGTTGCAGAAGGAATTTGCTCGCGAAGTTACTTTACTCGGCGGCGGAGAGAATTCTGAACTCCGCCTGGAATCAACCTATACGCGGAGCACCGAGATCGTCGGGAAACCGCTGACTGACGGCGATCACTTTGGACAGACCATTGTCAATGATTACGGCCGCCCCGAGGAACAGGGCTTCAACAACGTTTCGGGGCTGTCGGGATGGGCGGAGTATGGTCCATTTGCAGTTTATGGCCGCGGCGAATATCAGCATTCCCCCTCGGCGCCCGCTTTGCAATTGACAGCTCGCGATGCCATCTCCCAGGCTGATTTCAGCCGCAGTGGCGTACCGTCGCCCTTCCCGGTGCCGCCCGATACGCCAACCCCTGCTTTCAACCAAGGCCGATTCCTGGATACGTATGTGGCCCTGAATCTCTCCGACTGGCAGCTCTCCTACGGAAACCAGAGCCTATGGTGGGGGCCGTCTCAGGGCGGGCCCATGATGTTCAGCGATAATGCGCAGCCAATTCGAATGTTCCGCGTCAACCGAGTCACGCCTTTTACGCTTCCGAGCTTCTTAGGAGTGCTTGGACCCATGCGTCTGGAGGCCTTCATCGGGCAATATTCAGCATACGAATTCGTGAATGGTCCCTCCGGGCTCATCGGCCAGTACGGCCAGTCACTGAATCCGCAGCCGATTGTTCACGGCGAGAGAATCAGCTTTAAGCCAACCTCCAACCTCGAAATCGGCCTGTCGCGCACCACTGATTACGGAGGACCCGGCTATCCCTTGACCCTGCATTCATTCTTGAGGAGCGTGTTCTCGACCGGTAACACGCTCGCTGGCAATCCCAACAAACCCGGAGCGCGCCGATCCGGAATGGATTTCAGTTACCGGATTCCCGGATTGCGGGACGGAATGACTTTCTACGCTGAAGGTCTCGCCGAACATGACGAAATCACTCCGCTTCTTGGCCCCGACGTCGCGGCTTGGCTCGCAGGAATATACATTCCCCGGCTACCAAAGATCCCGAAACTGGATTTCCGCGTCGAGGGAGGCTATACAGATCCTCCCAGTAGCGGGGGCGACGTTGCTTTCGGCGCGTTTTACTGGGATGCAGCTTGGATCACCGGTTTTCAGAATGCCGGTCACTTAATGGGGAGTTGGATCGGACGCCAGGGGCAGGGCGCTCAGGCCTGGACCACATATTGGTTCAGCCCGCGCAACAAACTCCAATTTGGATTCCGGCATCAGAAAGTCAGCCATGAATTTATTCCCAACGGCGGCACGCTGGCCGACGCGAACGTCCGCGCGGAGTTTTGGCCGCGATCGAGTTTCAGCCTCTCCGCGTCCGTGCAATACGAGATGTGGAATTTTCCGGTCATTGCATCGACAAAACAGTCAAATGTGACCTCCGCGGTGCAATTCTCGTTCTGGCCCAAGGGATTTTCGCGGAAGCCTTCAAACTAATGAGTGGACGTGCCAACGAGTCCGAAAAACTAGCATTTTGGCCTTATTGCAACACGAGCGCTGGCTTTTTCCTGTGATTCAGCCTAACCTCTCCTTAACAACGTGACGGCAGTCTTGCAAATCGTGTTTGAGCCTTGTAGGTTGTTCCAGCATTCGCACTCTGCCCGCCAACCCGGCAGCGAGTTATCCGTGATGCCGTCCCCACATACCAATCTCGACATCTCAGGTGCCAATATCGACATCTCAGGTGCCAATATCGACATCTCCCTTCGTTTCAGTTCACTTTCTGCGGCAATTTGAGAACGATAATAATCAACAATAGCGTACATCACCGAAACATTACGCTTGGTCTGGGGTTGATTCTCCCGAGATGCTCCTTGAGGAGCATCTCGGTGTTTGCGCGGACATCACTAGGGGCTAGACAAACCTAACAGGAATGGGTATTTAATATAACCGACAACGTTGCCAGGGGGGCAGAAGTGAGAATGTATGATTCGCAGTCGCCTTAGTTTTGCGCGTTTATATTTGAGAATTCTGACCCTGTTGTTACCGGCGTGCGCCTATTTTATCGCGGTCAAGGTGCGCTTCGGGTTCAACCTTTTGCTTTCGCGAACGGCCCCCGCCGGGCTTCCTTCCTATTGGGGAATTCTCCTGCTCACCACCATTGTCTGGGCAATTGCCGCCGAAGAATCAGAGTTGTGGAATGTTGAGCAGTTGTATGCTCCCGGTGGGAAAAGCCGGCGACTGCTGGAAGCCTTGGCATTTACTTATGCCGTAGTGATGGCGGTTGGATTTCTATACCGCCAAGCAAGTTATTCGCGCGTCGTGATCGCGATTAGTGCGATCGCTTTGTTCGTGCTGGCGACCATCACCCGCATCGCCTTCCGGGTATCTCTCGAATTGGTGCGCAAGGATGGTAGAAACGAAGTCAAGATTCTGGTGGTTGGCACCGATCGCTTCGCTCGGCGTGTCGGAACGTCGCTTCTGCATGGCGAGGTGCTCCCCTGCAGGATTGTTGGCTTTGTGCGGCTTCCAGATCAGGAAGTTGCTGTAGACGGGCCCGTATATGAACTGGATCAGATTCCGGTGTTCTCCAATGGGAACTCGATCAACGACATCATCATTGCTCTGCCTGCCGCTCGTCTAAGCGATGTCCAGAAGATAGCGCCCGCCCTGGAAAAACTCTGTGTCCCCACGCGGGTCGTCATCGATCTGGGCGAAGGAGTCGTCCTCCGCGACCGGCTGATCGACTTGGGCGGGATCCACATGCTCGATCTCCGTCCCACTCTGGCGGAGACCGGTTCTTACCTGTTCCAGAAGCGCATATTCGATGTGGCCTTCTCAGTGCTTGTTATGTTGCTCACGCTCCCGATTACGCTGCTCATCGCTCTCGCCATAAAATTAGGCAGCCGAGGTCCAATCTTCTTTGTTCAAGACCGCGTGGGGTTGAACGGACGAGTCTTCCGAATGTTCAAGTTTCGGACCATGAAAGTAGGTAGCTGCGAAGAAGGAGATACGCGTTGGACCTGCGAAAAAGATCCGCGCCGGACTACGGTTGGTACATTCTTGCGCAAAACGAACCTCGACGAACTGCCCCAATTTTTGAATGTGCTGCAAGGCGACATGAGCATCGTCGGCCCTCGCCCGGAGCGGCCCTTTTTTGTAGAAAGGTTCCTGGAAGAATTCGATCGTTACAACTCTCGCCACATGTTCAAGGCTGGAATCACCGGATGGGCTCAGGTCAACGGTTGGCGCGGGGACACTTCAATCGCGAAGCGCGTGGAATACGATCTGTACTACCTTCGCAACTGGAGTTTAACCTTCGATCTGCAAATCATCACCCTGACTTTGTTTCGAATGTTTACCAGCAAGAATGCTTACTGATGCCTGGAGCCGGGGTCAGGACAAGGTCAGAAACGAATCGTCAATTCTGTCTACACCCAATCACTATTTTGCCTTGACCTCAGAAAAACCGGCTTCAACCAGGTCGGCCTCAAGACGCCCACTTTTTCCTAAATAGCAGTTTTGGTGAGATTTCAAGAAACGCGCATGATAGCATGATTCTCCACGGGGCCAAGGGTTGCCGGATTGTCCTTGCCGCTGTCGTGTTTCTCTGGCCTGCTTGCGGTCTCGGCCAGATCCCCCCGTCTGGATGCAACGCAATATTCAAGGCGTTCAAAGATTGCACTTTGGCGGGGAAAGATGCCATTCCAGGTATCCCAACCTTCCAAAGCTATGCTTTGACGGGAAGTTTATTGGACAATAAGGATCTGGACGCCCAAAGATTTCACCCGGCAACAGCCGACGATGCGGCCACCGGAACCTCTGCGGAACCCGACAAGCAGGGTTTTCATTGGGGCCGCGCCTTGACCGAATCGGTTACCTTTCTCTTGATCGAGCAGGCATACGTTGTGCACACCGACTTCCGATGGGTGGTGTCTGAAAACGGAATACCCTTCAATCATTATTGGCGCGATTACAAGCAGTCGCTCTCCGAGTGGACGCAGTCTGGCTGGGACGACGGCGACCCCAATTGGTTCGGGTATGTGGGGCATCCGATTCAAGGGGCTCTGACCGGCTTCATCCAAATCCAAAATGATCCTAAGTCTGAGAAACTGGAGTTCTCCAAGACCAAGGCCTATTGGAAGAGCCGCTTAAAGGCTGCGCTATGGAATGCCGTTTACAGTACGCAGTGGAATCTCGGACCTTTGAGTGAGGTCACAGTTGAGAAGTATGGCTCGAAAGACAGGTTGCCGTGGAACGCGAACGGATCATATCCCTGCAACACGAACCATTGCTATACCGGCGTGGGCCAGATCGACGTTGTGATGACGCCCTTGGGTGGCACGGGCTGGTTGATCGGCGAAGACTTCCTAGACAAGAAGATTGTGCGCCGTGTAGAGGAAGCTACGCAGAACCGTTTTCTGATTGACACCGTCCGAGTTGCTCTCAATCCAATCCGCTCAGGAGCCAATATGCTTCACGGAGAGCACCCCTGGTATCGCGCCTCCCGCGATGGTCAAGAAGTGAGCTCTTTCGTTGACCAGAAATCTACCGCGCCGGCTGATGAGGTCCCGAATGCGCGAGTCCCCAATCATGGAAACGTATTTTTCGGATACACCCACGCGGGAGCATCTCAGTGCGAAGTACCCGCTTTCGGCACCTCAACCGCTTGCGATCCACTTTCCAGCGCAAGCTCTAACCTGAGCGGCTGGAACACATCGGTGGAGAAGATGTATCTTCGCTATTTTGGAGCGATTGCTGATTTCAGCGGACAGTATGGCGGTGTGAGCCAGACTAATTTCCTGTTCGGTTTGCGAGGGGGAGCTTCGATTGGAAGATTCCGGCCGTTTGGGCAGGCCATGATCGGCGCCGTGCGCGTACGGGAAAATGCCTCCACAGGAGCGACGTCCGATACGTCTTTTGCTGAAGATCTGGGCTTGGGACTCGATTTGCGACTGATGCGGCTGCTGAGTTGGCGCAACCAAGTCGATGAACTCAAGACCGGGTCGCCCGACTTCGAGAGGCGTAACCTTCGCCTGTCCTCCGGCGTCGCTCTCCGATTTTAGATTTCCTCTAACCAGCTTCCGCACTCTGAGGAGGTTCTCTTGAATTCACTTCGCTCTTTTGTGGCATATCTGGCACTGCTGAGCATCGCTCGACTCGCCGTGGCACAGTCGACGCCCACTGCCGCTCCCGAGAGTGCCCGCCTCGCCGGCTACTCTTCGCAATCCTCCCAAACGGAGCGCGACTGGGAGAAGAAACTCCAGACCGGCATAGTCTCGGATAACCTGCGTCAGAACATGCAGCGGTTAAGTGCGCGGCCGCACCACGTGGGTTCTCCATATGACAAAGACAATGCTGGGTGGATCCTCGCGAAGTTCAAGGAATGGGGATTCGACGCGCATATCGAGACCTTCACAGTGCTCTTCCCGACGCCCAAAGAACGTACCGTTGAAATGCTCGAGCCCACCAAATTCCGAGCCAAGCTGCAGGAACCCCCCGTTCCAGGCGACGCGACCTCCAATCAAACCGCCGAACAGTTGCCTACTTACAACGCGTACTCCATCGACGGAGACGTGACCGCGCCGCTGGTCTATGTGAACTACGGCAACCGCGAAGATTACGAGCAACTGGACCGCCTGGGAATTTCCGTCAAGGGCGCCATCGTGATCGCGCGCTACGGCGAGGGTTGGCGTGGCATCAAACCGAAAGTTGCGGCCGAGCACGAGGCCATCGGCTGCATCATCTATTCCGATCCCAAAGACGACGGTTTCTTCAATGGTGATGACTATCCCAAGGGCGGCTGGCGCCCGCGCGAAGGCGTGCAGCGCGGCAGCGTCATGGATACGGATTATCCCGGCGATCCTTTGACTCCCGGAGTCGGCGCCACTTCCGACGCCAAGCGGCTCGAAATCAAGGACGCGAAAACCATTACCAAGATTCCCGTTCTGCCAATTTCCTGGGGAGATGCGCTGCCGCTGCTTTCCGCTTTGCAGGGGCCGGTTGCGCCAGAGGGTTGGCGTGGAGCCTTGCCCATCACCTATCACATTGGCCCCGGCCCCGCGAAAGTTCATCTCAAAGTGGCCTCGAACTGGGACTTGAAGCCAGTGAATGACGTGATTGCGACCATGCGCGGATCCGATGCCCCCGATGAATGGGTGATCCGTGGAAATCATTTCGATGCCTGGGTGAATGGCGCAGACGATCCAATCTCGGGAATGGTAACGGTTTTAGAAGAAGCTCGCGTGCTCGGCGAACTGCATAAACAAGGATGGAATCCGAAACGGACGATCATCCTTTGCGCGTGGGATGGCGAAGAACCGGGTCTACTGGGCTCAACCGAGTGGGTTGAGACCCATGACGACGAACTTCAAAAACACGCAGTCGCATACATCAATTCTGACAGCAATGGCCGGGGCTTCTTCCGCGCCGGCGGCACGCATGACCTGCAGCACCTCATTAACGATGTAGCCCGTGATATTCAAGATCCCGAGAAGCACATTTCCGTCGAACAACGGGCGCGTCTGCAGCAGATTGCCCGAGCACATAACGCCGAGGAGCGGACTGAGATCAGAAAAAGCAACGATGTGCGGATCAACGCGCTGGGAGACGGTTCGGACTACACCGCTTTCATGGATCATGCCGGCATCTCCGCTCTCAACATCGGTTACGGGGGGGAGAACGATGCCGACTCCTACCATTCCATCTATGACGATTTCTACTGGTACACCAAGTTTGTGGATACGGATTTTTCCTATGGCCGTGCGCTCGCACAAACCGGTGGAACTGCGGTGATGCGATTGGCCGATGCCGATTTGATTCCCTACGAGTACAACGCGGAGGCGGAAACTATCGAGCGTTATGTGAAAGACCTGGAGAAACTGTTGAAAGACAAGCAGGAGGAAATCACCGAACGAAATCTGGAACTGAAAGAGGGCGTCTTCTCGGCGACAGCCGACCCGCGCAAAACCTATGTCTCCCCTCCGGCGAAGCAGGTTCCACCGTTCATGAACTTTGCTCCCCTCAAGAACGGAGTCGAGGCGATCAAGAACAGTGCGGAACGGTATCAGGCGGCGTTTGCCAGGTGGCAGGCCAGTGGAATCCCTTTGCCAGCCCGGACTGCCACAGCTCTGAATGGGGAGCTAATCCAGATTCAGAGAACCTTCCTCACCGAGAAAGGCTTGCCGGAGCGGCCGTGGTTCAAGCATCAGGTCTACGCTCCCGGTGCATACACCGGTTACGGAGCCAAGCCGATTGCTGCGGTTCGTGAATACATGGATCAGGAAAAATGGAACGAAGCCGATGCCCAGGTTCCCCTGGTGGGTCAGGTACTGGAGAACGTCGCCGCAGCTATCGGCAAAGCTGCGGATGATCTGGAGAAAGCGCTGAGAACTTCCGGCGTGATCGCCGTCACAAAGTAAGGATGCATAGTTACCCTATCCCCCGCCCTTTCCGCAGCGTTTTTGTGCCAAAAAGTCACCCTCAGCTGTGATTCCCGGTACTGCGGCTGCCCTATACCGGCGAGAAGATATCAGATAAGACGATCTCCGCCGGAGGGATAGCTATGAAGAGAATCTTGATTCTTGGTGCTGCAGGCAGGGACTTTCATAATTTTAATGTCGTCTTTCGGGATGATCCCAACTACCAGGTTGTCGCATTCACTGCCACTCAGATTCCCGACATTGCCGGCCGACGATATCCGGCGGAACTAGCCGGACGGCTGTATCCCGAAGGCATTCCCATCCTCGAAGAAAAAGATATGGAAAAGCTGGTCGCCGAATACGAGATTGATGCCGTGGTGTTTTCCTACAGCGATGTTTCCCACCAGAACCTGATGCATCTCGCTTCTCGCGCGGTGGCCGCGGATGCAGACTTTTGGCTTCTAGGAACCGAGCACACGCAACTTCGGTCGTCGGTCCCGGTCATTTCCGTATGCGCCGTGCGAACTGGATGCGGCAAGAGTCCGGTCTCGCGCCTGGTCGCCGAAGAGTTGCTCCGCCAGGGACGAAAAACGGTGGTGATTCGCCACCCCATGCCTTACGGAGACCTGGCGGCGCAAGCCGTCCAACGTTTCGCCAAGATGGAAGACCTCGACCTGCAGCAATGCACCATTGAGGAACGCGAAGAGTATGAACCGCACATCAGCAGAGGAACCGTGGTCTACGCGGGAGTGGACTACGAAAAGATTCTGCAGCAGGCGGAGAAAGAAGCGGATGTCATTCTGTGGGACGGGGGCAATAACGATACTTCCTTTTATGCCTCCGACCTGGAAATCGTTGTGGTCGACCCGCACCGTGCGGGACATGAACTGTCCTACTTCCCCGGAGAGGTCAATTTCCGGCGTGCCGATGTGATCGTGATTAACAAGGTCGACACCGCCTTCCAGCGGGACCTCGAGACCGTTCGCCATAACATCAAGCTGCACAACCCCAAGGCAACTGTTTTTGAGATGGCATGCCGGGTCTCTGTTCCGGAGCCGTCACTGGTGAAGGGACAGCGCGTGCTGGTTGTGGAAGATGGTCCCACACTGACCCACGGAGAGATGCCCTACGGAGCCGGAGTGGTCGCGGCGCGGCAATGCGGCGCAGCAGAATTGGTGGATCCGCGGCCCTATGCCGTGGGCTCCATCCGTGGCACTTACGAACGCTACGGGCATTTGACGAACCTTTTGCCCGCCATGGGCTACAGCGCCCTGCAACGTCACGAATTGGAAGAAACCATCCGCCGTACTCCCTGTGATCTGGTGCTGATCGCTACTCCCATTGACCTTGCGCGGGTGATCAAGCTCGACAAGCCGAATCTCCGCGTGACCTACGAAGTGGAAGAACTCACCAAGCCCGGTCTGGCCGAAATGCTTGTCCAGTTCACGCACGAGCACGAGCCAGCTCTGGCAGGAGCCGGAAAATGAATGGCAAGGATTTTCTCTTGATCCGAGACTTCTCGCCCTCGGAGATCCAGTACCTGCTCGTTCTTGGCCGTCAGGTTAAGGCTGACCCCACTGCTTTTAGCAACTCTCTGAGGCGCCAGACCCTGGCCATGATCTTCGAAAAACCCTCTTTACGGACGCGGGTCAGTTTTGATGTCGGCATCCAGCAGTTGGGCGGTTTTTCCCTTTATCTCTCTCCTGCCGAGATCAATCTTGGCAAACGCGAGTCTGTGTACGACGTGGCGAAGAATCTGGAACGTATGGTGCAAGGCATCATGATCCGGACCTTTGACCACGAAGTGGTGGTGCAGATGGCGCGGTACGCCAGCATTCCCGTCATCAATGGACTCACCGACTACGTTCATCCCTGCCAGGCGATGGCAGACTACCTGACCATCTGGGAGGCGCAAGGCAATCTGGAGGGTCTCAAAATCGCCTTTGTGGGGGATGGCAACAACGTGGCGCGTTCACTGATGTTTGCCGGAGCCCAGCTGGGCGCGCAGGTTTGGCTGGCCACGCCTCCTGGATACGAGCTCGATGCGGAGTCCGTGCAGTGGGCTTGCGACCGCGGCGCCGAGACCGGTGGCACTTGCACGCTGACCAATGATCCGGAAGAGGCAGCCTCCGGCGCGGATGTCATCTATACGGATGTCTGGGCAAGCATGGGGCAGGAGGCCGAAGCAGAGAAGCGCAGGCATATCTTCCTTCCTTATCAGGTCGATGGAACTTTGTTCCGCCGCGCCAAGCGGGATGCCATTTTTCTGCATTGTCTGCCGGCGCACCGCGGCGAAGAAGTCACCAATGAGGTTATCGACTCACCGCGGTCGCTAGTATTTCAACAGGCGGAGAACCGGCTGCACGCCCAAAAAGCAATCATGCTGGAATTGATGAAAGGCGAATTCGTCAAATTGCCGGGACTTTTGGAGTTGCAAGAGTTGATGCACGTGTAGCAACAGTGACTACAACTCGTAGGCCGCTTATGAAGACCATGCTCCTTGCCGTTGGCGGAAACTCCCTCATTCGCGCGGGCGAAAAGGGAACCATTGCCGAGCAACGGACCAATGCCCGACGGACAGCGGTGCAAATCGTCCGATTGATCCGTGGCGGTTTCCGAATCGTGCTCACGCATGGCAATGGTCCGCAAGTGGGGGCGGCGCTTCTGCGTTCGGAACGAGGAGCGAGCCAGGTTCCCGGTCATCCGCTCGACGTGTGCGGAGCATCGACCCAGGGTGAGATCGGATATCTTCTGGAGCAATCGTTGCAGACCGAACTGCAGCAGGCCGGTCTCCACGCCCCGGTTGCCACTGTTCTCACCCAGACCCTCGTGTCGGCTGACGATCCGTCAATGCAGCATCCCAGCAAACCGATCGGCCCTTTCTATTCGCGCGCCGACGCCGAGGAACGCAAGCGGCTCTTAGGGTGGGAGATTGTGGAGGACGCGGCGCGCGGTTATCGCAGGGTCGTTCCGTCACCGGAGCCGGTTGACATTGTTGAACTGGAGGTCATTCGAGATCTGGTCGAGCAGGGTGTAATTGTCATCGCGTGCGGAGGCGGAGGCATTCCCGTGGTCTTGCAGCATGGGAGATTGCAGGGCGTGGAAGCCGTCATCGACAAGGACCGCGCCTCCGCGCTGTTGGCTTCCCGCCTCGGCGCTGATCTGTTTGTTATTTCTACTGACACCGACTACGTGTACCTGGATTACAAGAAGCTCACGCAGCATCCGCTTCGGCAAGTCACCGCGACGGAGTTGGGCGATTACGCGAGAGCAGGCCATTTCCCTCCTGGAAACATGGGCCCCAAAATCGAATCCGTGTTGCGTTTTCTCCGCGACGGCGGCAAGGAAGCCATCATTACTTCTTGCGAAAATCTGTGCCAGGCGGTCCTCGGATCAGCTGGAACACACATCTTTCCCGATCACAACCTCGCGGAGATCGAGCGGAACGCCGAGTTGCATCTCCCGGTGGGAGGA
>Ga0208323_1000674_pt1 | contig 14538 bp, 13 predicted proteins | sample June2015DPH_10_1_2_FD_184703 | JGI IMG/M metagenome (GOLD analysis project Ga0208323, IMG submission 184703) | Peatland microbial communities from SPRUCE experiment site at the Marcell Experimental Forest, Minnesota, USA - June2015DPH_10_100... | ecosystem: Environmental > Terrestrial > Soil >... | reverse complement strand
CGGGAAGCGTCGGAGTACTTGGGAGTATCCCGCGAAACGCTTTACAAGTATGCCTATGAGGAGAAGATTCCTGCTTTCAAGTTAGGTAACCGGTGGAAGTTCAAGAAAACGCTCCTGGACCGTTGGATGGAGACGCAAAGCACGCAATCTGATCATGGTTCCACGCGGAAGCAACGCTGACCGCTCGATAGGGAGCAAGGCCCATGTTTGGAATGGGGAAAGCGAAGGGCTTGGTAGGGCTGGATGTCGGATCAAGCGCCGTCAAAGCCGTCGAGCTAAAGAAGCGGGGAGATTCTTACGAACTGGTCAACTTCGGGTTGGAGCTTCCGGGACAGTAATGGCCGGGTCATCCGTTGGAGCTGCCCCGGCGAGTCGAGGGGGATGGGCGCCACGATTGACGAGTACGAAATCCGGCCCACGCGCACGCAAGCTATTTGACGCTCTCCAAACAGAGGATGCAAGATTCCTGGCGATTCAGCCATCATGCACGGCGCGGTGGTAGTGCATTCCCAAAGACCAATCAAGAGCTCCAGGGGCGGCGCGTCGTGGAGGCAGATCGCCCTTGCAAACAGGTGGCATTGGGACGTGGTTCTGGATGAGCCTCCGCAATGGCGGGAAGAAAAAGATCCGGGTTCTCATAGCCGACCGTGAAGGCATCTTCAGGTTTGGACTGCAAAAGCTCTTCGCGGTGGAGGATGACCTGCGCGTCGTCGCGCAAGCCCAGTCCGCCGCGCAGTTGATCGAACTGACGAAATCCCTGCGGCCTCATCTGTATTTTATTCAGGCGGAAATCATAACGGAAGCGGGCGGCAATCTGCTCGAGGACATTCGTCGAGAGGCGCCTAAGTGTAAAATCGTGGTCACGTCCTCCTCAATAGCTGAAGAAGACGAGGCCATGCGATTCATCCAGTTGGGGGCTTCGGGCATCATTCTTAAGTCAGTGGAACCGTCGCTGTTCGTTAAGTGTGCTCGCAAGGTAGTTTGGGAGAACGAAGTCTGGTTGCCACATCAGCAGGTTGCCCGCATAGCGAAGATTGCGGAAACGAGTGCTTCCCGACCACTAAGACCCGTAGATACGTTGACGCAGAGAGAGAAGACAATAATCAGCTACCTGATGCAGGGATGGCGAAATCGGGAAGTCGCCCAGCATCTGTCCATTACCGAACAAACGGTGAAGAATCACCTAAGGTCAATCTACGATAAAGTTGGGGTTTCGGACCGTCTGGAGTTGGTGCTTTACGCCATCCATCAGAAAATGCTACTTCCCCCCGTACAACCGCCTCAGGCTGGGGCTCGCGCGAATCCTGCCCATTAGTATTACACGGTTGCATTCCATGAACGCGGAATGATGCAAAGACCAATGAGAATGGGCTTTGGAGCGCGGTTTGGTGCTTGCCAGAAGTTCGTGAAAACTGATTCGACGGAAAGCTCCATTTGTCAGTACTCCAACCTGAACGTGACAGAGTGATATTAGCAGGATGTTGCGTACCCCTCTTCGGCTCTTCGTCGTGGCCCCGGCTCGCCGGGGGAAAATCCTGGAATGTCTGGCGCCGAACTGGCTTGTCCCCATGTCCGTGATCGGAACCTATCCCGCCCTGCATCGGGTAGTCGGCCTTCACAACCTGGCCCGACCTGTCCCGACCTGTCCCGATGTCTTTGATCGGGATGCCTTTGATGGGGAGGCTTTTGATCGGGAACGGCACTCGAAGGCGGGCTTCTCAGCATCCTGCTAAGGCTGCTTTTTTTCCTGCCGCTCTGAGGCAGGGAAAAGGCCCGGTGGGTGATCTTCAGCCTCTGGCAACTGACCAAGTCCCGAGAATCGCAAGTCTGCCAGTAAATCAAAACGCGCGTCCTTGTCCGACCTTCGCCTTGCCGTTTACAGGCGCGTTGTTTGCAGTAGCAAATCAGTCCAAGGCCAACTCGACTCCTACTTCGGCCGGTTTCGCCAAAATCTCAGGCAGCGGTGCACAGGCGTGAGTGCCAGGATGCTGGAGCCTATGGCCTAAGTCCCTCAGAATGAGAGCATGGCAGACGAGTGCACGGATGTCACGCTGAGCAGCGCAACCCATCCGTCGAAAGCAAAGGATTTACGCGCCGCCGTCCTGGAGAGTCACCTCATCGAGGCGTCGAATAAAACTGCGCGGGCAAACAGCCAATTCCCGCGACCGGACTAACACCAGCAAGACAGGCAGCCTTATGGGTTGCGAGCGGACTTTCACATCCCGGTCATTGCTTCTATTCTCCAATGCTAAAGGTCTTTGACAACTCGAGAATTCAACCGCTCGCTTTAGATTGAAACATTACCCTGGATATTGCCGAGCGGTTTGACACTCCATTCGCTCGCGTCTGACATCCATCACCTCTGTCAGCGAAGTTATTTTTCAACAGGTTGGTTGAAAACCTTGTGGAAAAGGCGGCTCAAGGTTACAGAAAGGTTAAGGATTGGAAGAGCTTCTAACTCTTTGCACCAACCTGTAGCATCTCCAAACCTGCTCGGGCGAACCCCAAGGGTAGGTACTCCGCTTCCAAGCCCATCTCCTCCTCACCTTGCAGTTCGCCGCGCTGCACGTTGCGGAACTGCGACTTCCCAAGCCAGAGCCAGGTGCCCCTCAGAGGATACGCGCTTCCACGAGGATCGCTTCGAGCCCCGCCTCGATAGCGGCAGGCTGGTACTCGCGTACTATATCTCATCTTGGAACTTCCCTTTAAGCTGGAGAACATGCTGAAGGTTGAGACGGCATCATCCGGGGCCGAAATGGTTCCGGCAGAAGTAAAAACTTGAGTGAGGTGAACGATGGTCCTGGCCGCCCTGATCCTGATCCTCTCCACCGCGTTCTTCTTTTTCTATATGCAGGCCACTTGCCAACGCATCCTGCGCCAACAATTCGAGCGAGAGTACTTCCTAGCCATTGTCAATGCCAGCGGCCTGGAGTTCCCTGCGGTGCGCCGGACGTTGGGAGAATTCAACGCGCCCGTCGACTACCCCCGGCTGCGCATGACGCTCAAGTGCGATTACTTGGCACTTACTTACCTGCTCAAGAATGCCGTCAACGTGAAACAGCGCTATTCGGGTAAAGAGCGGTTATTGATGTTCTACTTCCGCCTGGTCTTCGCCTCCCTTATTGCCCGGCATTGGCTCCAAGTGCATGAACAACCGGCCATCCTGAAGCTGACGGCGATTCTCCAGTACTTCGCCAATGTGGTGGGCCAGCGTGTGGACAGCGTCCGCTTCGCCAACCTAACCGCCGCCGATTACGTCGTAGGTCTTTAATCCTCGTTCTGGCGCTGTTCCAACTATGCGGGGCAATTCTTCAACGCTCACCCGCCATCCCGACGCTACGCAAGGCTCTGGCCGGATTTGGTCCGGCGGGCAGGGGATGGAACTGCTTTTCTGACCACAGGGGCCAGCGTCCTAACTCTTAGACGACCGCCGTTCAAAACAGCCTCAGCGATTGCGTGCCTTGACTCGGCTTGCCGTCCCACTTCGACGGCTGCTCGCTGAAGAGTCCGTCTGGATCATCGCAGTCAGCCCAGCGCCCAGGATGCGAGTGGGATTGTCGGTTATTGGCCGAGGAAATCCAGGTTGCCAGGGGGATTGGCCTTCGCTTTTTCTTTGCATCGGGCACACTCCTGTGTTACCTTTGAAGTGCACCCAAGAGTTCTTGAAGGCCCGCCTGGCAGCGGGCCTTTCGCATTTGCGCCTAACTTAGCATAGGCGCGACCTTATTGCTAGTCCTTTAAAGTCCTGAATCCACACCCCTCTCACAACTCTGGATACTGGCTCAGTGTCATTGAAGGGCGTTTTTCGGGCAGAATCCGGACTTGGGCTGTCCGGGGCTGTTTTCGCTTTCTGCGAGCGCAGAATCTGCTTGGCCCGATAGACCATCCCCCTTCCGCCGCCACCCAACTTCTCGAGGATGCGATAGTGAGAAATGGTCTTGCCAATCATCGGAAATTCTTGATCAACACCGCGTCGGTCTGCTCAGTGCCGCGCGAGAGGGCCAGGCGGCCATCGCGGGACCAGTCGAACCAGAAAACCTTGTCTGAAGTGAAATGCGTCACCGGCTTCGGCGGGCCGCCCGCCACCGGTTGTTCCCAGACGTTCTCCACGCCATTCACGTCGTAGAGGTAAGAGATGGCGTGGCCATCGGGGGTCCAAGAAAAGTACCCGTGACCAGCACCCGGCAGCGGGAAAACCTTGGCGGGTTGGCCGCCCGCGAAAGGAACCATCGCCAAGCTGAATCGCTGATCCTGGCTGGGAGCGTACAGGCAGGCAATCCACTTGCCGTCCGGGGAGACGGATGGCGTGTTTGATGCGTAGTCCGTCAACTGGGACGCTGGGCCGCCTCCACTCGGAACCTTCATCAGAACAACCTTGCCGCTCTCGGTCCGGCTGAAAACTACCCACCGCCCATCCGGCGATATGGCGGGAAACGCTCCACGGGTGAGCTGTTTCAGATTACTACCGTCCATATCCATACGCCAGATGTTGCCCTGGCCATTTCGGTCTTCCTGGTAGAAGGCAATGAAGCCGCCACGGAGGGGGACGGCGGGCAAGGCGGAAGCTGCGGATGCGTCGTTGTTGGTGAGCCGCTGGGAGTTCGAGCCGTCCGCGCCCATCTTCCAAAGATCATAGCGTCCGTTATGAACCGAGGAATAGACGATTTTCCCGTCCGGCGTCCAGGCCAGACCCCCCTGGCCGTCGTGGCTCTGGTTCTCGGCGCTCAACGAGCGGGCCTCGGACTCCTTGCCAGGTGTGGTGACCTGGATGGTAGTAAGAACCTGGCCCTGCAGGGCCAGCAGTGTCTTTCCGTCCGCGCTCGCCCGAACTCCTATGTACCTCGACAGGTCGTGAGTGATCTGGCGGGCTTCGCCTCCCTCTACCGGGACTTCGTAAAGCTGTGATGTCGCGGTGGACCCCGACGCCCCTTGCGGCCTGCCCGCAACGAGCAGGTGAGGGCCTCCAGGGAGCCAGGTGAGATCCAAGATGGCGTTCCAATGTGCGCCAGCCACCGGCTGGGCCGGACCGCCTTCCGCCGCGATGGTGGTCAAAACCGACTGCCGGCTATAGTGATCGAAGGCGAGGGTCTTGCCGTCCGGAGACCACGCGACGTGGTAAATCCGCTCGGGCCATTTGTAGGATGCCATTACTCGCTCGTCAGAGCCATCCGGCGAGGCGGTCAACAAGCTGTCCTCACCAATAATGGTGGTCCGCACAAAGGCGACCCGCTGGCCATCGGGTGAAAATGCCGGCGGGTCGGTGATCCCCGCCAGCATCTTTCTGGGACTTCCGCCCAGGGACGGCACTTGGTAAAGATCGCCGCTAGACTTTAGGCGGTCCTGGCGGACGAAGTAGACGTAGCTGCCATCGGGAGAGAACGCCACACCGGCGCAAATATCTTCGCCCAGGGTGGCAATCTGGACGTCACTGTCCGTGGCCAGTTGCTTCAGCCAGAGGCTTTGCTTTCCTGCCGTCTCCCGCACATAGGCCACATACTTCCCGTCCGGTGAGATGTCCGCCCCCTGGACGTCGCCACTGCCTGTTACACGCGTAAATTCCAAGCCGGCGGGCGGAGCCGGAGCATGGCTGGCGGCGCGATAGAGGCCATAGATGAGGGCGGCGGCGATCACCATCCCGGCAGCCATCAATGCGCTGATGGCTTTCTTGTGGCGCTTGACCAAGCCCGCGATAACCTGGGAATCGGAGCTCTCGCTCGTAGCGTCGGCATCTTGCCGGCTCGCTCTCTCGCCGCCCGGCCCAAGGGCAGGCACAAGGCCTGTCCCTATGTTGCGCCCAACCGCCGGGACGGCGGCGCTACGCCCCGAATCCGTATCACGCTTCAGGCGTTGCAAGTCTGCCCGTAGGTCGGCCGCGGTCTGGTAGCGAAGCCTGCGGTCTTTCTCCAGCGTCTTGTTGATGATTTCTTCCAGCTTGGGTGAAAGTTCAGGGTTCAGCCGCACCGGTGGGGTCGGAGCCTGGGTGAGGATGGCCGTGAAAATCATCGCGGATGTGTTGCCCGTGAAGGGCTGCTTGCCCGTCGCCATCTCGTACAGCACCGCGCCGAAGCTGAACAGGTCGGTACGTGCGTCGAGTTCTTCGCCTCGCGCCTGCTCCGGCGACATGTAGGCGACCGTGCCCAGAACCACGCCGGGGCTGGTGAGATGCTCGGGTTCGAGGGAGGCGGTGGGCAGGGCAGAGGCTCCCACGGCTTCCGCTGCCCGCCTGGGCTTTGGCGCCAGCTTGGCCAGTCCGAAATCCAGAATCTTCGCCTGCCCACGCGTGGTGACGAAAATATTCGCCGGCTTGATGTCCCGATGGATGATGCCCTTCGAGTGGGCAGTGTCCAGCGCATCGGCAATCTGAATGGCCAGGTCGAGCAGGGTATCGATTTGTAGGGGCGAACGGCGTTCGCCCTGCTCGGTTGGGCGCGCGCCGCGCGCCCCTACATCCACCAAATGCTTCAGGGTCTGCCCCTCCAGCAACTCCATAGCGATGAAAGGCTGGCCCTCGTGCTCATCAATGTCGTAGATCGTGCAGATGTTGGGATGATTGAGGGCAGAAGCCGCGCGCGCTTCGCGCTTGAGCCTCTCCAGGGCCTCATAATCCTTTGCCAATTCCTCGGGCAGGAACTTGAGCGCCACCAAGCGGCCGAGCCTGGTGTCCTTGGCCTCGTAGACTACGCCCATGCCGCCGCCACCGAGCTTCTCCAGAACGCGATAGTGGGAAACGCTCTTGCCAGTCATGCGAGGAACCAGCCGCTGCACGCCATCTTAGGCCACGGTTGCAGCGTAGTCAACGCAATAGGACAATCCGGGACAGTTCAAGCAGCGGAACAGTTCCCAAGAGTGCTGTGCAGCAAAATCTCACGGTGCTGGATCAAGTGCGAAGTGGTCCCGGCAGCGGGCCAAGATTTACCCAAGGGCTCCAGTCCACATCATGGGCACCGGGCAGACAGGATGGATTGGGAATGAAAAGTCGGCTTCCCATCGACTGGGTCACCTCTTGGGCTGGATTCAGGTGTGGAGGGCGTTTCTCGGGCCCAATCCGCGCTTGGGCTGTCCGGCGCTGTTTTCGCTTTCTGCAAGCGCACAAATTGCCTTCCCCCACCCCGGCTCTCCAACGCAGCCGAGAGGCTGAAATCCGAACCGCGGCTGAACCCCGTGCGCCAGAATCGGGGAGTGCTTTCCCGGTCGAGCGCGATTCGGGCTCCATCCTGCGAAACAATTCTCTCCTTGACGGACTAGGAGAGCTATGTTACCGTCTCTCCTAGATATTCGAGGAGAGAACATGGATAAACAGATAGATCTGTTGCAGGGCACTCTGGACATGCTGATCCTCAAAGCCGTGTCGCTCGGCCCCTTGCATGGCTACGGCGTTCTGCTGCGCATTCAGCAGATTTCCGATGAACGTCTGGAGATCCAGCAAGGATCGCTGTACCCGGCTCTCTACCGGCTGGAGCACCAGGGTTTGATCTCCAGCGCGTGGGGCGAATCGGACAACAAGCGTAAGGCGAAGTTCTACCGTCTGACGGCGACCGGCCGGCGCCGGCTCCAAACGGAGACCGAGAAGTGGAACCGCATGGCGTCGGTGATCGCCGGCATTCTGGGCACGACCCCGGAGGAGATATGAGACTCTTCGCGCAATTCCGGTCATGGCTGAAGTGGATCGTGAATCGGCGGCAGCTCGAAAGCGGCATGGAGGCGGAGGTGCGCTTTCACCTCGAGAGCTATGCGGAAGACCTGGTGCGGAGCGGCGTTCCCAGGCCGGAAGCGATGCGCCGCGCACGGATCGAGTTCGGCGGGATCGAGTCCCATAAGGATGCCATGCGCGCCTCCCTGGGCTTGCGCTGGTGGGATGGGCTCGGCGCGGACCTTCGCTATGGGGCACGGCAGTTGCGCAGGAACCCGGGGTTCACGGCGGTGGCGGTGCTGACGCTAGCGCTGGGCATCGGGGCCAACACGGCGATGTTCAGTGTCGTCAACGGCGTCTTATTGCGGCCGTTGCCATATCCCGAACCCGACCGCCTGTTTTCCGTGCAGGAGCGCGGTCAGGGATTCGGAAGTCCAACTTCGTACCCGGAGGTTGCCGATTGGCGCGCCCAAAACCACACCTTCAGCGACATGGCCAGCTATCACGCGACGGAATTCACCCTTACCGGCAACGGTGGGCCCATGCACCTGCGCGGCGTGGTGGTCTCCTCGGAGCTGCTGTCTGTACTTGAGGTGCGGCCATTGTTCGGGCGGGGCTTTGCGCCTCAGGACGACGAAACGGGAGCACACGTTGTCCTGCTCAGCCATGCCTTTTGGCGTGAGAAGTTCCACTCCGACCCGGACATTGTCGGTCGCGGCATCACGCTGGATGGGCAAAACTTCGCGGTGGTCGGCGTCATGCCGGCCGGGTTTCGATTTCCTCCCACCTTTCCGGGCGAGGTATGGACCACGTCCGCGGTTGACACCGGCGCACCCAAACAGGAGCGGGGATACAGTTGGCTGAGCGTGATTGCGCGCCTCAAATCGGGCGTTGCCGCTACCAAAGCGCAGTCGGACATGGATGTCATCGCCCGCCGATTAGCTCAACAGTACCCGCAGAGCAACGCGCAACGCACGTCGGTCAGACTCGTGCCGGAACTCGACCGGATCGTGGGCGGCTCCCGCCTGCCCCTGCTCATTCTGCTCGGGGTGGTAGCCGGCGTGCTGCTGATCGGCTGCGTGAATCTGGCGAACCTGTCGCTGGCGCGCAATCTCGCCCGCCAGAAGGAAATCGCGGTGCGGGCGGCGCTGGGTGCCGGTCGCCGGCGGCTGGTGGGCCAAATGCTCACCGAAAGCATCCTGCTTTCCCTGCTCGGAGGCCTATGTGGAGTAGTATTGGCGGCCTGGGGCACGCAGGCCCTGCTGAGTATTGTCCCGGATGCCGTACCCCGAACCGCCGAAGTGGGGGTCGACCTCCACGTACTGGTCTTCGCCGTCCTGCTCTCGATGGTCACCGGTCTGATTTTCGGGCTGGTGCCAGCCCTGCGAGTCTCGCAAACCGATCTCGTGGCGTCGCTGAAGGGCGCCGGACGGACCGCCTCGGAAGGGGTGCGCCACCAGCGGCTGCGCGGCGCGCTGGTTACGGCGGAAACGGCTTTAGCTCTGGTGTTATTGGCCGGCGCCAGTCTGCTGATCGCCAGCTACCTCCGGCTATCGCGCGTTGATCCTGGCTTTGATGTGCACCACCTACTCACATTTGCCTTTGATCTTCCCTCACCACCCTACACCACCGATCAGCAGGTAAATTTCTATAAGGAACTGCTCTCCCGACTTCAGGGGGCGCCAGGGGTCAAATCTGCTGCCGCCGCCTGGCCGCTGCCTTTGGCGGGGGGAGACGCAACCTCAGGTTTTGAAATCGCCGGGCGTTCGTTTCCGCCCGGCAACTCGCCCGCGGCGCGAGTCCATGTGGTGAGCCCAGGCTACTTTCATACTTTCGGCATGAGCCTCAAGCAGGGCCGCGATTTCACCGCCCGAGATGATATGGCGACCCTTCCGGTGGTGATCGTCGATGAAGCCTTCGCGCATACGTTTTTTCCCAACGAGGAAGCGGTCGGCAAGCGCATCCAACCGAGCCTCACGATGACGGATCAGCCGCCCTGGCGTGAAATCGTGGGCGTGGTGAACAACACCAAAGAAGCAGGCTTGGCCGAGGACTTCCAGCCCCAGTATTACATCCCCTACGCTCAGCTCCCCGGCCCGCAGCCGGCCGTCCTGGTAAGAACACAAGCTGCCCCCCTCACCGCCGCGCCCATGGCGCGCAGTCTCATGGCTTCGATGGACAAAAACATCCCACTGTACGAGGTGGCGAGCATGGACGAACTGGCCTCCGCCTCGATGTCTCGCGAGCGCTTCAACGCGCTCCTGTTCGGCCTTTTTGGAGGATTAGCACTGGTGCTGGTGGCCGTAGGAATCTACGGGGTGGTGGCCTATTCGGTAAGCCAGGCCACGCGCGAAATAGGTATCCGACTGGCCATGGGGGCACAACGAAGTGACGTCTTGAAGCACACGATATACGAGGGGCTCCGTCACGTCGTGCTGGGCATGGCGATTGGACTTGGGGCAGCGTTCCTGCTCGCCCGCCTGATCTCCGGCATGCTCTATGGCGTGCGCCCGACTGACCCACTCACGATTGTGCTGGTGTCGCTGACGCTCATCTCGACCGCGCTCTTGGCTTGCTACATTCCCGCGCGCCGGGCGACGAAGGTCGATCCCCTGGTGGCGCTGCGCTACGAGTAGACATTTAAGATCCAAGAGGAAACGTTCCTCCCGGGAGTGCGGGGGCTTTCCGGAATCGCAGAAACCCCCGCATTATCGCGGACACGGAAGTTAATTTCCGGTCATTCTCCAAGGAGTTCTTTCGCTCGCCTCCCTGCGAGTAGCTGCCGATCAGGCAGTTCGGCCGGTTCTGGGGATTCGGCCTGGGAAGTCGCCTAGCCGTCGATCGGCCCGCTGCGCTGTGCCAGCCGGATTCCGGCGTGGAAGGGCGTTTTTCATTCCAAATCCAGCCCAGTAGCCACTCAGCATAGTTTCCTAGTGCCTCAACGGGGCACAACTGCAATGGGGAGAGGGAAGAGCACCTCCCCTGTTTACCGAGCAAAGGTCCGCAGCTATCTGGCTCGTCTGCGCAGTTACTGCAGTCTCGCACGGTCTTGTGATTTGAGTGGTGCGAAATGCGCTTCAAAGACGCGGAGCACCCAAGCAGAGCCTCGCTAGGGTCGGATGCTCAAAGATGGTGGCGTTGATGAGAGCTGAGATCGTGGCCTTGACGTCTAAAAGCTCTTCATACCTGCTTTCAGGTCCCCCACTCCAGAGGAGCTTCACCTCATCAAGAGCTTTCTTTTCCATTTCCTTCGAATGCATGCTGTACAACTCGTGCTTCAAATACTCGGTGACAGAGCCGAATTCGTCCTGGTCAAGCCACATTCCGTGACATTGGGGACACCAATCAATAACAGTCGACGAATTCCCAAAAAGGGCAGAAACCATCCTGAGGTTTTTGCACTTAGGGCATACACGCTTAGTTACCACTGCGCTTGTTTTCTCGATGTTGTTGATTTCATCATTGAGCCAGCGCATTGACCCGTGCTCGACTTTATTTTTCAGTCTTCGCAATTCATCCTTGAACAACCAAATTCCCTTGCAGGCCGGACAGCCTTCAAATCTCATCGAGAACACGGTGTACTCATCAAGGGGCTTCCCGCATCCGGGGCACTGGTCAGCCGTGGTCCTCTCCAGCTTAGCGCCCTTGATCGGGAGCACTTGCACTTGCACTTGCACTTGCACTTGCACTTGCACTTGCGAATCAGTCTCGCTGCTTTTTCTCTTGATCCGCTTATACCAATAGGGGACATGCACATTGTTCACGAAATCAGAAAATCCCTTTCCGCTTACAGGCATGATTTTCGCCAGTTCTTTGTCAATTAAGTCGAGCTCGCCACCATCAAGCCAAAAACCACCGCAGTCCCTACAATGGTGGAGGATAATATCCGTAGAGTTCAGAAATCGTACTCGATACAAATTGGAGCTGTCACATCGAGGGCACTTCCGTATCTGCTCCGCGGGCTCCTCGACCGGGCCTTGTGAGCAGTATTCAATGCTTCCTTCCACTTGAAAAGCCATCTTGTCCAACTGGCCTTTATCTAACCAGAGGCTTCCGCACTTCTCACACATGTCGTAAGAGATGAGATCATTTTTCGTGCTCACCTGATTGTTCATCATCTCGGTGCCACAATTTAGACATCTCATTTCGCCCTATCTCCGCAAAACTGATTTAAGAACGCATCATCAAAGGTCCTGTCCTTCTTGATCGGGCCACGCAGGGTGCCGCCAAACTGATTCCTTCGGAACGCGCCACCATCGATTGTACATCCAACCGCCCCCGTTGAAGTCGTTTCCCTTGTCCTTTCCATCCCGACCGGATCCGGCGGCCCCGATGACACGATAGCCGGGTTTAACGCGTCGCCTGCTTGCCTTGGTAATCTTGTGGCGCTATCACATTGGTTCACTGGCATCGCAACCAACGCGGCGCAGCGGAGGTACTAGAGAGGATTCGAGCCGCCGTCGGTCCCTTCGTGTGAACCTCGAAACCTTGCGTCCAGAATGAACTCACGTCCGGAGGACACGATGAAACCCCATGTGTGGCTACTCTTCTTACTGATGCCAGGACTCTTGGCCCCCGCGCCAGGAAAGGCACAGCTTGTGCAAGACCTGACTCGCCCTAGAGGGTCTGCTTGTTGCCCGACGATTCCCATGCGGTTTTGTCAGACATCGTACCGTTTATGGTGGCCCTGAATCGATTCTTCTGCTGCCACCGTATCGCTATCCTGCCGGAGGCAAGCGTGGCGCGGATCCGGTTGCACCTCGACCACAGCTTGGAGCCATATGTGCGTGCCGGTTGCACGCAGAGTGACCCACGACCGTCTTCTCCGTGAATGATGCAGGCTGAGATTCTGGTGGTCTGTCTTGATCGCTTCGATTTGGTCCGACGGGCAGGGTAGCCGAGCCTGCTATGTGCCAGCTCGTCCTTGGGGTCCCAGAGCACCGCCTCGCGGACCTCTGCGATCGCCCCATCCCACTCGCCTTTATTTACAAGCCAACCGCCCTTCTCCAACTTCGGGTCCAGAAGCGCAGGGCTTCACGTGCTGCGGACACGGCATCGTCCCACTTCTTCTGCCGAACCAGGACATAGGCAAGGTTCGCATAAAGGTCGGCATTCTCTGGGTCGAGCAGCAAGGCCGCGCGATATTCCTGCTCGGCCTCCGCATACTGCCCTTTCTGCTTGAGTTCCGCCCCCCGCGCCACGTGCTGGCGAATTTCATCCTGCCGCGCCTGCGCCGCAGGATGAACGGTCGCGCGCTTCGTCCTCTTGGCGCTCGCTGGCTCGGGCCGCTTGGCCGCGCGCAGCGCCGTAAGAAACGCCTCGCTCGCGCCTGCGGCCTTGAGGCTTTGGAGAAAACCCCCCGCTGGCGCAAAATCAATCCCCCGCTGCTCGATCAGCTTTGCGCCCGACTCGTCTCCGAGTCCGTCCCGCACCAGGCCCTGCACTTGGTCCCGCGTGAAAGGCTTCTGCTGCGCCCAGGCAGGCAGGGCAAAGACCAGCCCCATCGCTAGCATGAGAAGAGTCAGCGTTGTCCGGAATCTCATTCCACCCTCCCAAGCCTGTCGTGGACTGAGAAGAGTCTATGGGGCGATTCTACCGCACTTTTCCGGCCGTGGACTTTTCAAATGCGTCACGCCCGACACCCTTCTGGCAGCCGCACGTAACGAACCTGAATTGGGCAATCTGTCACGGTTGTCGTTGACGAAGACCCGGGTGAGACGATCTGGAACCCGAGGGCGGGATGTGTCGAGCTGAACTTGACACGAGAGGGCGGCAGGCGTATGGTTTTGCGCAGAGATACAGTTGAAATCGGAAATTCCGGCTTAGTTGTTGGGACAGAGGACAATGTAGCTTGAATCGGGTGTGAGAGGAGAAAACCGTGCTTTGGACAATTTTCGTGATTTTGCTCGTGCTGTGGCTATTGGGACTGATCACTTCCTACACCTTAGGTGGGTTCATCCACATTCTGTTGGTTTTGGCCATCGTTGTTCTTGTAATTAGGCTCATTCAAGGCCGAAGAGTCATCTAATTGAGGTGACGTAAACATGAAACCGATCAGTTGGGTTGGGATTTTGTTACTCGTTCTGGGCGCATTGGTCCTCGCCTATCAAGGCATCAACTACACACGTCGGAAAAAAGTCCTCGATGTGGGATCGGTGCATCTCACCACAGAAACTCACGAGCGAATTCCCCTTCCCCCAATACTTGGAGGGTTGGGATTGGCTGGAGGGGTCGTCTTGCTGGTCATGGGGGCGAGGAACAAGTCATAGACCGGACTAAGGATCGGGCCTCTAGCGTTTCACCGCCGGTCTCTGGGTGCTTTAGAGGCTCAGAGGCTACGTTGATTTCCGTTAAAAAACATGTCCGGCGCTCAGTCTGACCAATCCAGTTCTCAATCATGCTGGCGGTAGCGACATCGTTGTGCTGATCGCAGCCCTGATGGGTGGACCGAAAGAACCGTGTCAGCTGCTAGTTGTCAGAACTAAGCCCCGCCAGCATGTCCTTCGGAGCGACGAATTCTTCGTTGTTGTCTTTCAGTGGAGATAATTCCTATAGACAGCGCAAGAAAGCAACCATGTCCTCCTTTTCCTGGGCGGTCAAGTGGAGCTGTTGAATGAGGTTGAAGTATTCGACCGTCTCCTCAAGGGTGAAGCACCACCCGTCATGCAGACAGGGCTGGGAGTCCTTGATGCCTCTCAAGGGGCACGTCTTAATAGGACCGTCGTCGGCCACACTGAAGGATCAAGCAAAGTCATTTCGAGAAACTGGCCCGCCTTGAATGTGCGGATTCCGGGGCAAGGTGGGCACGATTCCGAAATCATCCCGGGCAGCATTCCGAAATGAACTCGGGCACGATTCCGGGATGAAGCCGGGCGCGGATTCCGATTTCAAGCCGGTCACTTTTTGGC
>Ga0208323_1000672_pt1 | contig 14565 bp, 10 predicted proteins | sample June2015DPH_10_1_2_FD_184703 | JGI IMG/M metagenome (GOLD analysis project Ga0208323, IMG submission 184703) | Peatland microbial communities from SPRUCE experiment site at the Marcell Experimental Forest, Minnesota, USA - June2015DPH_10_100... | ecosystem: Environmental > Terrestrial > Soil >... | reverse complement strand
AATAACTCGAGCTCTCTGCAAGCGAGGAGGGACCACCCAGTTATCGGTTACAGTCGTTGGAAGCGGATCTTCGGTTCAGGAAATAGTGCACGCCGCGAGGGGCGCTTTTGTAAAGCTCTCCGAACTAGAAACTGGCGAGTTTAGTATGGCAAACCGATCGAAAAATCGTGGGCAAAAACGCGTGATGATGCGATTCGCCACGCCCGAGAAGCTCTCAGATTCGATCGTACTGCGGACCGGTACGTATATCTGCTGAAGATTGGGGTCGTTTGTGACGCGCACGAATTTCAAGCAGTCGGACAGCGGCATCATCACACTGACGTCACGGGCGCGCCGCAAGCGTCACTCGCACCTAAACGCCGGTCGTGGCTCTACGTGGTGGGCGCCGAGCGCGATTGGCTGGTGGATCGGCATCCTCTTTGCCGTGGGCGCGACTTGCTTCGCACTTGGCGCGGTGCCTGGATACCTCTCCGCTGTCGGTGGCGAGGCCGATGGAATTACCTTTTTTGTTGGCTCTCTGTGGTTTACGAGCGCTGCTTTTCTGCAAGTCGTGGAGGTGGCAAACGTCGACTATGCTCAGCCAGAACCCGACGTTTCACAGAAACTTCGCCTCGTTGCGTGGGAGCCGCGGCGAATTGATTGGTGGTCGACGCTCGTGCAGTTTGCTGGCACGGTGTTTTTTAACGCCACTACGCTCCGCGCGTTGAGTGTAACCCTCTCCGTGAGCCAGCTTAACCGTCTCGTTTGGACACCTGACGCCCTTGGGTCGACGTGCTTTCTCATCGCAAGTGGGCTGGCATGGTTTGAAGTATGTCACGCCGTTAGCTGTTGGCGGTTGGGCAGCCTGCCGTGGTGGATCACGGCCCTCAACTTGTTAGGCTCTGTCGCCTTTGGCGTCTCAGCAATCGCGTCGTATGTGGTGCCGACAACAGGTCTGCCAATAAATGTGGCTCTCGTAAACTTGGGTACGTTCGTCGGTGCGCTGTGCTTCTTTATCGGTGCAGTCCTGCTGCTGCCTGAACGCACACAACCCGATTCTAAATAAAATAAGGAACCACCCACGTGTAATCCCTTCACTCGCGACCGACACTTGCGACATTTCTAGCGGCAGACTAAGGGAAGTAGCCTTATTTCTCGTAACTGGCACCGGGATTTTAAAAATAAGAGCGTTTTTACGACCCAATCGCCTGTGCGACGGCTGGGGCCTGCTCTTCCTGTTCTCGTTGGATATCCTTGTAGGTCCGCCACATGGCAAGGGCGAAGCCGACGATCGCAGGCCCGACAGCAAAGCCGATGACGCCGAACGCCGCCAGAGCGAATGTGAACGCGATAAGCGTAAGCGGGCGCGGAACCCTGCCGGTTCGTTCCATCCACCTTGGCTGGATGGTATACCGAATGATCAGCTCAAAAACGACGACGCTAAATACAAGCACGAGAAGGGCCGTAATCGTTTGCCCCTGAATCAGGAGCCAAAGCGCGAGCGGGATGTAAATGAGGGCGCGTCCGATGGAAGGAATGAGGCCCACGAAAACGATGAAGATTGCGAATGTGACGAAAAAAGGCACGCCAAGTAATCCGTACACGATAGCTGCGAGTATGCCGCAAATGATGGCCACTGCGAAGTATATGACGAAGAAGGTGTAGTAGATCGGGTTGAGGTGGTTTAAGAATCGATTGATGACGGGCCGGTACTTCGGTGGAGCGACGCCCTTGAAGTCGTTGACGATGACGTCGCCTCGTGCAAGGACGCCAAGCAGGAGGAAAAAGACGATGATGAGCTGGAGCAACAGCAGGGGTATGTTGACGAGAATATTTCTTACGGCGCCGTTTGCAGTTTGAGTGAATACCGTCGTAATGATGCTACCCCCGGTCCCTAGGGCTCCGATGAGCGCGAGGAGGGGTGATGTTGTCACCACCCCGGGGAAGGCGAGCTTAACGGTATCGGTGAGCCCTCCGCTAATCGTTGCGTTGGAGCTCGATGCTCCTGCCGCTATTTGTGCGATTTGCTGTGCGACGATGACAGTGAGGTTGACGAGAGCTAACGCAAGGACAACACCAGTGACGATGAGAACGATGAGGGCCGCTAAACCCCGCCGATGAATGTACTTTTCGAGCCACACCGTTGGCCACCACAGGACGTACGCGCCCCAGAGGGTCAGTATCAAGGCGTACTTCCACGGCCAGACCATGTACAAAAGCAAGAGCGCGATCGCTATTGCAATGAGATAGAAGGGGAGGTTATCGCGCCTTTTTTCGAGAAAAGTGAGGTCGACCATGGCTCGATGATTTAACCAGTTGCGCGGCTCAAATCGTATCCGCGGCGAAGTCGCCTTTTTAGACAACGCACTTTTATATCAATTTTTTGATTTTGGGAGCTTTGTAAAATAAGTGCCCCACGTTAAAAAAGTCAGAGCTGTGTTAAAAAAGTCGGGTGATTTTTTACTATTTTACAAAGCCGATTTTGGGTGCTGTTAAAATGAGAGTTGTTGAAAATGGGTTGTTAAGAAAGGGTTGGTAACTTGATAGTCAAAGACGACGACAAACATAGAGAGATAGAGCGGGCACTTACACTTTTGAGCGTAATAGAGAGTCTTAACCATGATATTGCTAGATTAAACGAGATTAAGCAACACTTCATAAATCAAATCAAGGATGTTGGCGACGAGAGAATCAAGCAATATCTTTCAGAACAGCTTAAGAACATTGAGGAAGGCAGCGCTTAATATGCAACTAGAGGCGACGTTAATAATAGCGATAACTTGTACAGACGGCGTTGTTTTTGCTTCTGACGGGCTAGAGTTGCACCTAATTAATAATGAATACATAAGGTCAAAAACCCGAAAAATATTCAGATTTGGCGAAAATAGGTTGTGGGGATGTTCTGGACGCGCTGACGACATTATTCGGTTCGGAGATTTCTTCTCCGAAATCCTCGATGAGACAACAAAAAACCATCCACTTACTGAATCTCAACTAAATGAGCACCTAAAAAAATTCGCTGGTAAAATAGAGAAAGACGCCGAAACCGAAGTTCTTTTCCCATCTTCTAGAAAAAGATGTCCCGAATATTTAGTTGTTGGACACCAAGAATATCCGATGATTTGGCAGATGGCCAATAACTGTGAATCTGGGTTTTTTGGTAAAAACCAACATAAAATGACTGATTGTAGAATTTATCACATCGGAATTGGGTCTGGACAACTAATTGCACGAGCACTTTTTGAGAGAGTAAAAGATGTTTGTGGGGGATATACGCTAACTCAGGGCAGTTTAGTAGCATATAGAATAATCAAAGAGGCCATAAAAGGAAGCCAGCTAGTTGAAGAACCAATCTATATCTGGACTATAAGCAATGACAAGGTCAAACCGAAAAAAGACGCAGAGTTAAAAAAGCTAAAGATTTTGTCTGATAAATGGGAAGACAAAGAGCGACGTGTGTCTCAGGATTTTTTGTCATCTCTGGAATAAAATTTACCCGTCACATCCATAAAGAAGAAAACGCATCTTTGTGAAGATGCGCACTTGTAATTTCACCCTCTTGTAAGTTACTGGTAAATTGTGACTAGAATATCATGTCGAGCGTCCGCATCGTGATGACGGTGACTGCTGCCAGTTTAAGTGCTAGCCTAACACCCATCGTACTCGCTTAGAGGCCGAGAATCTGTTTCTTCTTCGCTTCAAACTCTTCGTCTGTAATAATACATCGGCAACGCAGATCTGCTAAGCGCTCGATTTAGTCGGGAAATGTTATTGGAAGAAATAAAAAAGGGGAAGATGCCCTTATAATCCTAGGAGCTTCTTTTTCATCGCGGCGAACTCTTCGTCCGTTAGTGCGCCCGATGCATGGAGATCGGCCAGTTTCTGAATCTCGGCAGTAACATCGGTGCTGGCTGGTGTCGCAGCCGCAGCATGCGGCGCCTGCTGTGCCTGCTGTGCGGCCGCTTCAGCCCCTCCTTCCAGTAGTACACCGATGACTGCGGGTCCTTCAGGTGTTATGAAACCATTCGCCAGAACAACTCCATCGTGTGCTTATGCTATCTCTTTGAATTTCTTGGCTCACAGGTGTTCAACAAGCAAAATAAGCGCAGATTGCGTTAATTGTTACCAACCTTGTTTTGATATATTACCTACTGCCTGAGTGACAGCATGAAAACTGTCATAACAAAGAGTAGAAAGACTTAGAACTTCATTTTAGTATTCGGCTTAACCTTAGCGCTTTAGTCATTGCCTTAAACGATTTTCCTCCATTTAAGCCGACTTTCTGAAGCTTTATCTTGGCGCATAGAAAAGAAAACGAAGCGAATAACTTTATCGGCAGTCTGGGCAGTTAAGCCTTGCTTGCAGCACCATAAAAACGCTTTTTAGGTAGTATAACGGCGACCGGTGGCTAATGCAGGAGGTCAGCCAAATCGACGGCATAACGAGCCTGGAGTCAGCTGTATTTATTGGAAGCACTTCAAACACTCGCTGCCTGAGAACGTTTACAATGCGCATATGGAGTGTTGGCGTGGGGTCGACTTCGAGTACTAAAGAACTAGGTCTGCCTTATTTAGATGCTCAAAAAAAGATGCTGTGAGTCACTCAAAAATCAGTTAGCCTCTGCTGATTATTGATATATGGGCTGAGTCAAATTCGCAAACGATGGTTTCAGGGCTTGACATATCGATTCGAGAGAGGTGAACCACGAGCCTCAACGGTATAAACGCATCTGTGTTTCTGTTTATGAAGTCACCATCGAGTTGAATCCGCTTGTCAGTTTTAAGATGCTGGTAGAGCTGTGGCAACAATCTCTGGTCTTCCTTAGGATCAAGGAAAATTACGCCGTATATGTCCGCAAGTCCGTCAACCATAGCCCTTGGGTTTTCAAAAGTCCCCGCGTGTATCTCATCTTGCTTGATTGAGCATCTAGCAAAGCCCTGCCCAGTTTGCACCTGATCGTCAAGATAGAAGGTCAAATCACCGACACTTTCATATTCTTCCCGCATTGTGTTCCAGAAATAGAGAGACATCCAAGTCTTTAAAACTGTCGAAATATGCTAACCGCAGTTACGGTCTAGTTTTTTGAACGGCGCATTCTGCGGTATTTCGGTTTATCGGAGGCGCCGTCTCGGGCAGTCCAAGTGAACGTGAGCTTCTTTAGACAGACTGAGACCGAAAGAGCTAAAGTACAAAAAGAACGCTCAGAAAGCAGACCGAAGGTTGATGTCCAGGACTATTTGCCGAACGATCAAATAACTGGCTCGGGAGTGCAGAATATGACGGGTAAGGAAGTAACTGAAGGCGTCACGCGCTCAGCCGCATCTTCGCTCGGCGTTGCGATCGGGGAGCGCGAGCCAAAGATCCACCAGATTGTACTCATCGCTCTCGTCACCGCCGCGTTTGCTCTGGTTTGGTTTGCGGCCTTAAGTATTTTTAATACCGCTGTCTGGAAGAACGACTTTATCACGGCCAACCGCTGGACGATTCCGGTCCTCGTCCTCCTGTTTTCATTGCTCGTCGGACTTTGCGGCAAATATCTCCGTGCTCCGAACATGATCCACGGCGGAATGGCCGAGGCTATGAAAGGTGAGGGCTTCCACCTCGATTACTCGACGTTTCCCGGCGCGCTGCTCACGTCGTTTTTCTCGCTCCTTTCCGGAGCGAGTGTCGGCCCTGAGGGCCCGCTCACAACCCTTGTGACGTATGTCGCCGGGTGGATCGGCACGAAGCTTAAACTCGCCGAGCAGAAAAAGCTCGGATTCATATTGGCCGGCCTTGCCTCGGCTTTCAACGGCCTCATTGGGAATCCCCTCTTCGCTGCGTTGCTCGTAACTGAACTAAACGAAGGCGAAAAAAAGGGAGCGCTGCAATTCCTCACGTGGAACCTCGTGGCTGGGGCGATAGGGTACATCTTTTTCGCGCTCATCGGGTTTCCGGCGTTCGCCGCAAGCATCGCATTCACGCCCGTGAATGCACTGACGATCGAGTACACGCTTGATGCGGTCGCGCTAGGCATCATTGGGGCCATTGTTGCACTCTTCATCGCCATTTCGTTTCAAAGTGTCGGCGAGGCCGTGGACCGCGTGTTCAAAGACCGGTTTGTCGAGCGCGTGATGTCGGCGGGAATCATCATCGCTATCGTCGTTTATTTCCTTCCTGACCTGATGTTCTCCGGCGAATCCCAGATCCACGCGATCATCGCGAACCCTGCAGCATACGGCGTGTTGATGCTCCTTGCGTTCGCAATCCTCAAGGTGCTCCTCCTTGCGCTCTCGTTCAAGAGCGGATACCTCGGCGGGCCGATCTTTCCAACCCTGTTTGCCTCCACCATGGTGGCACTCGCTATCAGCCTGCTTTTTCCGAGCGTGCCTATCGCTTTACTCTTCACGTGCACGGTCGCGGCAACGATCGCGCTCGTATTGGGCGCACCCCTTGCAGCCATCTTGCTGACCGTTGTCATCGCTACGGCTAACACCTATGAGCTTGGGTATATCAGCCTCGCCACCGCGACGGCGCTCGTGATTGGAGCGGCTGTCAGGCAGCGGACTGCGCAGCGTGCTGCACGGCAAAACGGGTCCGCGGAAAGTGGCTCGAACTGACCTCTCACGATCGAACGACGAGGGCTGGGCTGAGCACGTTTTAGAAACGACAGTTAGAGTCTTGTATGATTAGCCGCGCGAGAAGTCTCAGAGTCGCGGGCGTGCCGAATATTGCATGACGCGGTAATATCGTGTCTGCGCTCGGAGAAATCTCGCACTTATCTATTCTAAGCGAGGTAGCACACAAAAAAAGAGGGGGGATGGGTTACACCCATCTTCCCAAGAGGCCTGATACTATCAGCTCTAACCCGAATATGATCAGGGCTATCGCCATTAACGCCACTGCCGTGATCACGCCGGAAATGGGATTTATCAGCGCGACAAAGCCGAGTATGATCGCGATTATGCCGACGATTGTCATTCCCGCAGTGCCGCGTCCGGCGACCGCTAAACCAGCGAAGATCAACGCCAAGGCTACGAGCCAGCCGAGGGTCAATGTTCCATAGATGAGCGGGGCGACGAGTACTGCTATTGCGAGTAAAAGTGCGATAACTGATAGAATCAAGTTCCAAATCCGCCGCCATCCTGAGATTCCTTCTGAAAAAACCCGGACGAATTCTAGGCCGCTGAGAATAATAAGCCCTACCGCAAGGAATGCTATGAGAGTCGCTGCCGCTATGCCTGGATACGCGATAGCATAGCCACCGAGCGCAAGGACGATAATGCCTGCGATGATTTCAACGATGCGCCACCCCATTGAAGTCTTTTGTTCAGCCATTTGTTTCTCACCTCCTATTTGTTGAAACGTTAGTCTAACCATTTTTTAGAGAGTATTTAATCTAATCGTTCTGAAACAAAGGAAACACTTTTTGCGCGCCCCCCCCCCATAAATTGACTATTCTTTTTTTCGAGTCATGGGAGTCATCACATCGTTCTGAGTTGCCCTCTCAGGTCGCTTTTTTGGCATAAGCCGGAGCATAACGCCCTGATGTTGAACACAATCGTCACACTTTGAGCTCATCCGACCGAGTTCAGAAGGCCCAAAAACAAGGAACGCCGGAGCGGCCAAGATCATTGCACAAAATGATGAAAAAGTTCTCAAAAACGTGTCCTTGCATTTAATCAATTATATATTATAGACCTAGATGAAAGAGCTCCAAGCAACATCGCTCGCCTTAATCGTGGAGACCGTGCTTTCGTGTCTTGTCCGTTGCTTAAACCCTTATTTCAAGCAAACCTCATTGGAAGCTTAGACGACAGCTCTTTGAGATACTCCTGCAAGCGTTTCTTTGGCCCCTCAAAATGGCCAAATTGCAAGATGATGGCCAACCCACCTACCAGTGCGATTTTTCTCAACAACGGCATTGAAGTCCACGTGATGTCTTTATAGGTATTTAGATAGAGGAGCGCGTTTGTTTTGGCTGGCAGCTTAAATTGGCCGTTGTCAACAAAGGCAACCTGAGCGGTTTCATAGTTTTCACTGAAGTTGGTTTGCGGCCTGCCGCTATAGTCGACCCAGAAATGGACAGGAGAAACCTGCAACGTGTACGGGATGCCCTTCGCTTCCAGCAAACTTGCGGTGAGGACCGCTCTTGACTTGCAGTCTCCCTGCTGCGATTTGAGCACGTCGCTCGGTGTGGGAAGGTACCAAACGACTCCGTACGCTTGAAAATCATAAGCGTAGTGAACGTGAGCGTCGACATATTGTTCGATCGCGCTCCCATTTGCTGGCAGCGACGCTGCAACTAGTTGCACGTCGTCTGTAGGTTTGGTTGGCGTCTCAAAGAAGCGGTTCACGTCTATCAGCAGCACTAAGGGGTTAGGAAAAAGAATCAGCAAGATCCATACTGCAGCAATCGCTTTCTTATGACGCAAAATCTGGTTAATGCTTGCCTTCACGCTGAACACTGCTGGCCCGTACTGCTAAACAACGCACTTGAATCGTAAATAAGTATTCGCTTCCGCGCATTCAGGCTGGAAATAAACAACGATTAAAATCTAGGGAAGATCACATCCGTATTATTTGAGCTGTTGATCAATTTTAAGATCCGCTCATCGACTCGGCAGGATCCCTTTTGCAGACCACATACCGCAGCAAAATCTCACGCCACCACGCAAAAGCAAATTACAGTTATCCAACGATTCGGTTGCCTCACACAATGTCACCTTGCAGGGCTGCCATCCGTATCTACCAGACAATCCACAATGGAGCACATGCCTTCCTTGTTGTTCTCGCATAGAGCGTCGCTACAAAAAACACTACTAAGCATCAGAAAACTTCTAATCGTCTTAGCATTTGTTCTGGCAACCGTTCTCACAGCATTCATCTCTTCCTCCGCTTGCTTCCGACACCGATGCTCGCGACGCTAGCGCCTTTGTGATGTTGTTTCTGTGTGCTTGAATCACAAAGGAGGTATTTGATTATCCCCTTGTGTGTCCTTCTTTTACTAATGCGAAGACGTTGACAGGTGGATTTAGAGAGATGATTTATCGTATCAGGACTTATTGTCATACTATGACCGACGAGCGAGTTGAAGGCGTGCGACAGTCATCCCAAACCAGTGAGGTGTCAGTTTGAGCTCGCGAGGCGCCTTCTCTAGGGTCATCTGGTGGGTCATTATTGCATTCGGTCTTGTGGTAACGGCTTTCCTCATCCTAGAGCGCTATTACCTGTTCGGCGCGATCATCGGTGGATTTGCCGTCTTACGTCTCATTTATACGCTTTCCCTCCCCGATAGGCGCGGACCGTTGTGGTTGCCACCACTGAATCATTCCGAACGTGCCCTCCTCAGATCAATGGCCCGAGACGAGTTTCTCGTTGCTGCGGGCGTCATCGGGATCAGCGGTGCGCAGCTACGACAGGACTTCAACCGCGGTATGTCCATCGCAGAGATGGCGACAAGCGCGGGCGTGGCATTGGGTCCCATAATCGATGCAATTGTCAGCGACGCCTCGGCCCGGATTGACCAAGCAGTCGCGCAAGGGTCGGTCGCGAGAGCTGAAGGTGATTCGGCCAAATCTAAGTTGCGCACGTGGGCCGAGCGACTGGTCAACACCCATAAGCGAGACCTTCCGAGTGGTCGATATTAGTGCAGCAGTTAGATTCCGCTGCGCCCCGTCTCGCATCCAAGTCTTCGGGTTATAGGGTAAAGGCACGTTCATCTTCGCGCAGACGTCATGCCATCATCTCACTACACCACGCTAAAAAAGGTAAGACTTCCCCGGCCCCATAAAGGCTTACAGAACTTGCTTGAAGCAAAGCGTGACAAAGATTCGTCACGCGCACGCTTGCTCGCGTTAGCGTTATTTTTGTTTACCTATTCTCCTTTCGCGACAAAGCATAAACTGAGCGCAATGCTCCCAAGATGAAGGCGGGTACATTACTGAAGCACAAGAGACTGCGTAGCGCATACACTTAAATCTGATTATATGAATAGTAGTTCATATATGAGTGATATCTGTGAAGTCTTCTGCATAAACAAAGAAGCTGTTGACAATGTGCGGGCCCAGATGCTTCACCCTACTCTCGTTGCAGATATCGCTGAAATCTTCAAGGTGCTCGGCGATCCGACGAGAATGAGACTTCTTTACGCCCTTGCACAGCGCGAGCTGTGCGTGTGCGACCTCTCAGCGGTGCTCGGCATGACGCAGTCCGCGATCTCTCACCAGCTGCGCGTACTGAGAAGCGCACGGCTGGTCAGATACCGCAAAGCAGGCAAGATCGTGTACTACACACTTGCTGACGCTCACGTCACGCAGTTCATCGATGTTGGAGTTGACCATGCCCGAGAACCACGTCAGTGAAGAGAGCTGCTCTGCCTGCGCCACGGACATTTTTGAGGAAAAAGAGCCGTTTTGGAAACAAAAAGAAGTCATCATCATTAGTGTCGCGGCTGCCATCTTTCTCATCGGCGTATGTCTCGAGGCTGGGCTCGCTCAGCACGTCCTCGCCCAAATCGCGTTCCTCGCTGCGACAGTCATAGCAGGATACTCCATTATCAAAAAGGGTCTGTTGGGGGTTATTCGAAAGCACCGGCTTGACATGAATCTGCTGATGACGATCGCTGCCGCAGGGGCATTCGCGATCGGCCACGGCGAGGAGGGTGCTGCAGTGATGTTCCTATTCTTTATCGCAGAGTTCCTCGAAGACTACGCCGGCGACAGGGCACGACAAGAAGTCGGGTCACTGCTCAGACTTGCGCCAGAGACGGCAGTCGTCGTGCGCGAAGGGCGTGAGATCGCCGTTCACGCCCACGAAGTCGAGGTCGGAGAGGTGGTCGTCGTAAAGCCCGGAGAAAAAGTACCTTTAGACGGCGTCATCACTAGCGGCATCTCATCTCTAAATCAAGCCGCCCTCACAGGAGAGAGCGCTCCGGTGGTCAAGACGGTCGGCGACACGGCATTTGCCGGTACAATTTGCGAGGACGGCTATCTCGAAGTACGCGTTACGAAAAGGTCTGACGAAACAATACTGTCGCGCATCGTGCAGTTGGTCGATGAGGCCCAGCGGAAGAAGACCCCGACGGAGGCGTTTATCGACCGGTTCTCGCGCTACTATACCCCCATCGTTATAACACTAGCAGCTCTAACAGTCCTCCTTCCCGTCCTCCTCCTTGGTCTGCCTTTTAGCGAGTGGTTTTACAGAGGCCTGGTGCTGCTCGTTATCTCGTGTCCGTGCGCCATGGCGATCTCTACGCCGGTATCTATGGTCTCGGGGCTCACCGCAGCCGCTCGGCGCGGCATCCTGATAAAAGGTGGTGACGTAATCGAGGAGCTGAAGGACGTCAAACTGATCATCTTTGACAAAACGGGGACGCTCACCGAAGGACGACTGGCCGTGACAGACGTGATCGGTCTCAATGGCGCCACAGAAGGCGAAGTAGTGAAGATAGCAGCGTCTTTGGGGGTGAAATCGACCCATCCTGCGTCGCAAGCGATCGCGAAGAAGGCAGACGACGAAAAGGTCGTATTGGCGCCAATCACCGATTTCAAATCGATTGCCGGAAAAGGTATCACAGGGAGATTAAACGGCGCCGACTTCTACGTTGGCAGCCGTAGCTTCCTCAGTGGCGTCAACTCGCGCCTGCCTCTGGACGTTGTCGACCGACTCGAGTCTGAAGGAAAGACGCTCATGCTGGTCGGCACCGATACCCACATCATAGGCGTCATTGGCCTCAAGGACCGGATTCGGGACGCATCGGCAGGGACGCTGCAAGCGCTGACCGCGCGTGGCATCAAAACCGTCATGCTCACAGGTGACAATGACCGCGCAGCGGCTGCGATTGCTAATGAGCTTCAGCTGAGCGAGTATTATGCTGGGCTGCTGCCTGAAGATAAGGTGCGACACGTTGCGGAGCTGGCGACGGCATACAAACACGTCGCAATGGTCGGAGACGGTGTCAACGACGCTCCTGCGATGGCCCGGGCGAACGTCGGCATCGCAATGGGAGCTGCCGGCTCCGATGTTGCGATTGAAACTGCTGATATCGCGCTGATGTACGATGATCTCTCGAAAGTGACCTATCTCATCGATCTTAGTAAGAAAACGATGTCTGTGGTCAAAGAGAACGTTATCGTTTCGATCCTCGTCAAAGGGTCTTTTGCGGTGCTCGCCCTTCCTGGAATTATTACCCTCTGGCTTGCCGTCGGGATCGGCGACATGGGACTAAGCCTTGCAGTCATCCTTAACGCGTTACGTATCGGCAGCAAGCGATAACGCGTATGCGATGTTGTCGCCTGTTAGATTTGCCTAAGTCAATAAATTCATGAACGTAGTAAGACTCGCATCACCAGATACGACTTACGCTACCGTAGCAGATGTTTTTTCTCGGTCGTGGCGCTGCTTTTACGATTCAGCCTTGGGGAATCAATTGACCGGATAAATATGGTCGAAACGTTAACTTCGATGGCCTTTGGTTTGGTACCTACTCGTCAACGGCGATCACATTGTAGCGGAGTTCAGGTCTCTGGCTCCGCGCACCCATGAAATACCGTGAATGCCTTTTTAGGGCATCTTGACGCGATCTATCACGCCACGTACGTGAACTATGTCTTCTCGGCCATAATTAGCGGCATCTCAGCGTAGCTCCTCGTCGCCTCGTTTGACCGCAAGGGGCGGCAGAAGTTCCTTAGAGACCGCTTCGTGCGGATCGGAATCCCCCTCTTTGATGAGGGCCTGGGGCAATCCAAAAGCAGTCGAACTTGTCAACGACGTTAATAGTAAGTGCAGCGCCTTTTTCGCACAAAGGTTCTGACGTAGTGTACGCTCACCATATAGAAACGAATCGATGTCGCTTCAGAAATGCACGCTCGATCCTGATTCCAAGGGAGAACGGCAGAGCACACGCCGGTTATGCTTCCGTCCTCCCGACCTTTTTGCTATGCGGGTGCACACACACGATCATATCGCTGTGCGCGTCGTGCCAGAAATAGTCACTGCATAGGGGTTACACAGTCTCTATAGTTGTTCTGCGCTCGTCCCGAACCCTATGATTTTTGGCCAGTTTGCGAAGCGCGACAGATGGTATATTCGCGTCTCCCTGCTGCCTGCCTTGTAAAAAAGAGCATCCTGTCGCCAACATTTGAGAATCGGGGATCGTATCGCTAACCTTAATGACGCAGTCGACCGCAGCGACGATAGCAGCTATCACCGATATTGATATATCGCCGCGTATCAAGAGAGGATATTTGGGGTGTGATATTGATGGTCTTCGAGTTCGGCACGCCAAATGTTAAAAAGATGAGAGAGAAGAGGGACGTCAAAGGACTCATCAAGGCATTGGGGTATAAAAGGGAAAGTGATGTTCGCATAAACGCTGCGAGCGTCCTTGGCGAGATCTGCGATCCCCGGGCCGTCAAGCCGTTAATAAAGGCGCTCAACGACGCAGACAGTGACGTTCGCCGTAACGCGGCGGAAGCCCTCGGCACGATCGGTGAGCCGGCCGTCAAGCCGTTAATAAAGGCGCTCGGAGACACGGACGAGCATGGTCGCAGGGCTGCTGCTGAAGCCTTTGTCAATATAGGTGAACCTCCCGTCGAGCCATTAATAAAGGCGCGCAACGACTCGGATTTGAATGTGCGCCGTGGCGCCGCGGACGCCCTCGGCAGGATCGGCGATAGCAGAGCAGTGGCGCCGTTAATAAGGGTGCTCAACGACTCGGATTTGAATGTTCGCAATAACGCGGCGGATGCCCTCAGCAGGATCGGCGAGCCGGCCGTGGAGCCGTTAATAAAGGTGCTCGGAGACACGCGCGAGCATGTTCGCAGGGCGGCTGCGGAAGCCCTCGGCAGGATCGGCGAACCGGCCGTTAAGCCGTTAATAAGGGTGCTCAACGACTCGGATTGGGGTCCGCGCGAGAGCGCTGCCGCCGCGGAAGCCCTCGGCAGGATCGGCGATAGCAGAGCAGTGGAGCCGTTAATAAGGGTGCTCAACGACGCAGATTCGCATGTGCACGAGAGCGCTGCCGCCGCGGAAGCCCTCGGCAGGATCGGCGATAGCAGAGCAGTGGCGCCGTTAATAAGAGCCCTCAACGATGCAGACAGTGACGTTCGCCGTAACGCGGCGGAAGCCCTCGATACGTTGGGGTGGAGCCCGGGCAAGGATGAGGCAGCGGCCGCCTACTGGATAGCGAAAGGACAATGGGGTAATTGCGATCCAATCGGCGAACCGGCCGTTAAGCCGTTAATAAAGGCGCTCAACGACGCGGACAGTGACGTTCGCAGTAACGCGGCGGAAGCCCTCGGCAGGATCGGCGATAGCAGAGCAGTAGCGCCGTTAATAAAGGTGCTCAACGACGCGGACAGTGACGTTCGCAGTAACGCGGCGGATGCCCTCAGCAGGATCGGCGAACCGGCCGTTAAGCCGTTAATAAAGGCGCTTGGAGACACGCGCGAGCATGTTCGCAGGGCGGCTGCGGACGCCCTCGGCAGGATCGGCGAACCGGCCGTTAAGCCGTTAATAAGGGTGCTCAACGACGCGGATTGGGGTCCGCGCGAGAGCGCTGCCGCCGCGGAAGCCCTCAGCAGGATCGGCGATAGCAGAGCAGTG
>Ga0208323_1000671_pt1 | contig 14584 bp, 12 predicted proteins | sample June2015DPH_10_1_2_FD_184703 | JGI IMG/M metagenome (GOLD analysis project Ga0208323, IMG submission 184703) | Peatland microbial communities from SPRUCE experiment site at the Marcell Experimental Forest, Minnesota, USA - June2015DPH_10_100... | ecosystem: Environmental > Terrestrial > Soil >... | reverse complement strand
ACCACCATCATGCTCAAGCCGAAGTCAGAATGGCGGCCGGGCATGACGGAACAAAAACTCGTTGCCGAGCTGGCCGAAAAGCTTTCGCAAGTGCCCGGTTATGTCCCCGGTTTTTTGCAGCCGATCCAAAACCGGATTTTGATGATCAGCACCGGCATCCGCGCGCAGGTCGGCATCAAAATTCTCGGTGACAATCTGGATGCGATTCAACAAAAAGCCTTCGAGGTCGAGCGTGTCGTCCGGGAAATTCCCGGCGCCGTCGGCGTGGCGGCGTCACGAATGCAGGGCAAACCGTATCTGAACATCGAATTGAACCGTTTCACGATGGCGCACTATGGTCTGCGCGCGCAGGACGTGCTCGATGTCGTCCAATTCGGGCTGGGCGGCGAAAATGTCACCACCGCCATTGCCGGCCGCGAACGGATTCCCATCCAGGTCCGCTTGCAACGCGACGAGCGCGACGACATTGAACGACTCGGCGACGTGCTGGTTGCCACGCCGTCGGGAAAATTCGTACAACTCGGCCAGGTCGCGACCATTCACCGCGCCATCGGGCCGGACGAAATTGACAGCGAGAACGGCCGGCTGCGCGTCTTCGTGCAGGCCAATGTGCAGGGCCGCGACCTCGGCGGTTTCGTGCAGGAAGCGCAGACGCGAGTCGCCCGCGAAATCCAATTGCCACCGGGCATGACGATTGATTGGAGCGGCCAGTATGAAAACCAGATTCGCGCCGGGCGCACCCTGCGGATCATCGTGCCGGCGGCGCTGTTCATCATTTTTCTGCTGCTGTATGTGGTTTATCACAGCTTCAAGGAGGCGGCGCACGTGATTCTGGCCGTGCCATTCGCATTGACTGGCGGTGTTTTTCTACAATGGCTGCTGGGCTACAACTTCAGCGTGGCCGTGTGGGTCGGTTACATTGCGCTGTTCGGCACAGCTATCCAGACCGGCGTGGTGATGGTGATTTATTTGCAGGAAGCGGTGGAAAAAAAACGCGCGCGACGCGGCGTGGCATTCGACCATGGCGATTTGCTGCAGGCGGTAAAGGACGGCGCGCGGCTGCGGCTGCGTCCGAAAGTGATGACGGTGGTGACCATTGTCGCGAGCCTGCTGCCCATCATGTGGAGCGCGCGGCCGGGTTCGGAAGTCATGCGCCCGCTGGCTGCACCCATCATCGGCGGCATGGCGAGCAGCCTTGCGTGCATTTTGATTGTCACGCCGGTGATTTTCGCGTGGTTGCGGGAGCGGGAAATGAAAACGAAATAATCCGCGAATTTCGCGAATTCACGCGAATGCTGTGTGTAGCACCCGCCTCCGGCGGGTTCAATTCAGCGTCCCGCCGAATTTGTGTGACAAGCTGTGTTTGAAAACGGTTTCGGGCGTGACGCCCGAAACAACCCGCGAGACGCGGGTGCTACCAACAGGATTCCGACCGTTCACCGCTACTATTTCACCGAATCTGCCAGCCCGGCGCTCTGGATTCCCAACACTGCATTTCTTCTGGAGTGTATTCTTTTTGGGAATTCATAATCTCATGATGGCGTGCTGATGGCTGACAGTTTGCAGGCTATCTATCTAGCAGCATGTCTCCGAACTTTATTGCTAAGCGCATGGATCAATGTGCCAAGGACTACACCCCAAACGATACTATTGAGCGACAAAATCAGAGCCAACGTGTACCACTGCCTATCCAACGATTCCACGAACCAGAACGCTGGATGCAGGAGAAAAGTAAAAACATTAAACAGCACCGAGTCTGACCATGTTGGCTTCGAAAAGAGGTCGAAGCGAACTCGGCACAATATTAGCAGCAATCCAGAAGCTGCAAAATGAGCAACTGCAACCACTGCGATAATTGGTATTCTTGATTTCATACGCACGAGAGCCGCCTAATAGTGATTAGGCGGTGATATACGCAGCCTATCCCGTCTCATGGTTTTGATTTACCACGCTTTTGTTTCAGGCCAAGTTGCTTTTCCAATTCTGCGACGCGTTTGAGTAATTCTGGCAAGAGTTGAATGGCAATCATTTGGCGCTTGGCTTGTTTGTCCGGCTGCGCGGGAATCCCCAGCCATTTTCCACCGTCAGGGATGTCGTGCATCACGCCCGACTTCGCCGCGACCGTGACTTGATTGCCGATTTTTAAATGACCTGCGATGCCGACCTGCCCGGCCAGCACAACGTATTTACCGAGCTTGGAACTGCCGGAGATGCCCGCCTGCGCGACAATGAGGGAACCTTCGCCGATTTCGACGTTGTGCGCAATCTGGACGAGGTTATCAATCTTCGTGCCTTTGCCGATGACTGTCGGGCCGAGCGCGCCACGGTCAATCGTCACGCCCGCGCCGATTTCCACGTCGTCGCCGATGAGCACGTTTCCGATTTGCGGCACTTTGCGGTGAATGCCGCCGTCTTGCACATAACCAAAACCGTCCGAGCCAATCACCGTGTTGGCATGAATGCGTACGCGATGGCCGATTTCCGTGCGCGGATAAAGTGTCACGTTGGGAAATAAATTGACGTCGTTGCCGAGTTTGGAATCGTCGCCGATAAAGTTGTCGGCTTGCAAAACCGTTCGCGCGCCTATGCGCACGCGTTCACCAACGACGCAGTATGGTCCGATGTGCGCGGTTGCGTCGATTTGCGCGCTCGATGCGATGATGGCGGTCGGATGAATGCCCGCAGCGAATTTTTGTTCCGGGAAAAACAATGCAAGCGCTTTGGCGAATGCAATGCGAGCGTCGGGCACACGAATCAGGATTTTCTTCGCGGATTTGAAACGGTTATCTGCGATAATTGCGGTCGCAGCGCTTTGTTCGGCACGGGCAAAATAAGCTTCATTTTCGGCGAAAGTGAGGTCACCAGCCTGTGCGCTTTCTGCGGGCGCAAAGTTTTTCAGAATGGCGGCATTATCTCCAACCACCTTGCCACCAACGTGTTTTGCAACTTCTAATGCTGTAAATGGCATATTTTTGCTTTTGGATGCTTGTTCGTTGACTTGCTCGTTGCGGCTCACTATAAAGACCAGAGAATTCAGTTCAATCCCTACTTTTTATGGCGAGGACCTTTCGTGTCGGCCTAATCGGCCACCGCTTCATGGGCAGGGCGCACTCGAATGCCTGGCGGCAGGCGCCACGCTTTTTCAATCTCAGGGCGAACGTCGAGATGCACACCATTTGCGGGCGCGATGTGGTAGGGGTGCAAATGGCGCGCGCACAACTCGGCTGGCAGAACGCCACGACGGACTGGCGCGAAATTGTAGAATCGCCTCTCATTGACATCGTGGACATCAGCGTTCCGAATCATTTGCACGCGGAAATAGCCATCGCCGCCGCGAAAAACGGCAAGCATATCCTATGCGAGAAGCCGCTCGCGATGAACGTCAAGCAGGCCGAGGCAATGTTGGCCGCCGCGCAAAAGGCGAAGGTTGTCCACATGATTTGCCACAATTACCGCCGTATTCCGGCAATTGCGCTGGCGAAGAAAATGATTGGCGAAGGCGCGCTCGGACGTATTTTCCATTTTCACGCGCGTTATGCGCAGGACTGGCTGGCCGACCCGGACTTTCCAATCAACTGGCGTTTGCAAAAAGAGACCAGCGGCAGCGGCGCGCACGGCGACATCAACTCGCACATCATTGATTTGGGGCGTTACCTCGTCGGCGAATTCAAGGAAGTTTGTGGGCTGTTGCACACGTTTGTCGGGGAGCGTCCGCTCGCGGAATCACTGGCCAAAGGCGCGCGCAAAATGGGCAAGGTCGACGTCCCGGACTCGGCGATGTTCATCGGGCACATGGAAAACGGCGTGCTGGCGAATTTGGAAGCGACACGTTGCGCGCCCGGCCGGAAGAACCACATCGAAATTGAAATCAATGGCAGCAAAGGCTCGTTGCATTTTGATTTCGAGGACATGAACCGCCTGAAGTTTTTCAACGGTGATGATCCAAAGGACCGGCAGGGTTTTCGGGACATTATTGTCACCGAGCGTGGCGGCGTGCAGCCGTATGTCGGCAACTGGTGGTCGCCCGGACATATCATTGGCTACGAACACACGTTCGTTCACACGGTTGCGGATTTCGTGAATGCCTGCGTCGAGAAGAAACCGGCGCAACCAACTTTTGAGGATGGCTTGAAAAATCAGCGCGTGCTTGCGGCGGTCGAAGAATCGGCCAAAACCGGCAAGTGGGTGAAATTGAAATGATTTGACCTGCCCGTTCGCGCGGCGGTGCATGTAGAAAAAGGCTGCCTGTCATTGTGCCCGCGTGGCGGAATTGGCCGCCGCGCTGGATTCAGTTTTTTACGTTCACCATTTTTAGAGGACATCTCCGCGTTTCAATGAAAGCGATAATGGCGGGGATTTTGCAAAATCATAAATAATTCCATACAAGCTGAAGAATATGTTATAAACGGCATTGGCATGTTAAGGGCAATTGTGAATGGAATTGGAATATGAAAACCATAATTAAAATCGAAGTGGAAGTGCCTGATGGGACAATGGATCACCAGTTAAGCGGGGACAGGATTTTAACCAGCAGGGATATTTTCTCTGAGGTAAAGCATGATATGGAATCCTATTTTGAAGCTAGTGGTGGCTGGCGAACCATTGCGAAGCTCAAATTTTCCATACTACCGGAATAATGGTGTCTGATCTATTTGAAGCGGCGGCTCATCCGGTGCTGACGACCGGTGTCGAAGAATCGACCGAAGCCGGCAAATAGGTGAAATTGGAATGATTTGACTTGCCCGTTCATGCGGTGGCGCGTATTGAAAGAAGCTGCCGGTCATTGTGCCCGCGTGGCGGAATTGGCAGACGCGCTAGATTCAGGTTCTAGTAGGTAACACTGTACAGGTTCAAATCCTGTCGCGGGCACCATATTGAAACTTGATGGATTATCGAGGAGGGGCGACCCTGCATTCCGGCGTTGGGATGGATGGCGTTTGGCCTTTCAGGCTGGCCATTGAATTTGCCAGGAAATCAGTTCGACAGGAAAAACAGTGTGAGTTAATCTTGCCCTCAACACATGAAAATTCTGTTCCTTAATGGTCCGAATTTGAATTTGCTCGGAGGACGTGAACCGGATGTGTATGGCCATGCAACTTTGGCTGACATCGAAGCCGAGGTCCGTGAACACGCTAAAGGCTTGGGTGTGGAAGTTGACTTTCGACAGTCCAACTTGGAGGGTGAATTAGTTGGTTGGATTCAAGAAGCAAAAGGGAAGTTCGATGTGATCGTTCTCAATGCCGCCGCCTACACCCATACTAGCGTCGCGCTTCGGGATGCAATTGCTGCGGTGGGGGTGCCGACAATTGAAATCCATCTTTCAAACATCCATGCAAGGGAAAAATTTAGGCAAAAGTCGCTGATAGCTCCAGTTTGCTGTGGTCAGATTACAGGTTTTGGGCAAAAATCATACATTCTGGCATTAGAAGCGTCCATTAACGTTAACGTAGATAAAAAATACCTTTAAAACGGTTGTTTTTTTGTTATTTTAGGCCGAGTTTAATTTGTTATTTTGTTTCCTTGACGTTAATAATTTAGACCAATACGCTGAAGACAGATTAACGAGTAATTAAGCAGAGTCGCAACACGGCTACTGCTTTTTTGCTTATGGCTCGAAGTTGGGATTTGTAATAACTCTAACGAAACCGAACGTGGATCTTAAAGATATTAAGGCTATCATTGACCTGATGAAGAAAAACTCCATCACGGAGTTTGAGTTGGAAAGGCAGGATTCCAAAATCAGGTTAAAACGCGGATTGAATGGTGGGTCTCTCCCAGCCGTTCAATACGAGGATCCGACGTTACCTCCGCCCAGTCAACCGGCGGTCCCTGTTTTATCAACATCTCCTGTGGTTGCGCCACAAGCTGTGGCGACGGGTGAAATTGAGATTAAATCGCCAATGATTGGCACATTTTACCGGGCACCGTCTCCCGAGGCCAACAGCTATGTTGAAATTGGCACTGAGGTCAATCCTGATACCGTCGTTTGCATCATTGAAGCGATGAAAGTGATGAATGAAATTAAGGCGGAAGTAAAAGGCGTCATCACCCAGGTTTTAGTTGAAAATGCCAAGCCGGTGGAATTTGGCCAACCCTTGTTCAAAGCACGTTCGGCTTGAAAGGGAAAACCGTACTCATTGACCCATTCGCTCCCACTAAAAGTCCATGTTCGAAAAAATCCTGGTCGCCAATCGCGGTGAGATTGCTGTTCGGATTATTCGCGCTTGCAAGGAGTTGAACATCCGAACAGTGGCTGTTTATTCCAAGGCGGATGTGAACTCAATGCACGTGCAACTGGCCGATGAAGCCATTTGTATCGGTGAGGCACCATCAGCGGAAAGTTATTTGCGCATTGACCGAATTATAAGCGCAGCGGAAGTAATGGATGTGGATGCGATTCATCCCGGCTACGGTTTTCTTTCTGAGAACCCTCATTTTGTTGAAGTCTGTTCAAGTTGTAATATTCGCTTCATAGGACCCAGCCCACGCGCCATGCAATTGTTGGAAGATAAGGCAGTCAGCCGTGCGCTGGCCAAAAAAGCTGGTGTGCCAACGCCACCGGGTTCGGAAGGCGCTGTTGAGAAAGAACAGGAAGCATTAGCCATCGCCAAACGCATTGGTTATCCGGTGATGATTAAGGCTGTGGCTGGCGGCGGCGGACGCGGGATGCGCACGGCGCATAATGATATTTCGCTGGTGAAGGGTTATCACACGGCGCGAACCGAAGCGGAAAAGGCGTTTGGCAATTCAGGCGTCTATATCGAGAAATTCATCGAAAATCCGCATCACATTGAAATTCAAATTCTTGGCGATCAAAAGGGTCGCATCATTCATCTGGGAGAGCGTGATTGTTCCATTCAACGCCGCAACCAAAAACTTATTGAAGAGTCACCGTCGCCGTTGTTGGAATACAAGTTTCGCAAACTGCGAGACAAAATCGGCAAGGCCGCCGTGAAAATTGCCGAGGCGGCGCACTACACCAACGCCGGCACGGTTGAATTTGTTGTGGACAGCCGCGGCAATTTTTATTTCCTCGAAGTCAACAAACGAATTCAAGTCGAGCACCCTGTTACCGAGGAAGTTACCGGCATTGACCTCGTGCGTTATCAAATCTTGCTCGCGATGGGCGAATCGTTGCAACATTCACAGAGCGACATCCAAATCAAAGGCCACGCTATTGAATGCCGCATTAATGCCGAAGACCCGTTTGATGGCTTTCGTCCCAGCCCTGGTCGCATTGAAATGTATTTTCAACCCGGCGGACGGGGTGTGCGCGTGGATACGCATGCTTACGCGGGTTATACGATTCCGCCGACTTATGACTCGATGATTGGCAAACTTATCACGAGCGGCGATGATCGGCGTGAGGCCATGGATCGAATGAACTGCGCACTTTCCGAATACATGATTACAGGCATCAAGACAAATGTCTCCTTTCAGCAAGCTGTCATGCAGGATCCGAATTTCCGGCGCGGTGTTTATTCAACCGGCTTTGTCGAGCAATTACTGGGTGGCGCACGGCGGGAGCTGATTGATGAAAAAAGTTAAAAATCGTTTCACTTTATGTTAATTTCGAGCGACTGTTCTCTTGGTTGGGATGGTGTTTTTAGTCCGGTTTTTATTTTTTTGAATAAGGATTTGACAACCGCCGGATGCCGGTTATTCTATTTCACCAAACATTATGGCTGAGATTCCTCCGAACATTCCAGGTGCTTCCACGGGCATTGTGCTGCCGCCGAAAAAAGAAACCGGCAAAGTTCAGCCCAAAAAAGAAACCGTTCGCATCAGTTTACCATCCAAGCCGTCCACTGCGCCGACAATTAAATTGCCCACGCTTCCACCCGGCGGCCCAACTGGTGCGCCGAGTGCCGTGTCATCCATTTCAACTCCCACGCAAGCCGTTTCAGCTCCCACGCAAGCCGTTTCAGTTCCCGCGCAAACTGTGCCTCGTGCAACTGCTGTGCCTCGTGCAACTGCTGCGCCCGCTACTCTACCACGTTCCGCTCCGGTAGTGCGGCAAGCTGCGCATGCTGCTGTTCCAACGATCAGCCCGCTGGATCAAATTCTTGTCATTGCCGCGGCAGTGACCGGACTGTTCGTCATCGTCACAACGGTTTGGATGATGCTGATTCTGAGCGGCGCGGTGAATCAGTAATTGGGTGCGACAACCGTATTTTTCTCGCTTGGCGTATGGCTTCTCCATTGATTGTCACGCTCACACAGGAAAATTTTGCCCATCAAGTTTTGCAATCACCAGAGCCCATGCTCGTGGATTTCTGGGCTGAATGGTGTGGCCCGTGTAAAATGATCGCCCCGCTTCTTGACGAACTCGCCGTCGAATACGACGGCAAAGTGAAAATCGGCAAGGTCAATGTTGACGAACAACAGTTGCTCGCCGCCGAATATGGCATTCGCGCCATTCCCACGTTGCTCGTTTTCCACAACGGCCAGGTTGCCGACCAGATTGTCGGCGCGCGCAGCAAACGGGAATTTAAAGCCAGTCTCGACAGCGTCGTGGCCTGACCGCTGCCGGTCCCGCGAGGCGGGGTTATGCCACTCATCATCTCGCCCCGACAATTTGTCCAGCGGGCCGAGTTGTATCATCAACTCAATCAGCTCACGTCCGCAGGAGTTCCCATCGTTCGCGCACTGGAGCAAATCGAACGCCGGCCGCCCGCCTCTGCCTACCACAAGCCGTTGCAACGCCTGCTCAATGAAATCGCCCAAGGCGCAACGCTGGCCGGATCATTGCGACGTCTCGACTGGTTGCCCGAGTTCGACCTGGCGTTGATTGGGGCCGGCGAACAGAGCGGGCGACTCGACGCCTGTTTCCGCCTGCTCGCCGATTATTACAACGACCGCGCCCGGGTCATCCGGCAGGTGATTTCCCAGCTCATTTACCCCGTCGGGCTGATTCATTTGGCCGCCTTCGTTTTTCTAATTATTCTTCCGTTCGCCGCGTCGCAGTTCAATGCCAGCCTGCCCCTCCTGTTCGCCAAAGCCGTACTCATTCTCTCACCACTTTATGGCGCCGTCGCCTTGATGATTTACGCTACGCAAAGCAAACACGGTGAAAACTGGCGCGCATGGATCGAAGCTTTCTGGCGTTTGGTCCCCATCCTGGGCAAGGCCCGCCATGACCTTGCCCTGTCCCGGCTCGCCGCGGCGCTTGAATCGCTCATCAGCGCCGGGGTCAACATCTTTGAAGCTTGGGACCTGGCCGCCACCGCCAGCGGCTCGCCCGCCCTGCGCCGTGCCGTCGCCGCTTGGAAACCGCAAGTGGTTGCCGGTCAAATGCCATCCGAAGCTGTCAACCTCTGCCCGCTTTTCCCGGAAACTTTTGCCAACCTTTACGCCAGCGGCGAAGTCAGCGGCAAACTGGATGAAACGCTCCGCCGTCTAAACCGGCTTTACAATGAGGACGGCACACGCAAGCTGAACGCCTTCGCAACTTGGACGCCACGGCTTGTTTATCTGCTGGTCGCGCTGATGATCGGTTACAAGGTTGTCCAATTCTGGTCGGGTTACTTCAATCAAATCTCAACCATCACCAACGGGTTTTAATTCCGCTTTGCGCACCGGACTCTTGCCAATTACTTTCGTCGCGTTTTTACAACACGGACGTGGAATTGCAGCGTATACTGGAATTGCTGTAACCGCAGCGGGAGGTCGCGACTACGACTCATCCTGCCGGCTGAATTCGCGAATCGCGGCCCTCCACCACGGTCCGAGTGATTCCCTCGGACACAGCCATGATTGCCGATGCAGCCAGACCATCGTGTGTGCATCGACCATGATCAAAAGCCGTTCAGCGGCGGCCAGCTTGTTCGGCCCATCAGCGAGCAGTTTTTCGGCGAGTGCACGAACAGCCGGACTGCCAACGCCGAGTTTGTTCAATTGCTCGGCGTAAATCGGATTCAATTTTTTCTCGCGTAAAAGTGAAACATGAATCGCGTTGACGTAAGGGTCGAGCACGGCTTTGGCCAGACCGGAATGCGGGCGGCGAGGCGCGGTATCACTGGTGAGTTCATGAATTTTCAAATGTGCGCGCAAAGAAACAAGTTCCAGCGGCGGTTTTGTTTCTTCCGGCGTCAGAAACAGTCCGAGTTTTCGCGCGCATGCTCCAAGGTTGCGCCGGCTGGTCAACACGCTGAATGGAATGGAAAACGCCATGCCCGTGAACAGAGGCGTGAACCACCAGAACAAAGACCGGTCAAGCTGCCATATGAATGCGCCCGAAACCAACCCCATTAGCGTGTGCCCCCAATGGCGCTGAATGGCGAACGGCCAGGTTGTGCCATCGGCGGCGCGTTTTTGCTGGCCCCAACTCACGCTCCTGCCAAACAGATTTGTGACGACAAAGCGCGTATGCCACAACATTTGCAACGGCGCATGCAAGGTGGAAAAGATTGTTTCGCCGATGACACCAACGGTGGCACGGGCCAGACCGCCAAATGCCCGCTGGCGTTTCCCATCGTACGCGAGGTCGATCATGGCAAGCAATTTGGGCAGCATGAGTACAACCATGCAAATGATGAAAACGAGCAGTGCATGCGCGGTGCCGCTCAAGTTCAAATATGGGGTGAAGGCGTGAACAGTGATATTTGACAGGCCGGAGTGTTTTTGAAACCAGTAGATCCAAAGAAACGTTACCAGGAACGCCAGCCAAAGCGGCCCCGCGAGATAACCGCAAATGCCAAAAAGTAAATGCGCCCGGCTTGCGTTGCGCAATCCTTTGGCAAAGAGCACGAGGCTGTGTTGGAGGTTGCCCTGGCACCAGCGGCGGTCGCGTTGGGCATTTTCAATGATGCCTTGAGGCGTTTCTTCGTAGCTGCCTTCAAGGTCGTAAGCGAACCAGATTTCCCAGTTTTCGCGCAGTAATAATGCAGCTTCAACAAAGTCATGGCTGAGAATCTGGCCGCCGAACGGTTTGCTACCCGGCAGTTGCGGCAGGTCGCAATACTGCATAAACGGTTCGGTGCGGATGATGGCGTTGTGTCCCCAATAATTGCCGAGGTTGAGCGCCCAATAATTCAGTCCGGCTATGAAAAGCGACGTATAGAGGCGATTGGCGAATTGCTGAATGCGTCCTAACAACGATTCCGCATTGACCAGCGCTGGCACCGCCTGGATCAGTCCGACGGTCGGATGCGCTTCCATTAATTTGACCAAATCCACGAGTGTTTCACCGCGCATGACGCTGTCGGCGTCGCACACGATGAAATAGCGATAACGGCGGCCCCAAGCGTTTAGAAAATCACGAACATTGCCACTCTTGCGGCCTTCGTCGTTTAACCGGTGCCGATAGTAGATGCGGCCCAGGGCGTCGAGTTCGTGAATCAAATCATACCAACGCTGTTCTTCTTCGACCCATTTGTCGGGGTCGGTTGAATCACTCAAGACGAAGAAGTCGAATCGTTCAAGTTGGCCGGTTTTTTCGAGCGATTCATAAGTGGCACGTAAGCCTTCATAAACACGGACAACGTCCTCGTTGTGAATCGGGAAGATAATTGCCGTGCTCGTGCCTGCGATGCTCTGTGCACGGTAATCCGTCAGCTGTGTGATGCACTGGGGCGCGCCGGACCTTCGCAGAACAAAGCCAAATATGCCGTGCATGCAGCCGACGGCGGCCAGAAAAAACAGAATGACGAACAAAACCAGCAAAACCGTCCGCGACGCGGACCAGCCAGTGCGCCAGAGCAGATCGGCGAAAAGCATCGAAACCAAGCCGGTGAGCGCCAGGGCACATGAATAAAAAGTGAACAGCCGCCAGCTGTGTCGGATGTGGGGCATGGGCGTCACGCCGGGAGGCGGCGATTGGCTTGAGGCCGAAGCGGGTTGGGGGACTACACTGGGCATGGCTCAATGGGTGAGGATGAAAATGGTTATCAGCAGCAATGCAAATAGAATCCACGATAACGCCATTTTCAGGTAAGGAATCCGGCTAAAATTTGTGAGTGTTGTAATGGGGCCGAGATCGAATGGGCGCGGCGTCATCTTGGAAAGTTGAAAATCCGGCCCGGCGCGCAAATAGGTTTCGCGCATGGCACCGACAAATTCTTCAGGCCACGGGCCGGGGCGCAAAAATTGATCCTGCCATCTGCCCGGCATGTCGGCGAGCAGCAACGCCAGTCGCCCGCGTGTCGTCAGCATTTGATCGGCGTTCACAGACGATTCCTGGAGCACGGCGGCGAACCACTCAATCACAAGACGATCCATCTCCTCGGCGGCGAGCTGGGTGGCGGAATGGTTTGGCTCAGCGGGTGCGCGGCGCATGGCGCGTTCGAGCACGCGCAGGACAAGCTGGCCGAGCAACACCTTGTTGCGCACGCGCAGGGCGTGGAAATAATTTTCCACCTTTTCATAAGCGGCGTTCCACTCTTCCAATGGACGGCCTGCCAAATGGCCGGAGGGATCGGTCAGCGCGCCAATGCCGTTCATGGCGGGCTCCATTGGTAAGACCAGGTTTCACTCAAAATGTTGGTTCCCTTTTGCAACGTGCAACGCAGATCCACCGGATTGATGTTGCCGGGCCTGGGCTGCATTTTCAGAATGACACGCCAACCCCCCAAATAGGGGTTGCGGAGGATTTGATTGTAAAAGATCATCGCATTGGTGCTGCAATTGGCAATGGCCTGCGGTGGATTACTTTCGGGAACGGCATCGAGTGCCGGCCCGTCAAAATCAATCACGAATTGCCGGCAATTCGCACAACTTAAGTTAAGCTCCTTGCTTGAGTCAAGCCCCACGCGCGTAGACACGACTCTGTTGTTGGACAATTTGTCCGTTTCACTCATCCAACGAAGCGTGTAACCGAGGCGGTAAGGTTGCAGCGGCTGGGGTTTGTTCCTCGGATCCCAAAACACCACGATGTTGTCAAAACCCTCATAATTCGCGCTCAGTTCAACCAAATGCAAATCGCCGTCGCCCCAGTTGCCACGTGGCTCGATCCACACGCTTGGTTCAAGCTGATAAAAGTTGAACATATCCTGATATGCCGCGAATGAACGCTCGCGCTGCAACAACCCAAAACCACGGACATTCGGAGCGGAAAAAATCTGGTGGCGCATGACGGGAGGATTGTCGAGCGGATGCCAGAGCACTTCGCCGCTGTCCATGTGGACCAACAGTCCGTCGGTGTCGTGAACTTCGAGACGGTAATCGTCGAACTTGCGCTCTGAGTTTTTTCCAAACCAAAACATGCTTGTTAATGGCGCCAGCCCGATGGTTTTGACGGGTTGCCGCTCCGCGTTTACGGCGTGGACCATGTTGGTGTCGCGAAAAAACAGTTCGGCCTCAACGTCAACCACAGTCGTTTCACCCGGGTGGATGAGAAATTGATATGCGCCAGCGCAACTCACGCTGTCGAGTATGGCGAACAACTTTAATTGCCCATCGTCCTTTTGCGGTTTGCCCAGCCACCAGTCGGTGAAAATGGGAAATTCCTCCGGACGGTCCGGTTCGCCACAGTCCAGTGCCAGTCCGCGCGCGGACTGGCCGTAACGTTGATCCTTGCCGAGCAGCCGGAAATAACTTGCGCCGAGAAACGCGCCGATCTCATCCCACTTGCCTAAGTCGTTCAATTGATTCAGCAGGCGGAACCCGGCGTAACCCGTGTCCGCGGGGATCTCGTTTTGAATGTGCAGCGCGCGGTAGTTGAAAAAATCCTGCACGAACCGGATTGGCTGCACGTGTGTCGCCGTGAATTCATAAACGTGAACCGGTTCCTGATAGAGATAGCCTGGATGAAAAAACTCCACGCGAAATGGCAGGTCATCCGCCGCCCACAACGCCCGCTCGTGCCGGAATTCAATCTCGCGGTACTTGTCGTAATCGAGATTCTCCTGCCGCAACACCTTCGGCAAATCGGCGCGCGGCGAGTGGAAGGGATGCTCTGCACGTTTCTCGGCCAGTTTCGCCACATAATCCAGCGTTACCTCGGTTGACTCCATGCCAGCCCAAGCCCTGGCCGCCAGCATCATCCCAAAGAGTAAAATCAGGCAATTACGTCGTGACATGAAAAGATACAAGTAACGGATTGGCTGCGATTTGCAAGTTTACTCGGAACTCGCTGCGAACTGGGAAATTGCCCCGTTTAATCCAGTGTCTGGCGGTAACGCTTGATGCCAATGGCCAGCATCACGACCAAAAACAGCGCAATCGGCCAGAGATCGGGCGCAATTTCCACCAAGCCATTTCCTTTCAATAAAATCCCGCGCACGACGCGCAAAAAATGCGTGAGCGGCAACGTTTCACCGATGTCCTGCGCCCAGCCCGGCATTCCGCGAAACGGGAACATATAACCCGAAAGCAACAGCGACGGCAGGAAAAAGAAAAAGGCCATTTGCACGGCTTGGAGCTGATTCTTGGCAATGGTCGAAAAAGTGATGCCCACCGCGAGGTTGGCCACGATGAACAGAAACGTCAGCGCCAGCAGCAACGACACACTGCCCACAATCGGCACGTCAAATAGAAACTTCGACGCCAGCAAAATCAGGAAGACCTGCGCATAGCCGACAGTGATGTAAGGCACGATTTTGCCAATCATCACTTCGCCGGGTCGCGCCGGTGTCGATAATAAATT
>Ga0208323_1000669_pt1 | contig 14591 bp, 10 predicted proteins | sample June2015DPH_10_1_2_FD_184703 | JGI IMG/M metagenome (GOLD analysis project Ga0208323, IMG submission 184703) | Peatland microbial communities from SPRUCE experiment site at the Marcell Experimental Forest, Minnesota, USA - June2015DPH_10_100... | ecosystem: Environmental > Terrestrial > Soil >... | reverse complement strand
ACCTTGGTCAAGGGGGATTTGCGTGGCATTGTGCGGGCTCGCAGGTTGAGCAAGGGTACGATGCGCAACATCCGACAGAACCTTTTTTTCGCGCTGGTTTACAATACCATCGGTGTGCCCCTGGCGGCGGGCGTCCTTTACCCAGTGCTGGGGCTGCTGCTGAGCCCCATGATCGCGGCGGCGGCCATGACGTTCAGCTCGGTGTCCGTGATCAGCAATGCGCTCAGGCTGCGCAGGATGGAGCTGTAGACGGCAGGTGTCAGGTGTCAGGTGTCAGGTCTCAGGTGCCAGGTGTCAGGGGACAGCGAGCTGAGGATTCGCCGCAACTGACTACGGACAACTGACCAAAGGCTGATCTTCGAGGTTCATAACATGACGTTCCTAACCACGCGTTATCACCTGAAACAAAACTTGACTCCAAAGGACTTTGAAAGGCTGCACAGCCTCTCCACGGTTTATGGCATCCGAGGGCTTTTCATTGAAGGCCAGCTCCTGGAGCTCGAATATGACGCCTCGCGGATTCACGAAGCGGAGGTCTTGGCACAGGTCCGCCGGGCTGGGATTGCCGTAGAACCCGTAAAGCCTATTGCTCCCGGCAGCTTCGATTGTACCGGCGAGTTCAGAGATTTCGCTTGGCCTACGCAAGGGCTAAGCCCTGCCAACCAGAAGGGGTAGCGTTTCCGCTCTGCTTGACGAATGTGGAACGGCGCGCTACCTTTGCTTCACGACCATGACAACAGACGGACACATTCCACTAGCAAGCTTTTGTCTTCTCGAACGGACAGAGCCGAGCCTCCCGAAACTCGATGATTTGGGCAGCTCAATCCTGGAGACTCTGAGGAGACTGGGCATAGCTGCAGAGAAGCTGCGCGGCAAGCGCGTCGCCGTTGCCGTGGGCAGCCGTGGTATTGCCAGCCTGAAGGAGATCGTGCAAGCAGTCTGCGGCTGGTTAAAGGCACAAGGGGCTCAGCCTTTTATCTTCCCCGCCATGGGGAGCCACGGAGGGGCAACCGCCGAGGGCCAGCGCAAGATCCTGGAGGAATACGGCGTTACGGAGGCCGCCACGGGGGTGGAGATTCGCTCCTCCATGGAGACCGTGCTTCTCGGAACGACCCCCGAAGGTTTCCGAGTCTTTGTGGATCGGAACGCCTGGGAGTCCGACGGCGTGGTGGTGATCAACCGCATCAAGCCCCACACCGATTTTTCGGGGAAGATTGAAAGCGGTTTGTTGAAAATGTTGACGATCGGCATGGGCAAACTGGAGGGGGCCACGGAGGGTCATCGCCAGAGTTGGAAATACGGGTTCGAGACTGCCATCCGCGCCGTTTCGGGAAAAGTGCTGGCCAGCGGGAAGATTCTCTGTGGGTTGGGGGTGGTCGAGAACGAACTGCACGAGATTGCCGTCGTCCGCGCCGCGCTTCCGGAAGGCATCGTGGCACAGGACGAATCGACGCTTCAACTGGCCCGCACCCTGGTGCCGCGCATTCCGTTCCCGGCATTTCACTTGCTGATGGTGGACGAAATGGGCAAGAACATCAGCGGAACCGGCATGGATACAAAAGTAATTGGCCGCGGGGTGGAACTGCCGCCCGGAGAAGCGCCCAGGATTTCCATGATCTACGTTCGTGATCTCACTCGCCAAAGCGATGGGAACGCAGTGGGGGTGGGCTTCGCCGACGTCATCCATGAGCGTCTTTACCGGAAGATTGACTTCGATAAGATGTATCTCAACACATGCACCTCCCTGAATCCTGCTGCGGCCCGGCTACCCATTCATTTGCCCTCGGACCGCGAAGCTTTGGATCTCACCCTCGGCCATTTGGGAAGTCCGGAGCCGGCGGCACAGCGGATCGTTTGGATTCGTAACACACTCAGCCTTGACCGGATTGCCATCTCAGTTCCTTTGGCTCGCGAGGCCACAGCGCTTAAGCGCTGGCGATTGTCGGAAGGAGTTCATCCCGCAGATTTTGATTCGGCCGGAAATCTTGAATCGTTGTTGGGTAGGTAGCGCGGAACTCGTTTCGAACCAGTCCCGCGACCGCCGCAGGCGTGCCGCACCATATTTGGAGTGAGGACGATCCTGAGGTATTGTGGAAAAATGAAGAACGCAGCCGATCAAGAACTGTTTCTTCATAAGCAAGATTTAACTTGACAGACGCAAGGCTTTAGCCTTAGTATTCCAAGTGCTAGAGTTCTGCCGGGTCGCGCCCGGCTTTCCCCGTTGTCCCTGGGTATAACAAGGGACCAAAAGGGCCACTGATAACTCGGTGGCTCTTTTGTTTTAAGGCCAAAGAATCCCCTCTGCGAGATTCCCAATCTTGCTTCGCGGGAAGGACGTTACAGGAACCAAGAGAGTAGCAGATACCCTCCTGCAGTAGAGAACTTTGTACCTGTACCCGGCTTTATCTAGTTCTTTCACATATAACTCATCTCCTGGGATCAATAGGTTCTTATTCGTCGCAATGAGGGTTGGCCGCAAAATAATCATTGGTATCCACGGGAGTGTTGCCGCCCTTTCCGCATCAAAACCGCCAAAATCGCAATTTCCCAATTTACCTGCTCTGATCTGCTCAGCGGTCTTAGACGGTTTCTTCACCTTCTTCCCGGTCTTGCTTCTCAGCTTGATTATGTAGGCGAATCGGCAGGTGTCAAATCTGACTTCGTGACCTCTCGGGTCTTTGAGGGTGCAAGCGCATAGATTCTGTTCGTACCAAGCTAATAGTTCTGCTAGGTCGAATGTCTGTAACTTTAGTGGTGGGCTCTCTGCCATGGGATTAGCCTTCCTGCGTCGGTTGATTATTGAGCGTGCAATTAGCGAAGCCTGACTCGGAAGGCCAGTTTGCTATATTGGAGACGCATGTACAGCCTTGCTGGTCAAACGCCTTACGGCAGGTCATCGGCTTGCCTTTCTCCGGAAGCAAGCCGATAACTTCTTTGGGTCGGCATTGCGGCTTACCCCGCATGCTGATTTGGCCCCGGCGCCAGTTACCGCTGACGGCGGGGCTTCTCACTTTAATCTCCTACTTCTCACTGACCAAACTCACGGGCGAATCGGCACTCTTGGCCACCTTCCCCACAAAGGCATCCAATTTTCTACGCCTACGGAAGAGAGAGCGAGGCATGGGATTTCTATAGGCCGTTCCACCATCAGGTGCAGTTTCAACGACAAGGTAGCGTTGGGCAACAAGCCTCTTGAGTACCGTGTGTATCGACGCCATGATATTTTTTTGGCGACTGAGGTCTATGCCTCTAGCCAAGAGAGCCGACCTTACTTCAAGTGGCGTCATTCCTTTTCGCTGGTAGCGGAAAATCTCGCGGCAAAACTCGGTGATTCCAAGGGCGTCAAGTTCTTCTTTGATGTTCCAGAAGGACCCGCTTGCATCCTGTATCATTTCGGAAGCTGCGAAGATAATGCGTTTCAGTTGAAGGATCCTCTTATCGATGCCTTCACGCTCCGCTTCAAGCTGCGCCAGTTCTTCGCGGGCATGGTCGATTACGTCTTTCCAATTCTCAGCCATAACGAGAGTCTAAAATAATGTCTAAAAGATGTCAAGAACTATTTTTAGACAGGGGTAGGACAAAATGGCAGGCTGCAATATGTGAGGCCAATGCCAAGCTAGCTAGCCTAAAGAAAGCGGTAGCCATTTTCACCAAGAATGTTCAGGAGGGGGTCCCTCTCCCTGGAGAGCCCCAGCAACGCAAATTAACGCACCACCCTATTTCGCGGCGACTTGACTCTTGGCATCTGTGGCGTGAGAATGTTTTGTGAGGTTTCATCCAGGCGATAGGGCTCTACTAATGACCAGCGTCCTTCGGTGCGTTCACCAGAAAGTACCCTCGTGTATTCTTGCGGGCGCATTAGTCCTTGGCAGTGCTCATAAGTATTACGCTTGGCCCCACGCCGAAACATCTGCAAAGATCGAGTGCGCCTCCGTTTCCAGCGCGCTTTTAGGGCACTCCGTGGGCTTTTGCGTTGTTTTCCCCCCTGGCTACGAAGCATCTTCTAACAAGCGTTATCCAACCCTTTACTTCCTTCACGGCCTCTTTGAAGACGAGCACAGTTGGATTGACCGGGGAGGCGAACAAATCTGGGAAAGTCTCACCGGCCAGGGCGAACTCACGAACTTCATTGTGGTCTTGCCTGCTGGGGGACGGACCTTTTACGTAAACTCGCAAGACGGCCACGAACGGTACGAGGACTTCTTCATTCAAGAGCTGGTGCCCGAAATCGACCGCCGATATCACACCATGGCTGTGGCCGGCGAGAGGGGCATCAGCGGGACATCCATGGGCGGTTACGGCGCTCTTCATCTTGCCATGCGCCATCCCGAGGTGTTCGGTTCAGCGAGCGCCCATAGCGCGGCATTGCTGCCGAAGTTCCCTAACCCGCTCCCCACCGAGGGCCGCTGGGGTTTTTACGCTCGGGTGCTCCAAGGGCCTTTCGGGTCACCGCTTAATGAGAGCTATTGGGAGGCCAACAACCCTCTCACCTTAGCTGAGCATCCTGAGCGCTTCGCCCAACTTGCGCTTTACTTCGATTGCGGTGACCACGACCGCTACGGTTTCGAGGAAGGGGCTGAACTTCTCGACCACATTCTCGCCCAGAAAGGTTTCGCGCACGAGTATGCCCTCCGCCCTGGAGGTCATGGTTGGGACTACTTACATCAATACCTGCCGTTCTCCCTTCGCTTCCATTCCAAGCTATTTATGCAGGCCCGGAAGGCGAGCTTGACAACCCACGCCAAGGGAGAAACGCGGTGAGATTACCCACCCGCAGAGTAACGCCAGCCGTTTGGTTATTCCTGCTGTTAAAAGAGAGGATTGTATGACGGAGATTTGTCGAACTTCGATCGGGCTAGCCACTGCCACTCTTATAGTTTTGATGAGTAGCGCAAGCCTGGCTCATGGGAACGAACGGGGGAGTGTGAAGGCGACAATCAACGGCGCCCACATCTCCATCGACTACGGGCGCCCCGCACTCAAGGGCCGCGACATGCTCAAGCAAATCCAACCAGGTGACGTCTGGCGGATCGGCGCCGATGCTCCGACGACCCTCGATTCGGACAAGGAGCTGAATTTCGGCGGAACAATTGTTCCCAAGGGCAAGCATATCCTGCTGGCGCGCTTGGTTGAGCCTGGGAAATGGACGCTCGTATTCTCAAGCAAGTCTGTCTTCCAGTACGAGCCGAGTGCAAAGCTCGCGGAAGTCCCGCTGACGCTCGAGGAAGCAAGCGACTCGGCCGAACTGGTGACCATACAAGTCACCGACAAAGATGGGACGGGCGTCATCGAGATCGCCTGGGGCAAAATGCGCCTTTCCGCTTCCTTCAAGCCTGCTTAGGCGTCGTCGCGTAACAACCGTTCCATTCTCGAATTTCGCGTCTTTACGGACTTGGCTCTGTTTAGGGGCCGGACGGAAGTATAATAGTTGGGCGGCCTATGGGATTCTTGGAATTTCGAGATGAAATGGAAGAGTCTGGTCGAACCCAGACCACGAGACTTTGAGCTTGTCAGCCGACCCTGCCACTTTGCTTGCCTACGCTTGGCGTTGCCTGAGGGCTATAGCAGTCAAGGGCACAGTCCTCTGCGTTGCACTTTGGCTCACCCTTCCCAGGTCCACAGGGGCACAGGTCTCCGTGGCTGGAGTCGAACTCTGGGGACAGGCCGTGTTGGATGTCAGGCTAAGTTGTGACGCGCGGCTGGCCATGAGTGACTTCCCCGGTGTCGTCTCTCAGGAGGTCGGCCAACCTCTCGATGCCGCGAAAATTGCCGCGAGTCTGAAAAAGCTATATGCCACTGGCCGCTTTACGGAGCTGCGCGCGGAGGCCGAGCCTGGGCAGGGGGGCGTTCACTTGCTCTTCGTTGGGCGCGCCCAGTACTTTATCGGCGTTGTTCAAGTCGAGGGTAGTCCCAGTGCCTTGGAACCTAGAGTCCTGCTCACCTCCTCTCGCCTCCGGCTGGGACAGCCCGTTTCGGACGACATTCTTATCGCGGCCCAGAAGCATATTTCCGAAATGCTGGCTTCGAACGGGTACTACCGGGCGATCGTCCGATACCACATCCTCCCTGACCCGGCCACCCAGGAGGCCGGGGTGATATTCTCCATTTTTCCAGGCAAGCCCGCGCGCTTCAGCAGCGCGGAATTCCAGGGTCACCCCGGATTCCCACCGGCGAAGCTCGCAAAAGTAGCCGGCTGGCGCCACGGAATCCAACTGACATCGGCGCGTGTCGAACGGGGCTTGCTCAGGCTCCACCAGTTTCTTGTATCGCACGATCGCCTCCAGGCAACCGTGAGTGTTCTGAAGCGCGAGTATGACGCTGAACTCAACACCGAAAAGCTGCTGGTAAAAGTTGAGAGCGGCCCCCTGGTTCAGGTGCGCGTCGAGGGGGCCAAGATTTCACACTCCAAACTCAAAGCACTCCTCCCTGTTTATCGAGACGGCGTAGTGGATGAGCCCGCTCTCGCACAGAGCGACAGAATTCTGGAAGACCATTTCCAGGAACTGGGCTACTTCTCGGCCGCGGTGAAGGCAACGCAAGAATTTCATGCCGAGTCTCAGACGCTGGACCTCACCTTTCGGGTGAATCGGGGCAAGCGGGAAGAGTTTGACGGGTATAGCTTCGAAGGCAATCGGGCCATTCCGACCAGAACACTCATGGCGGCCATTTCCCCTCCCGCCCAGGGAATTCTCAGCCATGCCCCACTGTACAGCCGCGCCCTTTTGGAGAACAAGCTAAACGCCCTGACGGCACTCTATCAATCAAAAGGCTTTCTGGATGTGCGGGTCGCCCCTCGCGTGGACGATCATTTCCGAAACCAACCTGGTCATTGGTTCGTCACCTTCCGGGTCGAAGAAGGATTCCAGACAACCGTTCACCAACTGGCTCTGAAGGGAGTCTCCGGCGACATGAAGAAGGCCCTTTGGCCTTCTCTGCTGACCAAGCCAACCCAGCCTTATTCACCCGGGCGGGCGGCGGCCGATCACGACACCATATCCAATTACCTTGCCAACCTGGGGTACGCTCAGGCCGAGGTGAGTTGGCGCACATCACCTGTAAACGAACAACATCAAGTTGATCTGGATTTCCGCATTGAGTTGGGGAGGCAAGAACGAATCCGGCGTATCGTCGTCCTGGGAAATGAACACACCCGGCTGGGGGTCATCCGCCGTGAACTCGTGATCCATCAGGGTCATCCTCTGAGCCAGGACAACGTCGCCGACTCACAACGCCGGCTCTACGAGTTAGGAGTGTTCAACCAGGTTCAAATCGCTCCTCAGGACCTGCCCAGCTCGGAAACGGAGAAAACCGTCTTGGTGGCGGTCGAGGAAAGCCGGCGCTGGACCTTAGGCTACGGCGGGGGACTCGAGGTCCAGAGGCTGGGGAGCAATAACCCACAGGGCACCTTCAAAGCCAGCCCGCGCATCTCCCTTGACCTCCACCGGCTCGACGTCGGAGGACGCGAACAAACCTTTAGCCTGTGGGGGCGGCTCTCGTACATCGACACGGGCGCGGGAGCGACCTATGTGATTCCCTACTTGGCCAATCGACGTGACCTGAGCTTGCGCATCAATGGGCTGGTCGACCGCAGCCGCGAAGTGCTCACCTTCACGGATGACCAGAAAGGGGCCTCGATTGCGGTTGAAAAGCGCTACAGTGCTTCGACGGCCATTTCGGCCCGCTATAGTTTCTCTCGAGTTGAGGCTCTCGACCTTTCCAGTCACATTTCCCCGCAAGAGGCTAGCTTGCTGCAGGGGCCGACGTGGGTGGGAGGATTTGGCGGCAGTTATGTCAGCGACCATCGTGACGATCCCTTGGACGCCACCCGCGGCTTCTATGCACTGGCCGACACGGGAGTCATGTACAAGGGCTTCGGCTCCGAGGCCAATTTCCTCCGTCTCACGGGTCAGTATGCGACTTACTACCGATTGAGCTCGCACTTGGTTTTTGCCCGCAACACGCGAATCGGTATCGAGTCTCCCTATGGCAGCAAGATGAGGGTCCGCCTCGGGAATAACCAATACACCTATACTGACCAGCTTCCTTTGCCCGAGCGGCTTTTTATGGGGGGCAGCGATTCACATCGCGGCTTCTCCATCAACCAAGCGGGACCCCGCGACCCCCAATCGGGATACCCCGTTGGCGGCAACGCCCTCTTCTTCAATTCGGTCGAGCTTCGCCTGCGGATGGCACAGCAAAAGCTGGGTTTCGTCCTCTTCAACGATACAGGAAACGTCTTCACAACCAGCCGGCGCATGCGTTTACTGAAATTCAGCCAGACCCGCCCCCTCACCGACGTTGATACGCTCGATTACGACTCGGATGCGGTTGGGGTGGGTCTTCGATACAAGACGCCTGTCGGGCCCTTAAGCTTCGATGTGGGCTACAATCTAAATCCCCCGCGGTACCAGATGGCGACGAAAACCGGGGTGGAGGTGCAACGATTATCTCATTTTCAATTCTTTCTGAGCGTCGGTCAAAGCTTCTAGCCACCTTGGGGTCGATGTCATTCCGAGCGCAGCGAGGAATCTCGCTCTGCGCTCACGCGGATCGGTGCTCAAAAGAGCCTATCCAAGGTGTGGGCAGAAGAGAGAATCAGAGCGAGATTCCTCGCTGCGCTCGGAATGACACAGCGAGGACAGGTACAGTTTGCCAACTGCCCAGGCCCCACGGAAAGGCGAAGCCTTTCCGCAAGTCAAGCGGCAGAGCCGCTGTGGGCCCTTGTCCTTCGGGGACTTCGACGCGACCGTGGCTCCTCGCCGGTTCACTTGCGTTCCTGGCCATGGGATTGGCCGCGGTGTATTGCCGTGCCGAGATCCTGGATCGTGTAGTGGCTTCAATCGGCGATGTTGCCATCACCCAGAGTGACGTGGAGCGCGAATACCGATTGGAGCGTTTCCTCGACGGGCAATGGCCGCCGCCTCCCCCCGACAGGAAGACACTGGAGCAGGTTCGCGAGCGGCTGACTGACCAGAAGCTTCTGCTCGAGGAAGAAACCCAGGACTCTTCCCACAACGCCGCGCTGGAAAAGACGGCAGCGGAAGAACTGGAGGCCGTCCGGAAGCGGTTCCCATCCGAGCCGGACTACCAATCTGCTCTCTACGCGTTGCACATGGACGAAAAACAGATTCTGACAAAGCTCGTTGATCAGCAGAGGATCTTGAAGATTGTCGAACAGAGGTTGCGTCCGGCGGCGGCCCCTGGGACAACCGATGTTGAATCGTACTACCGCGACGTGTTCGCGCCCGAATATACGCGGACGCACGGCTCCCCCGTTCCCCCTTTGACCGAAGTCCAAGGGCAGATCCAGGAAATCTTAGTGCAGAAAAGAATCGATCAGCTTCTTGCCAGTTGGTTGGAGGAACTGAAGCCAGGCCGCCGCGTGCGTTTTTACTCTTTCTGACGCGGCAAAAGCTGTCAGACCTTAAAAGCTGTCATTCCGAGCGAAGCGAGGAATCTGGCTCTTCTGACCTTTGGCCTGACGGCTTGGCGATAGCAGGATGAAAAAAGGCTTATAAAGTCTGTCATTCCGAGCGAAGCGAGGAATCTCGCTTTGCGCCGAGGAGGAAAGAATCAGAGCGAGATTCCTCGCTTCGCTCGGAATGACACGGGGCTGGCTTCGCTCGGAATGACAATCCCGCATCCTATTAGAGGATCTGAATGTCGAAACATTTTTGGATCACGCTCGCTATTATCGGGACGCTGGTGGCGCTGGCCACAACCGCGATTGGTGTCATGAGCACCCCCTGGTTCCGCCGCGCTCTGGAACGCCGCCTCATCGTGACGCTGGAGGACACGACTGGCGGACGAGTCGAAGTACAGGACTTCCGCTTTCACCCCCTAGCCCTTCAGGCGATTTTCCACGGGGTTGTGATCCACGGAAGCGAACCGCCTCAAGCACCCCCTCTCTTCTCTGCCCACACCGTGGTGCTCCTTCTCAGCCCGGCCAATTTGCTGCACCGCGAAATCCGAATAAGGAGCGTTGACTGGGATGGAGCAGAATTTCATCTCAAGACCAACGCCGATGGTTCGACGAACCTGCCAGGCCCCGCAACCCGCCATACCGCCGGGCATGTCATGGAACAGTTGATGGACCTTCGCATTGGAAGGGTGACGTTGGCGCACTCCACTTTCTTTTGGAATGACCGGCCAATAAGCCTGGATCTTAGTGCCCGAGAAGTGGCGCTCCTCCTGTACCTCCGGCGCGGTCCCCACTATGAGGGCAGCCTTGCGGCCTCGGCTGTAACTACCCATATACCCGGGCAATCGACGCCGCCTCTTACCTTTTCAACCCGCTTCGTGTTATCGCAAAATGAGCTTGCCGTTACATCGTTCGTCTGGCAGTCCCGCGGAATGACTGGACAAGGTTCGTTCACCTTTCACCCTGTCCCTGAACCCGAAGGATACTTCTCCTTCCAGACCAGCTTTGATGTGGCGGCTCTAATTCCACTCCTGCATCTTCCCGGTTTGCAGAATGGGAACCTACGCCTCGAGGGTCAGGGGATCTACCGTCACGGGGAAATTTCCGCGCAGGGGCGACTGCAAGCCCGGCAAATGCTGTTCCGTGATTCTCAGTTCAACTCGGGGCCGTTTGAGGCCTCGGCCGACTACTCCCTGCATCGCTCGCGGGTGGCCATTTCCAATTTGAAGGTCCTGGGATGGGGAGGCAGTGCGCTGGGCGCTGGCCAAGTTAGTCTTGCAGGGCCAGCTCCCCAGTTCCACGTCCGCGCCCGGCTCCGTGACATGAATCTGCTCGCACTCCTTCATAGTTCCAAAGGCCAACCTCTGTTATTCACCCAGCTTCACCCTGCCTCTCTCGTCGACGGAGCGGTAGATCTAACCTGGGCAGGTGAATTCGAAAAGGTTAAGTCGGAATTCGATCTGCATTTATCGGCCCCCGCCGCACAACCTCCGAGCTTCCTTCCCGTCAGCGGTGACCTGCGTGGATCATTGGAAACGAATCATGGCTTCTTCCTCCGCTTGGAGGACTCAAACTTTCACACTCCCAATTCCTCGCTCAGAGCAAAGGGGACGCTGGTCGAGTCAGCGGCGCGCAACGAATCCCCGAGCCGCCTGCAAATCCAATGGGAGACGACGCAATTCGAGGAATGGCGTTCCGTGTTCGAGGCCCTGGTCGAATCAACCCCACACTTGCCACTCTTACTCAAGTCGCCGGCGACTGTGGTTGGAGAAGTCACGGGTTCGATTGAGAATCCCGAAATGCGCGGCTCGTTGCGGGTGGGCGAGTTCGAGTATCGTGGCTGGACCTGGGACGGCCTCGAGGCAAACGTAGTCGCCCGACCGGACTATTTCCAGGTTTCTTCCGGACGACTAGCACATGGAACGAGCGTGCTTAGCCTTGAGGCCTCAGCCCAGCTTGAAGATTGGAGGATTACGAAGAGCTCACCAGTACGGTTTTCCGCCCGCGCTCAACGCGCCCCGCTGGAGGGCCTTAATGCGGCGCTGGGAATTGACTACCCCGTGGGTGGTTACGTCACCGGGCAGGTCAACTTGGTGGGAACAGCTTCGAACCTCGAGGGAACAGGTTCCATCAGGGTGGAAAACGGCAACATCGCCGGGGAAACGGTCGATTCCTTCTCGACCAGTATTCGGGTCGGTGAGTCCACCTGGGATCTTGATACGATACAGATCCTGAAAGATCACGGCAGTATAACGGGAAAGGCACAGATAGGACCTTTGAATCACTCCATAACCTGCCAACTTCATGGCAGGGGCTTTTCTCTCGCTGACTTCAAGAGATTGGCACTCTCTTTTCCGAATTCCTCCCTTCCCCAAGAATTAGAAGCCCAGGCAAGCTTTGACCTCCAAGGGAGCGGCACTCCTGACAATTTCCACTTTCACTCCACCGTGCTCGTCGAGGGTATCAGCGTGGCCGGGACTCAGGTCGGCGACCTCCATGTTCAACTGGATGGCGAAGGTCAGAACCTCCGGATTCGGGGCATAGGTTCCGGACCTGGGGGTATGTTCAGCCTGGGCGGAGACGCAAGGACGGGCGGCGATTCGCCGCTCCAACTCCAAGGGCAATTCGTATCCTTCCGCTTGGATCCCTGGGCACGCCTGTTGCTGAATAACCGTCTTGGTGGTCAAGTTACTGCGAGTGGCTCCTTCAAGGCGAATGGTTCCCTTCGTGATCCTTCGAAATTCCAAATGCAGAGTCAGATCGAGACTCTGGAGGTAAGTTTTCCCTCTTTGAAATGGAGGAACGAACATCCCGTTGAATTGCGCATTGCCTCAAACCTGCTCTCCGCTAAACCATTCCGCATGCAAGGCCCGTCCACGAACCTTATTATCGATGGCTCTCTTCGTCTTGCCATCCCAGCTTCTCTATCCGTCACAGCCCAAGGCATAGCTGATGCCACGGTGCTGAGTTTGCTTGACCCCGGCCTGCAACCCTCCGGGCACTCACGAATCAAGCTGAGCATGTCGGGTTCACCGGCGCGACCCCAATTGAATGGAGCGGTAGAGATCCAGGACGTCAGTCTTGACTACCAGGGTCTTCCCTTCCGCCTGAGCAACCTGAATGGCGAAATTCAGCTCGAGGGGGAGAGAGCTACGGTGAAATCATTACGGGGCATCAGCGGTGGCGGCACCGTGACCTTGGATGGTTTCGTGACCCTGGCATCGCCGCCCCGTGTTGAGCTGCGAGCCGAGCTCGATCAGGTAAGGGTGCGCTATCCCTTTGATCTCACCTCCATCCTCAGCGGGACTTTGCGCTTGGCGGGAACCTCGGACCGTTTCCAGCTCGGGGGCGACTTGGCCGTTAGTCAAGTACTGGCCAGCGAAAACAAGTTTTGGCTTGACCAAATGATGCAGTCCGCCAGTCCCCTCGAGAGCTCCATACCCAGTACGGCTTCCCCCCTGGCCGACAGCATACGGTTGAACGTGCGAGTGTCCTCGCCCACGCCGGTGAGGCTGCAAGTACAGGATATGCACCTGACCGCCGACGTTGATGTGCGCGTGCAAGGAAGCCTTGCAAACCCCGTGGAAGTGGGAACCGTGCACTTTCTGAGTGGCGCGGCTATCTTCCGTGGGAATCGCTTCACCCTCAACCGAGGCGATATCAGCCTGACCAATCCCATTCGCACTCAGGCAACGCTCGATTTGGAAGCTCAAACCGTCGTGCAACAGTACAACCTGACAGTTGATCTTTCAGGCCCGGTCGGGCGCCTGAAGATGACTTACCGTTCGGACCCGCCGCTTCCCACCGAGGACGTGTTCTCGCTGCTGGCGCTGGGGTACGCACGCCAACAACAGCAGGCGTCCACGTCAGGATTAGTCAGCTCATTCGCCGGGGGCAACCCATTACAAAGCGTGGGCGAAAGCGCGCTGCTCTCTCAAGCTCTGTCCAGCCAGGTAACTGGTCGCATCCAGCGGCTCTTTGGCGTGAGCCGAATCAAGATCGACCCGAATGTGGGACTGCCAGGGTTTAGCACCGGCGCGCGGGTGACCGTCGAGCAGCAAGTGACCAGGGACTTGACCCTCACCTACATCACCAATACCGCTTCATCACAATACCAGATCATCCAATTTGAATGGGCGATCGGAGAAAACGTCTCGCTCATCGGCGTTCGCGACCCGAACGGAATCGTCGGCGTCGAGCTGAGGCACCGCCAGCGCTTCCGGTGAACCCGACAAAGCAGGGAATAGGGAATGGGGAACCGATTCCGCCGGCGCTTCAGGTGAAACCGCCACCGGCGGAACCACCTCACTTGCCTCCGGAGGCAGTCCAGGGTCGAGAGTCGAGAGTCGAAAAGGGCGATACCGCAAGAATGTGTGCGCCAACCTGCACAGAGTTCGTTGGCAAGAATCCAACATGCTGTGTTTTCAATAACATTCCCGGTTTTCAACGCGTAACTATCTTTGTTTTCTATAACATTCCCGCTTCTTCGCTGCCTGTGGAAAATCGACCCTTTGTTTTCATAGAGATTCCCGCATTGTTCGTTCAATTTTAACAATCCTTTTTCCCCGTTCTCTTCCTAGCACGGACCAATTGCCCACCTTAAACCAGCAAGTTTTTCGAGCTTTCGGCCCCGGTGGGGACACCTTCGAGAACGGATTGGGACATCGGGGTAGCATTGCAGCCAAGTCTTCCCAGGAGGCCATGACCGCCTCGCTGGCTTCAACATAGCATCCTAGCCTATCTTCTTCCCCTTGTCAAGAGACACAGTGTCCAGTTCGGCCTATTGGAGGAGGTAGGGGTTGGGGCGGGGTTGGCCCTTGGCGAGCCTCCGGTAGTAGACAATCTGCTGACTGCTTACTGCCGACTGCCTACTCGGCTTGTGGCCAGTTCCAAAGTGGGATGTTATACTAGTTTGAATTCGGCCAGCAGTTTGGAGATCGCAGGTGCGCCGCACCCTGACGCAATTTTGCGATTCAAGGCCCCGGAGAGGTGTCCGAGTGGCTGAAGGAGCACGCTTGGAAAGCGTGTTCACGAGAAATCGTGACGTGGGTTCGAATCCCACCCTCTCCGCCACTTATTCCAAAGAACTTACAAAGCAACTGAGCAAAGATTGTGCTTGACTTTCGGCTTGCATGGGGCTAGACTTCCGGGGTAGGAAGGTAACTATGCC
>Ga0208323_1000664_pt1 | contig 14653 bp, 14 predicted proteins | sample June2015DPH_10_1_2_FD_184703 | JGI IMG/M metagenome (GOLD analysis project Ga0208323, IMG submission 184703) | Peatland microbial communities from SPRUCE experiment site at the Marcell Experimental Forest, Minnesota, USA - June2015DPH_10_100... | ecosystem: Environmental > Terrestrial > Soil >... | reverse complement strand
ATGCGCTGGACACGACGCGGCGCTCACCGCCTCCTCAAGCTCCGCCTCTGGATCGCTCGCTGCGGAACAACTTGGTTCGAAGTCTTGTATTCTCGCGGAGCTCAACTGACAAATGCTTGACACAACCGGCCCGCGGTCTTCAGTTGCTATTGGGGGATAACACGGGTATTCTCCTGCAATTTCTCCTCGTCGGTCGCTTTGGCTGGCGTTTTACCTTCGATGGACCGGAGGTAGTTCACGATCTGCCAGCGTTGCCGTTCGGGCATGCGGTCCTTTTCGCCCGGCATAATCTCCGAGCCGCTGCCGATGATGGCGAACAGTTCGCCGTCGGTGCGTTTGGTGAGCACTTCGGGCTTGGAAAGATCAGCCGGCTGGATTTTCATTTCTTCCGCGAGGTCGCCCTTGCCATCCAATTTTTCGCCGTGGCACATGGCGCAATGGAAGCCGTAGAATCTCTTCCCGCGCTCGACGCTAAAGTCGGTGAAGCGGACTGGGTTCTTCCGGTCCTTCTCCTCTTGGGTAATTATGTGACCGTGGGCGGTGGTCTGCCCTGAGCTCGCTGCGGGAGCGGCGGACTGGTCTTGTTTGGGCGGCTGTTTTTCCTGGGCCCGATAGGTGCCCGCAAGCAAACCGAGAATCAAGACTGACCAAACGATTTTTGATTTCATAGGCGCCTCCAGAGGCGGTCTGTTTTCATCGTGCGAGGGCTGCCACTTCCAGCTTGTGCGGCAGTTCCGTGCTCACGGGTGGGTGAGCGACGGCGATGGCGGCGATGTTGACGATTTCCTCCACGGTTGCGCCGCGTTGCAAGACGTGGACGGGCTTGTTGAGGCCGGCCAGAATCGGCCCCAGGGCCTCGGCGCCGCCCAACCGCATCATCAGCTTATAGGCGATGTTGGCGGAGCCAAGGTCCGGAAAGACGAGTACGTTGGCGACCGTTTTCAAGGTCGAAAACGGAAACTGTTCTTCAAGGATTTCGGGCACCACGGCACTATCCGCCATCATCTCGCCATCCACCATGATTTCGGGATGCTGCTGCTTCACCAGTTCGGTGGCGCGGCGCATTTTTTCCGACAGCGCGTGCTTGGCGCTGCCGAAGTTCGAGAACGAAAGCATGGCGATCCGCGGCTCAGCGTTGAAGTCGCGCGCCACTTCGGCGGCGAGCACGGCAATTTCCGCCAAGTCCTCCGCCGTGGGCTCGATGTTCATGGTGGTGTCCGAGAAGAAATAAACCTGCTGCTTGGTCACAATCAAATAAACGCCGGAGACGCGCCGAACGTTTTCCCGCATCTTGATGATTTCGATGGCGGGGCGCAGCGTGTCCGCGTATTGCTGGGAAACGCCGGCCACCAGTCCATCCGCATCGCCCAAGCGCACCATCATGGCGGCGAAATAGTTGGGATTGTGCAGCATCCGCTCGCGCGCTTCGGTGCGGGTCACGCCCCGCCGCCGCCGGAGCCGGTAGAACTCCTCCGCGTAGTCTTCCAAGCGCGCCGCATTTTCCGGGTCCACGATCCGGACATCAAAGGGGTGCAGACCCAATTCGGAAAGCTGGCCTTGGATCATTTCCGGACGCCCGATCAGAATCGGCTGAGCGAGCTTTTCTTCCACCAGATGGTAAGCCGCGCGAATGATCTTCTCGTGCTCGCCCTCCGGGAAGACAACGCGCTTGGGCGCCGCTTTGGCGCGGTGCCACACACCTTGCATCAGCTCCTGTGTGCCGCCCAGCCGCCGCGAGAGTTGCTGGCGGTACTCGTTCAGGTCCACGGGCAATTGCGCCACGCCGCTTCGCATGGCGGCTTCCGCCACCGCCGACGCTTCCCAGATCAATACGCGCGGGTCAAACGGCTTGGGGATGACGTATTCGGGACCAAAATGCAGGCGGCGCAGTCCGTAGGCGCGCAACACGGAGTCGGGAACGTCTTCTTTGGCCAGCGCTGCCAGCGCGTGCGTGGCCGCGATTTCCATTTCGTGATTGATAGTGCGCGCCCGCACGTCGAGAGCGCCGCGGAAAATAAACGGAAAGCCCAGGACGTTGTTTACCTGATTGGGGAAATCCGAGCGGCCAGTGGCTATAATGATGTCCGGCCGCGCGGCCTTGGCCTCGTCGTAGCTGATCTCGGGAACAGGGTTGGCCATGGCAAAGATCACGGGGTGCCCGGCCATGGAGCGGACCATCTGCGGAGTGACGCAGCCCGCGACGGAAAGTCCGACAAAAACATCCGCGCCCTTTAGGGCATCGGCAAGAGTCCGCGCCTCAGTGCGGGCGGCGAGGCGCGCCTTGTAAGGGTTCATACCTTCCGTTCTGCCCTCGTACACCACACCCTTAGTGTCGCACAGGATGATATTTTCGCGCCGCACGCCCAAACGAATGTAATGCTCGGCGCAGGCAATGCCCGCAGCGCCCGCTCCGTTGAAGACAACCTTCGCACTGTCGAGTCGCTTCCCCACCAACTCCAGCCCGTTCAAGAGCGCGGCGCCCGAAATAATCGCCGTCCCGTGCTGGTCATCGTGCATCACGGGAATGGACATCGTTTTGCGCAGAGTCTCTTCGATCAGGAAACATTCCGGCGCTTTGATGTCCTCAAGATTGATGCCGCCGAAAGTCGGCTCCAGGAGTTGGCAGAACTTGATGACCTCTTGCGGGTCCTCGGTCTTCACTTCCAGGTCAAAAACGTCGATGTCCGCGAAACGCTTGAAGAGCACGCCTTTCCCTTCCATCACCGGCTTGCCCGCTAAGGCGCCGATGTTGCCCAGGCCGAGCACCGCGGTGCCGTTGGAAATCACGGCTACCAGGTTTCCCCGTGCCGTGTACTCGAAACTCAGTTCGGGCGACTTTTCAATCTCCAGACAAGGTTCGGCGACACCCGGTGTGTAAGCCAGGCTCAAGTCCCGTTGCGTGCGGCAAGGCTTGGTCGCAACCACTTCGATCTTGCCCTTGCGGCCCCTTCGGTGATAATCCAGCGCATCCTGCTTTCGAATCTCCATTGTTTACCCCCCGTAGGAGCACGCCATGGGGTGCGCCTACGTTAATCGATTAGAAGCGCGCGGCCCGCTCCTGTGGGATCGTATCGCTACATCGTCGTTACCGCAATCATTGTGTTGGAGTCACGCCTGAAGCTCAGTGCGGGCGCTCACGCCCCGATGTGACCCGCATCACAGGGAGAGTGGCGAGTGTGATTGCCGCCACTTTGCCGGCGGTCCATCGCCAGTCGCCCCGGGCCGTGTCCAGTTCGCCAGTTCGTCAGTATTTCAGTCTGTCAGTCGCGTGATCGGGGTCATTGGTCCCTTGTTTGTGACAAGGGAGGTAGAGAACATCCTCTGCTTGGCCCAAAGAGGATCACGGACTGCTGATAGACTGAAAGACTCACGGACTCAACTATGGACCAACTGCCGTCCTCGCTGGGGACCGCTGACCAGAGACAAAGGACGGAGGACAAAGAACTAAGACTTCGATTACAATGGAGCGAAGCCCTCAACGGTCAGGATGCGGAGGGATGGGTGAGTGGTTGAAACCGGCGGTCTTGAAAACCGTGTCACCCTCTGCCCTCACTCCGTAAATCATTGATAAATCAGGGTAGCCACGCTTCCATTTTTGCTCGGTTTTGCTCAGTTTTAGCTCTGAATGTTGCCGTAATGTTGCCGCAAAAGAGGGACGGAGGTCTGGAGCTTCGTCCCAAACCGCCGCGTCCGACCATGCCGGACTGCTGATCATCAATTGCACCCGGGGGAATCTTTCCCCATCACGTCCTATTTCCCTTATTCTACCCCAGCGATCTTTTGACGCATTTGTACAAATCTGCCTGCGAGATGCGAATCATTCGGTTACCAGTGCCATCACTTCCAGCATCACCCTTCCCGCACATACTTAAATTAAGCGTGCTCTCGCGCGAGATCCATCCAGTTTTCAAAACCTGACCAATTCGTCCTCTCGCTCTCAAATCGCAATCCTTCCTGCAAGCGAAAGCCGAATCCGCATTGCGCGAGGACTGGAGTCGTCAGTGACTCTGCGCACTAGGTAGAGCACGAATAGGGGGCCCCTGACAATTCCTAACGAGCCCCGGGGGGTCTACGTGGATATTTTAATCGGAAGATCCCTCTCCCCGCACTAACCCGTCGTAATCAACACTCAATTCAATTCACTCAATCTCTTCAACCACACTGGAGGTGTGCCTTGAGAACTTATCAACCGGAGTATGCCTTGATCGCTCGGGAAACCCGCGAAGAGAACCGCAAACAGTTGGCCGATATGCTGAGCCAGATCGCCACGGAACGGGCAGCCCGACTGCCACCACCACCACGTTCGCCGGTTTCTCTCGAAACGCAGTTCCAGGAAACTATTCGCAAGACTCGTGAAGACATTCAGCGTGCCAAGGACGTTCAGGCCGCCCACATCCTGCGCTGGCTGCGCAGCTAACCAGCCTTTCAAGCCGGAAAGCCCTGGCGCATTTCCAGGGAGCAAGGGACTCCCACCTTATAGCCCCCGAATTCCGGAGACCCACCTCAGCTCCTCTCGTCCGAGAGGAGATCCCAATCGCTTACATAAAATCCCAAATCCGTCTGGGGCTGAACCCAGACAACTGGAGGACATCGTGAACTATCAGCACTTGCACTTTCAGTTTCCCGCTGAACCGTTTCAGCGTTGCCATGTGATCGAGGACAGGAGCGCGCCTCGCGGGATGCGCTTCCGACATCCCCGCCAACCCGGTGAGGAGTCTGACCCGAAAGTGAACTTTGGGGTCTATGAGTTGTCCGCTCGCCTTGAACACGCCGGGGTGGAATACTTGCGCATCGCGCTGGGTAAGGATGCGCATTCGTTTGAGCTGGCGTCTGCGGTGCTCACATTGGGCGCGATCGAAGGAGAAGGTCCTAGTGAAGGGATTTGGCATCCAGCCATTCACTGGGTCCGGGACGATGGCTTCTACGCCGTGTGCTTACGTGAACGTATGCCTTACCGAGATGCTTGTCATCTGTTTGGGTTCGACATCCCGGCAGGCAAGCCCAGCGTCCCCAAGCGCATCAAACGCGATGTAGCACGGGGCAAGACAAGTCTGTTCGGTGAACTGCTGGACACTCGCCAGCTCAATGAGTGGGACCTACTCCACACCGTGATCCTCGCCGATGGCGAAACCACGTTTGAAGTGGCCACGTACAATCCCGGAAATCGCTGGCCGGAGGCCTGGACTTCCGGAGCTGCGTTGGCCTCTCCACGCGGAGGAGCGATTCTGACCGGGCATCAGGTTCAGATTGGCGACATGATCCAGATTACCGGCGCCATGCCCAATGGCCAGATCAAAGGGAACTGCTTGATCTGGGATATTGAGCCCGACCTCGTGGTCTGGGATGTGAAGCCAGAGCTGCGGGCATGGGAAGGCCAAATCTATCTCAGCGTTCTAAACGAGCTTCATGGCGGTTTAGCGAACCTGGATGTCCAAACCGCTTCCAACCTCGACCTGGCCAAGGTGCGGGACCACAAACTGATCCAGTACCTTTGCCAACAATTTGCCTGCGACGTGTTCGACGTGATGCGGGACGATGATCGAGTCAAGGAGGAGATCGGCTTCTACAACCCCGCAAGCTGGGTCGATGAAGACGGCAACTCGGTAATGAACGAGAATCGCTGGAAGCTCTGGCGGATGTATTCAGCAGGCTTGCCGGCGATGCAGTTCCGCACATGCCGGGACGCCTTCTATCGCACCCAGATGGAATCTCCCGAGAACAATAACCCTGATCGCTTCCGGATGCGCTTCCGTGAGCCTGGTGATCTGATGAAGGTCCAGTCGAACGATCTGGCCGGAGCAGCCGTGCGCAGATATATCTTTCCTGAGCCGTTTGTATTTGACGAGAAGGGCTACCCACATTGGGAACGCTCCACGTTACCTGACGTCAACTCCGTCTACCTCGGTGGCTTCGATGGCGAGTTTATCTCGCTGCGGAATCCCAATGCTTCCCACAAGGAATCGGGAAAGCTACGAGGGCGGAAGCTTCAGCGATTCGCTGGGATCGACCGCGGTGCAGCGATGTTCGTGCATCTTGGATTTGCAGCAAGTCCGGATGGCACTCCTGGCATGGCCAAGAGCTTCAATGGCGCCGATTTCGACGATTCGGTGCTGGCATTGCTCGATCCCGAGATCGTACGGCACTGGAAGACCCTGCCCGCATATCCGTGGTCCGTGGCTAAGCCTGCCGGAGTCAAAGTCATTGATGACGGTGACGCTTTATTCGACCGGAATCCCCGTATCCCGGTCTACGACCAGCGATATGTCCTGTGCATGCTCTACGATGCCAAGCGAGGTCAGACCGGCATCGGATACGTGGTCAACGCTATCACCTGGTTCAACCTGCTCTGGCTCAACCGGGAGAGCATTGTGTCCGAATTGCGGGCGATGCCACCAAGCCCTCAAGTTGCAGAAGCCATCCGCTGGATGGAGCAAGAACTGCCCAAGAGCCAAATGCCCATGGTGGCCTCACGCTTGGAGGAAATCATCGACTCCATCAAAATGAACGGTAAATCCGTTGATTGGGCGAACGGCCTCATCACGGAATTCCGTGACACGTGCCCGGTGGCCCCGAAGTTCTGGTGGAAAGGCGGCTACTTGGGACAAGGCCGCATACCGCGCGATCGTATTGAAAACGGCAATGAGCCCATTCCGGTAACGACTTCAATGGATGTCGCTCACGCCCAATGGATTGAACTCTTTCAGAAGGCCCGCATGTTCGCTGACAAGGAGAGCTGGAGGCATTGCTGGCAAGTTCCACCAGAAATCCGCAGGTTCCCAACTCGCCCCGAGGCCAAGGCCGCAGCAAGAGACTTCTGGCTGTTCTACAACCAAACTCGGGAAGCCAAGAAGTTGGAATTCCTCCGAACTGGCGAAGACCATCGCGGCAAGAAGATCATGAGTGAGCAAGACGCCGGGATTGCGGCTTACCTCTACGCGGAGGAGGAAGTCCACAACCGGATCAAGGCCAGCGGCATGTATCTGGACATCTACGCGGAACTGGTCAAGCTGATCTTTGACCGGGCACTGACCCTGGAACCACCGCACAATCCTGATGGCACTTTGAAGCCAATTGCCGATGGCATTCTCGGCGGACCGCACACGCTCGATGGTCTGCTGGATATCGCCAGAGCCGCCGGAGTAACTCGCAGTCATGTGCCATTGACCTGGGAATCAGCTCGCGTGCGCGCTGACTATGGCGATCTTAATCTCGATATCGTCGTGGAAGACACGCTGGTGCGGATAGCGGGAACATCCGCGAAATCCGCCAACTGGATTGGCATTGTGGATCTGCCCGATGGCCAATACCGGACGGAGCACGGCTTAGTCGTCACCAAGGATACGATTGAGGCTCCGCCGCAAGAACCTGCTGTGGCTCTCGTAGCCGTGAATGGCTTCGAGCAGAGGCTGAAGGACCAGAGTCTTCAGCGGGCTGATCGCAAGCGGATCGAGGCTGAACTCAAGGCCTTCCGGGCTCAGGTCTGCAATGGCGTGACCATCAAACCCGTTACCTACCACAACCCCGAAAGCCAGGAGGACGAGCCAGGAGCTGAGGTGTTTCTGGAAGGAAGCTCCGAGCCCTTTGGCTGGATCGCCCAAGAACACTTGCCAGCCGTCACCCGCCAACTCAAAGGAGTGCTGGTCTCGGGCGGCCAGTATTCACTCAAGGTCCTCTGCCCGCTATCTGAGCAGGCCCTCAACTGCTGACAAAAACCATTATCACAACATGCGCTCCTGGGCTCGATATTCTCGAGTTTCCCAGGGGAGGGAGGAAATATGCAGAAGTGCATCATCTGGTTCAAGGCGTTCGCGCTCACGAGCGACCAACTCTGCTGGGAGGACGCAAGACCTCATTGCCGTGATTGCCACAACCCACCACATGCCGTTCGCGTGGGATTTCACGATGACAAATCCCCACCGCGAAGATTGGCTGAGACGGCAAGGTCAGATCCCGGTGGAACACCGCCCGCCGGGGTGGTATTCCCGCGGGATGGAACTCGGAGGCGAAGATTGCCGAGCCATTTCGGGTCGGAGCCGTCACGATCAGCGCTAAGCATGCTGGCCGGTCTTCGCTTGCTTTGCTGCCATCAGGTCGCGGTTAGCTTTCATTCGTTCCCGAGCTTTGGCGGCCCGGTCCCGACCATCGGGTGTCGCGTCAATCAACTTTTCGAGATTGACCGCGAATTGGGGTGCATAGGCACTGCGGATTTCACCAAGCAACGGCTCGATTTTGGAGAAGACGCCGATGTGCTCGCCATTGGTATTGGTAAAAAGGCCCAGGCTAATGGCGCCGTCATTGACAAGCGCTGCGGCCATGTCCCAATAGCTCAACACCATCCGCAAATGACCGCTGTGCTCTCCAAACATCGCTTCGGTGAAGTCAGCAATCGATTCCGGATTGAACTCCCGGAAATACCAGTCACGCGCTTTGCGCATTGTGTCCTCTCTGCGCAGTTCGTACAGTTTCAGGATGAGACCGGCCTCTTCTTGTTTCTTCGACATAGAAACGCATCCTCCATTTTGGGTTAAGGCCCAGCAAAACTAATGTAGCAAACGCAAGCGTCAATCGTCCAGCCGACAGGTTAACTAATCCTCTGTGTCAAATCCCAACTTTCATCTCCGGGCAAGGACCCGGGAAAGGATGTGCGTATGCCAAATTCGGCAGCAGTAGTTCAACTTCCTGAGATTCTGAGAAACAAATCCAGCCATCTCGTAAAGCTTGCAGGCAAGGTCGATTCCTTTTCGCTTCTACTCCGCGACACACCAGAGGGCGAGCTGAAACGCTCGATCGAAGAACAGTTCCACGCCATGGTGTTCGCAACCCGCAAGGAAATTCGCAGGTACTGCCCCCGCTATCGCTCTCTGCCGGGAGAAGGAATCTTGGATTTCAATACGGATTGCAACTCCGGTCAACTCGACCCTGGTGATCTCGGTAAAGCTCCACCACCCAAGCGTGGCAGTCTCTGTGAGACATGCTTCTTCTTCGTGGGGATCCCAGAGGAGCAGGTTTCTCAAATGACGGTAAGCCCGACGTCGCAAGACCTCGTGTTTGCGGTCTGAGTCACGCCCATCACTCATCTTCATCCACCTCCACTTTTCCCCATAACGCCCACAGCTGGTCGCAAAGCGACCAGAAAAGGAGATTCGCCTATGGACGAACTAAAAGCTGAACGTTCCAGCACGCCAGCCCATTCCTGGCCTGGAGCGAGCCTCTACGATTCCCTCAAGCTAGCCTGGCACTGGCGTCGGCTGAGGTGGGCCGTTGTCGCTGCCTCCGAAGCTGCGCAAGGGCACGAAGCCAACGGCCTACCGCCAGGCTCGAAGGAATTCAAAACACTTTTCAAAGAGGCCGCCTGCAAGGTTCAAGAGTATTCCGCCGAGTCCGGCGAACCTCTCGAGACTCTCAGGGCCCGGCTGCCCGCGCTGTGCGCTCTGGAACGGCTGGCAAATCCCACTGCGACTATGCCGCGGAACAAAGCTGGCCTGACGCTTGGCATCTTGACTGCCGCGATTCTGGGGCCAACCACAATCGGTGCGTTGATTGGTCTTGGGACCGGCATGGCCCATTGGATCGCACACCTCTTCGCATAAGGAGGTCAGCAATGACCGGAATACTGGAAATGTTCGCTCTCGTTGAGATGGGCAGCGGAATCGGCTTCCTGGTCAGGTGGCGTGGCAGGCTCCTGGCCAGCAAGGTCAATTATTTCCGCCCGCAGCACAACCGAAAGTCTCTCATCGACAAGCTGGTCCGTGCGCAGACCGGCCCCGTCATCACCCGGCAGGACCGACTCTGCCTGAAGCTAGCCGATGGTCTTACCGTCCTGATCCGCAGGCTTGTAATATTGGACGCTTTCCGTCAACTTATTCGTGCTCTGGCTCTGCCGAATTCCCCGCTGCGTCGCAAACTCCGCAGCAAAAGGATGCTGACATGAAGTGGAAGAAGCTTCTGCGCATTATCGCCGTCACTTTGATACCCGGCGGATTGGTGGTCCTAGGAGGCTGGTTAGTGGTGAAGAAACTTCGCTCAGGCCATGAGGAGGTCGAGAAATCCCGATCGGACCTTGCCAAGCACGGCCGGGAGCAAGCCGAGAAGGAGGCACGATGACATTCACACCATCCGCAACCAGTTCATTCTCCGCAGGAGCAATCTTTTGGGGAATGGTTTGGGTCACGCTGGGCAAGGTCAATGAGCTTGTCCATTTCATCGGGTTCAAGAAAGCCAATCCCCGCCAGACCGTGTTGCGTTGGATCAATGCGCACAAGGTCGTTACCATCACCCTGACCGAAGCGGTCAACTATTCCGTGCACGGCATTTCGAGTCCGCTGGGCGTTACGTTCGCGCTGGGCGGAACCCTGGTGAACGCCTTCATGGTCACATTCATCGTACCGATCTGGTGCCGGCTGTCGAAACTGGAAAGTCGCTGATCGTTCCCAAATCTTCGATCCCCAGTTACAAACTCAAATCCAAGGAGGCAATCGAATCATGAAAACTCTCATCATCACTCTGTCTGCGGCCTGTGCCGTGGTCGCCGCTTACTTCGGCGTCCGCCACCTCACGCACCGCGATCTTGGCTTCACACCCGCCAGGAAGTACGTCAGGAACCTCGCGGAGAACCTGCTCCACACCGAAGTCACTGCTGCCCAGGAAGCTGGCACTGTCCCTGAAGCCACATCCGAGCAGCCTGCGTAAACCACTCCCGAGGACATCACTCGCCCCCAATCCTCCCAGTAAATAAAGGAGAGGTTGTATGTCACTCATCACCCGTTATCGGCTCTTCTGGGCTGCCTTAATGGCAGCCCTCTTGGGCCTGGCTTTCTGGAAGAACTCCCAGAGCTATCCCCACAAGTCCCGGCTCTGGCGACTCGGCAAGGCCGCCATCGACACCGGGACGGTGATGCTCATGGTCGTTTACGCACCGGCCCTGCTGCTCATGTACGTGGTCGTCTGGCTCACCAGCCCATTCCGGAACAAGATCATCCAGGTCAGCGCGGCCTTCGCTTCCATCTTGGCCATCACTCATCTGGCTGGAGTGGTCTTCGAAGCTGTCGCTGTGCTGGGTGTGTTCGCCGTGGACCTGTTGACCGGCCAGGTCGTGGCCCGGATGGACAGGCGTGAGAGAAACAAGCTGGCGAAGGCTGCGTGAGGAACCGATGAGCACGAACCGGAGACCTCACCGACGGAGGTCTGATGCGCTACGCTTGCTTCCGGACGCCTCGCGCGCGTTGACTTGCCGGTACACGCGGCGTATGCTGGCGCCGATTGAACTTCGCCTTTATCTTGCTGTGAGGCAATAGCCTCATGACCGGCCAGACCGTTTCTCACTACCGCATCGTGGAGAAGCTCGGTGGCGGGGGCATGGGTGTCGTCTATAAGGCTGAGGACAGCAAGCTCGGCCGCTTCGTAGCGCTCAAATTCCTGCCTGAAGAACTTTCCAGGGATCGCCAAGCGCTGGAGCGTTTTCAGCGGGAGGCCCGCGCTGCCTCGGCGCTAAATCATCCCAACATCTGCACCATCCACGACATCGACCAGCACGAAGGCCAGCCCTTCATTGCTATGGAGTTGCTGGAAGGACAGACCCTGAAGCAGCGCCTTGCCGGGAAACTGCTCAAGACGGACGAACTGCTCGACCTGGCCATCCAGATTGCCGACGCGCTGGACGCGGCCCACTCGAAGGGAATCATCCATCGGGACATCAAGCCGGCGAACATCTTCGTGACCCAGCGTGGCCAGGCGAAGATCCTGGACTTTGGTTTGGCCAAGCTGGCACCAAAGCCCAGGCGGGTTGAGGAAACGGTGGGAGCCTCCGCGCTGCCCACCGCATCGGTCGATCCCGAGCACCTCACCAGCCCCGGTGCAGTGATGGGGACAATCGCCTACATGTCTCCAGAGCAGGCGCGAGGCGAGGAGATCGACGCGAGAACAGACTTGTTTAGTTTTGGTGTCGTCCTGTACGAGATGGCGACAGGTCACCCCGCCTTTTCCGGGACAACTTCCGCGCTTATCTTTGACGCGATCCTGCACCAAGCGCCCACCTCGCCGGTGCGACTGAATCCCGACTGCCCGACGGAGCTGGAGCGAATCATCAACAAGGCGCTGGAGAAGGACCGGGACATTCGTTATCAGCATGCCTCCGACCTGCGCGCCGACCTGAAGCGACTGAAGCGCGATACGGACTCAGGGCGTGCGCCAGCAGCGAGCGGAGCGACCCAAGTTCCTGTAGCGGGCAGGAAACTCTGGAAGGTTCTTGTTCCCGCTGCCCTGATGCTTGTCGCGGCTGCCATCGGGGGGACGCTCTACTTCCGCTCGCGCCAGGCCGCGACCCGCCTGACCGACAAGGACACCATCGTCCTCTCTGATTTCGACAACAAGACGGGCGATGCGGTATTCGACGACACGCTGAAGCAGGGACTCTCGGTGCAGCTTGAGCAATCGCCCTTTCTCGCCTTGATTTCCGAAGACAAGGTAAATGAGACATTGAAGCTGATGGGCCGTCCCGCCGGTGACCGGCTGACGCCGGAGGTTACACGCGAGGTCTGCCAGCGCACGGGCAGCAAGGCCATGCTGGCGGGCTCGATTGCGGGGTTGGGCAGCCAGTACGTGATTGGCCTGAAGGCAGTGAACTGCAACACGGGGGACGTGCTGGCGGAGGCGCAGGAGCAGGCGGCGGGCAAGGAAGCGGTTCTAAAAGCTCTGGACGCCGCGGCGGTGAGCTTGCGCGGCAAGCTGGGCGAGTCGCTCAGCTCGGTGGAGAAATACGCCACGCCGTTGGAGGAAGCGACCACGCCATCGCTGGAGGCGCTGAAAGCCTTCAGCCTGGGAGAAAAGACGGCCTCTGCGAAAGGGTTAACAGTAGCGCTGCCGTTCTTCCAAAGGGCAGTGGATATTGATCCGAATTTTGCCCATGCTTACGCCGCTATGGCGGGTCTTTATGGGGCTCTCAATCAAGGGAGCCGATCGGCCGAGAATGCACGCAAGGCCTACGACCTGCGGGAAAAGGTGAGCGAACGGGAACGGTTCGACATCGAGGTGAACTACTACGGTACCGTGGGAGACTCAGAGAAGCAAGCGCAGACCTGCGAGCTGTGGGAACAGGCCTACCCGAGAGACTGCGAGCCTCACGTGGTGCTGGGAGTTATTTGCAGTAGCCTGGGTGACTGGGAAAGGACATTGGAGGAATGGCGAGAGGCGCTGCCCTTGGGGCCGGCTGACATGACCAACTATATCAACCTCGGCTTCGCTTACACGGTCCTCAACCGTCTGGATGAAGCGGAGGCGGTCTTCAAGCAGGGGGAGGAGCGCGGGCTGGCTAGCGAGCTTCTGCCGTGGTGCCGCTACTTGCTGGCGTTTCTGAAGGGCGATGCGGCGCAGATGGCGCGGTTGGTCTCAGCCGCCATGGGCAAGCCAGGTACGGAACACATGTTGCTCGCCGCGCAAGCCGACACGGAAGGTTGGTACGGCAAACTGAAGAACGCGCACGAGCTGACCACGCGGGCGATGGATTCAGCCCAGCATAGCGACGCCAGAGAGAATGCGGCAGCCTATCAGGCAGTGGCAGCGTTGCGTGAGGTGGAAGCGGGAAACCGGGAGCAGGCGCGGGCCGAGGCCCAGGCGGCGTTGAAGCTGGCCCCAAACCGCGACGTGCGGGCGATAGCGGCGTTGGCCCTGGCGCGGGCAGGCGATACGCAAGGGGCGGAAAAACTGGCGTCGGAACTCGACAAGTCCTACCACCTGGACACGCTGGTTCAGAGGTATTGGGTGCTCACGATCCGGGCGGGGGTCGCCCTGGCGCGTCACGACCCGAACCGGGGCGTTGAATTGTTAAAGACCGTCAGTCCGATCGAGCTTGGCCAACCCACAAATATCAACTATTGGCTCTGCCCTGTCTACGTGCGTGGGGAAGCCTATCTCATGCTGCACGACGGCAACGCAGCGGCAACGGAATTTCAGAAATTCATCGACCACCGAGGAGTGGTGATGAACTTTCCCTGGGGTGCGCTGGCTCGACTGGGACTGGCCCGCGCTTACGCCATGCAGGGCGACACTGCCAAAGCCCGCGCCGCCTATCAGGATTTCCTCACGCTCTGGAAAGACGCCGACCCCGATATCCCCATCCTGAAGGAAGCCAAGGCGGAATACGCAAAGCTGCAGTAATTCCACCGATCTGTCCCGGCTGCATCGCTCTTTTATTTCCAATCAATTCTTCCTCGTCATAGTACGCACACTCAAGCGGCGTAGATTTCCACTCCCTACCCGCCATCGAGGTCAAAGATGAATCGTCTGGCGAACTTGGCTCTCAGCGTGGGAGAAACACTCGTTCATGAAGCTGCGAGGCTACTGTTCGGAATTGCCCTCGGCTGGGCAAATGAACTTCTGGGTACGCCCCAGCCGCTCGGAACGCGGCAACTGGCCTTGAATCGTGCCCTGCAGAAGAAATCCGTTGATGGCGCTCTGCTGGAAGGTTCGCGCACTGGGAAGGAATACGCCAAGTTCGCACTGAAGAAAGGTCTGCCCACGGATCAGAGGCCTAGTACCTAGTTGCGTAAGTTAGCGTAATATCTTTTAGGTGCGGCCGGATGAACGACGGCCTTCCTCCATTCAAAGGGAGCTGCGGTTTGGTTGTAAACGTTCACAAATCGGTCGATCGCCTCGCGCA
>Ga0208323_1000660_pt1 | contig 14773 bp, 9 predicted proteins | sample June2015DPH_10_1_2_FD_184703 | JGI IMG/M metagenome (GOLD analysis project Ga0208323, IMG submission 184703) | Peatland microbial communities from SPRUCE experiment site at the Marcell Experimental Forest, Minnesota, USA - June2015DPH_10_100... | ecosystem: Environmental > Terrestrial > Soil >... | reverse complement strand
GAACCCTGGCCCGTGTACCTGTTCCACATGCTGGTCGGACATCACGGGATTCTCTCACTCTCGCCGATTTTCATCTTCACCCTGATGGGGGTCTGGAGTTCCCTCCGGTCCCGAGGAAGCCCACTACACGCCTTCGCGGCGCTTGCTGCCTTCCTCACCTTGCTGTTGCTCGTCTTCTATACTTTCTTCGCTGGTCAGCGGAATTACGGCGGGATGTGCTGCGGCCTGCGCTGGTTTTTCTGGTTGATCCCTTTATGGTTGCTGCTGCTGCCGGAGGGGCTGCGGGGAAAAACCGCTCACCGCTGGTTCCGCGGCATGGCCCTGGCCTTTTTGCTCATATCCGCCATTTCGGTCTTCTACTGTGCCCGTAATCCCTGGTCACGGCCCTGGCTCCAGCAATACCTCTATTACAAGCAATGGATTAAGTATTAAAGTAAAGGTTCACTACCATGGAGAATCCTGATCGCCACGACAAGGGTCGGAGGCAGTTTCTAAAGTCTGCTGTCTTGAGCAGTGTGGGTTTGGCTACAGGCCGGATCAGTGCTCTTTCAGCTCCAGCGAGCGCCGCGAAAGAGCCTCTCCCCCTGGTGAAGCAGGGAAAATCCACCTACTCCATTTTCGTTTCGGAAACAGCTTCGCCCTCCGAGAAGCACGCCGCCGAAGAGCTGCAGAAAATCGTCGAGGAAATGTCGGGCGCTCGCCTGCCCATAGTCACCGATGCAGAGAAACCGAAAGGCGATTTGGTACTTGTCGGAAACAGCAACCTGATTCAGAAGCTTGGATTGAGGATCCCGTTCGAGACACTCGGCTCTGAGGGCTTTGTATTGAGAACGCAAGGGAACCACGTCGTGATCGTAGGAGGCCGGCAGCGTGGGACCATGTATGGCGTCTACACGTTCTTGGAAAAGCTGGGATGCCGGTGGTTTACGCGCGATTTGAGCGTCATCCCCAAGAAGTCGACTCTTACCCTCGAGCCTCTCGATGAAATGCATAAGCCTGCATTCGAGTATCGCGAGTCATCCTTCAGGGAAGCTTTTGATAAGGACTGGGCGGCCCGCAACAAGATGAATGGGTCCTATTTGAACCTCGACGAGTCAACCGGCGGCAAGGTCGGGTACTATCCGTTCGTTCACACCTCTTACCTGATACTCCCCCCGGACAAATACTTTAATGATCATCCCGAATACTTCGCCTTGGTGGACGGCAAACGGAGAAGCGAGGGCGCACAGCTCTGTCTAACGAATCCCGATGTACTGCGGCTCGCGATTGAGACCGTCCTGGAATGGATCGAGCAGCATCCCGAGGCGAGCATTTACTCCGTTTCGCAAAATGACTGTGAGGGATGGTGCGAGTGCGACAACTGCCGGCGCGTCGAGCAGGAAGAAGGCGGCGCTCACTCGGGCCCCATCCTGCGCTTCGTTAACGCCATCGCCGCTGAGGTGGCGAAGAAGCATCCCGAAAAGCTGATCGATACATTGGCCTACTGGTACACGGAAGCTCCTCCGCTGAAAGTCCGTCCGCTCCCCAACGTTCGCATCCGCCTCTGCCCCATCGGGGCCTGCGAGGCGCACGCGTATGAAAATTGCCAAGACGATGCGTATTTCCTGGAGCACCTCCGAGGGTGGTCGAAGATTACGAACCAGCTCTACATATGGCACTATGTGACAAATTTCGCACACTACCTCCTTCCCTTTCCGGACTTCGATGAAATTGCTGCGGACATTCCCATGTATCGGAAACACGGGGTTGTCGGCATATATCTCGAGGGCGACTATGCCGAAGGTGGTGGTGGAGAAAATGCCGAACTGCGGTGCTACGTGATGGCGCGTTTGCTGTGGAATTCGAGCGTTGATGTGAACGGAATCATCCGTGAGTTCATGCCTGCGTACTATGGCAAGGCGGCGCGCCCGATGCGGGCCTACTTCGACTTGCTTCACCGGCAGGTGAGGCCGGCGCCCCAGGGAAAAGGGCATCACATGTGGATTTACACGAACCCTGGGGCACCCTACCTGTCGGAGGACTTTCTTGCACAGTCCATGAAGTTCTTCCATGAAGCCGAAACAGCCGCCGATGATGATGCTACGAGGACGCGGGTACGCAAGGCGCGACTCTCCATCGATTACGTGAGACTGATGCACACGAAAGCCTTTCAGGTGCGAGATGGATCGTACGCACCCGCCGACCTCGACCAGTTGAAAGAGAGCTTCCAGAGCTTCATGAATGACGTCCGCTCATTCGGGATCACCGAACTTCACGAAGGGACCACGCTGGCCGGAGACGAAGAAGAATTCAGCAAGTCGATAAGGCCCTATCGTGTGGCGACATTGGAGAATGCGGCGTTGCGAGTTGTGGTTGCGCCGGAACTGAGCGGCCGGGCCATCCAAATGATCGATAAGAGAACCGACAAGGACGTGTTACGTCTTCCCGATCCCGGTGAGCGGTCGTATCCGGACGTCGGAGGCTTAAGCCTGTTTGTATACTCCGACTATCTCGCCGCCAAGCCCTACGAGGCGAAGTGGGAACTGGAATCACAAGCCGGGCCCTCGGAGCTGCAGCTCACCGGCACTTTTGCCAATGGACTGAAGGCGAGGCGCACGATTCGACTTCGGAAAGATGAGCCGGTCGTGCAGACTGAAACCACTTTGGAGAATGGCGGCACTTCTTCCCTCGACGTCGTGCTCCAGTCACAATATAGAGCTGACGCCAAAAGCATGGACCGGGCCGCCCTCTCCTTCCGCCAGCAGGATGGAAAAACCCTCGAGCAAAGACTGCTCCAGCCAGGGCAAGAGCCCAGAGGTTCCAAAGTCTATGATGGCTCGGAGCAGCCCGACGGAGAGTGGATGCTCTCGGAGACGGGAGCGGGTCTGGTTTTGGTCAATCGCTTCCCCAAGGATCAAGTCTCGCGCTGCTTTGCACATTGGACCGGTAAGGCAGAAAACGCGGTCACTTTGGGGCTCTGGTCGGCCAAGCGCGCTTTGGGACCCGGTGAGACTTTGAAGCTCGAGGCTGATTACGGAATCCACAACCCGAAACACTGACGCGCCTGCGTGACTCTTGACCCTTGACGCGCGTCCTCCCCCTCCTCGGCTGAGGAAGGGGTTAGGAGGTGGTGGGTACGGGAGTCCGTCAGTCCGTGAGCTGACGGGGACCAACCACCCCCTGGCCCCCTCCTTACCAAGGAGGGGAATCATTTTCATGCGTGGTGGCGAGCCCAAAGCTCAGGAGGTCTGTGCTGCCCAGCAGCAAAAGCACCCTCCGCAGTCCCAGCCCGCGCCGGTTTCTCACTGAGCCGCGGGTCGGACTTCAAAGACACGATATTCATATCCTCCCAATTCAGTCGATAGCGAACCGTCCTGAAGCCCGGACAAAGGAAGGGTCTGAACCTTCCCTGATTTCGTGTCCTTCAGGGTCACGCTCGCCAGGGATGAACCCAAACCGAGGTCGGCGGGTTTTACCGTCCAAACCACGCTCTTTCGCGGTTGCCCGCTCGTATTGGAGATGACGACCAGAGCTTGGTCGGGCTTGGCGTAAACCGCTCCGTAGACGTCATTCCAGGCCGTATGCACCGCCCCTGACAAGGGGCTGTAAAGACGGTAGTCCTCCAACCTGTAGGGCTGGAACGCATGAAAGAGTTTGAGCGTCACTTCCAACGCTTCCCCGGGGCTGCTCCAGGGAAACATCCCAAAGAGCACGAGTTGAGCAATGTTGTCTTCATTTCGCTCTACAGACCGATCCGGGCGATAAGAGGGGCACGGCGATCGCTCCAGACTTTCTGCGAGCTCGGTTACGACCGGAATTTTGTCGCTCCGCAGCATCTCCTCGGCGTCCGCCATCTCCTCCATGTTAACGATGAGGTCGCCGAAGTTCTCAAAGCTGATGGAAGGTATCAGCCCGTATTGGTGAATGATCAGGATCCCGTTCTTGGGTGCGATCAGCCGCCGGGTCCATGCCAGCAGGTCGATCACGGCGTCCGTCCCGAGGTGCAGTTTAGAGTTGTGGTTCTTGTTATTACAAGGAAGCGACATGGCCCAATCGTAGTAAATTCCGTCGAAACCGAGCTCGCGATAGGCTTTTTCAACATCACTCTTGCGACGCTCGAGCCATCCGGACTGAGGACACATTTGCGCGCCGTACTCACCTTTCCCGACGCTGTTGTGATAAACCGTGCCCAGCTCGTCGTTGGTCCGCGCCCATTCTTGGGCGTGTTGGGAATAGCCGGCAGACTGGGGATGAAACTCATGCATCGAGAAATAAGGAACAATCAGGATTTTGTACCGGTGGCAGGCGGCGATGACCCGCCGCAACTCTTCCATGCCCTTCTCGTCGTAGGGAGGCCAGGCGCCATCGTGCCAAAAGTTCTCGTCCGCATAATAGTCGTTGTGCAGCCGCACGACGTTGACCCCGTTCTCGGCCCAACGCTTGACTTCTTCCTCCGAGGGCATGTGGTGATTGTCGAAGGAGAGATGACGCCACTTTCGGTTTGCCTTTTCGACGATGCGGGGAAGGCCCAGGTAATAGCTGAAAGTGAAGTCGCCCTGGGGGACTTTCACGGGCGCCATTACCTTTAGCGGTTGCCGCAGAATCCGAATGCTCGTCCCGTTTTCCGCCACCTCCGCCGAATAACGCCCCACGCCGCCCTTGCCCGTCAGGCCATTTTCCCACGCGGCCAGGTCCGAAGCCGTCGTCAGATCGAATCCTTCCACGCCGCGATCAAAAAAGAACATGTAGATGGGGGCGTGGTGCTCCTCGATCAGTTGCGCTCCGGCTCCAGAGATCTTTCCGAAGCTTGCCGGCGATTGCTTTCTACCATCGGGATCGTCGGTGGGGCCAACGCGCAGTCCATACTCGTCGAGTTGGGGCAGCAACGACGTCGAGGCAATGTCCACAGTTGAGACCCGCAAGCTTTCCGAGAACCGGAGCTTGTGGTCGGCGCGCACAATAAAAGGGGAGAGTGTCCAGGTCGTCTCGAAACCCACCCCGCCGGGTTTTCGGTCGGCAGTCGCCATCTGCCCCCAAAATTCCAGGCGCAGCACGTCACCTTCGCGCGAAGACCTATACTCCACATGAGGGGCATTGGCGTCTGACCATTGATCCACGGAAGTTCGGAAGGGTTTCACCAAGATGTTTCTGCCGGAGCCATGGAGAAAAACAATGCTATCCAGGACTCCCCCATTGCGAAGGTCGTACTCGAGCCTCCAGTAATCGCTGGTTACTGTCACACGTTCGCCGGGGATGACCTCCACGCCGACAGACCCACCACCGGGAGCTTGGAAGTTGGGGACGCTTGGGACCGCAGCGGTCGCGACCGTGCCGTCATCAATCGCTTTGAGAAGAGGCGCCCACCCCATCAATAGGAATGTCGCGAGCACAGCAGTTCCAATCCCAAGACGCGATGACCCTCTGTTCCCATTCATTTCGATACCCTCCTTCCTAAGCGAGACGACTAAGTGAAGCTGACCTTGACGTCCTCGCGGTCCGCCTCGGCCACTTGGAAGAGAGCATGGGGCTGGAGGCCCATAAACCCGGCGACAAAATTTGCGGGGACCTGGGCGATGCGGATGTTGAAAGCGTTCACATCCTCGTTGTAGGCGCTACGTTGCGCTGCAATCTTGGTTTCCAGTTCCGTGATGCGGCCCTGGAGCTGCATGAAGTTGGTGTCGGCTTTCAAGTCGGGGTATTTCTCAGCCACCGCAAACAAAGTCTTGAGCGCCCCGCTCACCATGTTATCCGCCTGAGCCTTTTCCGCCGGCGTGGTGGCGCGCATAAAGGCCGTGCGGGCCTCGGTGACGGCTTGCAAGGTTTTCTGCTCGTACTGCATGTAACCCTTGCAGGTCTCGATCAATTTGGGAAGCTCGTCGTGGCGCTGCTTGAGCAAGACATCGATATTGGAGAATGACCGGTCGATATTGTTCTTGAACGTCACGAGGCTGTTGTAAAGGCCCACGAAATACATGATGATGGCGATGACGATGATTGCCAGCACCGCCAGCACCACGAGCCCAACAATCAATCCACCCAGAAACAGTGCAAGTGCCATAGCGGACTCCTTTCGCGCCTCTCAGCCTGAATAGAGGCTATCAAGCGAAACAATCAACCGAGTATTCCCATCTACCACATACCACCTACTAACTGAGTTTCACTTCCACGTCGCGGCGGTCTTCCTCTGTCACCTTGAACAGGTCTTTGCGTTGCAAGCCCATCATGCCCGCAATAAAGACATCCGGCAGTTGCTGGATTCGGATGTTGTAAGTGTTCACGTCGTCATTAAAGAACTCGCGGCGGTCGGCAATCTTTTCTTCCAGTTCGGATATCCGGTTCTGGAGCTGCATGAAATTATTGTTGGCCTTCAGCTCGGGATAGTTCTCTGCGACCGCAAATAGCGATTTCAATGCGCCAGTCATGAAGTTATCAGCCTGGGCCTTCTCCGCCACCGTGTTGGCTCTCATGAACGCGGTACGGGCTTCGGTAATGAGCAGAAAGGTTTTCTGCTCGTACTGCATGTAGCCTTTGCAGGTCTCGATCAGCTTGGGTAGCTCGTCGTGACGTTGCTTGAGCAGCACGTCAATGTTGGCCCACGCCTTATCAATGTCATTCCGCAGGCGCACCAAGCTGTTGTAAATAGTGATGAAATAGACAAAGACCCCCACCACCATCAGGACTACAACCAAACCAATCAGGATCGCAACTCCCATCTCATTGTCCCCCTTCAATAATTTCTCGTCACTGCTCTACAGCCAGCCGAGCCTGAATAGCAGAATGGCCAAACACGCGACCGAGAGCGCTCCCCCGCCGAAAATATGCAGGGCTGCACGATTTCGCAAGGCGCTCTGGAGTTCCTTTTCACTTCGCCAAGAGATCAAAAACGTGGGCTCATTCTGCCCCTTCACGATCATGTTCCGGTCGTGTTCGTCCTGGGGATTGGGGTTCTCAACGCAAGTCCCGGTGACGGCGTACCAATGTTCAGGAACGATGCAATACTCGCTCAAGCGATAACGGTGTTCTGAACCCATCCCCAAACCTAGGGAGCCTCGTCCCAGGCCTGAGAGAAGACTCCCTCCGTCAAGAGAGAAAGTGCTGTGAGCCGTCGAAACCACCGACTCTGCGTAATTGAGCAGGTCAGAGTCAGAAACCCCGGAGCCGGTTGTCAGGCTCGAGTCTCGAGTTCCGCCGAATAGGCGTCCCAACGAAGCTCCAACGCCCCGCCCTGTTTCGCGCTTCGTGGTCTGAATCAAATCGCATTCGGCCCCATGAGCATCGACCAGGACCTTACCCGTTGCGTCCTCGAGGTAGAACCGGACGCCTTCGGCGTGGGTCGCCGCATGGGACCAGTGCCCGCCATTCTTATCTCGCACCCACCTCTCAATATCAACCTTATAGAAAAAGCACGGAGTCTTGGTGACGGGGCTCAGGACGGTCTGCTGGCCCTTGGCCTTGCCATGGATCTCCACCAAGCCCATGGCCATGCTGCGAATCGGGATCTCGGGGGTGTCGGCCAGCACCCGATACTCCCGGTAGACGCGAAACCCCTTGAAGAACCAGAAGAGACCGGCGCCGAACCCCACCACAATCGCAACCTCGAGATTCGTGCTATGAGAAGACATAGGGCCCCGTTATTCTCTCGCCCATCCTACTCAAGGGTTCGGAAAAAGTCTAGCAGGTTTCGGACGGACTACCCAAGGGGGCAAAGGTTGAGTATGATGAGAACCTATTTCCCGTCTGGTTTCAGCTTTGATCTGGAAAAGAGCCGCTCAGAATGATGGGCGGAAAGTTGACGGCTGAACGGTGAAAGACCTAAGATGCAGCCCTTTCGCGTGCTCGAGCACACGGCCGACATCGGCTTCGAGGCGTTTGGGGCCACGCGCAAGGAAGTATTTGCCAATGCGGCCCGCGCCCTGATGCACTTGATGGTGGATCTCGAAACGATTGTGCCCCAGGGAGAATTGTCGCTGCGCGCAGAAGCTTCCGATATGCCCAACCTGCTGGTAAACTGGTTGAGTGAAATTCTGTATCTCTTCGACGCGGAGGGTTGGCTGTTTCGCGACTTCGAGGTTGAGGACCTCACGGATCACTCACTGGAGGCCATGGCGCGAGGTGAGAAGTTCGACCGGACGCGGCATCAAGCCAAATTGCTGGTGAAAGCCATAACTTACCATCAGCTTGATTTGAGGGAAACAGCGCAGGGCTGGCGTGCACAGGTGTATGTGGACATTTGACAAGAGTCGAAAGTTAAGAGTCGAAGAGTCGAGAGTTGGCAGTTCGTACGCTGCTATTTGGAATCTTTTGCCAAGCACCCGCCTCCTGACACTTTTCTGCCCTTGCCTACTGCTTGCTGCCTTCTGCCTACTGCCTTCGGCTTACTGTCCGGCTGCCGGTTGGCTCTACAAGGTCCAGGAAGTGAAGCCGAATGTTTTCGTATGGGTTGGGGATGATGTTCTAGACCTGGACGGAGATCCTCAGTTCGACCGCGCGGGGACGGCGGGATTCATCGTCACCGCGGAGGGCGTGATCGTGGTGAATACAACCAATGGCCCTTTTCACGGCCGCGAATTGCTTTATGAGATCCGGCATCACTCCGAATTGCCCGTGAGGTACGTTATCGACACCAATTCCAGCGGCGAGCAGATGCTGGGCAACGAAGTCTTCACGGAGCAGCAAGCCACCCTGATTTCGTCGGCGAAAACGCAGCAAGAGATCCTCAACTACCGGCAACTACTGGGCCGCCGTCTGGCCGAAGAAGATGACAAATCGAAACTGCAAAGCCGCATGCGCGGCTTCCACATCACAGTTCCCACCCAAACTTTCGGCGGCCAAATGTCGCTGCGGCTGGGCGGGCAGGAGATTAAGCTGCTCTGCCTGCTCAAGAATGGGTCTGGAGATGACGCGGTTGTTTATCTGCCGGCGGCAAAGGTCTTGTTCCTCGGTGAGCTATTTCAAAACAACTACTTCCCTCGCATCGATTCAAGGAAGGTCCATGAGTGGATTGACGCCCTGCGACAGGTCGAGGGGTGGGACGTGGAAGTTTACGTCCCCGGTCATGGCGCGCCCGGCGGGAAGAAGGAGCTTGCAGAGTTCCGGCAGTTTCTGGAATGGTTCGGAAAAGAAGTTGAGACGCGCTTCCAGGAAGGAAAATCCCTAAGCGAAGTGAAGCGTGAAATAGGTCCCCTGTTGGAGAAATATAAATGGCATGCGCCGGAGCTGGTTTCGGAGGCACTGGAGGCCGTTTACAGGCAAATGGTGAAAACAGAGTCGTCTAAAGGCGCTGCCCGACAACCAACCGCCCAAGCTCCCCCGGCAGTACAGCCCTCTGTTCAGCCGTAGCAAAAGATGCCGGATTCGTTGCCTGTCATTCCGAGCGAAGCGAGGAATCTCGTTCTGGGCTTTTCCAAGACAAAAGATCGGAGCGAGATTCCTCGCTTCGCTCGGAATGACAGGTAAACGACAGTCGATCGACTTCACTCGGTCACAACCAACAGCTCCAGGAGGAGCATAGCAATGAAATGTTCGAGGCGCGAAGTATACTTTTGGATTCCTGCACTGATGGCCTCGCACGGTCTGGCGGCGGAAGCCCCAATCCCTTCAAAGACGGTCCGATTCGAGGATCTGCCCGTCCAATCTGGTGACGGACATACGCTTCGCCGCATCCTGGAAGGAAAGACTCACAGTGGCTACCGAGTAGAGATGCATGAGACCGACCTTGCGCCCGGTGCCATGCCTCATCCGGCACATCACCATGCACACGAAGAAGCCTTCCTGGTCCGCGAGGGCACCCTCGAGGTTACCATCACCGCCCGGGCCTCCCGCCTCGGCCCCGGTTCCGTGGCCTACGTGGCCTCGAATGAGGAGCATGGCATCAAGAACCCCGGCCCCGCACACACGCAATACTTCGTCATCGCCCTGGGAACCGAATAAGTGACCTGGGGGAGAGCGGACATGGGGGGGCCAAGCGAATAGCTATTGTGAACAATCAAGTGTGACACAATACTAGCCCGCGTGCCGAAACCACAGCGCACCTACACGGCGATAGCGAACACGACACCTCGTGGCTTACAGCATATTGTGCGCAGTCACCTGAGCTTTTCGTACTCTTCCTTGGCTTGTTTCAGGATGGGAATGTCGGGGTCGGCGTCTTTCCAGAAGGCGAGAAAATCCTGGTACGCGGTACGGGCCTTTGTCGTTTGGCCCTGAAGCGCGTAAGCGCGTCCCAACCCCAGCCGTGCCAGTGCGTAAAATGGACTCAGGGGGTCTATGCCGCGATGGTCCAGGATCTTTTGGTGTTCGGCGGCAGCCTTCGCTCCGTCACGCGCCTGCAAGTAGGCTTTCCCGCGAAAGTACATGGGCCCGTAGTCGGCGAGTTCGTAAGGGCTGGCTGCCTCCAGCAGCGTAATGGCTCGCGTGGGGTTGTTGTGCTGGATCTCAATGATCGCCCGCGCTACGGGAAGGGAGACATTGTTGAGCAGAGTGTCCAAGGGGAAATCTTTCGCTAACTCCTCGATGAGTTTCTGAGCCCGATTGGTGTCTCCGCATAGCGCTAGCGCGGTTGCTAATGTCATCCTCGTATTCCTGTCCACTGGGGAGGTGAGAGCTTCTGTAGCCTTATGGTAAGCCTCTTGGATATTGCCATACGCGGCCTCCAAAACAGTCTCCATCGCTCGCGCATTAGCCGCCGCCTCTTTGAGGCCCTCCGACTCGGCTAAACTGGCCGCGCGCCTGAAGGTCTCGCGAGCCCTCTGAGTTTTCCCCAACGAGTATTCAGCCTGCGACGCGAGAAAGACCATATACGGTTCCTCCGGTTTTCCGGCCGCCCATGCTATCTCGCGCTGCATGCCGGCGGCGTCGCCCCGGATGAAGGCAATATCGTAGAGCCCCGCGTGCACAGCGAAAGAGTCAACATTCTGCGCGATGGCCTGCTCCGCAACGGCCTTCGCGTCATCGTAGCGATCGAGCTTTTCGTAAGCAACTGCTGCATTCTGGTAGGCGAAGCGATCCTTCGCGTCCAGGCGCATCGCTTCGCTGGCGTTGGTTAAGGCCTTCTCATACTGCCCAATCTCACTGTACCGGATCGCCACGTTGTCGCGGGGAACAGTGTCGCGTGGGTAGGTTTCTTTCCACGACTCAAAGACTTCAATGGCTCGGTCGGCCTGTCCCGTTACCATCTCATAGTAATGCCCGGAGATGTATAACTTCTCCCGCTCACTCGCCCTCTCCTTCAGCTCAAACGCCTTCTTCAGGTAATCCGAAGCCTGCTTCTTTTCCCCCAAATTGCTGAGGACCACGCCCAGGGTCGCATCCGCCATGGCGAAATTGGGGTCCAGTTCGATGGAGCGTTTCAAGTGCGGCATGGCTTTGTCTTCAGCCAGCTTATGGTGTTCGGCTTGTCCAAGGCTGAAGGCTTTCAGCGCCTCGAGCGACGAGGTGGTGGCTTCCTCGAGAGGAGTTGCGAACCTCTGAACCGAGCCGAGGGACTCGCCGAGTTTGCGCCGCAGGCTGGAGGCGGCGCGGTCCAGCGCCTTCAGCACCTGCTCTTTGCTTTCGGCCTCGATCTGCTCGCGGGCCAGCGCGTCACCCGTCTGCGCGTTGACGGCTGTCAGGGTAATCACGTAGTGGCTGCCGAGGCTCGAGATGGAGCCTGTCAGCATCGCCTTGACCCCCTCGCGCAGGCAGATCTCGCGGGCCACATCGTTCGAGACTCGTTCATCGGGAGAACGGCCCATGTAGCGCAAGGCCTCACGCAGCCGAGATTCCGGGAGGATGTTCAGATAAGGGGATTGGCCGAGCTGCACGGTGAGTGCCTCTTTCAGCGTCCCATCGAAAACAGACTCGCCGGTGGTGTTAACGAAATCCGCCACCACGATGGAATCCCGCTCGGTCAGAGCCGGCGTTCGCCGGAAGTGCAACAAGGCTCCGACCAAGGCGATCAGCGCTACCACCGCTACGGCGGCAATCACCCAGCTGCCGCGCGGCCCCCCATGGCTCGCCCGGCTCGGCGTAACCGACTCAGCCGGACCCGATGGGGCCCGGGCAGCAACCGCAATCTGGCTGCTCACTTCTTGGGTGGGAGTTATGGCCGCCGCGGCAACCGAGGCCGCGCGGCCCGAATCCGTATCGCGCTTCAGGCGCTTCAGGTCGGCGCGCAGGTCGGACGCGTGCTGGTAGCGGACCTCGCGGTCTTTCTCCAGCGCCTTGTTGATAATGCGTTCCAGTTCATCCGGCAGGTCGGGATTCAAGCGCAGCGGGGAGGGTGGCGCTTTGTGGAGGATGTTGTCGAAAATGACAGCCGAAGTGGTTCCCGAAAAAGCAGGACGTCCGGTGGCCATCTCGTAGAGAACCAACCCAAAGGAGAAAAGGTCGGTGCGCGGATCGAGTTCCCCGCCCAGCGCCTGCTCGGGTGACATGTAGGCCACCGTACCCATCGCTGCCCCAGGGCTGGTCAGATGCTCTTCGCGGGTCCCCAGCGTGGGCATAGCTGTTGCGCCGACAGCTTCGGCCACCGGCTTCGGCTGCGACGCCAACTTGGCTAAGCCGAAGTCCAGAATCTTCGCCTGCCCCCGCTCGGTGACGAAAATGTTTGCAGGCTTGATGTCCCGATGCACAATGCCCTTCGCGTGCGCCGCGTCGAGCGCGTCGGCGAGCTGGATACCGAGGTCCAGGATTTCGTCCACCTTAAACGGCTTTGCCGCAATACGTTGCTTCAGCGTCTGGCCTTCCAGCAACTGCATCACAATGAAAGGCTGACCTTCGTGTTCGCCGATGTCATAAATCGTGCAAATGTGCGCATGGTCGAGAGCCGAGGCTGCCCGAGCTTCCCTCCGAAAGCGCTCCAGGGCTTGACGGTCTTTGGCAAGCTCTTGCGGCAGGAACTTGAGCGCCACGAAACGGCCGAGACGGGCATCTTCGGCCTTGTACACCACACCCATCCCGCCAACGCCCAGCTTGTCAATTATGCGGTAGTGCCCGAAAGTGCGGCCAACCATGGGAAGCAACCTAATCTTGAAAGCGCATCTTAGCCCGCAGGCAGGGGCAAGTCAATGGGGCCTTTGGCATTTGAACGTGTTCTGCGGCCGAGACACTATCTCCCCCATTGGACGATCATCTGGCACGCCGGGCTAAACCGTTGGCGCGAGTTGCTTCTTCTCCCAGGGTTTGGGGCGACGGTTGGCGGCAAGGATTTTCTTCCGCAGCCGGATGGACTTAGGCGTGACCTCGACGTATTCATCGTCGGCGATGAAGTCGAGAGCTTGATCGAGGCTGAGCGGGCGGTAAGGAATAAGGCGGATGGCCTCATCGGCCACCGAGGCGCGCATGTTGGTTTGCTTCTTTTCCCTCGTGACGTTGATGTCGATATCGTCGGCGCGCGAATTCTCACCCACGATCATGCCCTCATAGACCTCCGTGCCAGGCCCATAGAAAAGCTCGCCACGCGACTGAAGGTTGTTGAGGGCATAAGCGGTGGTGATGCCGGCGCGGTCAGCCACCAGAACTCCCGTAGGGCGAGTGGCCATTTCTCCCTGGTATTCCGTCCAGCCATCAAAAAGGGAGTGCAGCAGCGCCGTGCCGCGCGTCTCGGTGAGCAACTGGCTGCGCAATCCAATGAGCCCGCGTGAGGGGATGCGGAGTTCCAGGCGGACGCGGCCGGACCCGTGATTCACCATCTTGGTCATCTGCCCGCGGCGGCTTCCCAGGGTCTCAATCACCAGTCCGGTAAACGACTCCGGGCAATCGACCACAAGGAGCTCGACGGGTTCCAGGAGCTTGCCGTTTTCCCTGCGGACCACGATCTGCGGTTTGCCTGCGACCAGCTCGTAGCCCTCGCGGCGCAAGGTCTCGATCAGGATGGCAAGCTGAAGCTCGCCGCGCCCCAGCACCCGGAAGGTGTCCGTCGAGTCCTGCCAGTCCACGGCGATCGAGACGTTGGTGAGCAGCTCTTTTTCCAACCGCTCGCGCAAGTGGCGAGAGGTCACGTATTGGCCTTCGCGGCCCGCGAGCGGCGAGGTGTTCACCGTCAAGACGATGGCGATGGTCGGCTCATCGATGACGATGGGCTCGAGCGGAGCGGGCCGCTCGGGGTCGGTGATGGTTTCGCCAATCTGGATGCCCTCGACTCCGGCGAGGGCGACGATGTCGCCGGCGGGCACTTCCTGCACCTCTTCCCGTTCCAGGCCAAGAAAGGTGTAGAGCTTGGTGATTCGAGTCCGGACCAATTCCCCCGAGAGCTTGGCGATAGCCACTTCGTCCCCAAAGTGAACGGTGCCGTTGAACACCCGGCCGATGGCGATGCGGCCTAGGTAGTCGCTGTAGTCGAGGTTCGCCACCTGAAGCTGCAGGGTAGCCTCCGGATCGCCAGCGGGGGCGGGGATGGAGTTCACAATCGCTTCAAACAGTGGCAAAAGGTCTTGCGAGCCGTCGCCGACATGACGGTGGGCGACACCTTTCTTGGCGTTGGTGTAAAGGACCGGGAATTCGAGTTGGTCCTCCGTGGCATCGAGGTCGATAAAGAGGTCGTAGATCTCGTTCAGCACCTCGGCGGGCCGCGCATCCTGCCGGTCAATCTTGTTCAGCACGACAATTGGAGGCAGCTTGGCCGCCAGAGCTTTCTGCAGAACATAGCGGGTCTGTGGCAGTGGGCCTTCGCTCGCGTCCACCAGAAGGAGCACCCCATCCACCATCATGAGCGCCCGCTCAACTTCGCCCCCGAAGTCGCTGTGGCCCGGCGTATCCACAATGTTGATCTTGATGCCTTGGAAAAAGAGCGCCGTGTTCTTGGCAAGAATTGTAA
>Ga0208323_1000659_pt1 | contig 14777 bp, 11 predicted proteins | sample June2015DPH_10_1_2_FD_184703 | JGI IMG/M metagenome (GOLD analysis project Ga0208323, IMG submission 184703) | Peatland microbial communities from SPRUCE experiment site at the Marcell Experimental Forest, Minnesota, USA - June2015DPH_10_100... | ecosystem: Environmental > Terrestrial > Soil >... | reverse complement strand
CATGGGTTGGCCCAGGCATCGCTCAAGAAACACTCACGTTGCACAGCCGCTTAGGGGAACTTTGAGAAGATGGCCTGGGGGTGAACCGCCTCAATGTCATGATAGCGAGCGAAGTCCTTCTCGTTGAAGGTCAAAATCCGTTTGACGCCATGTACTCGCATTGTATAGCAAAGGACAGCGCCACGCTGAAGAATTGCGTCGATTGCCGACGCCACGACGGGAATAATCGCGATCATCCGGCTTTACCCAGCGAAGAAGGACATTGCTGTCGATTAGGTAGGGCGTCCTTGCCATCTAGGCGCGGTCCTCATAGAAGCTTTGGCGCGTGAAGCTCTCCGTCGGCAGATTGGGCAATTCTTCGGAACCTTCTGCCAGTGCAACAAGCATCGTATGGAACTCTTCCACAGTCAGATTGCCTTGAGGGACAGAGCGAGAAGCCAGAGCCTCCTCCAGAAGGCGCTCCGCCACCCTCTCCAAAGGTGTGCCCTGGGCCCGGGCCTCGGCGACGAGTCGGGCTTCCATTTCCGCGTTAAGTTCGACGTGGATCGTCATTGTGCTTTGCCTCTGCAAAATAGCTTACCCGCGTTACGCATAGAATACCACATCTACTTGGAAGCTCGTCCGGAGCGTAGGAAATACCCAATTTGGTCTACCGGGAATCAAGACCTTGCTGCACGAAATTGTTCCAAGACCCGGGTTTCCGGATGGCTCCTCGGGGGGGGGCGGAGAACGAGCAAGTTATAGAGCGATTTGGGATTCGTTTCGACACAGCCGGCGCAGTCCCATCTGGCAGCGCCGTCGATCAGCCGCGAGGCGCAACGCCCTCTCATACTCTCCTCTGTACTTGAGGTACCACCTAAATCGTGCGCCCCAATTCCGGCGGGACCAGGTCCCTCTTCCACACGCTGCGCAGCACGCCGAGCGCGATGGGTACAGCGCCGGCGAGGATGAAGATCATGTCCCCCGCCATACGCACCCATTCCAGCTTGTGGTAGAGGCCGCCCATCAGGAAGGTCAGGCGGCGTGCGTGCCAGTAGCCATTGGCGATGGAGTCCCAAAGCTGAAGAACGCCTCCCGGAAACAGGTCGAGAAGGATCATCAGGGCGAGGCCCACGTTAACGCCCCAGAAGCCCACCCGGATGAACTTCTCCGTTTCCTTCCAGACGGCGTCGGACTGCATGGCCCTCAAGCAAAAGACGAGAACCGCGAGGGCCAACATCCCGAAGACACCAAACAGAGCGGCGTGTCCGTGGTTGGGGGTGAGCGTGGTCCCAATCTCGAAGTAGGACACGATGGGCAGGTTGATGAGGAAGCCGAAGATCCCTGCGCCGACGAAGTTCCATACACCCACCGCCATGAGGAAGTAGATGGCCCACTTCTGGCGGGTGGCGAGTTCGCGGCCGCACGCGGAGCACTGCTGGTTCCTCAGCTTGATGAAGTCCCAGGCGTCCAGGGTTAGAAGCGTCAAGGGCACAACTTCCATGGCGGAGAAGCACGCCGCCAGGCCCATGTTGAGCGTCCCCTGTCCGGTGAAATACCAGTGGTGGCCTGTGCCAATGATCCCGCCGCTGAGATAGAGGATGGCGTCGAGGTAGATCAGCCGCGTGGCGGTCTTGGTGCTGACCACGCCCATCTGGTGGAACATGATGGCCACGAGGACCGTGGCGAAGAGTTCGAAGAATCCTTCCACCCAAAGATGGATGATCCAGAAACGCCAGTTGTCGATCACCGCGAAGTTGCTGTGGGGGCCGTAGAAGAGGGCGGGTAGATAAAAGACGGGAATGGCCACGGCTGCGTAGAGAAAGAGCGAGGCTAGCTCACGTTTGCCAGGACTCTTGATGGCGGGCTTCAAGGCCCGGAACATCAGGAAAAGCCAGAGGAGGAGGCCAGCCGCCAGCAGGACCTGCCAGAAGCGCCCCAGCTCCAGGTACTCGGAACCCTGGTGCCCAAGCCAGAACCAGAGCTGCCCCAGCCTGTCGTTGATGCCCAGGTACTCCCCTACAAAGCTGCCGACGGCCACCGCCAACAGCGCACCGAGGAGAGCGTAGACGCCAGTTCTCTGGCCGCTGGGCTCCGCGCCACCCACCCAGGGCGCCAGGAAAAGGCCGCCGCCGACCCAGGCCATGGCGATCCAGAAGATGGCGAGTTGGAGGTGCCAGGTGCGTGCTAGAGTGAAGGGCAGGAACCGAGCGATGTCGAAGCCGTAAAAGCCTCCTGGCTCCACGCGGTAGTGGGCAAGCACCCCTCCCAGGAACGCTTGCGCCAGGAATAGGAGCGCCACGATGGCGAAGAACCACCCCGTGGCCCATTGGCTAGGCGTCAGTGTCAGAGGCGTGGGAGCGGAGTGGGTGATATGGGCAACAGCGCCCTCGCTCTTCCACCCCAGATAGTCAAACTTGCCGACCAGGAAGAGGATGAGGCCCAGACCCCCCAGGAGCGTGATGAGACTCAAGGCGCTCCAGACATAAGCCTCGGCGGAGGGTCTGTTGCCCACTAGGGGCTCATAAGGCCAGTTGTTCGTGTAAGAGTAATCTTTACCTGGCCGGTTCGCCGACGCAGCCCAAGCGGCCCAGGCGAAAAAGGCGCTCAGCGCCTTAAGCTCCGCGGGGTTTTTGATATAGCTGGCAGGCAGGCCAGGGGCGCCGCCTTTCTTGGCGAAGTAGTCGCTCCATTCGGCAGTCTGGCTGCGGGATGCCGCCACCTCCCCGGGTGTGAGGAGGAGCGTCCGAGAGGCCGGTTCGTACCGGTTCTCTTTGAGCACCCTCCTCACCTGTGCCGATGCGGCGCTTTGCTCATCCGGCGAAAGCTGTGCGAAGGGTCTGCCGTACTTCTCCACCGAGATCGTATCCCGAGTCACCTCGCTGAGCCTGTGCAGGTACTCGGCGCTGTAGTCCGGACCCAGGTAAGCCCCGTGACCCCAAAGGCTCCCGTGCTCCATGAGGCCGTACTTGAAGAAAACCTCCTGGCCCTTTTGGATGTCGGCTCCTGTGAACACCACATCTCCCGCCGCATCCACGGCCTTCTCCGGAATGGGGGGGGCATTCGTGTAGGTCAAGACCGTCACGAACGATAGAACCGAGAAACCACCGATCATGACGAGTATCGCCGAGTGTCGCCACCACGGAGAGAGAGCCGTAGCACTGCCGGACGTGTTTGCCATTTCATGTCCCCCATTTAAGTGTGATCCACCCAGTCAGTTCCTTGCTTCAGCCAAGTTTCATTTACTTCCGGCTACAGCTTTAGTGTAAGAAAAGCGTCGTGAAAATGGCGTCAAAAAAATGACCCGTCTACTGGCACCTCTGAGTTTCTTGTCAGTAGCCAGCGAATTCTTCCGTGCGGACGTCGTCGTCCACTCCGGCTTCATTGAGCATCGTGTGGAGTCCCTTCACCATTCCTGGCGGCCCAGCAACGTAATAGATGGGCGAGACCGCATCCTTCAAATACCTTGCAAGCATTTCTTTGTTGATTAGCCCAGTCTCGCCGTGCCAGGGCTGATGTGATTTCCCCATGTCGGTCATGCTGGCGATCAGCGTGTAGTTCGGATTCTCTTTTCCCAGCGCCTGAAGCTCCTCGAGGAATGGCGCATCCTCCGGTCGCCGGTTCGAGAAGAAAAGAAAGATCCGGTGAGGGAGTTTCTCCTTGGCCGCACGGAACAGAATGCTTCGGAACGGTGTTATGCCGATGCCGCCCGCCAGGAACACAGCCGTTCGCTTGACGTTGTTATGGAGAGTTAGATTACCGGACGGTCCTTCGATCTTAACCGCAGCGCCAAGCGGCATGGTCTTTAACACCCGTTTGAATGCCGTATCGCGCATGCGGGTCGCCACCATCAAGGTGTCTTCCTGAGGACCACTCGCGATCGAAAAACCTCGTGTATTTCCTTCGGCATCCGTCTCCGAAGGAGCGAGTAAAGTCATGTCGATAAACTGTCCCGCCTTGAACGTCCAGCCGGGCGGCCGTTCGAAGCGGAAGGCCATAGTGCGCTCGGCGACTTCATGCCGGCTCACCAATTTGGACATAATGACCGAAGCCGGTGCGGTAGTGCTCATAGGTCTCGTCCTTTCAATGCGTCTTCCCCGAGTCCCATTTATGTTGCTGACTTGTGCGGAACTCGCTTCTTGCTGATTCGGGCTTGCACGAAATCTTTCAATGCGACAGCATTGTTATGCTCCATGTCGTGCGAGCTGTACACGAGGGTGACTCGGCCGCGCCGTGCGGCCTTGAGGATGGGCTCTAAGGCGTCAGCGCTCGCACTCAGTTCGCAAGAATAGCGCCGCCGGAATTCGCTCCATTTCTTTGGATCGTGGCCAAACCAGCGGCGCAAGGCGCTGCTGGGTGCAACATCCTTCAACCAGGCGTGCACGTGCAGGGCGGTTTTTTTAACACCCCGAGGCCAAAGCCGCTCCACCAGAAAACGGATACCATCGGTGGCCGCAACGGGGTCATAGACGCGTTTCAATTTGATCATTTCAATCCTCGTCTCCCAGCACACCCTGCCGGTGGCGGCATCGGCGTCCGGCTTTCGATTAAATACCCGCCTCCTGGCTGTAATACTGGTAATCTTCCCGGAAGCCGCCGTAGCCCTTGCCAATTGCTTTGTAGTCCTCGATGAATTCGATCGCGCGGATGTACTTCACCATCGTGAATCCAAGCTGCGTTTCGACGCGAAGTCGGAGCGGCGCTCCGTGCACAATCGGCAGCGGCTGGCCGTTCATTTCGTAGGCAAGAATCGTCTGCGGATCTTCCGCCAACTCAATGCGAATCGTGCCGTAGAAGTACCCCGGTCCTTGGGCGTGTGGCTCCGATGTGGATTTATTGTCGAACGCGTAGAAGACAATGTATCGAGCGGTGGGAAGCGGATGGCAAAGTCCGACGATGTGATGCAGAGATGCACCACCCCACTCCGCAACGCCTGACCAGCCCTGGATGCAGCAATGCTTTGTAATTTGAGTTTGTTTCGGCATTGCCCGGAGGTCAGCCAGCGTCAGGCGCAGCGGCGTTTCGACCAATCCGCTGACCTTCAGGCTGTAATTTGCGAATTGATCGCGTGCCATCGCCAAATAATTCTCCTCTTTCGGTGGGCGGCCGTTCACCCAGAAGTAGGGCGAGATGTCTGCAGATGAGTAATGCTGCGCAGAGATTTCGTGGCCGAAGAGCAGTGTACGCAGCGGATTTGTGATCGACTCAGTGGCTTTTTGGACGAAGCGGGGGCGCTGGCGCGAATACGCGGTGGCCAAGACATGAATCGCCACGACGCCCGTCAGCCCGGCAAGCCAGACCACAAGAGCGAGCGTCAGGTGCGGATTGCGCGCCTCCCCCAGAACAATCATCGCCAGCTGTCTCCGGAAACCATGCAGAGCTACCATCGTGACGTGTCCGATGAAGAATACGATGAACGTGCAAAGAGCCAGGAAATGCAGACTCCGTGCGCCCTGTCGTCCGTGAAAGATTTTAATATACCACGGGAAACGAGCGGCGACGGCTGGCGACATCGCTACTCCTGTCGCAATGCTGAACGGTGCGAGCGAGAATATAACAGCCGCATAGGTCAACCGCTGTAATGCGTTATACGCTCCCGGCGTTTCCACGATGTGGAAGCTCAGATAGGTAAGCATTGCGTGCCACGCGTCCGGGACAATCTGCCAGGAAGTCAGAATCAGCCGTCGCCACTCCGGCGTGACGAAGAGCATCACCACGTATACCAAACCTGTTAGCAGCCACGCGAAATCCGCGAGAAAGTGCCAGTGCCGTCCGGGACCTAGATTATTTTCGTGACCTGGCAGGGCAATCGCGGACGGGAATGAAATTTCATCGTCACTCGCCGTCCAGAGTTGGTTTTGAGGTATCTGCTTTTTCGTGAACTTGAGCCATTCACTTCCAGGCGTGCAGTGATCGTTCCAGTAAAGTCTCGGATGTGCGCTCAAGATCTCGAGACCGCTCCGAACGAGAAGCGACAGGAGAAGAAAGTTGAAGAAGTGCGTCGCGCGCAGCCACAGTGGGAAGTCAAGGTTTGTCATGATAATCTCGCGTCGCGGTCCCGCGATCAGAACGTCTCCGCTATAGGAGGCACGGTCACTCGGGTCCGGCAATTGAAAATCCATCCGCCGTCAGTCACTCTGTTCCCTGAACGCTTGTTCATTCGATGTTCACAGCGTATTCGCGTCCTTCCCACCGATTGCTGGCTGTCCAGAAAAATGTAAAGCGAACCGGCTTGACCTGCATACGAAGTATCGGAATATCCACAAGTTCAATCCCTAGGGCTGTCGGGGAAGAGGGGGTATCTTTCGCGCTGTGCCATTCGTCATCCGACCAGTGCAGCCGAAAGGGAGCCGGCATCTGAATGCGAAGCGTGGCGCCTTTCTTGACGCGAGACACCTGCCGGTTGGGCTTCCAGACTTCGAATAATGGATGGCCTTGGCGCCCTCCGAGGTAACGGTCCGCAACCTCTGGAATGAGATCAAATACTTTCCCGTCTGAGACCGACCGGAGCAGCTTGACGTACTCCGCATGAGCCCACATGAGAGGCATGGCGGAGCCCGTCGGCCGCCCGAGATACATGTAAATTTCCGGCCGGTCAGGTTGATCCCATACCTGCTCGGGCAAAAGTCCCGTCGTCGAGCCAAAGCCTTCCATGGCCCTAATCAATGGCTTCACGTCGTGGCCAGCCGCGAGCTCGTAGTGACCTCGCTCACCCGTGAGCAAGGGCCAGGCGCGGCCCTGCCCCACTGTGGTAAAAGGGCCGCCGTCTTCACGTTGCCCATACCCGTCGTTGTTGTAGCGGCGCCAGCAGGGGCCGAATGGGGTATCAACCTTGAGCACGGCGTCCACCACCCGCAAGGAATCCACGATGACCGGATCGTCCGGCTTCCTGATCCCGTAGCGGACCACCTCAAGAAAGCCCGCATCGACGACCTCCTTGGCCGGGAAGACCCGCTGGTAACCTGGTGGGCGGTTGGCAATGACGATCACGCTGCTGTTGGGATCTTCATCAGGGTGGGGATTGTCTACGATTTCGGGCAGAATTCGGATGTAGTGGCGTTTGATGCCGGGAACCAGCGTGCCGTCCGTGGTGACCGTCCAAGCCTCGACATGGGATTCCAGGAAGTCGGCGTACTCCTCGAGAAACGTTGCGGTAGCCTCATCGCCCCGGTCCCGCGCAAACACGGCAGCGCCGATCAGGGCGGCAATATTGGAGGCCAAAGTCGAAGGGGAGTAGCCTCCCATTTCCTCCCAGCGCTCCTGCTGGGTAACCGGTCCATGTCGGACCAGATAACCGGCCGCCCTCAGGACCATAGGATACGGGTCAAAGTCTTGCAGGGCGTTCTCCCGTTTAAGACGCCAAGCCAGCATGATCGGGAAGGCAACTTCGTCAAGCTGGATTCCCTGCCGGTACGGCTCACCGTTGACCCAAAAGCTCTGGGCGAAGCCTCCGTCTTCCTGCTGAGAGGCAGCCAGATAGATGAGGGCTCGCAGAGGTGTCACGCTATCGCCCGCCGCGAGTATGCCCGAGGCGCTGTTGACCATATCTCGAGTCCAAACCAAGTGGTAGCCTCCCTGGTCTTGGTCGCTTTTTGCTGCCCCCCACGGGATGGAGAGCGAAGCGATAAAGGCGCCAGGATAGGATTTGTCTTCGTGAGCACGAAGCAAACTGAAGCTTCCACAGTATAACTTCCCGCCATCAAGGGAAGCTTTCTTGAGCGGCAGGAGCTTTGCGCCAACACGGTCCCACTGCTCCGTAAACCTCTTGTGATGCTGCTGGAATGGAATACTCAGTGCTTGAAAAAGCGTGGTAATGGCCTGGTGCTGGGCATCGCCAAAGGCCAGTCCCAGCGTGAATTCGTGGCAACCGTTCAGATCCAGTTCTCCCGTGAGCGCAATGTTGCCGTCAGTGGCCTGGTCGAACTCCCAGTCCATTTCGAAATTGCCGGCCAAGTCCGTCCAGCCATCGCTCCGGCCCACGTAGCCACACGAAACACGTGAAAAGGGAACCGTCGCAGCCAGCGCCAGCCATACCCCTTTCTTCTGGGCCATTAGGATCTTCCGCCCCCCCACGCGGGTCACATAGCCGTTGTTGCCCCACCCTCCTACCTCCAGATGAGGCGCACACAAGGTGTAGAAACGCAGCTTGGAGATGAACGACGGATCGCCCGTGATCTCGGTGCGCTGGAGAACGCAAGGGAAGTGGGGATCCGCGATGATTTCCTTGACTAGGGCATAATGCCCCGCTGGATCCGAGTTTGTACAACGGTACCCCAAGGCGTGATCCGACAGTCGTTCCAGTTTGGACTTGAGGTGACGTTTTTCCTCATGAAAAAAGCTTTTGCCGTCCGTGATGAGATACTGAAGGTCCCGGAGCTGTGGCCGGTCGACTGTCGGATAATAGACCTCCGTGACGATCCCGTTCCAGAAGGTAAACCAGATTCGGCTGGAGGGTGCGTAAGCAGTCCCCACTCCGTCTTTTCCTCCATGGGTCCATCGGGGCTCGATGCCGGGCCGTCCAAAAGCTTCATTGTTGCTTTTTCGCTGCATGCTGCGCCTCCGTACTACGTCACTGTCAATTGACGGAACCCATCAAGCAAGGCTGACGGCACGAAGAGTGCCTCACGCTCATCCTCCAGATGCCTCCTTGGGTCTGGGATTGTGCCAACAGCCGTCTGAAGCGATGATCGCGTCAGCCTCTTTCGGCCCCCAACTGCCGCGCTTGTAGGGGCGAGCCCGGTGGTGGGTCTTAAGGACTGGATCGACGACCGCCCAGGCGGCCTCGATCGCGTTTTCACGGGTGAAGAGCGCTCCATCGCCGGCCATGGCATCGCCCAAAAGCCGCTCGTAGGGCGATTCCTCTACCGGCGGCTCTTCGAACAGGTAGAGTTCTCGCTGCTCCCCGACGAACTCCTTCCCTGCGAGCTTGACGCGAGCGGCGAGGGCGACGGCCGCGCTGGGGGAGAGCCGGAAGCGCAGGTAGTTGGCCCGGCCGGTCGTGGGCGCTGAGTCGGCGAAAAGCCGCTGCGGCGGCGGCTTCAGCTCCACCAGGACCTCGGTCGCGGTTTCAGCTAGGTATTTGCCGGAGCGCAGGTACCACGGTACCCCCTCCCAGCGCCACGAATCAATGAAAAGCCGCAGGGCGCAGAAAGTCTCGACGTCGGAGTTCTTCGCCACGCCTGGCTCCTTACGGTAGCCAGCGCACTGGCCGCGCACCAAGTCGTCGGGCTTCAGAGGACGCATGGCTTGAAAGACCTTGGCTTTCTCGCTTTGCACGGCTCCAAAGTGCCTACCGGCTGGCGGCTCCATGGCAAGTAGCGCGACGACCTGGAAGAGGTGGTTCTCAATCACGTCGCGCAGGCAGCCGGCGGTTTCGTAGAACGCGCCGCGGCCCTCCACTCCGAAATCCTCGGATAGAGTTACCTGAACGCTAGCCACGTAATTGCGGTTCCAGATCGGCTCCAGGAACGAATTGGCGAAGCGGAAATAGAGGATATTCATGATCGCCTCCTTCCCGAGGAAGTGATCGATGCGGAAGATCGAGCCTTCCGGGAACACCGTGTGCGCGACGTGGTTGAGCTCCCGCGCGGAGGCCAGGTCGCGTCCGAACGGCTTTTCGACAATGACGCGCGCATGCTCGGCCAAGCTCGCGGCGCCAAGCCCTTTGATCACCGTCTCGAAGAGCGAGGGCGGGATGGCCAGGTAGTGCGCTGGGCGCCGAGCGCTACCCAGCTCCTTTTTTATCGCCGTGAACGTGCCCTGATCATGATAATCCCCACTCACGTACCTGAGCAGGGACAGAAGATGGTGGAGGGCACGCTGGTTATCAATCCCGCTTGATCGTTTTATGCTGTCCGTCACGCGTTGGCGCAGACGCGCCAGACTCCACTTCGGGAAGGCGACGCCGATTACCGGGACCGTGAGGGCACCTCGTTTCGCCATCGAATAGAGTGCCGGGAAGATCATCTTGTGGGCGAGATCGCCCGTCACACCGAAGAGCACCAACGCGTCCGAACGGGAGGCGGCCATCAGGCACCTCCCTTCTTGGTAGCGGCCTTTTCATTATGGCCGCCGAACTGGTAACGAAGGGCGGACAACATCTTGTCGGCGAAGTCGTCCTGGCCGCGCGAGCTGAAGCGCGCGAACAGCGCGGCACTGAGGACGGGGGCCGGAACCGCCTCGTCCAGGGCCGCCGCGATCGTCCAGCGCCCCTCCCCCGAGTCCGACACTCGGCCGGTGAACTTCGCCAAGTCCGGGCTATCGAGGAGCGCCGTGGCGGCCAGGTCCAGCAGCCACGAAGCGATGACACTGCCGCGGCGCCAGACCTCGGCGATATCGGCCAGATTCAGGTCATATGGGTAATACTCGGGGTGGCGCAACGGCGTGGTTTCGGCATCGGCGGTGCGCCGCTGCTTGCCCGCGTTGGCATGGCGAAGGATGTTCAACCCCTCCGCGTAGGCGGCCATGATGCCGTACTCGATGCCGTTGTGGGCCATCTTGACGAAGTGGCCCGCGCCGCTCGGACCGCAGTGCAAGTAGCCGTGTCCGGCGGTACCGCCTAGCTTCTCCCGACCGGCCGTGCGTGGTGCCGCCTCGATACTTGGGGCCAGGGCGGCGAAAACGGGGTCGAGTCGCCGGACGACGGTTTCATCACCGCCGATCATCAGGCAAAAGCCCCGCTCTGATCCCGAGACCCCGCCGCTGGTCCCAACGTCCACATAGTGGATGCCCTTCGGTTTCAATTCGGCAGCGCGGCGGACGTCATCGTGGTAGTAGGAGTTGCCGCCGTCGATGACCACGTCGTCACGTTCGAGGAGTGGGATGAGGGTCTCGAGCGTCGGATCGACCACGGCGGCCGGCACCATCATCCAGACGGTGCAGGGCAATTTCAGCTTTTTGGCGAAATCTTCGAGCGACGCCGTCCCGACCGCCCCCTCTTTGGCGAGTAACTTTACGGCTTCCGGCTGGAGGTCATAAACGACGCACTGGTGGCCGGCCCGCAGAAGGCGCCGCACCATGTTGGTTCCCATCCGGCCCAGTCCGATCATGCCCAGTTCCATGTGGTTCTCCTTTCTCGAAAACTGACACCGAATCGCCAATTCCGAGTCCCGCGCCCCGAATCCCCAACCCCTAGTCCCGAACCCCGAATCCCGAGTCCCGATTCCCCTGCCCTTTCCGCCGTGGTTCCCGCTCCTGACGAGCGTCCGCAAGGCCGGTTCGTACCGGTTCTCTTTGAGCACCCTCCTCACCTGCGCTGATGCGGCGCTTTGCTCATCCGGAGAAAGTTGTGTGAAGGGTCTGCCGTACTTCTCTACCGAGATCGTATCCCGAGTCACCTCGCCGAGTCTGTGCAGGTACTCGGCGCTGTAGTCCGGACCCAGGTAAGCCCCGTGGCCCCAAATGCTCCCGTGCTCCATGAGGCCGTACTTGAAGAAAACCTCCTGGCCCTTTTGGATGTCGGCCCCTGTGAACACCACATCTCCCGCCGCATCCACAGCCTTCTCCGGGATGGGCGGGGCGTTCGTGTAGGTCAAGACGGTCACGAACGATAGAACCGAGAAACCACCGATCATGACGAGTATCGCCGAGTGTCGCCACCACGGAGAGAGGGCCGTAGCACTGCCGGCCGTGTCTGCCATTTCATACCCCATTTAATTTCCAGCCAGAATCTCTATTCTGTAGCCTCACGAGTGGCAGAAGCGATCCAGGCTGCAATTCCCCAGAGGATTAACCCCGCAATAAAGCCTTCCACTACGGTACCGCCCAAGGATCCCAGCAGTCGCACCGGCACGTTGCCCCTGGAGGGATCGAAGAAGTGGGTCTTATAAAAGGGCAGGAGGGCGCTCACCACTGTAGCGATGAAGACCCACAGCCTCCATGTCCAACCAAGCACCAGCGCCGGGACGAGAAGCTGTCGGGCCCCAGCTAGCCCCAGGCGGGGTCCAACGCCCCCCAAATAGAAGCCGGCAATCAGAATCCCCACCGTGGAGCTCCAAGCGGCAGTGTTCGACCAGGGCATTCCCATCGCCTCTAACCAGTAACGCACAATTACCAACGCGCCTAAGATCACTCCTGGCCCAACCGTCACTGGCCAGCGCCACAGCAGGTGAACCAAAGCCATGAGGACGAGCACCACAACGAAGAGAACACCAATCTCCACCAAGTGCTCAAAGATGTGATAGCCCAGGTGCCCCCAATTCCCGTAATCCGCGGGTCCCGCAAAGTGGCTCCGCTCCAAGCGAAACGCGCCGGAGATCAAGGTGAAAAGAATCACCCAGCCTACCGTCCAGGCGGACAACAGCAAGGCGGGCAGAAAGAGTTGGGAGAACTTCAGCGTTCCTCTTTTCAATGGCGCTATAGCGGCAAGGTATATAGCCGCGAGAAACAAGCCGGCGGTGCTCGAAAGGGAGCGAGTCACTGCCGGGGGCGTACCGGTAACTTCCAACACGAAGCGGACAACAACCAGCACGGCTAGAAAAAGCATTATCCTGTACAATAACCTCTTGTAAGCGTCCCCTGTGCTTGCTTCACTGATTGCAGACATGGCGCTCCTCCTCTTGAATTTAGTTGTCTTGGGTCGGACCGCACAGATTATCCGGTCTTTCTAGCAGGAAAGCAACTGTAGCGGCGATTTTACATCGCCAAATGGCGGCGTAAAGCCGCCTCTACATTAGCGTCGCTTTTGCAAAAGCATTGCCCAGTCCAGCCAGCCTGGAGCTTTGGGTGAGGTCCAGGCCGGCCCCTCGACCGGCGGCAGCGGCACCGTTTCTCCCGTGAAAGCGTTGAACCATTTTGCCTCATAGCTCCCCGGCTCCAGCTTGATCGACACGTCACCACCTTTCGGCAGATAGACCGCATAGAGCTCGCCGGGCTTGGCGAGGCAATAGGCGCCGTTGTTGACGAGTTCATCGTGCGGTTCGGTCCTCCACCACTCAAAGCTGCTGAAGAAATCCACCATGTGTTCGTAGCCCTCGAGCATCACCATGGTGTCGTCACCTCGCCCATTGATCCAGCCCCCGCCGGTGTCCGGCCAGATGTTGGTGCCGCGCCGGGCGCTTTCACCGGTGGTTCCGTAGGTGCCTGCCATCGCGATGTCCCAGGCCGTTTGCCGCAAGGTTTCCGCGGAATCTCCCGGCGGCGCTGGCGCCCAGTGCGGATAGTGGTCCTCGTATCCGTACTCTTCGTTCGTTTGCGGGATGATCCGCCCCGTCTTCATTTGGATCTGGCGCTCCTCCAGCATCAAGGCGTGCTGCCGGCGCGACCAGTCCTGGATGGAGGTGAATCCGAACCAGTCGGAAGCGCGGTCCTGGTGCTCGCGATGCACCGGGTGGCTGGTGGCCAGGTGTTTATAGGGATCCCAGCTCTCGATCAGAGTCCCCGTCTCGCGTGCCCACTTCTCGTCCCGGAAGCTGTCGAGATCGTCACCCAGGTCGTAGGTGATATTTGAGAACGCGCTCAACCGTGCCACCGCGTATCGCATGTACCGTCGCTCGTCCTCGCTGCCCGCTGGTGCTTGGGCTTGGTGGGTGGAGATGTCCAGAACCACCGAGATAATCACGTCGCGGTCCCGGGCGAACCGCAGCATGCGTTCCCATTTCTGCCAGTAGGGGACATTGAAGCGAGTGTAGTCGAGCCCAGGGTGGTCGTAACTCTGGGGCGCCTGCGCAATCCAGGGTCTCAGAAACATCGTGAAGTTCTCGCCGGTCATCACCGGTTCACCCCAGAACATGTTCGCGGCCCCCGAAAGCAGCACCCGGATTCGGTTCACCTTGAGCCGGTGAAGGCGCTCGAGGCTGTTGTTGATGATCCGCTCCTCGCGCCAGCCGGGCAGCCAATACGCCGTGGTGCCGTTAAAGAAATAGTGCTCTCCGGTGCCCTCCCATATGAAGTGCCAAGGGTAATTAGCATCAACGCGGATAGGACCTCGCCGGTGGCCATCGGAGGCGCGGAACGTACCCGTAGTGGTCTTCTGAAAGTCGCCCTGCCGGTAGGCCACCGAATACGTGTAGTCGCCGGGCGAGGGCGGCATGAAACGAATTCGGAACACGCTGCCATCCGGCGAGTCGCAGAAGCCTTCAACATTCCTCCGCTCATTTGCGCCGGCCTTGGCAAAGGACCCAAGAAGTGTGACGTCTGTGAAAGGATTGCGCGCGTCCGGCCCTGCGACGTTTACCGTGACCTCGAGAAAATCGTAGGCTTCTATGCTTCCTGCCGCCGGCGAGAAAGAAACGTCCTTCGCAGCAGCCAGTAATGTTGTCGATAATGCCAAGCTCATCAGCCAACTCCACTTCCATGTAGTTCGGCCAAACATACTCCCCTCCCGATGTCGCAGGATGCTGAAAAACCCGTCTATCCTGTCATTCCGAGGAGTCCCGCGTCCGCGGGACGACGCGGAATCTCGCAAGTCCTCTGTTTCCAGAGCGAGATTCCTCGCTTCGCTCGGAATGACACGATCGCAAAGGTTTTTCAGCATCCGCTAAAGCACATCACCCCGAACCTGGGGCGGCTGTGAGTGTACACCCTGCGACCGCGTTTTGGAATGTTCCATACCGCTGGGCGGGATTCCCGGCCCCTCGCGGGTGGCGCCGACATCCCGCCTTGCGGGACCGTTAAGAAGCCAGGACAGGCCACGGATAGGACGCAGTGACAGGGATGTTGTGCGTGTTCGTGGGGCGGTAGAGTAGGAGAGGTGGCGGACAACGCTCCTCTCCCCTCGTCGAACCGGACGTGCGGATTTCCCGCATCCGGCTCTCGCAGAGACCTTCGCCGCGAGCATGCACAGGTGGTGCCCCCGTCCA
>Ga0208323_1000643_pt1 | contig 14991 bp, 8 predicted proteins | sample June2015DPH_10_1_2_FD_184703 | JGI IMG/M metagenome (GOLD analysis project Ga0208323, IMG submission 184703) | Peatland microbial communities from SPRUCE experiment site at the Marcell Experimental Forest, Minnesota, USA - June2015DPH_10_100... | ecosystem: Environmental > Terrestrial > Soil >... | reverse complement strand
GCTTTCTTTTCAGTAGAGTCGAGGATGGGCGCGGTGGCGGCTCACGCGTCGCGCCGTTTCCCATCCCCGCTCATCGGTAGGGTCGAGGACTGGCGCCATGCTCCGTAGGTTGGGCCTATCTGTTGCTCCCCGTTTCCTCTGGGGAGTGCCTCACTAGCCGCACCGTAAGCCGGTTTCCAGCCCCCGCCACGTCAAACCCAGCGTGCCCATTTCGGGCACTGGGCTTTCCTGCCTGCGTGCCATCAAGGGTTATGAGACTTATCGCGCAGGTGCAACTTTCGGCAGAGACCCATAAGGGCGTACTCGATACCCGTGGAACAGGCCGAGCACGTTATAGAGCCAGTCCCTACTCCATCGCTTCCAGCCGAAGCCCCGTCGTTTCCGGGCACGCATCAGGTGGCGTCGGGTCTTCTTTTCTACCCAGTCTTGGATAAACGCAAAGCACCGACTCGAGTGCCCTACGGCAAAGTAGTTCACCCAGCCGCGCAGGATCGGGTTAAGCAGCTCGATCACCCTCCCCACCGGCTGGCTCGCGAATCTTCGGAACAGGTCCCGCAGCTTCGCCAGCAACGCCGTCCGCTTCTTCAGCTTGGGCGTATACTGCGGTCGCCACCTGCCCTGCAAACTCCGCACGCGGCGAAACTCGAAGCCCAGGAAGCCGAAGCTCCCTCCCTTCCTCAGATCCACGATTCGACTCTTCTCTTCGTTGATCTCCACCCGGAGTTTCCCGAACTCTTCCCGTAATCGCTTGCCTACCGCCTTCACGAGCCAGTCATGGCGCGGATGAAAGTCCACCAGGATCACCAGATCGTCCGCAAATCGTGCATATTGGACGGCGGTGTATCGTTGGTAGCGGGTGGCCTCGCTCGCCTTTTCCAGCATCTTGTCTACCTCATTGAGGTAGAGATTACTGAGCAGCGGCGAGATCACACCTCCTTGCGGAACTCCTTTCTTCCCGGTCGCCTTGAGGATCATCTTGAGAAGCCTCATCACTTGATCGTCTCGGATTCGCTTCGCTACCTTCGAGAGCAGCAGATAATGCTGGACGCTGTCAAAGTAGGCGCGCAAATCAAGATCGATGATGCGGGTCTTCTCCTCAACGATCGCCTCGGCCACGCGGCGTACCGCTTCATGGGCCGTTCGCTTCGGTCGGTATCCGTACGATTCCGATTGAAAATCAGCTTCGAAAATCGGTTCCAGGATCAGCTTGAGTGCTCCTTGCACCACACGATCACGGATCGAGGGTATCGAGAGGATTCGGACCTTTGTTCCGCCTTCTTTCGGTATTTCCTTCTTCCGCACGCGCATGGGTTGATACGTGTTGGTGACCAGTTCGTCCCTAATCTGCTGAAGAAAACTCTCCACTCCACCCGCTTCGATGGCCTCGAAGGTGACACCATCAATGCCCGGTGCCCCCTCGTTTTTCTTCGCCATCGCGTAGGCTTCCCGAAGGGTCTCTTCTTTGCAAACATGAACGTATAGTCCCCAGAATCGCCAGGTCGGTTCCGCCTTCGCCTTGATGTATAGGCTCTTCCTCAGGTCCTGCAAAACGCCAGGTGTCGTTGTCATCCCACCCTTGCCTCCCTTGTTGTCAGAGCCACTGCAATCAGCAGGGTCCCTTGGCTCCACGGACGTTGCTCCGCTTCATCGCTAATATGGCCCCCTCCAACTCCCTCTCGTCTTCCGCCGACTTCCCGGTGTCTCCGGTTATACGGCTTCCTGCTCCGCGGATTTCTCCCCGGGACGAGGAGGGTCTCTCCAGTTGCTCAGCATGCCCTGGTCATCGTGCTGTCGCTTCAACCCCGCCAGAATGAAACCGCCGCGTCAGCCAGGTTGCGACGATCCCTGCTGCCTTCACCCTCCGGTTACGGGCTCTGCTTCTGGGGCTTCGCATTTTCGAGGCCATATCTGCGTTGACTTTTGTTACGGCCCGATGACTCGCTCACCATCCTGAAGATGGCTTTGTCGATAGGTTTCAGAGATTCGGTTTCCCTACCCTCCGCTATCCAAGCTACGAGGTTCTGACTTTTGCCTCGGTGGGTTTACCTCCCACTGAACACACCAGCTTTTTCTGGACACACAACCGGACAGGCGGTTCTCCCGAATCCGGCTCTCCAGTCGATGGTGTTACCTGCGAGAGGATTGACAGGCCAAATTATGGGCCGTAAGCAAGGAGAACAACCCACGTTTGGCAAAGGAAGCGTTCGGCCAGAGCTGATGATCCCGGCCTCGTCCTCGGCCTTCCCCGCCCCGGCGCTTGCGGAGGATACTGCGCAACCGCATGCGCACCCAAGGGTCGAGCAGGGAAAACGTCGTGTGGTAGCTGTGTTGGAAATAGACAAACTAGCCTGCATCGGTGTTTGTAAGACGCATACGCACACTATTCTTATAGCCCCGCTCTAAGGCAATGGGTTGCTCGTAGTTCCCCCAGTCCAGGTCCGGATACCCCCACAGATTGTTAATGTTGAGCTGAACCCTGCCGTCTGGTAAAACTGCAACTCGAACGGCCGCCGAGCCGTCAGATTCCGCTCGGACTCGCAGATCTGTTCCCGCCAAAAGACAAGAGACGTGCCAAATGTTCTCTTTCAGGCTCCTAAAGTCGTTCGTGCCCCGGCCGCCAAGATCGTCCGGCCCGTAAAGGAAGAAATCCTTTGAGTCTTGGGACCAAGGCCTTATCGGTGTGGTACGGTATGCTTCAACTGGACCTCCCACATTCCTTAAAGCCGTTCCTTGGGGCCGGCCAATATGATCAGAAGGATAACTGGACCATAAAGATTCTCGATCCCACGTCAGCCGGTCGACCGAGCTCGAGAGTGTATAAGCAACCCCAACTTCACTAATTCCCTTGGGCCGGTCGTGAATTGTGTACTGTGTGGTGATCAACCCTTGGCCGTCAATTCTGATCTCAAACTCGGCGGCCATACGCTCTTCTGTCGCCCCGCGACGAGCGATGTAAGCTCCAACCAGAGTTATCACGGCCTCGTCGGCGGTCGCGGAGTGACGAATACTGGTGGGCCACCAGGGGAACAAGGCTAATGAGCCGAAGTTCAAGAACGGCCCGCCTTCAATAATCTTGCTGCCTCGGAGCACTCCTTCGGCTATAAGCCCCGTTCTCTTGCTGAGAGCGACCCTGAACTCCGGGCGTTGAACAGTAATAAATTGCGAATCTTCAGTTACCTTCGGTGCGGGACCCTTCACATCAGGAAAAACCCTCTTTCGCTTCCCGTTACTCAGATTGAATTCGTCAACAAGAATTCCCCCTGCCCGGTAGAACTTCAGGTTCAGAATGTCCCCGTTATGCCAAGTACGCGCGGGAATCCTAATTGTCCCTTGCGCGCCAGGAACTAGGTATAAGTTGTTGATCTCCCCAGAGTCACTTCCGACGTGCCAGACAATCTTGATCTCATTCAAGTTTGTGTGGTTAAACCAGTTCTTTATAGGAATCTCCAACGGTTTGCACGAGCCCGGACCAGCAATTTCCCCTTCTAGAACGCGCACGGGCGAATATGCCTTCTTGGTAAGCCAATACTCGGGTTTTGGCCTGCGCCATCCATCTACGATTCCCCATTCGCCATAACCCACGGGTGATCCCGGCAGCATGAACACCTCTTCAAACCCGGCCCAAATCGCTCCACCAAGACAACCCTCAGCGGTATAACAGTTTTCCCAGAAGCGCTTCAGGCTTTGTCCCCAAAAGTTCCTCACCCCCGGGTCGCGCTTCAAGGTTTCGGTGTTGTAACAGGAAATGTGCAAGGATTCGTCGTTGAGCTTCGGGATATCTTTGCTGGTTAAGTCCCCATCAAACTTTGGGTAGTGCTCGCTGAAAAGGTCGTAGCAATCCACGCCTTGGGGCACTGTCCGAGGATAACTGAAAATAACAGGCCGCGAGGTGTCTTCCTGCTTGGCGTAGTCATGTTCCTTTTGGAAGTTCGATCCCCACGGGCTCTCGTTTCCCAATGACCAAAAGATGACCGAGGGATGACTTCGGTCTCGTTCGATCATTTCGGCGAATTGGTTCATGTAGCGGGAAGTGAATTCCGCATCCGATTCGGTTCCACCGCCCGTTACCGACCATTGCTCCCCGACGAAGCACACCGCCGATTCTTCTTCCACGTAAATCCCGTGACGGTCGCAGGCTTCCAGAAAGCTTTCCGTAGGAGGATAGTGCGAGGTCCTGACAAAATTGACATTGGCATCGCGCAGCAGAACGGCATCCTCCTCATCAAGCTCCGGCTTGGTTGCCCTCCCGAGCAAGGGGTGAGTATCGTGCCGGCACACCCCGCGTAGCTTCACAGCGTCCCCGTTGACGTAAAGCTGGCTCCTCCGCCGCTCCACTTTCCGGAACCCGATCCTTCTTTCCAACTTCTCCACGCTGGACGCATGAACAATCAACTCCGCTCCGAGGGTGTAGAGGTGCGGATGTTCGGCGTCCCATTTCATGGGCGAAGCGACCGGAATCTCCAGGGACGCTTCCGGCCGGTCTGGAGAAAAAGCCACCGAAGCCGGGTTCAAAGGGAGGCTTTTCCCCTGCGGGTCCGCTAAATGCAGGTTCAACTTCACCCCGCGCCCCGCATGGATCGACACCATAGCCATGACTTTCAGGCGCGCGTCCTGGTAGGACGAATCGAAGTCGGTTTCGACGTGCAACCGCGCCACGTAATCGGGAGGGAGAATCACCAGCTTCAGACTTCGCAAAATACCCGCAATGGAGTGCTTGGCATAGTTGCTGGCATAGGAGATCTCATCGGAACGATCGGTTACTCCCACCGTGAGCCAGGCGGTTTGGCCGGGCCTTACACACTCGCTAATGTCGCAATCCCAAGAGGTAAAGCCGCCATGGTGGTCTCTCACAAACCTCCCATTCACCCAAATCCGGGCGTAACTGTAAACACCGTCAAAGCGCAGGAGGATCTTCTTGCCTTTTGCCTCGGCGGGAATCTCCACCTGCTGCTTATAAACAAACTCATTGTCCCTTGCGAACGGTATTTCCTGCGCCGTGAGTTCGCCAGGGACGGCGATGTCAGACCAGTTAGCAGGATCAACGCCATTCGTCCAAAAGTCGGCAGGAGGAGAGGTGGTGAGTTTCCAGGTCCCGGCCAAGTCCACGAGAGGCTGGGGGACACCTGCGACTTCTTTCGGCAATGGAACAAGCACCGGCCTTGGCCAGTCCCACGACTGCGGGAGGGGTGCCTCGCCTCCTTGAACCGTTGGGAGGCCGACATTCGAGGGCGAGACGCCATTCGGCCTCGCAAAAACCCCTCCGCCCCCCAATATCCACGCTGGAGAAATTGCTGATGTTCCAAGCGCTTCCATGAATTTCCTGCGATTCAACTCAGGACCTCCTCACGTTGATGGGATAACTCCCGTATTTTCTGACCGTCGCGTGCATCCGAAGGGCGTTCTTGACAGGAACCATGTCATGAACTTCGCTGGAGGACCCGATGAGGATTCCTCCTGACGGGCCGAGTCGCTCAACCAGCTGCAGAGTTTCCTTTTCGGCCTCCTCAGGTGTGCCGTAAGGTAGAGTGGTCTCGCAGCAAAGGTTGCCGAACAGCAGCGTGCGCGGATAGTTCCGCCGAATCTCAAAGATGTCGTTGCAACCGTTCCGCTCAATGGGGTTAAAGCCGTCAGCGCCCAGCGCGTTCACCATGATCGGCAGGATCTTCTCAGCCTTGCCATCGGTGTGGTAGAGAAACTTGAAGCCTGTATCTTTCATCGGCTTTGCAATTCGCTTCCAAATGGGTAACGCTTTCTTGCGGATGAAGTCAAGGCTGAAGATAGGTCCCTGACTGCCCGCCACGTCCTCGCCCATGAACATCAAAGGCGCAGACGGGTTTTCAGCGAATACCTCAGCAATGTACTGTGAGAAGCTCCCGCAAACCTCCACCAGCCGGTCAACCAGTTCTGGAGCGTCGTAGATAAGGTGGCCCAGGCCGCGCGCCGTTCTTATTGCCGAAGTGCTGTTCGTCAGTCGAGCCGGGTAATTGGATGCAATCGGGAAACCCGCTCGTGTTTTTGAACCACTGTCCAGCAATGCCGGCATCGTCCGGGTCAAGGCGCAGGCGCCAATCGCCGGCCAGCGAGATGCCTCGCCCCACCGACCCCGCGCCGAATACCGGAGGCAGCGTCCACGCAGACAGTGCTAGGATCAGGAACGCTTTTGAGAAAGATTCTTCCAAGGATTTCACACAGAGACCACAGCGCGGCCATTGGCCGCAACCAAAACAAGGAAAAACTCTCGATCTCAGGGCTTCAGCGTGAATCAGGACCATATTGCTAATTTCGGCCCCCCCCGCCGCTGCGCATCACTGTGCGCGCCACGACCGATGGCTTCCACCCCTAGGAGACACTCCAAATCTGCGTCCAGCCTCCGAAGAATACCCTTGTGCCTCTGAACGATTTGCATGCGCAGGGCCTGGCCACACTCCATTCAGGGATGCTGGTAATTGCCGCCCAGCGCTCAGTGGGCATCAGCCCCAGGGATTGAGATCGAGTGCGGTCCCAGCCCGGGCGGAACCGTAACGATACCAACACCCTTTTGGAAAGTAACCCGCTGAGCCTTCCCGTCGACTTCCACCCGTTCTGTTCCGCTCGTTCCTGGCAATTCCAGCTCCCACTGGGAAGGATGATCGCCGAAGAAGCGGCAATAGTGGGCATCGTAAGTGAGCGTTATCGCCAAGGCTGGACCCGGTGTGCCCAGCACGCCCGCATGCAAGTAGGCAATATATTCATTCATGCCCATGGAACGCCAACCCTGAAGCTGCTCGAAAATGATTGGAAACCCCTCAGGGTGCTGCGAGATTCCTCGGTCATGGCCGTCGGGAGGGACCCACACGACGAGGGGAGCGTCCGACGTTCCCCCGAATTCCCCGCCATATACCGGCAGCGCTTCGACCGCGAGATCGGGGCCGAGGTAGTCTCCGGACCATCCGAATCCAACACGTGCGGCGATGACGGTGGTGTTATTGGGGCCCGACTTGGAGACGGCGGACCCGCCCGGGGCGAAAGAAAGCGGCTCGACCCCGAACTCGTGGATTAACCACTCGCGTGATCGCTCGAGATGCAAACGTTGAACGGCGGCCGGTATCTCCTTCTCGCGGCGCGTGTCGGCGAATTCGCGATACCAGCCGATCTCGGCCTTCTCCTCGTACAGCGGGGAGTCATACCACGGGCCGGGCGGTGAATCGAGGTCTGGCTGCATGTGCGTCCAGCCGTGGCTCTCAATTTCGAAGACGCCGCGCTTCAACCCCTCCTCAATTCCGCGCCTCGTCGAAACGTAGTCCTGACGTGTCCCAAATTCATCTGTGAAGACCTGTTGAAACGACGGAACGATGGTGCGCAGCTTCTGATCCACAAATCCCGGGCAGATGTTGAGAGACAGCACTGCATGGTTCTTCTCGAGCGGCGCGATCAGATACTTCTCGATTTGCTCCTGCGTCAGCGCGGCGTAGTGCCAGCTCTCGAGCCAGGCGTTCGCTGCCGAGCCCGGATCGTCCATTACCAGGACCGCTTGTCGGCTCCACTCCCTGTGCAACTGATACCCAACCGCCAGTGCCAGGGCCCGCCGCAGCACGGTGCGCAGGGCCTGATAATGGAGAAACGCCGAGTACTCGCTGCCGATCCAGAGCGCGTGAACTCCCGGACGAACTTCCCGGTCGGTGATCTGTGGTACGCCGCCCTGGGTGGCCAGCACCTTGGCGCTTACTTCGTCTACCAGGACCCTCTTCTTGGAAAAATCAAATCGCCAGGGAATCTTGGTGTCCACTCCTTTGGCGGTCAAGTCGGTCCGCGGATCGTCGTTCGTGTCGAGCGGGTCCGGAAGACCGTGCAGCAGGTAGTCTTCGGGAAGCTTGGGCACGATGGCAGCGCTGAGGCGATAGTACCCGCGGTAACGAACACCTAGCAACGATTCGAGGATGGGATGATGGATCCGATTGGAGAGAGCGACGAGCCCGATATTCCACTTCTCCACCGCGTCCGCGAGCCACTTCAGGTTCTGGTCAGGAAATTCGGTTGGGTCTGCATCCCAGAGAACTGCGCCATACAGGGGCCTCCCATCAATGCCCAGGAAGGTATTGCGGTCGAGCCGCTGCTGGTCCAGGCGAACAATGTCGAAGGGTACGCCCCAGTTCTTGAGCAGGCTGACCAGTTCGTGAAACTCGCTTCCTTCCCGCACCAGAAAGCCGGCAGGATCATCCCACTGGTCGCCGATGACGAGCAGAATACGGTTCGGACGGAAGTCTGCGGCAAGCATGCAGGGCGTCCAGGAACAAGCGAACGAAAACAGGAGGAAAAGTAGAATTCTCTTTGCCATAGGCGGGCCTCTCAACATTTCTTGCTCTGAACTTCGGTTTAAGCGAAAGATCTTGCCGCAGACTTACCCCCAAGGAACAGCCCGTTGCAGTCGTCCGGTCTGCCGGGGTACAGAAGACGGTACGGAGGAAACAGACCGGCAGAGTAAATTGGGGGACCTCTCGGCCCAGGTTTGACCGGCCGGCGAAGCCAGAAGTCGGCCTGGAGGAGCCGAGAGTCTCGGATGAGGTCATAGTAAGCGTCCACCCGGCGGGACAGCAGAACCCGCTGGCGAGCCAAGGACCTCTGGATGGGAGCGTTCTGTCAGAAGGGGAGAGTGCCGTTTGGACGAAAGTCCCGCTACGGCTCGTTGCTCTCTTCCGAGATAGGGACTTTAACCGCGTATAATAAGCTGGCGCGGGGTGTCGGCTCGAGCCACTCCGGGTGGGCGAAGGTCGCCGCGGAATTCCCGTTTGAAGCCATACTGGGGAAAACTCACCGTACGGAATTTTAGAGGGGGAGGAAGATAAACGAGTGCCCCGCGTGCGCGTCCCCAAAATACGTTGGACCGGCGTGGTTAGCATGTGGTGCGCTTCCTCTCTCTACTCGACGCCAAAGGGTTTCAGGGACCTCGTGGACAAACCACTGCGTGGACCTTGTGTTAAGTGTTCTCAAAGGGACAGTCTCGACGGCCGTTGTGGCGCGGGCGCTCTTGTCTGAGCGCCCCGCGCCACACAACGACCCTGGGACCCGGATCAGAAGTAGAACTTCAATGCGGCCTGCATGATGCGGGCTGAGGCCGCGGAGTTAATCGTTCCGAAGTGGACTTGGTCGGTAACGTCCGTGGCCGGATTGCCCAGGTTCACATGATTCAAGGCGTTAAACATCTCCCACCGGAACTGGAGGTACTTCGATTCCGTGAATTTGAGGTTCTTGAAAAATGAAAGGTCGAAGTTCCACAAACCAGGGCCGGTGATGGTGCCAAAACCGGCGTTTCCAAACCGGGTGTAGGGGAGATCCGCAAACGCGGCTGTGTTAAACCAACGGGCCTCCGTCCGTTGTCCACGGGGCAGATTGGCGGGGAGCCCGGTGGCGTCCGCTTTGTTGCCCGCACCGTTGTCCCCGCCATTGCCGATGTCGCTCGTTGCGGTGAGGGGCGAGCCCGAGTTGAGGGTGGTGATGCCATTGAACTGCCAGCCGCCGATGACCTGGCCGAGCGCTCCGTGAGTGCTTCCCGCGAAACGCTTACCAGGGCCAAACGGCAACTCGTAGACATAACTGATCACCGCATGACCGGCCATGTTTTCGGGACCGTAATTTAGCGCCAAATTGTATCTATTGATCACAGTAGTTCCATCAAACAGACCGATTTCCATGTCCTTCGCCCAGCTATAGGCCCCGATTATTGCCATCCCGTTCGAGAAACGGCGCTCGACATGGACGTTGAAAGCGTTGAAGCGCGAATAGGCGCCTGAAGTCGTCCCCTGGACATAGCCCAAGGTTGGATAAGGTACTCGCTGCGCGATTGTCAGCGGGTTATTCGGATCGAAGGGACTCGCTTGATTAGCGTCGTACAGGTATGACAGGCCTTTTCCCCTGCTTCCGACATAGCCCACTTGCAGCAGGAAGTTATGCGGCAGTTCCCGCTGGATGTTGAAGTTATATTCGTAGTACATCGGCAAGGCTCTCGCGTCAAGGTGATATAAGGAGGCTAGAGTCAGGTTAACTCCAGTGCAGCAAGTCGTGATTGGGGCTGGAAAAATTGTGGCGGTAGTGAAGCTGGGAGTTGGGATGTTGTTGGACATATATATATCGTTCACATACGGAAGCTGGAAATGGTTATAGCCAAAGTTGTTGGCCCGAAAATTGCCATTCATGATGGCAAACCCACCGCGGAAGACGGTCTTTGGCAACCACTTCGGGCTATAAGCAAGCCCAAGCCGCGGCTCGAAGTCGGTTTTCGGTGTTGGCAGGATACGCTCCGGCATGGTCTTACCGGCGTAAAGCAGATTCATGGTGGTGAAATCCCAGTTGGTGAACTCGTTGTGCGTTTCGCGCGGCAATTGCACAAACTCGTAGCGTAACCCGAGGTTAAGGGTTAACTCCGGTTTCAGCTTGATGTCGTCCTGTGCGAAGAACGAAAACTCCCCCCACTGGAGGGTATAAGGATAGTCTCCCGAGCCGCGTTGGGCAACGTGGGCATAATCCGGAAGGCCCAGGAGATAGTCGGCCATCGGGTTGCCAGTGTACTGGCCGTTGAAGTAAATCTCGCCCTCCTGCGTGGCCCACCCTCGGTCTTCGTAGGTTAGCCAGCGGAGGTCCGTTCCCACCTTCAGGATGTGGTGGCCGCGCGTAACCGTGAGCATGTCGCTCAACTGCCTGTTGATATCGTTAGTGCCGGTGGGCTGCCACGCTTGCGGGCCTGCATATTGGAAGCCCGTAATGCCTATCCCCGGGGGACCGTATGCGAAGGAGTCGGGATTGACATTTTGCAAACCGAAGGTCGGTGCCAGGTTGGTGCTCGCTACCTTGTCCTGCCCTTCCACTATGAAGTTGTGGGTATATCCGAGGTGCAAGTTGTTCAAAATCGTCGGGCTAAAGATGTGAGTGTACTCGCCGCCCCCGACTCTCCCGCTACGCGTCCCCACAAAGCCAGAATAAGGATTGGGCGCGGGTTCGTCCTGGTAATAATCCACTATCGAGAGGAAACCATCAAAGCGGTTGTTGTTGTTCAAGTAGTAGTCGATGCGAGCGATCCCCTGCTCGCTGTTGGTCACTTCTCCCGTGAAGGCCGTTAGATTGTACCCAGGCGCAGATGGGCCGCTTGGCGGCGTGAAGGACTGTGCGCCAGCTTGCGCGAATTGCGAGATGCGGCCTGGCGGGATAATGTTTCCTGGGAAGGGATGGCCCGTGTTGGGATCTGTGGCAATGAGGCTCATGGTCGAAAGGTTGCCCCCCAACTGTGCGGCGGTCGGCTCCTCCACGCTGGTAGCATTGTCGAAGCGGTAGCGAAAGCCTTCGTAACTGAGGAAGAAAAAGAGTTTTTCCTTACGAATCGCCCCGCCCAAGGTGCTTCCGAACTGGTTCTGGCGCAGCGGCTGTGTAGTACCTGTAAAGTTGAAGGCGTAGCGTGCATCCAAAACGTTATTCCGCAGGAAATCGAATACGTCACCATGAAAATGGTTAGTGCCGTTCTTAAGCGTTGTGGTCAGGATCGTTTGAGCACGCCCATACTCGGCCGAGAAGGAGTTCTGCAAAAGTTTGAATTCGCCGATGGAATCCACCGAAGGACTTAATCCATACGTGGAATTCCGCACAATGCGTGTTTCAACACCGTCAACGAGGTAGCTATCGCTAACGTAGCGGCCACCTTCGTTTTGAATGTTCGGACCGGCACTCTCGGCCCCGCCGAGGTAAGAGACGCTGTAGAGATAAACGTCGTTGGTGAGGGCGGCCAGTTGCACAAACATGCGCCCGTTGAGCGGCAGATCCACCACCTGCTGGTCTTCGACCACTTGGCCCACATCCGAGGTGTCAGTGGCCAGCGGCGCCAAAGTGGCCACGACCTCCATTGTTTGGTTCACTTGGCCGACTTGCATGGTTAAGTCAAAACGAAGGGTCTGATCGACCTGTAGCTCAACGCGGGTGATGTCCACCGATTGGAATCCGTTCATCTGCGCGTGTATCGAATATTTACCCTGGAACAGCGTCGTGAACGAATAGGCGCCCACGTCGTTCGTAAGTTCCGTAGCTTTTACCCCCGTAGCTTCATTTGCGACGGTAACCTGAACTCCAGGGACCACACCACCACTGGAATCCCGTGCGGTGCCGACGATACTCCCATAAGTAGCCTGGCCGTAACAGCGCAGAGCAGCGCTGAAGGCCAAAATTAACAAGCAAGCGGCCATTGCAAAATAGTTCAGAGTACGTTCTTGCACAAAAACTCCCCGATCTCGCTTCGTCGCTTTCACGGTTTGTTGCCTCCTTTTAGCGCGATTACCGCGTAAGAAATGAGTTAGCATGACCCAAGACCCAATACCGACAAAAAACTGCCATAGTGCATGCGTAATCGATTACGCATGCTGGTGAGCTTGTACCACCCTTCTAGATTGCTGTCAAGTACTTTTTTAGAGTTTTTTAGAGTTTTCTGCGATTCAGACAGTGGGGGGAGGGCGCGAGGCTGGCGGGAGGCAGGAGCGGCGAGACGAGGGGAATTGGGCGCTGGAGTGGGGGCGTGCTGAGACGGGTGGCGGCTGTGTCGTAGGGTGAAGACTGGTGGTGGGGAACAGCTCAGGCGGCTGACTTCTGGCGCTCAGTGGGGAGGTGAGAAGCCATCGGTTGAGAGGCCGGGCCCAAGCAGCCGACGGCTATGGGGATCGGGCGTTTTCCAGCAACTGGTAGAGGTCGCGTTTCAAGAGGCGCATTTTCCTGAGCAATTTGGCGCGAGCGTCCTCGGCCAGTTCCAGCAGGATCTCGGCGAACTCGGGCAGCAACAACAAGCAGAAGCGTTGGCGGTAGTAGACGGCGACCACTTGCAGGGTCGGTCCGAGTCGTTGCAAGATTCGCGGTCGGGTGCGGCGGTTCATCTGTGAGCGGTGGCGCAAGAACAGATGTCCCTGGAACAGCGTATAAGCCAGCAGGACAAACAGCACCTGGCTGAGGACCAGGGCGAACTTGCAGGCGGTCATGCGGGTGATGTCCCAGAAACACTTGTATTGCCGATGGCGCTCTTCAATCGCGGTGCGCAGCTTGTAGGTGGTTCGCGTCTGCTCGGCACTCCAACTGGGCGCGGTGGTGGTCAGCACCCAATCGTGGACCTCTCCCTGGGCGTTGATCTCGCGGTTGATGACCGCCGTTAAGGGCACGGGACAGTCGGCCCAACTGGAGACGCCGCGGACCAGGCCCAGCAAGGTTTGCGCGGGGGGAAGCGGCTGGGGATGGGATTGAGCCTGGCGGGCTTGCAGCTTTCGCTGCCGCTTCTGTTCGCGCTGAGCAATGACCGGATCCTGGGCTCGCGGCGGTAGCTCCGGCGGGGTGGGGGCAGGCAGCACGAACGGTTCCCAGTGGAAATCCTTCAGACGCGTCAGGCCCATCACGTCCTGATAAGCGTCCATGTTGGTCTTCAGCGGGATGACGGTGTCGATGTGGTATTGGGTTTTGAGCCGCCCGATGGCGGGCCCATCCAATAAGCCGCGGTCCAGAATCAGGACCTTCATCACCCCCTTCCCGACGGCGTTCACAAAGCCGTCGACCAGTTCATAGAGGAGGGGGCACTCATGCTGGTTGCCCGGGACCAGGCAGGCGGCCACCACCAGAAAGAAATCCAGGTCGCGGTTGACATGAATCAGCGAGACGATCTTGTAGCAACGATGCCATTGGTAGCGCTTGTCGCGCAGGTCCACGGCCCCGGGATCGACCGGATGGTGATGCTCGTCGAACAACAGGACGGCGGAGCGCTCGTAGTGCTCCTGGTCGGGAACAAACAGGTAGCTGGCGTCGCCGATAAAAAGCCCCTCCGCCTCGAACAGTTTCAAGGCGCGGAGACAGCGCGGCACCTCCCGGTTGAACCATGCCTGTAATCCTTGGGCATCGGTGTCGCGGGCGAACTTGCGCAAGAAATCCTGATCGCAAGGGGTCTGCCGGTCGTAGCGGTTCTTGTCGTTGAACCCGGTGCACCCCAAGCTGACATCGCCGGTCTGCGGGTGCACCGCCTTGCGACCCACCTCCGGCCCCAGCGCCTCGATCAGGCCGCCGCAGCGAATGACGTAGGGGAAGGCGTGGTAACCGGGGGCGCCATGCAGCCGCAGGCTGATCTGGCTGGCCAAATAGAACCAGACGGGAACCTCCTGCTTCTCCCGCGGACTGGGGTAGCTCTCGGCCAAGCGCTCCAGCACCCGGCGGTCGAGGAGATGACGGAACAAGCTCGCTTCGGCGGCCTCCGAGACGTTCTCCAGGTAATCCAGCTCACCCCGGCGCAGGGCCTCGATCACAAACTGACGATCGTGCTCGAAGACCGTCAGATTCACAATTTTCTCCTCTTGCTTCTGCTCTGCTTTTTCGGCGACGGCCGCAGCAGAGCCTTTTCCAGCCGGTCGATAGCCAGCAGCACCTGAGCCTGAATCTTCACCAAGCGGGCGCGAGCCTGGCGGAAGCGCCGGTAATCCTCGCTGAGGCGGCGCCAGCGGGCACGGTCTTTGGGGCCGACCGCGCGGAGCCGGGTTCGGCCGGCCTCGCTCCAACTCAGCACGGTGGTCGAGTGGGGTGGCCCCTGGGGTGAGGCGCAATGACAGGAAGGCTTGCCGCAACGGGTCTTCAGCTCGTACAGCGAGCCCTTCAGCAACTCACGAAGGGCAAGGAGTTGCCTGAGGAGGCGGCCGTAGTCCTCCAGAAGACCGAGAAGAACCCGGCGCTGGCGGCTGGCCTGATCGCGGCGAGGGGCTGACACAACAATCTCCTATCTTTATGCTACTATAAATATTAACATAAAGAAGAGTAGAAAAGGAAGAGGAAAAATGAGGAGGCGACAAAAATTCAATGAGCTACCTGTCACATGCAGGAAAGGAACCACAGCGGAAGGAGGACAACTGGGCGTCGGAAAGGCCGTCAAAAGCGGTGTTGACGGATCGGGCAGACAGGTTGACACACCGACCGCGGGTCAGCTGCCCAGCCTGGTTTCTTACTGTCTGAATCGCAGTTGCA
>Ga0208323_1000627_pt1 | contig 15183 bp, 15 predicted proteins | sample June2015DPH_10_1_2_FD_184703 | JGI IMG/M metagenome (GOLD analysis project Ga0208323, IMG submission 184703) | Peatland microbial communities from SPRUCE experiment site at the Marcell Experimental Forest, Minnesota, USA - June2015DPH_10_100... | ecosystem: Environmental > Terrestrial > Soil >... | reverse complement strand
GTCCCTGACCATGTTGCCTTCCGCTGGTCTGATAGCGTCGGCGTCCTGATTGCGCGTTTTCGAAGCTCAATACCCAGCCCACCTATTCCCCTGTTTACGCTTCACTGCGCGCCTCACGACGCCCAGCGCAAAACTCGGGGCCGAGTGGATCGCTACTCCTTCCTCGTGAGAATCTTTCATTCTCTGCTTCCTGCCGGTTTATCCCGGCGCTTTCCAGACGGTCGCTCTTTGGCGTCCGCGAGATGGACTCTCTCTCGGCAAGGCTTTGCCATATTCTCCGGCAGCGGGCAATTCTACAAGCTGACCGAGATGAGCCGTCAACTCCCACAAGCCCCCTTTGGGAAATCGCGGACCCCAAGGAACGGGGGTCTGCGCCAGCCCGCGTATATGTGTATCATTGTGACACACTCGGCGGCCCGCGCCCTTCATGATAGGCTACACTTCTAGAGAGTCTGCACTGCCTGCTGCGGCCTGATGCAAGTTCTCCGGGAATTTCGACAGGACGGGCTTTCTGCTGATCGCGCGGTCGCAGAGGTTCGCTCTGCGCCAGCCGGCGAATTGTTGGAAGGAAAGTGAAAGGGGGCAAGAAGAAGTCAGGAATCAGAAGGCGGGAAAAAGTCTTCAGTCTTCAGTCGTCAGTGGTCAGTTTTCAGCCTCTATAAGGTCAAAACGCGGCTGTCCTGAGTGCCGACTGCCGACTGCTTACTGCCGACTGCCTACTGCTTCGCACAGCAGGGCCTCGCCTGTGAGTAGGGCATTTACGAGTAGGTGGATTGTTTCCGAGTGCGCCGTGATCCAGGCACAGTCGCTAAAGGTGACAGGGCGGACCACATCTACCGTTTGCCGACTATACGTCCAAGTGACCCAGGCGATCATGCAGCTTCCCACTATCACACATGGACGTTTCCCAGGCCGAATCGTGAAGGCTCGGGCGAACGGCAATCAGGCAATAGTTTCCAAGTGCGACGTGGTTCGGGGGGGATTCCAGATCGACCAGGCAGGAACCGCTTGCTTTGCGGGCGGACGCGTCGAGGCCCGAGAATCCTTTCTGCAGTGATGCTGGCGGACGGGGGGATGCGTATGGTCAAGCGGTCCGGGAATGGCCCTGTTTTGTTGAGCGCCACAGATTGTATTTCAAGGCGATCATGTTTCAGGTTCTCACAGCCCTTCCTCGCCCCTCCATCGATGTAAGGCCCGATTGGCTCAGCGACTTTACACGCTTAATGGGGGTGACCCGCGGGCTCCGGTTCGCCTTCCAGCGCAAAGGCGGTTATCCCTTCCCCTTGGACCCGGGTCGCATTGCTAAGCCAAGTCGGGCCTCTCTGAGTCCCTAGGGTTTTGATTCAGTCCGGCGCTTTCCCAGCCGCTCGTCCAATGTCGCGATCTTGTAAATCAGGTACTGCGGCGCTTCATAGGAATCGGGGTATTGTTCATCGAAGTGGCGTTTAGCGTCTAGAAAGGCATCTCTTGCCCCGGACAGGTCACCTTGCGCTTCTTTAGCCTCTCCCACAATCATCTCGGCACGTATCAGTTTCGGATCAGCGGCAAGAGCCGCCAAGGCGCTGGCGAGCGCGTTACTCCAGTCTTTCAAGGTGGAAAAGAATTCCGCCCGTTGCATGTTCATACTCGCCTGCTCGGCGGCTGAGGGCTGCGCGGGAGTTGGCGAGATTTTAAACTTGACGGGCTGGGAAGCGACCCGGCCTCGCCAGAGGTCCTGAGGCAAGGCCGGAGCGGCGGATACTTCCAGGACGGCGATGATCGAGTAGTCCCCGGCGGGCACCTTGACCGCCGCCTCAGGGGTCAAGGCATAGTCAAGTTGCCAGTTAGAACTCGCATTCAAAGTAAGACTCCTCGATTGCGGCGGGGTCACCATCTGCATCGGCCAGTTCAATCGTTCCGGCTTGGCGCCTGCGCTTTCTACTTCGAAGTGCAGGAATGTTTCCCAACCTTGGTCGCTGGTCCCCAGGCGAACCACTTTCACTTCCGGCTTCTGCCGCGCGAGCTCCAGCATGGGTTGGGCCTCGGCGGCGGAGATTTCCCCTTTCGCGACCTTCTCCTGAATCAGGGAGAGGTATGCTTCGTGCGCCCGGAGTGTAGAAGCGGCATTGGCGGCGCGCTGATTTGCCACCCGCACGGTAAAGATGAGCGGGGTCCCTTGAAAGACTTCCAGCTCTTCTGCGCTGTTGATCTGGAGCGACAGATTGGGAAGAGGCGGCACATCCTGCGCCTCCAGCCGCGCGATCGAGGGCGGATGCGACGGTCCGGACGCGGGCGATGGCCGGAGGTAGCGCAGCAGGATGAATGCGCCAACGGCCGCGATCGCGAGGATCAGTAGAATCAGTGAGGCCCAAAGTATTTTTCGCACCTTACCTCCACCTCTTAATGTTTCGTGTCATTCACGCAGAATTGCTTCTTGCATATCCCCTTGGAGGCGTTGCCCGCCTTCGGTCCCCCGGGCCGCCCGGGCGCATTCACACCCGTCCCCTCGACCTGGTCGCAGAAGATGGCGCCGGGAGGTTCAAACGGGGGATACTTGGCTCCTAGTGTTAGCATGACGCCTGTCTTCCATTCGATGTCCCCCCCCTCAACCGTCTCATGCAGATCTTTTCCCTCGTAGCGCATGATGCATTCTTCCACGCCACTTTCCTGCCCACCTTGGGCGGCCACGCCGCGGGTAGAGCCATCAGTGTAATGAAGCCATGCACCCCAGGTTCCATTCGGCTGCAATTCTCTCCACCTGGAGATCTTGTAATCTTTGCCTCCGTGGTGCCAGACGTTGCAGCCGTGGGCGAGTTCATGAGCAATCGTATTATCAAGCTCTTGCTGGCCCCCCTCTTCTCGACAACTGGCCACATTGATTTTCACGGTAATGATGCTCTTGGGCGGACCGGGCCCTCCCTCTGCTTTCCCATTGAGGCCTGGCATCACCTCGTTCTTAAGTCTCAGCAGATGTTGCGGCCCCCGCGTCCAAACGCCGCGGTTGAAATTGATCACTCGCGGATTCGCGCCGCCGCCCTCCATTTTGAATTCGTTCCAATCCACGATGTGGGTTGTGAGCTCGGACTGTGAGAAGAGGCCCAGGCCCAGGGTCTCCGGATCATATATGAAAAGGTCCTTGAGAATCGGATTGGTCCGAATGTGATCGCCTTTAACGCGGAAGCCACGATACTCTTCGTAAAGCGAGAGGCCGTCACCTTCATCGCTGTCTCCGATGGGAACAAGGTCGTCGTCAGCCTTTTCGTCGGATTTGCCTCCCGCGTAGTGTTTCTCCCAAAAGTCGGCGATGTGGTTGCCATTGTCGTCTTTCGGAATCGTCAACGCGCCCTTGGAGGAGTTGCCCTCGACGTGCGCCTCTTCCTCGTGTCCGTCCTCATAGATGGCGGTAACCTTCAACTTGCCGTAGGCTCCCCAGTCATAGGAGGTGATAATGACAGAGGACTCCTTCAAATCCCCTTTGCTCTCAGCGCTCTGACCATCGGAAGCCACTTTGAGCTGATCATTCAATTCCACCTGGATTTTCAGATCGAAGTCTGATTTCCCTTCGCGCGGCCAATTCAAGCACACACCTTGTTCTTTACTGACCTCCACGAGCTGAAACTTGAATTTGGCCGTCTGGGGGGAGGACTTCTGAGGCTGACCCTTTTTGTGGACTCGGGCCCGGACTACGATGGCGTTGGCAGGGGTATCTTCGTCCTCGCCTCCCTCCGGCACCCAGGCATCGTAGTCGTCCGGGGGGACGATCACCGCCTCAACGTCGGAGGGACGGTGGCTGATACTCCAGGTAACAACTTGACTGCTCGTTGGGCTTCCTTTATACGTATCTTGCTGGCCGGAGTAGAATGCAGCTTTGGGGTCACAGTCGAAGCTGACGCCGACAAAGGTCGGCGCCAGGGTTTGTGCCTGTTTGACGGGCGATTCATAATTTCTTGGAGCGGTGCGTGGCCAGATGCTCTTGCTCCAACTTCGGCCGGTCTCCCAGATTTTCAATTCCGGGCGATCGCGCCAGCTATTATCCAAAGCATCGACTTCTATCCTGCACTTGGTTTTGCGGGGATCGTCCTGGCTGCGGTAGCGGAAGAACTTGACCTCACCCTGCGCTACCGTGTCACCCGTGGTCGTGGTGTCATATCCGTGCTCCTCGTAGGTTGTCCCGGTGGGCCCAACGAAAGTGTCCGTGTCGAAACTGTAATTGCTTCCATTCATTGTAAGGTTCACATTAGCGGGACCCGTCCACGATCTCATTTCTTCGTTCTCCGGTAATATGTGAAAACCCGTGTAGGTAGCGGTGGTGTCGCGCCGCCTTCGATCCGCATGGGTCGTGGTTTCCGGCGGGTAGCTCTCCGTCTTGTTCGTTTCGGCGTGACTGCTAAACACCACCTTGACGGTTCCCTGCCAGGCGCTGTCGTCGTCAGCCGCGTAGGACGTATTGTGGCCGGAGGGATGAGAGATGCACAGCAGAAGAGTGGCGCACAAGAGTGCCGCAGCATAGCGGATCAACCCGGGAGTTGTCGGGGCCTTCGCGGGCAATTCATCCTTCGGGCGCTTCGACTGTTTCATCGGCTAAGACCTCATGCTCGGTCGTTGTCAAACCTTCACGAACTCCACGCGGCGGTTCTCGGCGCGGCCCTGCGGCGTGTCTTCCGGAGCCAGGGGCTTGGTTTGGCCAAAGCCCTCGGTGGTGAGCCGGTCAGGGCTGATCCCGAGTTTCACCAGCGCACCTTTCACCGATTCGGCGCGGCGCTTCGAGAGATCGAGGTTCTTGGCGGCGTCGCCGGTGGAATCGGTGTGGCCTTCGATGCGTAGTTTGAGCGCCGGCTGCTTCTGGAGCGCCGCGGCGACTTCCTTGATGACGTTCATCGATTCGGGCCGCAACTGGTCACTCCCGGTATCAAACTGGATGGCGTGACTCACGTACTTTCCCGTGGACGCGAGCACCTGGCTGATATCGGGCATCGATTCGGCGATGCGCACCGTGCCCAGCTCCACCGGGGAATCGGAGGTGAAATCCAGCACGGCCCGGCTCCAGGGTTTGAGCTCCACTTGGTTCAGGTCCACGGCGCGCTGGTCGTTGACATACATGCGAATGCGCGAATCCTGGTACCACACCGCCAGCCGGTTCAGCTTTCCGTAGTGAATCTTCACCCGGCCCTCGCCAAGCTTCGACCAGCCCTCGTCGTTGACATTCAGCGTGGCGTAAATCTCATCGGAATCAGACTGGAACAGGGCGCTCCATTGAAAGGTCGAGTCCTGATTCTCAAACACCCAGCCGAGGTGCCCGCCGCTCGCATCCTTAGGGACGAACTCCGTCTCCACGGTGAAGTTCTTGGGCAGGGTTTTGATGTTCGGGTAGAGGGTGAGCCGGTCAACCAGCACCAAGTGGCCTGCGGGATTGAGCTTGGCGGCACCGCCGCGAACCTTCCAGTGCGGCGGCGCCGCGCCTTTGGACATATCCGTATAATCATCGTAGAAGACCGCCTTCTCTCCGGGCAGGAAGTCCCGCTCTTAGTCAGATTGAGCCTGAGCCAGCATGGGCAGAGTCAGAATAAAGATAAGCCCACAAACAGGTAATCTGATGTGATTCCACATGGAAATTCTCCTGATACGTCTGGAGGGCAGAGGGTGGCTGGCGTAGAGCACGGACCTGTGATGCAGCAGCCAGAGCCTGACCGCAGCAGATTAGCTTTCCGCCTCGGCGTCGCTTCGCCAAGATGTATTGACGGTCAACTTATACACTCGCGACAGGGGTTTGTCAACCTAATGAGCGAGTAGGTAGTGTCTCAGTTTGAATTTTCTGACTATTGACTCCGCTTTCCAGCCCACTATAATAGACTCATGACAAACCGACCACGTGATCCAAACCAACTCGCGAAAATGATTGTTGATATCGCGACGGGTGAAGTCGAGGATACGGTCAGCGAGTCCAAAAGAGGCCGAATCCCGGTCAAGGGGAGTCCTGGGGGTCTTGTTGGAGGAGCGGCAAGGGCCGCCGCGCTTCCTGCTAAGGAACGGGCCGCTATTGCTTCCAAAGCGGCAAAAGCACGCTGGAAGAAGTAGGATCGCATCGGCTTAGCTCGGTAGTATCCTAACAATGTGTCGGTCAGATGTTATTCTCCGGTTCCGATGATTAAGTCAATGATCTTCCTATCCGTTGGTACAAGATGGGCGCTTATATTAGCCTTCTTGAAAGCCTCCAAAAGCACAATTTCTGTTGGAGGTTGAAACTGCTGGTCATTGCCCCTTATCCAGATACCCTTTTGATATAGTCTGTTGTCTAGAGCCCTGCCCATTCCCTGAAAGCCTGTAGCGGTATGTATACCAGCTTCTTCAATGGCATTTGTGAGTTCGAATGTGAAGCTTTGGCAATCTTCGATTGGGAAGGTTCTCACCCAGATAAACCGATAGTTTTGGCTTGGTGGGTCTGCGCGTATTTGGTCTTTGATATTCTGTATCAGTGTAACGCGCTGTTGCGTGGAGAGAGTTCTTTGGATAGGTAAGCTTGACTTTGGCGGCTCTAATAAATCCCTCTCGGCTTTCCGCGCTTTTGCTTTTGCCTCTCGTGATTCCCACCAACTTCTTAATATCGTCATAATTCCCACTGCCAAAGCCAAAAGTCCCGTTGGCCTCCAATGCAAAAGAAGCCAATCTATAACGGCCTTTACTGCATGAATCATGCCAAATTCTCAGCGAAGGGAATTATTCTGAGGGTTGGGATTCTATCGCGGTTTTGTAGCGGTGGGAAGCGCTCTTATTACCAGTCGGTGGGGGGTGCTACAGTTTGACAAATGAGGGGCAGGGAACGTGCTAGAGGTGCTCAATTTTTAGCTTCTCGGCGATGGCCTTCAGTGTCGTGTGGGCTTGCCGAGTTTCGTAGAGAAGCCCGTACAGCAGGCCGCACGCCAGCACCAGAAAGGCCAGCACTGGTGACTTACTCTCCCACCAAACCAAGCCAACCAGCACCGCCATTGAGACATATTCCACTTTGGTCATTTTGGATTCTCCCGCTTGCGGATTCTTGAGCGTGGGTCGTTGACGGGGTAGATTTTTAGGATTGCCTTGGTAGGAATTGTCATGTCCCCACAACCTTGTTGCGGGGCGCTTGAATTGTTCGGGTCGGAGAGATGCGGCACTATCACCTTGCAGTCTTTATCTTCGTGGATAATCCAACCTATGGACACACAGACCATCGGGTGAGCGCTGCAACCGTCCAGGTCCTGCCAATCGGAAGAGCACCCATACGAGTCAACCCACTCAATAAGGCTCAGTCTCAAGACTTATGATCGCTTTGCGCCGCCGCGCTTATTTCGCCCCTTTTCACGATTCCTGAGAGCGGATGCGGCTACGCTCTTAACCGATTTCCGATGCGACTTTCTCAATAGTCTACCAGCAATGTGTGCGACTCGCTTTGAAGTTCGGTCGCAAGAACTTGCCCGATTCATGCGTAAACCTTCCTTTCCACAACCTCTATGTTACTTAGCATTTCCTCGATTGTCCAGACGTGATCTGTAAGGCCCGCTTCTACTGCTGGCGTAACTCTCAGGGTCTTGTGAATGCGGCAAAAATTGTAATGCATGAAGTGGAGAGCAACTTGATAGGCGTGGTTCTCGACTTTCTTTGAGAATGCGTTGGTTAGTCGCGTGAAGCGGCGCATTCCCATTCTCATTGTTAGATTCTGGCGCTCAACGTAGGATGTCGAGATATGCTCAGGGTCAGGCTGACCCATGACAGGCTTTCGCTCGCAGGATGTGCATATCGCAGGACTGTAGCGCGTTTCCTCTTGACTTGATTTATAGGTCTTAATGAGTATCGAATAGTCAATCTCTGACCCAAAAGCATCTTCAATAGCTTCCAAATACACCTTTAGGCCATCTGTTGTAAGCTGGACGCGGCTCGCGAGTCGAGATGCTAGATCATCAATGAATATGCGGGCAGTCCGAGCATCACGGTTGCCGACCATAAAGGAAGGCACTAGCTTTGTCTCCGCGTCGATGGCCGTCCACGTCCACACGTCGCCATATCCGAACTGGCCTTTCTTGTCAGCCGGAACGTTCTTTTCCTTCGCATATACGAAGGCCCAGATTTCATCGCACTGAATGCGCTTGCATTTCAGATTGCGGAGTGTTCTGTCCTGATAATCGGCAGAAGCAGAGCCAACATCCACCAAGAGTTTCGTTACGGTGTTAATCGAAACATCTGCAAGGCGACTGGTGGCGCGAAGGCTATTTCCTTCAATCAACATACCGACAATCTGAGTCCGTTTCTCAAGTGGTAATCTGTTCATACCACTAAGCCTAGCAAGTCGATTTCCATTTGTCAGGCATAAAACTCAGTTTGAAAACAAGCTACGGAGCTTTTGGTTTATCGAAGAAGTCATCTCGAAACTCAGGAATTTTACCAAAGGGAATTCGCCATAGGCCAGAATAGACGGCTTCAAGATGAGCCTTTCCTGTTTCGCTCATCATTTTAAGATAAGCCTGATCCTTCAAGTCAGAGCCGGGAGCCTGTAAAAGCAAAGCGGTATACGGTCCTACAGTTGGTTCCTTCTCACTAGACCTCTTCGCTTCATAAACCAAGTAAGTTGCATAAGGCAACGGCAGGGAAGGATGGTACTCCCGGAGCCTAAGAAGGATGGATGCTATAGTGCCCCCCGTCCCGATAGCTCCAAACGAGTCCCTTAGATAAACTTTCGGTATTCCTTCAACAATAGATATGTCCATTATTATTGCTGAGTCCTGAATGAATCCAGACAGAAGTATCTGGTAACATTCATCGGCATGGCACAGAGACGAACCCAAGAACGCGTTTATGGAAGCGCGGGATTCTCTTTCGATAAATTCAATCGTTGCTGGACTGTCTGGACTAGCCTGGATTCTAGCCTTGAGCAGAGAGGCAAGGTAGCTTACTCCTGACCATTCGCCCGCTAATTGGACGCACCATCCATATCCTAGAACTTCCATCTTCGCGGTCATATTGGTAGAGCCTATGTCAGTGTAGGTTAATCGTGTGTCTGAACACAGGATTAACCTTGGCTCTCCGTTCTCTTGGCAGATGGAAGTAATGCAGACGGTCACCGCGCAAGAATACCGCAACTTCGGCTTAAAGTCTCTGCGTTTGAATGAGCTTGGCTTTAGGTTCACTTAGAAGGAAGGAGCACGTTCATTGCCATCTATTCTCAAACTGAGACACTACCAGCGAGTAAGTAATAATGTCCCTTTTGGTTTCCAACACCTGTCGCCCACAATAATTCCGTGCGATGCGATTCACACCTTCAAGGGAGGACAATCCCGGGGGTGTGCGATCCTGTCGTTGATGCCGAAGCTCGATTTCCGGTCCAACGTGCTGCGGACCATATTCGATCCACTGCTGGATGCTCTGAGGTTCATCAGGGTCAAGCTGCGGCCGCGGAATGCTCTGGCCGCCGAGAACCTCTTCCTTCGCGATCTTCAAACCTTCGCGTTCTCATCGGCTGGCAAATGTGCGCGATCAATAGTCACTCGTACTGCTTCTCCTGGGGAAGGAAAGCCAGGGAGCCGGTACGCTCCGTGCCTCCTTGGCTTGCTGCGCGTGCTCCCAAACGTCCCATTGTGAGTACTCGCCAAACCGTTCCGCTCCGCCCGGACCATCGAGGCCAATAACGACGGTCGATACAAGGTCCAGCATGAAGCGATCGTGCCTGACCAGTACCAACGCTCCACGATATTCCAGCAGGCTCTCTTCCAGGATTTCCAGAGTCGGGGTATCCAGATCGTCGGTGGGTTCATCCAGCAATAAGATGATGGGGGCCAAGTTACTCGATGTTCTCCTGGGTTGAGTTGGGAGAACTCCAGAACTTTGTCCTCATTCGCGGGTTCACTTCGATTGTATCGCGAGCTGCCCTTTGTAGCTTGGTATTCATTCCTCCCAAGATCCTAGCGGCTTGTCAGCGGAGATAGAGCGAAATCGCTTACGTCCTGGATCGTCGCACTCGGAAAGTACTCTCCCGTTGTTCACCGAGAAACCTATTCGCCCGTCTCACTGCAAGTTGTGGCCGCTCAGAAAGGTCCGGCGCAGGTGGGGATTCGGCCTGGGACGTCGCCTTCACGTCAAGTTGACGCCACATGGCCGTATAACGGCCTATTCGTACAAGTGCCGTTCTCGCGCGGCACATTCCGGGCGTATCGTCGTACCCACTCGGGAGGAATGCTTCGCGCTCGGGACCGGCATCGTTTAGCCTGGGGGGGGGCCATGGCGCAACGGCGCGGTGTTGCCGATCACCCCTCAATCGCCCGCGTGAATACGCTAGCGCAGTTGTGCAACCCGTGCTTTTGTCACTTCGCGAGCGTCACGGCGGCAACTCCGAATCCGCCCAGCTTGAAGGTTGATCCCGCAACCGAGCTTGAGGCTGGCGGGTTCGAGCCGGTCGTCAGGTCGATCATTTCGATCTTCGCTCCTCCGGCCTCGGGCAGGCTGATCTCGAATTCTCGATCGCGCTTGTTTACCAGCAGGAGCTTTCGTTCTCCACTGGGACTCACAAACGCCTGCGTCATCACGTACCCCGAGTCGCTGGAAGCCTCCACAATCCTGTCGCCGGGCCGGAAGTTGTCGAGGATTAACTTCAGGACCCAGTATCGCGGGTTGGGTTGAGCAGTGTCCCAATCAAGCATGGCGATGCTCGGCCACAATCCGGGACCACAGGGTATGCCTGATTCGCCGGCCGCATCGATTCCGAGCCGCGCCAGTCCCGCGAAAACATAAGCGAAGGTCGCCGCCGAAAGACTCCAATAGGAGGGCCGGATGGGTTTGAAGACGTAATCGGGGCTCGTCTGCGACCAGTCATCAGGAAGCATGGTTCCGATCTCATTGACCATTGTGCCCGTCTTCGGTGATAGCATCTTTCGGATGGTTTCAATGTAACCGACGATCTCCAGGAACTTGTCAGCTTGGTTGAAATACGTGAACTGTTGAACTTCCGGGGGTTCGTCCGAGTTCGGCACGGCGTAGAAGTGGTAAGAGATCATATCGAGTGGAATCCCAGGTTGGTGATGCTTGGGATCGAGAAAGTAGGTAAGGTACTCCGGATGTCCGACAATATAGGAATGTGAGATGCCTACAAACTTCGTCTGCGGTGAGACTTTATGAATCGCTTGCACCACGGCGTCGTAAAGCTTGGTGTAGGTTTCGGCGCTAAACCCGTGCTCGAGGTCCGGTTCATTGAACACTTCCCAATAGTCCACCTTGTAGTGATGTCCTGATGGGTGCCATTTCCCCAGCTCATCCGTAAAGCCGCCTTTCACATGCCAGGCGACAAGGCGCGCAAAGTAATCGGCAACCTCGCGAAAAGTGGGATCGCGGAGCTCAGTACCCTGTCCGTAATGCCATGCTTCTTTCTTCGGATCCGCCGGGTAGCGGACCGGTTCGGCCGTCTTGAACATCCATGCCGGGATGGTGGTGAAGTTCAGCACCACGGGATGCCCCTCGAGCGCTTTCATCACATCCTCGGTCACCGGATCGATGAGAGAGAAGTCCCATGACGTTGTGGTGGCAGTGGGGGGTTCCAGTTCTGCGACGCCGAGGTGGGGATAAACGTACCCCGCTCCTGCGTACCGCACCTCGTCAGCACCAAGATCCTTGACCCTCTGAAGGATTTGATCGTGAAGCGGGGCGCCGCGCATCAAAACTGGCGACGCGCCTAGCAACAGAGTCGGCGTTGTCTGCGAAACGCGGATGACCCGGTCCCAGTGAACCTGAACCTTGACGGGCTGTTCTCCCGCCCAAATACTGGAAATGCCAAAGAACAGAACGAGCACGAAAGATGAACACACGGCGCTTCTACGACGGCACATTATCCAATCTCCATAAGGGGCTGAGGCTTACTGCTCGCCGGCTTCGCGCCGCAAGGCTTCGCGCAAGAGCATCTTGATGTAGGTCTGGTAGCCGATGCCTTTTTGCGCAGCCAACCCGCGTGCCGTGTCGATATCTTGGGTCGCCAGCCGCATGGTGACCGGCTGCGTACTCGCCCGGGCGGCGGCTTGCCGCATGGTCAGCGTGGAGCCCTCCTGGATGCGGTGAGCCACGGCCGACTCGAGCTTTCGCCGGTGCCGGTCATGCCAGCGAGTGTCCTCTGCTTCGGAAGCAAACTTCGGGATGATTAGCCTTTTCTTGGCCATCTACACCTCACTCGGTTTTCTGCGGAAGTAGGCTTCCCGCAGTTTCTTTCCCGCGTCCCAGCCCGTGATCGGGCGAACGCGCTCTCCGCGATAAGTGAAAACCAGGAACAGGACGCGCAGACGGTCCGTCGCAGCCAGCGCATACCAGCGTTCTTCCCCGCTCTCGTCACGGAAATCGACCACGATGGGGTCATGGGTCATCGCTTGCTCGAATTCCACGCGGGTGATTCGATGCCGCGCCAGGTGCCGGAGGTTCGCCGCGTCCCAGTCGAACTCCCCGGGCGGTTCTTCGCTCATCAACACCATTGTACATGCAACGTCAATACACTCGCAAGGGGGTGGGCCGGCCGCAGGCGCTCCGAATAGCAGGAGGCAGGATTTGACGTCTTGATTCAGGATTTAGGGTTTAAGAGTCAGGAGGCAGGACCAGGCGGACGGTTATAGATAGGCTCAATTCAGGAAGTAGGTGCGGTAGAGCGTGTCGCGCTTGACGGGACGGAAGCCCGCCTCTTCGATGAGGCGGCGGAGCTGCTCCTCGCTGGAAGTGCGAGTGACGCCGGCGGCGCGAACCACGTTCTCCTCGATGAGGATGCTACCCACATCGTTGCCGCCGAAGCGCAGAGCGATCTGGCAGAGCTTGTGGCCCGGGGTAAGCCACGAGGCCTGGACGTTGAGGATGTTGTCCAGATAGATGCGGGAGACGGCAAGCGTTTTCAGGTAATCGACGGCACTGGCTTCCTCCTTCACGAAGTTGCCGAGCGAGGTGTTTTCGCGTTGGAAGAGCCAGGGGATGAACGCCGTGAAGCCGCCGGTTTCCTCTTGCAGTTGGCGGATGCGCGCCAAGTGGTTGATGCGATGCTCGAGGGTTTCTCCACAGCCGAACATCATGGTGGCGGTGGTGCGCATACCGAGCTGGTGCGCGGTGCGATGCACCAGGAGCCACTCCGCAGTGGTGCACTTCAGCCGCGCGATGCGCTGCCGCACCTCGTCGTCCAGGATTTCCGCCCCGCCGCCGGGGATGGAATCGAGGCCGGCATCCATGAGACGCATAATCGTGTCACGAACATTCATGCCGGAGACTTCGGCGATGTTCAGAATCTCCGGAGCGGAGAAGCAGTGCAAATGAAGGAGGGGGTAACGCCGCCGGATGCTGGAGAGCAGGTTCTGGTAATAATCGATCTTGAGGTCAGGGTGAAGGCCGCCTTGCATGAGGATTCCCGTGCCACCCAGGGCGAGCGTTTCATCGATCTTCTCGAAGATCGACTCGAGCGGTTGGACGTATCCCTCCGGCGAACCCACAGGCCGGTAGAAGGCGCAAAACGAGCAGTACTCCGTGCAAACATTGGTGTAGTTAATGTTGCGGTCAACGATGTAGGTGACCACACCTTCAGGATGGAGCCGCTTGCGCACGGCGTCAGCCTCAAAGCCGAGGCCGAGCAAATCATCGGACTTCAGCATGTCGAGAGCTTGGGTTGGAGTCAGTGCCATAGCGAAAGTCCTAACGCTCTGGATCCCAGGAGCGCCGTGTCATTCCGATCCCGCAGTCGCGGGAGAGGAATCCCGCCCTGCTTTGTGGAGGAAGGAATCAGAGCGAGATTCCTCTCCCGCGACTGCGGGATCGGAATGACAAGGGTGGAGAGTTTCAGCATCCTGTTAGACGAAATGCAACTCCTTTTCGACCGGTATGATGCCCGCCTCGCGCGCCAGCTTGAAAAAGAGGCGCAAGCCCTTGCAGTTCTCCTCATCCAGAGAATAATCGATATTCTCAGTCAAGTAAACCTTGACATCCGCAGGTTCCATATTGAGCTTCAGCGCGTATTCAGCGGCGATGTCATCAATGTGAGCAAGGCCGAACTCCCGGGACGCTTCGAAGTCTTTCCGGCACTTGGAGAGGTTCTTGTCTTCGTGGCCCGCCCAGAAGGCGAAGACAAACGGCAATCCCGTAAACTTTTTCCATTCTGCGGCAAGGTCATAAACCTCTGCCGAGCCACGATAAGTGAGCGCGGGATCTCCAATCACGAGCGCCGAATCAGCGCGCTTCAACATCTCGTCCGGCCGCGGGGCGGAGGGAATGAGGTTGACCGTGCGCGAGTAAAACTTGCCCATCAGGATGCGAAGAAACGCTGCGGAACTTCGCGAGGAGGTGTCCACTGCAACGCTCTGGATTTCTCCGATAGGGACTTTGCTCAAAAGGAGTACACTACGGACGCGCGATTTCGAAGCGATGGAGATGCCGGCGATAATCTGCATGCGGTCCATGCGCTGGTACTCGATCACGGGGATGATGCCGATATCTGCATTCCCGTCCCGCACCGCGTCCGCGCAACCGGCGGGAGTGGCGAACTGGAGTTCGTACTTGCCCTGCTGCGGGCCATGGAGCATGCCCCAAATCAGCGGCACAGAATTAAGGTACTTAACAACGGAGATTCTGAGGGTCGACATATAGATCACAGCCAAATGGAAACCACAATTCTATCCCAAGGTTCGCTTCTGTCAAACTCCGCGCGGGGGGGCGTTGTCTCATTTGCGAGACCTGGGCACTGGAAGTCGCAGTCATTCCCGCGAAAGCGGGAATCCACTCCGCCGGCCTTCGGAGATGCGATGTTTACAGACTGGATTCCTCCCGCCATGGCGGGACGGGAATGACTGGCGTTTCGAAATGGATCCTACGCCAAATGACACCACTACCGGGGTGGGCAAAACTTTTCTTCTTGCCTCCGCATGACATGTTCTGCGATTTTAGAGGAGCGCCAGCACCGATGGCGAAGGGTTGGGTGGGCGGTCCGGAGCCGTGGCGTGTGTGTAGAAAAGGCGCAAGCTTGGAAATGAAGCGCTGATCAACCACCCCTGACCCCTCCTTACCAAGGAGGGGATCGCGTGCGCTGCGCAAGGTGGTAAGGAAACTTGAGCGACGAGAACACCCAATTCTGGCTGGGGCTGACGAAGCTCGAAGGTCTGGGCGTACGCGGCGCGCACAGGCTGGTGGAGCATTTCGGTTCGCCGCAGGCCGCCTACATGGCCTCGCTGACGGAGCTTGAAA
>Ga0208323_1000618_pt1 | contig 15340 bp, 8 predicted proteins | sample June2015DPH_10_1_2_FD_184703 | JGI IMG/M metagenome (GOLD analysis project Ga0208323, IMG submission 184703) | Peatland microbial communities from SPRUCE experiment site at the Marcell Experimental Forest, Minnesota, USA - June2015DPH_10_100... | ecosystem: Environmental > Terrestrial > Soil >... | reverse complement strand
GCCAACTCGGCGTCACCGTGCCAGACCGCCTCAATTTTGATCAAGAATGTAGTGCAGACTCGAAGATAGCCTGAACTGATTCCAAAGCACTTAGCCTATTTCCCGCCCCTTTCGTGACGAACTTGGGCTAGGGGCTCGGGACTAGGAACTGGGGGCTAGGGGCTGGAGAAGAACTGTAGGCAGTAGGCAGAAGGCAGTAGGCGGCGTCAATCCAAAATCCAAAATTGCCCTGGCCCCCAGCCCCGTAAACACCACGCACCGACCACTTCGCTCCGAAGGGCGCTCCTACATCCCCCTTATTGGCTTTGAGGTGGTTGCCCTGCCTGTCCACTTCCCTTTTGGCGAACCCCCCGCCGTATTGCCCTTTCCTTTTCTCTCTGTTCTGGTGTCAGGATCTGATCGATTTGCTGGCGGGCCGACCTACGTATCTCGCGGGCTTTCGCGCGTGCCATCCCTTGTGGGAGCGAAGATTTCGCGCGAAGATCTTCAAGCTGTTTGTTCCGTTCCTCGAGGATAGGCCGGATTCTTGCCTTCTGCTCCTCCGTCAAGTTTAGAGTCTCGCTCATCCTTTGAAGCTGGCGCTCCACCCGGCCGCGAGCGGGGCGCGCTTGCTGTGCGGTTGGCGGCGCTCCGCCTGCCTCCTGGCTGCCGAATATGTTCTGCGCGCTTCCGGCAAGCCCGCTCAAGACACATGCGGCCATGACACGAATCCATATGTTTCGCATTACTTGGCTCCGCCCGCGTTGCCGTCTCCACCGGCTAACTTTCCCTTCCTCATGATGGAGAGTCCTTTCTACGGCGTCCGCCCATTATAGGCTCATGGACACGCAATCGTTCTCAAATCGTCTCCTTTCCCAGCGTCGAGACTCAAACGAGCAGAGACTTCGCCTGGCGGTGGAAGTGACCCCTCACCCGTCCGGCGACGGCTGGAGAAAGCGCCGTCGCCGGACACCCTCTCCCCGAGGGAGAGGGCTATGTTTCCGGCTCGGGCACCCACGATATCCAGCCAAAGAGGAGTGAGGGGCTTCGCGCCGTGCTGCCTACTGCTTACTGCCCACTGTTCTTCCCCAGCCCCTAGCGCCCAGTCCCTAGCCCCGCCGTAAGCATCACTGGTTATCTCGCCTCTGGCCCGGACCCCGAAATTGGCCGGTAACGACACGTGTTGCCAGGAACTGTCCTTGGGTTTCTTTTCCGAGGGCAAAGATGCGATCGCCAACTTTGAGGTCCTTGAGAGCGATGGGCTGGCCGTCTTTCATGAATTGCGTCTGCTCATTGACCAGCACGATTCTTTCACCCTGGCGGGGATTACTGACCTTGAGTTGATCCTTATTGATAGAGACGATGGCGCCGAAAACTCGCTCTCCGGGGTTCTGAAAACGCTGCATTTCATCGGCAGTGGCGCGTCGAACGACTTCGGCCACGAATTCCTTGTTGGAGTTGGCTTGACCCCGAACAGAGACCTGGTCTCCCGGCTTCAAATCTTCAAGTTGGATATCCTGTTGTCCCTGGCGGTAGCGAGTGTGTTCATCCACCATCACAGTTTGCGTTGAGCCATCCATCTTCTTGATTTCGAAGCGGTCCACGCCCACGGAGGCGATGGTTCCGAAAACCGGTTGCCCGGCGGCCTCGCCCTGTATGATCTGCGGCCGCGGTTTGGTATCATCTTTCTGTACTGCGTAGACGCAACTTGTGAGAGCAATAAGGATTAGCCCAAGGGCCAAAGCGAACTGTTTGCGCATAAAACTCCTCCTCAGGTTTCGACGTCTAAGAAATGCGCCCGGTTACGGTGTAACCGGGCGCCCCGCCAGTTCGTAATGATGCCTGAGGGGCAGGACGCGATATGAGTTCAAGCGCTTTTGGAAGACTCCCAACGAGGCGAGGTCGGAATAGTATCTGGTTGGCGCCACTCTTGGCGCTGCTGGCGGGGCTTTCTCCTGCGAAACTACATGCTCAAGTCGGCAGCACAGGGACACTTACCGGCCACGTGCGCGGGCCTGGCGGGGTTTCTGTCCCCGGCGCCACGGTGGTCCTGACCAATCCCCAGTCAGGTGAAAGAAAGGCGACCTGGACGGACGAAGCCGGGAATTACGTCTTCAACGGACTTACGCCTGGCAACTACAAGCTGGAAGCCTCACTAGTGGGATTTCGCACTGACGTCCGGGAACCCGTCCCCGTCACCGAAGGAAAGACTCTAGAGGTGAACATCGCGTTGATGATAAGTACGCCGGAATCGGCGAACGCTTCCGGCGCAAGGACCCCACCATCGGGGGCACGGCCGCCGGGGAATCTCCAAGCCTTGCCGGCACAATTGCAGGCTTCGATGGGGGCTCAGGGGATGGAACCGGCTCTGATGGACACAGTGAACGGCAACGGAAACGGAGGCAGCCTCCGAGTCTACAATGAGCAATCGGCTGGGGGCGGCACTCAGGCCGAGAATCCCGTAGACGCCGATTCATCCGCAAGTGCCTCGAACTCATTCCTGCTTTCCGGAGGCGAGGGCATTTCCGCTTCGACTCCCGGAGGTGATGAGAATCGTAGGCAAAGGTTCGAGCAAATGCGTGACCTCATGCAGCAAGGACAGGGCGCTCCAGGTTTTGGGGGTGGCGGACCGGGAGGCGGACCCGGCGGTGGCGGAGGTGGATTTGGTGGGGGAGGAGGATTCGGGGGTGGCGGAGGATTCGGTGGCGGGGGAGTAGGGTTTGGAGGCGGAGGGAATCGGGCGGGAGGCCGGGCGCGAGTGAATCGCATTCGCGGCAACATCTCTGAGCGCTACACCAATTCGGTCCTGGATGCTCATCCTTACCCGCTGAATGTGGCCGAGTCGCCCCGGATTCCATCCTACTCCGAGCAGTTGGGCGCCACCATTGGTGGCCCTCTCGTGATTCCGAAAATATATAACGGCGGCAATAAAACGAGTTTCTTCTTAAACTACAGCATGACGCGGGGCAAAAGCCCGTTTGACAGTATTGCAAACGTGCCCACGCAACTCGAGCGCTCGGGAGATTTTTCTCAGGCTCAAACCACGGCAGGGACTGTCCCGATCGTTTATGATCCATTTTCGAACCCGCGAACCCCCTTCCCTGGTAACATCATTACAAGCATAGATCCGGCCGCCAAAGGCTTGCTGAGTTACATCCCCTATCCAAACGTGCCAGGCGCGACGGTCCAGAACTTTCACCTTCAGGAATCTTTGCCCACCGCCAACGACCGGATAATGGGCCGCATAGGGCAGCAGATTTCGGCCAAAGACAGCATCAACGCCATGTACTACTTCAATTCCGCACGGAGCCAATCGGTATCGACTTTCCCCGCCTTGACCTCGACCAATTCGGTCCGGGGCCAGAACATGAGCCTTGCGGAGATTCACACCCTCGGCCCGCGCACGGTCAACACCCTTACCGCAAATTTCAATCGCCAGAGGACTTCCCTTCTTGATCCCTTTGCATACGGGGAAGACATCGAGGGTGGCTTGGGAATTAAGGGCCAGGGTATTGCGACAGATCCCCTGGACTATGGCTTGCCTGCCCTTCAGTTTACAGACTTCGGAGCACTGAATTTGGCCATACCTTCCCTCAGGCGTAACCAGACCTTCCGCGTTGCTGATATTTTTCTTCGCAACGTGGGCAAGCACAACATCCGAATGGGGGGCGAGGTGCGGCGGGTCCAACAGAACACTCTGACGAACCCCAATGCCCGCGGGACTTTCACTTTCAACGGCTATTCGACCAGCGATTTCACCCCCTACGGTTCCAAAGGTTGTACCCTTCCCAACGGTTGTCCCGTTTCTAACACGGGATACGACTTTGCGGATTTTCTGCTTGGTCTCCCACAGACCACCTCAGTCCAATCCGGAGACCCCAGCAACTACTTTCGGTCATGGGTGTACTCGGGTTTCATTCAGGACGACTGGAGAGCCACTGCGCACCTGACGATCCTCTACGGCCTGCGTTATGAATACTTCCTTCCCTTCACGGAGAAGTACGGCCACCTTTCGGACTTGGCGTTTGGCCCGGGCTTTTCATCGGCGGCTCCCGTTACAGGTCAAAACCCGGGGAATCTGCCGGCCTCATTGCTGCGTGGGGACGATCACAACTTCGCACCGCGTTTCGGCCTCGCCTACCGTCCATGGTCACAACACTCCTTGGTGCTGCGCGCCGGTTATGGGATTTTTTACGACGGCAGCATTTATTCTCGGATTTATGCGAACATGGCCAGCCAGCCGCCCTTCGCCCAGGCTTCCACCAATAAAACGACTCTGCCACCGAACCTGACGCTTGAAAACGGCTTCCCGCAATCAGGGCCGAATACTCTGAGCAACACCTACGCCTTGGACCCGAATTTCCGCACCCCTTACGCGCAGACCTGGAACTTTTCGATCGAAGATGAATTCGTCCGGAACGTCATTCTTTCCCTCGGGTATGTGGGCACAAAAGGGACCAAGCTGGATCTGCTCCTGGCCCCGCCCGCACTTCAGAATACCCTGGCCTTCACGTACGAGACCTCAGGCGCAGCATCCATCTATCAGGGCTTGCAAGTGGGGCTTCGCCGCCAGTTCCATGGCGGCTTCTCGATGAGCGGTACATACACGTTTTCAAAGTCCATTGACGATGCGGCGAGCGTCGGCGGCGCGGGAAGAACCGTCGCCCAGAACTACCTCGACTTGCAAGCCGAACGAGGGCTCTCGAGTTTCGACGTGCGAAATAAGCTGCTCATCAATCACAACTATCAACTCCCCTTCGGCGAGCAGCGTCGCTGGCTCAATAAGGGCGGAACCATGGGCCGGGTGTTCGGGAACTGGCAGATCAGTGGCATCACGACTATCCAGTCCGGCATGCCTTCCACGGCCCAGATCCTGGGCAACCTCAGCAACCGGGCGGGGACGGTGGCGATTTCCAACCTGCGCGCGGACGCCACGGGTCTGCCTGTCGAGCTCCCACGTTCGCAGCGGACCACTGAGGATCACTTCAATACCGCAGCGTTTTCGCTCCCGACCTCGGGCGCATACGGCGATGCGGGACGTGATACGATCCCAGGGCCGGGAACGGTAAATTTCAATATGTCGCTCGACAAGTTGGTGACTTTCTCCCGCGAGCGGGGGATTCGCGGCGACTTCCGCATCGAATCGGACAATATCTTTAATACGCCAAAGTTCGGTGGTCTGTCCACGGTAGTTAACGGGCAGGGCTTCGGGCGCGTTACAAGCGTAGGCGCAATGCGCAGCGTAGTTTTTTCGTTGCGCCTGAGATTCTAGGGGCAGTCGGAAGGGCAGTCGAGAAGTCGAGAGTCGAAAGTCAAAAGTACAAATGCAAGTGGCTTTTTCGACTCTCGACTTCTCGACTCTCGACTGCCTTTCCGACTTCTCGACTCCGGGGATACCAAGATGCAGCGAAGCGTACGAATTCTTCTAAGTAAGTTCTCAATTGCAGTGCTGGTGTTCGGCCTGTCTGTGGCGCCTTTGGCGCTGGAGGGGCAGAGCACAGACGCCGGAGCGCCACAGGCCGCCACACCTCCCCAAGGGTTTCTTTTACGCAGCCAGACCAATTTGGTGCTCGTGGACGTTCGGGTAACGGCGAAGGGAAAGTTGGTGACCGACCTGACGGCGAAAGACTTCAAGGTTTTCGAAGACGGGGCGCCGCAAACCATCACGTCCTTCAGCCTGGAGAACATAGAGAAGCTGGCGCAAGCAAACACCACCACCGGTCCCCCACCCACCATTGACCTGGCAAAACTCCCGCCCAACGTTTCCCCGGCGACCGTCTTGCAGGACCACCGGCTCACGCTGCTGTTTTTTGACGTGTCGTCAATGCAGCCGGACGACCTGATGCGCGCTCTGAAAGCAGCCACCAGCTTTGTGCAGAAAAAGCTGACGCCGGCGGATCTGGTGGCTGTTGTCACTTACACCTCGAGCCTGCGGGTGGTCCAGAACTTCACCAACGACCGCGATGCTCTTTCCAAGGCGCTGAACGGAATCCTGGTGGGAGAGGAATCGTCCAACCTGAGCGCCGGCGGGGCTGTGGGCGAAGCGGGCACCACCAGCGCGTCGGGCGAAGAAGTGGTCACGCAGGATGTTTCCGACGCCTTCACGCCTGACGAGACCGAGTTCAATATTTTCAACACGGACGAAAAGCTCGCGGCTGTCGAATCCCTTGCGGAAATGTTGCGCGGGGTTCCAGGGAGGAAGTCGGTCATTCACTTCTCGAGCGGCATCACCAGCACCGGGATCGAAAACCAGGCGCAGTTGCTGGCCACCGTCGCCGCTGCCAACCGGTCGAATGTCTCGCTGTACACCATGGATACGCGAGGCTTGATGGCGCTGCCGCCCGGTGGCGATGCATCTTCGGCAAGTCCTTCCGGGACGGCTGTGTACAGTGGTTCGGCAGTATCCTCCCAGATTTCCTCGATGCACAGCAGCCGGGAAACCCTGGCCTCGCTGGCGCAGGATACCGGCGGCAGGACATTCTACGACACAAACGATTTTGGCGAGGCCTTCCAGCAAGTCCAGTCGGAAAACTCCAGTTATTACTTGCTGGGCTATTCCCCCACAAACACTCGCTCCGACGGCCGGTTCCGGAAAATCCGCGTCGAGGTAACCACGCCTGGCGTGAAAGTTCAAGCCCGGCCCGGTTACTTCGCGCCCAAGAATTTTCGCCAATTCACGCGCGAAGACAAAGAAGCGCAGCTTCAGCAGGCAATAAATCTCGATCAGCCGTTCCTTGACTTGCCCTTTGTGGTTGACGCCTCGTACTTCCTTCGTCCTGACAACACTTATTATGTTGTGCTGACGGCTAAAATTCCGGGCTCAGCGGTGCAGTTGCTGAAGAAATCCAATACGCATGAAACGGAATTCGATTTCATCTGGCGGGCTACCGACGCGTCCGGAAAGCCGCTTGGAGTGCTGCGGGACACGCTGCCGGTAAAGGTGAGCGGTGAATCGTACGACATACTGCTGGCCGGCAATTTCCTCTATGAAGGCAGTTTGATACTCCCGCCGGGGAAGTACCAACTGAAGGTCCTGGTCAGGGAAAACCAAAGCGGGAAAATGGGGACTTTCGAAGAACCGCTGGATTTGCCTCCCCTCTCGTCGGGCGGACTCGCCCTGAGTTCAGTGGTCCTTTCTAACGAGGTGAAAGCAAGTGAGGGGAGCGGTGGGCGGAGGAGCAAGTCCAAAGGCGAAAGCGACAATCCGCTGAACCTGGGAGACAAATCTGTATTGCCAAGTGTGACTCGAGTATTCCGCACCAATCAGGATCTCTTCGTACTGCTCCAATCCTACGCGGGGAAATCAGCCTCCAAAACGAGTGCGTCGGAAGCCGCGAATGCCGCCACAGTCCCACCCTCGGTGGCGCTGGCCTTTTTCCGAAGGGGCGCGAAGGTGGCGGATGCCGGGCCCTTTCCTGGAAAGGTGGGAAAATCCTTCGCGGGCAAGGCGAGCTACTTTGTCGAGATTCCGCTCGCAAAGTTTCACCCGGGCCGCTACACCTTGCAGGTGAATGTGCTCGACCCCGCGCATGACCGCGTCGCATTCGCAAGAGTACCGCTGGCGGTTGTTCCTGCGCCGCCGCGGCCTGTTCCGAGCAAAACCGGCAGTTAGGCGTTGTTACGTAATGACCATCCCCCCTTCGATCAGAACCCCCTTACCCCCAGCCCCCTCTGTCACCACGGCGACCCGGGCGAGGGGGTTGCCACACTCAGGCTGAAGACCGTGCCGTCATTACTCGTCCCGCCACTCGTCCCGCCGAACTGTCAGGCTGAAGACGGTGCCATAGCCGTTGGCCCCGCCATAGAGGGTTGTGCCGTAGAACTTCCCGTCCGCGCCTAGCAGGAGCCCGTCGTCAGGTTCAGAGCCGTCCGTTCCGTCGAAGCTGTGGAGCGTCGTCAGCGTGCCCTCGCGGGTGATCTTGAAGACGGTGCCGTCCCCGTAGACCCCGCCTGCTCCGGTTGTGCCGTAGAATTTCCCATCGGCGCCTAGCAGGAGCCCGCCGTAAGGTGCAGCGCCGTCCGTTCCGGCGAAGCTGTGGATCGTCGTCAGCGTGCCCTCGCGGGTGATCTTGAAGACGGTGCCGTCCCCGTTGGCCCCGCCGGCCCAGGTTGTGCCGTAGAACTTCCCGTCGGTGGCCTGGATCAGCGGGGCAAACGGGTTTGCGCCGTCCGGGCAACCGCTTTGCGAGCAAAAGCTGTAAAGCGTCGTCAGCGTGCCCTTGCGGGTGATCCTGAAGACGGTGCCGTAATTGTGGTAGGCCCCGCCGGCCCAGGTTGTGCCGTATAAGTTCCGGTCGGTGGCCTCGATCAGCGGGGCAACCGCGTTTGCGCCGTCCGTTATGTCGAAGCTGTGGAGCGTCGTCAGCGTGCCCTCGCGGGTCATCTTGAAGACGGTGCCGTACCCGTGGGCCCCGCCTCCGCGGGTTGTGCCGTAGAAGTTCCTGTCGGTGGCCTCGACCAGCGTGGCCCACGGGCCTTTGCCGTCCGTTCCGTCGAAGCTGTGGAGCGTCGTCAGCCTGCCCTCGCGGGTGATCTTGAAGACGGTGCCGCACCCCTGGGGGGAACAGTAGGCCCCGCCTTGGTAGGTTGTGCCGTACAGCTTCCCGTCGGCGCCTAGCACGAGCTCGGCTTGAGGAAGAGAGCCGTCCGTGCAATCCGTTTGCGAGCAAAAGCTGTAGAGCGTCGTCAGCGTGCCCTCGCGGTTGATCTTGAAGACGGTGCCGCGATCGTAGGCCCCGCCTCCGCGGGTTGTGCCGTATAAGTTCCCGTCCTTGTCCTGGACGAGAGACCCGAGGTTGGGACCAGCCCCGTTGCTCCCGTCGAAGCTTACCCGACTCCTGAATGTCTGGGCGGGCGAGCCGACCGCCGTCGCCGCCAGGAGCAGGCAGGCGACGCTAGCCTTCTTCAACCACTGAGCCTTTTTCCGTTCCACCGCACACCTCCGTGTCAATGAGCTAAAATTAAACCGGAATTTGCATTATTCACTTTCCGCTGACCCGAATGATACTCCTGACCGCCGCCCAACGCAATTGGTGCAGATTTCTTGGTACAGATTTCTCTGATGTAGTCCCTCAGTCTCGAGTGGCAACGCACGTAGCGCCGGGCTTTACAGGCTGCGGAAAAACGCTTCCAAGCTGTCATTCCGAGCGGAGCGAGGAATCTCGCTCCGAGTGTTTTCAAGACAATGCGAGATTCCTCGTCGCCTGCGGCTCCTCGGAATGACACGCCCGACGAGTTTTTCCGCAGCCTATTTAGCCCGGCACGTGCCGCCCCTTCGCTGCGCTCAGGGCAGGCTCTAAAGGGCGGCGCTACGGCACCCGAGACTGACGGATTACTTCCTGATGCAGATTTTTCTTGACACGGTCTCACGCGTTTTCGTAGGATGTGGGTGACAATTGAATACTTGATTCAGTAACCCTGAATCTCATCTAGAGTGGCCGAGGGACGGGCCCGATGACGCCACGACAACCGCCCCGATAAAAGATCGGGGGACAGGTGCCAACTCCCGCCCGGATATGGGGAAGATGAGAGGGGCCGAACGGTCTGTAATGAGCCTCTTCCCAACCGGAAGGGGCTTTTGAGTTTATAGCCTCTTCGACGACCTTCCCTAATTTCCCCAGGCACAATCGGGCCCCGCGACCCATTTAGGGCCGCCCCTGGGGGCCGATGTCATTCCGATCCCGCAGTCGCGGGAGAGGAATCTCGCCCTGGTCCGTGGAGGAAGGAGTCAGTGCGAGATTCCTCTCCCGCGACTGCGGGATCGGAATGACACACGGATCTCAGACAGGAGGATACATTGGAAAGAAAACTTGGTTTCGACTCGATCGCTTTGCACGCAGGACAACTTCCCGATCCCGCAACCGGGGCGCGCGCCGTCCCTATTTACCAGACCACTTCGTATGTTTTCAAAGACACAACTCACGCCGCTAACCTTTTCGCCTTGAAGGAATTCGGCAACATCTACACCCGCATTATGAATCCCACTTGGGCGGTTCTCGAGGAAAGGGTAGCGGCGCTCGAGGGCGGGGTTGGGGCACTGGCGACAGCCTCCGGGCAAGCCGCCGAAACCCTCGCCATCCTCAACATTGCCCAGGCCGGAGACCAGATTGTTTCTTCCGCGAGCCTCTACGGTGGTACCTATAACCTGTTCCATCACACCTTTCCCAAGCTGGGCATTGAGGCGGTCTTCGCCGACCCGTCGGACCCGGAGAATTTCCGCAGATGCATAACTCCGAAAACCAAACTCATCTTCGCGGAAACGCTGGGCAATCCCAAGAACGATATGCTGGACATTCAGGCAGTGGCCAAGGTTGCTCATGAGGCTGGAATTCCGCTCATCATTGACAACACCGTGGCGACGCCTTACCTCTGCCGTCCTTTCGAGTGGGGCGCGGACATCGTCGTTCACTCGCTGACCAAGTTTCTGGGTGGCCATGGCACCTCGATCGGAGGCATCATCGTCGATTCAGGGAATTTTGACTGGACGAACGGGAAGTTCCCATCACTGGTCGAACCGGATCCCAGTTATCACAATCTGAAGTTTGTGGAGACCTTCGGAAATCTTGCCTACATGATTAAGGTGAGGGTTCAACTCCTGCGTGACCTCGGCCCGGCTTTGAGTCCCTTCAACGCCTTCCTCATCTTGCAGGGAGTCGAGACTCTTTCCTTGCGGGTGCAGCGACACTGTGATAATGCGCTGAAGGTGGCGCAGTTCCTCGACAATCATCCCGCCGTGACGTGGGTGAATTATCCCGGGCTGCCCAGCCACCCCACGCATGGGCTGGCGAAGAAGTACCTAAAACACGGTTTCGGGGCCATTATGGGCTTTGGCATCAAGGGCGGCTTGCAGGCCGGAATCAAGTTCATCAATGCCGTAAAGTTGCTCTCCCACCTGGCCAACATAGGAGATGCCAAGTCCCTGGTCATCCACCCCGCCAGCACGACGCACCAGCAGTTGACTCCGGCGGAACAGCTAGAGACGGGCGTGACGGAGGACTACGTCCGGCTCTCGATCGGCCTGGAGAATATCGAAGACATCATCGCGGACATTGAACAGGCACTCCAGGCATCCGGGCAGTAGGACAGCGCGGCTCCTGGCCGCAACCGGAACGAAACTCTTCGTGTACTCTGTGGCTTTCAAGCTTAAACACAGAGCACACGGAGCATCTCAGTGACCTCAGTGTTAAAGTTCTTCTGACCACAGAGGACACGGAGGCATCACGGGCACGAGGAGAAATTTTCGCGGCAGGGGAAGAAGATACGTTTTAGCGCTACTGGGAAAATAGAGGCAGGAGAGTATGGGAGAGGAAGGGTCGGTCGGAATCGTCGAAACCAAGTACCTCACGTTTGCCGCGCCCCCCAACGAGATGACCCTGGAGTGCGGGCGAACCCTGGGACCCATTACTCTTGCCTACGAGACCTATGGCGAACTGAATGAGGCCCGGGACAATGCCATTCTGGTGGTTCATGCGCTCTCCGGGGACGCCCATGCGGCCGGATATCATCATCCTCGTGACAAGCATCCTGGTTGGTGGGATATCATGATCGGCGCGGGGAGGGCTTTCGACACTCGGAAGTACTTTGTCATTTGCTCAAACATTGTCGGGGGATGCCAGGGCTCGACCGGACCCAGTTCCATCAACCCTCGCACCGGACGGCCCTATGGGCTCTCCTTCCCGATGGTCACGATTCGCGATTGGGTCGACACCCAGAAGGTTCTTGTCGACCACCTGGGGATCAAGCGGTTGCTCGCTGTGGTGGGCGGGTCAACGGGCGGGATGCAAGTCTTGCAGTGGGTGGTCAGTTACCCTGACATGGTGCGCCTCGCTATCCCGATCGCCACCACGAGCAGGCTGTCGGCCCAGGCCATTGCCTTCAACGAGGTCGGTCGCATAGCTATTCAATCCGATCCCAACTGGCGGGAAGGAGACTACTACGGCAAGACGCTCCCCCGCCGGGGTCTGGCCATTGCCAGGATGATCGGCCACATTACCTATCTTTCCGACCGTTCCATGCACCAGAAGTTTGGCCGCAAGCTGCAAGACAAGTCTGCTTATGGTTACAATTTTCTCACCGATTTCCAGGTGGAAAGCTATCTGCGCTACAAGGGAGATCATTTCGTCAATCGCTTCGACGCAAACTCTTACCTTTACATCACCAAGGCGATGGACTACTTCGACTTGAGCCAAGCCTACGGGAGTCTGGAAGAGGCTTTTACTGGGGTCCAAGCGAAGTTTCTTGTCATCTCATTTTCGTCGGACTGGTTGTTCCCGACCTACATGTCGAAAGAAACTGCCAGCGCTCTGCGACGCGCGCATGCCTATGTGATTTTCACGGAGATTCAGACTGACTACGGGCATGATGCCTTCTTGCTGGAATCTGAACAACTGAGTTCGCTGATCAGCAACTTTCTTAGCCACGGTTGGAAGCAGAAGTCGTAAGCGTGACGTAAGGGTGTCATTCCGAGCGCAGCGAGGAATCTCGCTCTGCCTCAGGGCGGATCGCGAAAGGAAGAATCAGAGCGAGATTCCTCGCTGCGCTCGGAATGACAGCGGGACATATGGGTACTTTGACCGAAGAAATCCGATTGCAAGAGACGGGGGCTGTCGTACGCCTTACTCCTGAACACAAGCGGATTATCAGCCTCATCGAAGAAGGCGCACGGGTCGTGGACCTGGGCTGCGGCGAGGGTGACCTTCTCCTGGCGCTCAAGCTTTTGAAAGGAGTCCGGGCGGAGGGCATTGAGCTGTCGGAGGCCTGCATCCAGGCCTGTGTCGCCAAGGGCCTGTTCAGCGTCCACCATGGTGATTTGGACGAAGGATTGGCGGATTACCCGGACAAGTCGGTGGACTACGTGATCTCGACCAATACCATTCAAGTCTTGCATCGGCCCATGGTCCTCATCCGGGAGATGGCGCGGGTAGGCAAGCGATGTATCGTCAGCTTTCCGAATTTCGCCCACTGGCCGGCGCGTTTACAGCTTACCCTCAAAGGTCACATGCCCAAAACTCCAAAGCTGCCCTATGAGTGGTACGAGACGCTCAACATCCACCTAACCACGATCCGTGACTTCCGGGATTTCTGCCGAAAAGCTGGGTTAAAGGTCCTGCGAGAAATCCCGCTTCGAACCTCGGCCCCCGGAAAGTGCACCGAGGTGAGACTTCTCCCCAACCTGCGGGCTGACACAGCAATTTTCATCCTCGAAGAGGCCCTGCCCCTAACCACCTAGCCGGGATTTCTGCCCGCGGTGCCAGTGTCATTCAGACCCCCCAGTGTCATTCCGAGCGCAGCGAGGAATCTTGCTCTGGTTTTTTCTTCACCTATATCCCGGCCACGCCGCCTTGCGCTCTGGTCGGCATCAAAGCAGGGCGAGATTCCTCGCTGCGCTCGGAATGACACTGGCTGCTGAACTCTGCGCCAGTCTGCGTTCTCCAGTTACAAGATCAAGAATTGCACTACAAACAGGGCAGCGAAGATGTAGGTAAGAACTGGGCACTCCCGCCCACGTCCGGTGGCCAGCTTGGCGACAGAATAAGAAATGAGACCGAAGGCAATCCCATCCGCGATACTGAAGGTCAGAGGGATTCCCACCACGGTCAGGAATGCGGGCAGGTACTCGGTGGGGTCGTCCCATTCAAATTCCCGAAGCACCTTCAGCATCATTGAGCCCACCACGATCAGCGCAGGGGCGAGGGTGGGATAGCGGATGATGGGATTGTGGCCGGCGTCCACCCCGACTGCTACTCCTCCGCCTATCATCGAGGCAAGCGGGCTGAAAAACATCGAGGCGAAGAGCAGCGCCGCCGTGACCAGGCTCGCCAAGCCGGTGCGAGCGCCGTCCGAGACTCCGGCAGCGGATTCGATATAGCAGGTAATCGTTGATGTGCCGAGTCCCGCCCCCACCGTGGTCCCGACGGCGTCGGCAAACAAAGCGCGATCCACACGGGGAAGCTTTCCCTCGCGCAGCAATCCCGCCTGCTGCCCCACGCCCACCAGCGTCCCCACCGTGTCGAACAAGGCAAGGTAAAAAAGCACGAAGATTGCGGAAGCGAGCTTTGTGGGCTGAAGCGCGAGCAGCCCGCGCAGGTCAAACTTCATAAATGTGGACGCCAGGTGAAGTTCGGCTGAGAAGGCCCCCTGGTAATGGACCAGCCGGAAAGCAGCGGCGATCGCCGTGGTCGCAAGGATGCCGATCAAAATCGCCCCACGAGCCCGAAAGGCCAGAAGCACCAGCATGACGAGAAGGCCCAGGACGCACACCAGCGTGGCCGGATGCCGGAAATCGCCGAGGCGCACCAGCGTTCCCGGAGCGGCAACCACCAAGCCCCCGTACTCGAGTCCAATCAGGGTGATGAACAGGCCGATCCCTGCGGCGATCCCGCATTTCAAAGATTGCGGAATGGAGTTCACGATCTTGGCGCGAATGCCCGTCAGTGTAATCGCCACAAAGAAAATCCCCGCCAGCAGCACCGCGGCGAGCGCTTGCTGCCAGGTCAAGCCAAACCCCAGGGGCGCCACGCCGCAGAGCGTGTACACAAAGAAGAAGTTCTCGCCCATGCCCGGAGCAAGGGCCACCGGATAGTTGGCGATCAAGCCCATGAGCAACGTGGAAAGCGCCCCGGCCAGGCAGGTGGCCGCCAGCACGGCGCGAAAATCCATTCCGGCCTGCGAAAGCACTCCCGGCTGGACGAAGATGATGTAAGACATCGCCAGAAAGGTGGTGATGCCGCCAGTCACCTCGCGCTGGATGGTGCTGCCGTGGGATTCAAGCTGGAAGAACCGAATGAAGACGTCCTTCATGGTCTCCTCCGCACCGAGGTATGAGTGGGTTCATCTTGCATTGGGAAAAGAGCGGAGGTACTATTTGCTTGGGCGCGGAAGAGCCTGCACCGAAGAGTCGGGCACTGGGGGTGAAAGCCCGGCCACGCTGGTTGTGCTTCGGCACATAAGGTGTCGTTCCCCCCTTTAGGCCTCCGCGCCTTTCTCCTTTCGCGTGCCATGTGTAGTATGGGCGACCCTTGTGGTCGCCCTTGGAGTTTCTACATTTTCCGGCCTAGGGCAGGCACAAGGCCTGCCCCTACAGGGATTCGACAAACGGTTACGCCTTCCCGAACACTCTCCGGAAAATCTCATCTACGTGTTTCAGGTAGCGCTCGACGTTGAACACGCGCGCGATCTCGCCCGGCTTAAGGTAGCGGCGGATGTCCTCATCGCGCTCCGCCAGGCTGCGGAAATCCTCGCGTGTTTCCCAAACCTGCATGGCGTTGCGCTGCACCCAGCGGTAGGCCTCTTCGCGCGACGCGCCTTTTTCCACAAGCTCGAGCAGCAACTGCCCGGAAAAGATCAGTCCCTTCAGCAGGTC
>Ga0208323_1000588_pt1 | contig 15935 bp, 15 predicted proteins | sample June2015DPH_10_1_2_FD_184703 | JGI IMG/M metagenome (GOLD analysis project Ga0208323, IMG submission 184703) | Peatland microbial communities from SPRUCE experiment site at the Marcell Experimental Forest, Minnesota, USA - June2015DPH_10_100... | ecosystem: Environmental > Terrestrial > Soil >... | reverse complement strand
GGTTTCCCCGCGCTGAAAGGGCGCGCGCCAATGCCTATTGGATGCTGTGCCTTCCCATCGCGGTGGTTGTTTCTTCACCTCTTTCCGGCTGGATACTGGGGCGCTGGGACTGGCGCGTGCTCCTCATTTCGGAAGGCGTCATCCCGTTCTTTTGGTTGCTGGTCTGGCGGTGGTTTATCGACGATCATCCTCGCGAGGCCGGTTGGATTTCTGCGGAGGAACGCTACCACCTGGAAACCACACTGGAGCGCGAGTCCACAGATCTCGATCCTGTCACGCCCGAACCTTTGCTTCGCTCCCTTCTACGCCCCCAGTTGCTGGTGATGGTGGGATTCTACTTTTTGCTGAATAGTGGAAACTACGGCTATCTCTTCTGGCTGCCCAGCGCCATGGAAAAGGCTCGGAAGCTCAGCAGCGCGCAGGTCGGAGGCCTATTCGCGCTCCCTTACGTCATAACCGCCGTGGGGATGATTATCCTCTCCCGCCATTCAGATAAGAGGCGCGAGCGGCGCTGGCATGTGGCGTTCGCAATGGCGTGGGGTGGGGCTTTCATGCTGGCCAGCGTCCTGTTGATTCGTTCCTTTCCCTCCCTCTCTTTCCTTGCAATCTCCTTCGTTGGGGCGGGGTCCTACGGGGCGTTGGGGCCCTTCTGGGCTATTCCTACCGAGACGCTGCCCCGGTCCGTGTCGGGGTCCGCGATGGGCTTGGTGAACGCCCTCGGGAACCTGGGTGGGTACTTCGGCCCCCTGGCCATAGGGTACATCAACCAACACACGGGGAATTTTGTTTACGCCTTCGGCCTGCTCAGCGCTGCCTATTTCTTGAGCTCAGTCCTCATCCTTTTTCTGCGCGCTCCCGCCGCGCCGGGGTCTTTGAAAGGACGCTGAGAAACCTTGGCGAATGCTGTCATTCCGATCCCGCAGTCGCGGGAGAGGAATCTCGCCCTGCAAACAGAGGACTTGCGAGATTCCTCGTCGTCCGCCAATAAGAATGGCGGACTCCTCGGAATGACAGGCTCGACGGGTTTTTCAGCATCCCTTTAAAGGAAGTGAGTTAGAAGAGCGCCACAGCTCGGACAGGCGAGCCCGAGCCCGCGCGGATCTTAAGTGGCAAAGCTACAAACACGAAGAAATCCGGTAGCTCTCCCAGGTTCGTGAGGTTCTCAATAATCAGGAGGCGCTTCTCCAGCACGACGGGGTGGATAGGATTGGCACGCAACGCTTCCGGCGGGTCAGGGGAAAGCGTATCCACGCCCATTGCAGCCACTGACTTGGAGATAAGGTACTCTGCGGCTTCCATGCTGACCCCGGGCCAGTCCTCAACGTAGGGCTGATCATGGGGACGAAGCCCCCAGCGCGCTGACCATCCAAAGTCAAACAGCACGATGTCACCCTGCGCAATCGGTCCGTGTCGAGATTCCCAGTCGATTATCTGCTGGCTCGAGACGTAATCGGCTTCTTTGCAGGTGCGGCAATCCAGGTGAACGCCCCGGCCGATCAGACACGCGACGGGGACTTGGTCGATGGTGAGGTGGGCATCGGGCTTCGCCTCGCTGATGAAGTGTGCCGGCGCATCCACGTGCGTTCCGTTGTGCTCGTGCATCACCAGTTGGTAGCTCAGCGAGCGCCCGCCATGCCAGTATGAACCCCAGAGGTTGTGAAAGAACTTGGAATGCGTGGGGAAGTGGGGCATGTGCTCTTCCAGGGTCTGGCTAAGATCGATGATGCGGGCGCCGCGAAGGCTGTTGAGCAGATTGGATACGTCCATCGGTTTGGTTTTACTCCGCGGTGGCGAAATAGCCTGGTTTCCAGCGGTAGGTGACGCCTTTGCGCGCCAGCAGGACGCGAATGGTTCGGTAAGTGCCGTCGAGGGCGCTATTGGTGGGCGTATATCCTATCTCGTACTGCGCTCCCAGCTCATGACCAATTGATTCCATCGCATCGGCAATTCGGACCAGTCGTTGCGCGGAAAATGTCCCGGTCTCGGCGCCCAGTCCCTTATTCTGGGATGTCTCCCCAATCTGCCCGTGGGACAGGTAGCCTGTTGCCAAGTCAGTGCCGGGCGCCTCCCGGAGCGGAAAAAACGCCCCACCGCCCGTTCCCTCCGCGAGCGCTTCCAGGATCTCGTCCCCCGGATTCGCAAAGCCATAAGCCGCATTACCGATGGCATAGATCATCGTTTCGGCCTTGCGCGCCATGGAGATAGCTTCATCCAGTGAATGCTGGCTTTGGGCGTCGCGGCCGTCGCTAATCAAAACCAGGATCCGCCGCGTGCTCTCGGGCTCTCCGGCGTGCATCATTTTATCCTTGCACGCGGTATATAGGGCGTCAAAAAAAGCCTTCCCACCACCTGCCTTCAGCCCGAGAATCTTTTCGTTCAAGAGTTCAGCGTCGCTGGTGAAATCCTGGATAAGAGAACTGGAAGCATCGAACGTCTCCAAGAAAACTTGGTTCTTTGTGTTCCTCCCCTCCAGCATGCGGAAGACGAACTCGGTCGCCGCGTCCTTTTCGAAGGTGAGTTGGCGGCGCGCACTGTTGCTGGTGTCCATCATGACCCCAATGCGGAGTGGCTGGTGGGACTCCTGGCTGAAGTAGCGGATGGCCTGGGGCCTCCCGTCTTCGTAGACCTTAAAATCATCCTTCGTCAGGTCGATGATGGGGAGACCGCGCTTGCCGAGGACGGTCACCGGGACGTTCACTACTTCGACCCGCACGCGAATCTTGTTTTTGCTTGCCGGGGGGCCGACTTCGCCAGGCCGAGTGGAAGTCTGCGGAGCAGGGTTGTTGCCGCCGGACACCGCTGAGCCGGGAGGCGGGTTCTGCGCCCGAAGGAGATAGACCGTCACAGCACAAAGCCAAACCAGAAACACCAGGGCCGACAACTTTCGCAGAACACTCTTCTTGGGGCCATTGCGCCGCGCTGGGCTTCTGTTCGCTTGTCCCGGGTTGAGTGGGCGCATACGGTCAGTCCTTCTTTGTTTCCGAATCGGAATTCGTCCCCGAATTCGCCAATCGCTATCTTACCTCAAACCTGCCGGAAAAGTTGAAAAGTCGAGAGTCGAAGGTCGAGGAGTTAAAAACTTTTCGACCCTCGACTCCTCGACCTGGCTGTTGAAACCGAAATGCGCCGGCGGAATCCAATGGATTGTAGTGACCGACTCTTCTGGACGGAAGAGTTGCCTCACTTCACGACAGGCAAAAAGGTTTTCCCGGCATTCCGCAAAGAGGTATTCTGATTTGATCCAACGAAAATGATGCGAGTCGTTTTTCTGATATCACTATCGACAGAGGTTGAAAATGGCGCACCTGTTTGATCGGCTCTTTCTACGGGAAGTGAATTTAGGCAATCGAATCGCCGTCTCCCCCATGTGCCAGTATTCGTGCGTGGATGGGTTCCCGAGCGATTGGCACTTCGTTCATTTAGGCAGCCGCGCGGTGGGCGGAGCGGGCCTTGTGCTCACCGAAGCGTCAGCAGTTGTCCCCGAGGGGCGCATAAGCCCGCAGGACCTGGGCATCTGGAGTGACGACCATATCGAGCCCTTTGTGCGCATCACGCGCTTCATCCATGAACAGGGAAGCGTGGCGGGCATCCAGCTTGCGCACGCCGGTCGTAAGGCGAGCACCTACCGTCCCTCAGAGAGGAGGCAAGGAGCGATACCCGCGGCGGAGGGCGGCTGGCAACCGGTCGCCCCGAGCCCCATGGCGTTTGAACAAGGCTACGCGGTACCCGAGGCGCTCACCGAAGACGGCATTCACGCGGTTATCAGAAGCTTCGCGGACGCCGCAGGAAGAGCGCGTCAGGCTGGTTTTCGAGTTGTGGAGATTCACGCCGCGCATGGCTACCTTCTCCACCAGTTCCTTTCGCCCTCGAGTAACAAGCGAACTGACCATTACGGCGGGTCGTTCGAGAACCGCACGCGCTTGGTTCGCGAAGTCGCCGCCGCCATCCGCGAGAAGTGGCCGGAGCGGTTTCCGTTGCTCGTACGGATTTCTGCCACCGACTGGGCGGAAGGCGGTTGGGATATTGAGCAATCCGTCGAACTGGTCCGCCAGCTCAGGCCTCTGGGTGTGGACCTGATCGACTGCTCGTCGGGCGGTAGCGTTCCGAGCGCCCGAATGCCAATCGGTCCCGGCTACCAAACGCCGTTTGCCGAACGCCTTCGCCGCGAGACCGGAGTGGCCACGGGCGCCGTCGGTATGATCACATCGCCTGCCCAGGCCGATCACATCATCCGCACTGGCCAAGCCGACCTTGTGCTCTTGGCGCGCGAGTTGTTGCGCGACCCTTACTGGCCTTTACGCGCGGCGCGGGAACTAGGCCAGAAGTTTACTTGGCCGGGGCAGTATTTGCGTGCGGCACCGGATGGCTCCCCGGCGCGCTCCGCAACGCCTTTGGAGGGGCCCGAGGCCATAGATAATGACAATTTCAGGAAAAATAAACGGTGAGAGTGGGATTCACATGAATGTGCTCGTCCTGGGCGCGCGTGTGATCGGGCCGGCGCTGGGCCATGAACTCGTCACCGCCTTCTTGCATGCGATATTCTCCGGCGAGGAGCGGCACGTGCGGCGTCTGAATAAAGTAAAGGCGCTGGAGAAGCAAGGTTGAACGCCGTGTGGAGAGCATTTGGAGAGGCCAGCACCCGATTCAACACTGCTGCCCAAGTTTCCAACTTTAGCGGCATGCTGAAAAGGGTATTAAGGATGCCATTTTGAGCAAAGAAGTTGGTGGCAAGTAGGGGGATAGGTAGTAGTGGGTAGGTGGGGACGGATCTCTTTCCCCACCTACCATCTACCACCTACCACATACCGCTTCAGGAGAAAAACGATGAAGGCAATTCGCGTTCATGAATTCGGTGGCCCGGAAGTAATGAAACTGGAGGAAGTGCCGAACCTTGCGCCTGGCCCGGGCCAAGTGGTCGTGAGTGTGAAGGCAGTTGGAGTTAACCCTGTTGATAGTTACATCCGCGCGGGTACTTATGCGGCGAAGCCCCCGCTGCCCTACACGCCGGGCATGGATGCGGCGGGGACAGTGGAGGCGGTGGGTGAAGGCGTGGAGAGCGTCGAGGTGGGTGAGCGTGTGTACGTTGCCGGAACGCTGCGCGGCGCCTACGCCGAGCAGACGCTCTGCGACGCCTGGCAGGTTCACCGCTTGCCGGAACGGGTGAGCTTTGCGCAAGGGGCTGGTGTCAACGTTCCCTACGCCACTGCCTACCGGGCGCTTTACAACCGCGCGCATGGGCAGCCAGCGGAGACTGTGCTCGTCCATGGGGCAAGCGGCGGCGTGGGCATAGCCGCAGTGCAGATGGCACGGGCGGGCGGGCTTACGGTCATCGGGACGGCAGGGACGGAGAAGGGACGAAAGCTCGTGCTCGAGCAGGGCGCGCACCACGTAGTGGATCACCGCAAAGAGGGCTACGCGGAGGAAATCATGGCGTTAACGAATGGCCGCGGCGTCGACGTCATCCTTGAAATGCTGGCTAACGTGAATCTGGCCAAAGACCTCACCCTGCTCGCCCTGCGCGGCCGGGTGGTGGTGATCGGAAATCGCGGCAGCATTGAAATCAATCCTCGGGCCACCATGCAACGCGACCTGAGCATCCTTGGACTTACGTTGTTGAATGCCACCAAGGAGGAACTGGTGGGCATCCACGCGGCGCTCATCGCGGGCCTGGAAAGCGGAACGTTGAACCCGGTCGTCGGCCGCGAGATGCCGCTGGCGGATGCACCGCGTGCCCATCGGGCGGTCATGGAACCCGGCGCTTACGGTAAGATCATCCTGATCCCTTAACGGAGCATCCAGGGCCAAGCGGGAATGACGCTGACAATTGGAAGACCAGTGCCTGGGAGAGAATCTCCTCCCAGTCCTCGGTACCGATGGGCGCTGGGGTGGATGAAGAGCATCGCCGAGATCACCAGGAGCAGAGCCGCTTTGGGATGTTACCCTTCGGGGACTTTGACGCAATCCTCTCACCAGGAGTCAGCGGCGTGCGAGCGTGTTATACTGGTTTTTACGCTAAGTGAGCAAGAGTATTCAGGGCGGGCCGTGGCGCTATGGCGTCTGGGGCCTAATTGACGAGCATCCCAAACATTCTTTCTAAATTCTTCAAAAGGAGCACACCACTATGGCTGTTCGAACGGCGGAAGCCGAATGGAAAGGGAATTTACGGGAAGGGCAGGGAACGGTAAAGCTGGGGAGCGGCGCCTATGAAGGTAACTATTCCTTCGCCTCGAGATTCGAAACCGGCAAAGGGACTAACCCCGAAGAGTTGATCGCCGCCGCGCACGCCGGATGCTTTTCGATGGCTCTGTCTGCCGGCTTGTCGAAGGCCGGCTTCACGCCCACACGAGTACATACCACGGCCAAGGTGCACCTCGAACCCGTCGAGGGCGGATTTGGCATCACCAAGATTGAATTGCTTACCGAAGCCCAGATCCCGGGCATTGACAACGCGACTTTCCAGCAGCAGGCGGAAGCCGCCAAGAAAGGCTGCCCCGTATCCAAAGCCCTCGCCGCTACCCCGATCACACTGGAGGCGAAGCTGGTATGAAAAGGCAGTGACGAGTGACAAGTGACGAGCAGAAGGCAGGACTCCTGCGTTCTGACTCCTGAATCCTGCTCGTCACTTGTCACTCGTCACTGCCCTTATTGCGTGGGGATTCCCTGATGGAATAGAATGCCGCTGGGGGTTTGTGTGCACACGCACGCCCACATGCGGAGGCCGGACTGGATTGTCAAGACCGCGTTGGTCGTGACGCTGGCCCTGGTGGTGATTGAATTCATAACGGGTCATTACGCGCACAGCCTGGCGCTCATCAGTGATGGCTGGCACAACCTGACGGACCTTCCAACCCTCGTCCTCGCCTGGATTGCCCTCTACTTCGAACGCAAGCCTCCCGATCATCAGAGAACTTACGGCTACCAACGCGCGGGTGTGCTGGCTGCCTTTGTAAATGCCCTGCTGCTGGTGGCAGTTGCCGTCCTCATCTGCTACGAAGGTTACCAGCGAATTCTGAGGCCGGAACCGATCAATGCCCAAGCCATGTTGGTGGTGGGGATCGCAGCTTTTGTCATAAACGGAGGTATTTCACTGTCGTTAGCCTCCGGCCGCAGCGACTTGAACCTGCGCGCGGTTTTCATCCACAATTTGGGCGACGCGCTCTCCAACCTCGCTCTCGTCGCAGGAGCCTGGCTGATCCAAAGGACTGGCCAATGGCTGATCGACCCTCTGATCGCATTTCTGGTTTCCGGCATGATCGTATGGACAGCTCTGGGGGTGATCACGGAATCGGCGAACATCTTGCTGGAAAGCCTGCCAAAGGGCATGAGTTTGGAAACGGTGGCGAGGGCATTGCTGGAGGTCCCCGGCGTGCGCGAGGTCCACGATATTCATATCTGGAGCCTGGGAAGCCAGTTTCACGCCCTCTCCTGCCACGTCTACATCCTTGACATGCCCACTTCGGAGAGTGAAAGAATCGGCCAGCGAGTTCGCGACCTTCTAGCCAGCGAGTTCGGCATCACGCATTCCACCGTCCAGTTCGAACACACCCACCCCCCCGGCGACTTTCACCGGTATATGCCGGAACCCGCCCCGAGCAGCGAGGGCGGACAGAAGTAAAGCAGTAGGCAGTAGGCAGTAGGCAGTCCGCAGTAGGCAGTCGGCAGTAGGCAGTCGGCAGTAGGCAGTCGGCAGTAGGCAGTCAGCTGGAAGCAGTGGGTGATGTTTGGTAACTCTAGTAAGCACTGGGGAGCGACGGCCATGCTTTATTACGATGTACGCTTCGGAAAAAACGCTGGTATTCGGCTGACGCCTCATCGCTTCCGCGATGGAAGGTTCAGGGCTAGCCGTGGAAAATCCGGCCCACACAAACATGTCCAAACAGTGGAGGAGTTAATAGCCCTTATCCGGCAAGGCCAAATGGTTAGAATGAGCAATCCTAAAGCTGGTCATCCTCCAAGCCTCATCTCTCCGAAGTCGATTGAGGGTTGGAGATAGAACTTCTACAGTCAGCGATCCTCTTACTCTGTATAGTGCATAATCCCGCATTTTTCACTGGGCACGGCGCTGCCTACTGCTTTCTGCCTACTGCCTACTGCCTACTGTCTACTGCGGGGTGATTCTCTCGACGCCGTCAAGATAGGGCCGCAGTGCGTCAGGAATGAGGACGGAGCCGTCGGCCTGCTGGTAGTTTTCGATGACCGCCACCCAGGTCCGTCCGACGGCCAGCCCGCTGCCATTGAGAGTGTGAAGGAATTCCGTCTTGCCCCCCTTGCCACGGCGGAACCGGAGGTTCGCCCGGCGAGCCTGGAATGCCTCGAAGTTCGAGCAGGAAGATATCTCCTTGTATTCGCGGGCAGCGGGAAGCCAGACTTCCAGGTCATAGGTCTTCGCGGAGCTGAAGCCCAAGTCAGCCGTGCACAGCGCCACAACGCGGTAGGGGAGCCCAAGTCGCTGGAGGATGACTTCGGCATTGTGAGTGAGAGACTCGAGCTCGTCGTAAGAGCTTTCAGGAAGCGCGAACTTTACCAGCTCGACCTTCTGGAACTGATGCTGGCGGATGATTCCACGCGTATCCTTGCCGTAAGAGCCCGCTTCACTCCGGAAACAGGCGGTCCACGCGCAATGCTTCACCGGCAGCTTTTCGGCTTCCAGCACCTCTCCACTGTACAGATTGGTGACGGGGACTTCCGCGGTGGGGATCAGCCAGTAATCAGTCCCCTCGAGCTTGAAAAGGTCTTCCTTGAACTTCGGCAACTGGCCGGTGCCGAAGAGGCTTGCGGAGTTCACGATAAAGGGAGGAAGGATTTCGATATAGCCGTGCTCCCGTGTATGGATATCGAGCATGAAGTTTGCCAGAGCTCGCTCCAACTTTGCCCCCAAGCCGCTGTAAACCGCGAAGCGGGCCCCGGCAATCTTCCTGGCACGCTCGAAATCCAGGATGCCCAGGGCGGGGCCCAAGTCCCAATGCGGCTTCGGTTCAAAGTCGAACTGGCGCGGCTGGCCCCAACGCCGAACCTCCTGGTTGTCCTCTGAGCCCCGGCCGACGGGAACGCTCGTATGAGGCACATTCGGAATGTTGCGCAGGAGCTCCTGCAATTGTTCATCGTATTCCTTGGCCTTCTCATCAAGCTGCTGGATTTCCGCGCCCACCTGCTTCATCTCAGCGATCAGGACAGAGGCATCCTGCTTCGCCTTTTTCAAAGCGGCGATTTCCTCGGAAACCTTATTGCGGCGCGCCTTGCGCGTTTCCGCCTCCACCAGGAATTTGCGCCTTTCGCGGTCAATGGCTTCAAAGTTTGCGAGCGAGTCCCCTAGCCCGCGCTCGCCCATTTTCTGCTTCACAAACTCCAGATTGTCGCGCACAAAACTCAGATCGAGCATGTCGACTCCTGCTTAGTTCTTGAAGAGCCAATTTAAACCAGGCGCGTGAGGGTGTCAAATTTGAAGCGATATGGGGGGCCCGCCGGTTGGTTCCTTTTGACAATCCGATAGCATAGGGGTAGGGTTGTCTCAGACACAGGAGGTTCGGATGCGGGCGGTAGTGATGAGTCTTTTGGTTCTGGGGTTGGCAGGTTCAGCCGCCTGCAACCGGTTGAGCGGGGTTCATTCCAAAGCGGCGGTTCAGGAGGCGATCGAGGAACACCTGAAGCAGCAGCCGAACGTCGTTTTCCAGAACATGACCGTGGAGGTTGGCGACGTTGCGTTCAGTGGAGACACTGCCGTGGCCCAAGTGAAGTTCCGCAGCAAGCAAGCGCCCAACCTGGCGGTTGGCGTGCAGTACAAGCTGCGCAGATCGGGCAATGGATGGAAGGTGGAATCCACTTCGACCACCAGCATGCCCGGAACAACTCTGCATGGGGGCGCCGCAGGTCCCACGCCATCCCCGTCCACAAACCCCACTGACATTAGTCCCCGGCCCAGCCACTGAGGAACACGGTTCAGGGAGTAGGGAATAGGGAATAGGGAGTGCGCTCCTGTTCAGCGTTCCTGTTCCCTATTCCCTGTTCCCTACCCCGAGTTCCCGGCAGGACGGAACTCCGCCCAGCCCTTGCGCGGCTTCTACTGCCCTGACAATAGCTTCCGCGGTCGCCTCCGCCGCCGCCGTCCCGAGGCTGTTCAAGTCAGCCCGCTTTCTGCCCACCGATAGAGCAAATACCAGATCGCCGTCGAATTGGGTGTGAACGGGGCGAATGGCGCGTGCCAGTCCATCGTGGGCCATCTGCGCAACCTTCGTTGTCTGGACTTTGTCCAGCTCGGCATTGGTCATGACGACGACCAGCGTCGTGTGGGTAGCTCCAAAGCCTTTGCGCACTCCCCCCTTGAACATGCTTTCCACAGTGACCGCGAATTCAGGTGATCCGGAAGACACCCGCGCTCCGGCAATCACTCGACCCGTCCTGGGATCGACTACATCGCCAAAGGCGTTTACCACCGCAAGCGCCTGCGTGCGGACCCCGCCCGGCAACCCGCGACTCGCGAACCCCAAGCCACCCTTGGTGGCCTGACCAATCCCATAGAGTTTTCCAACCGTCGCCCCAGTCCCCGCCCCCACCGACCCTTCAACAACTTTCTCGGTTGCATTCCGGCAGGCTCGAAGTGCCATCCTCCGGTCTGGTCGAGCCTTTGACGAGCCTAAGTGGAGGTCGAAGATGACCGCCCCGGGAACGATGGGCACCCGAACTTTCCCGGCAGGGAATCCGACGCCGCGTGATTCCAAATACTCCATAACCCCTGCTGCAGCGTCCAGGCCGAAGGCGCTCCCTCCGCTCAAGAAGATCGCATGCACGCGCTCCACCACATGACCGGGAACGCAGGGAGCCAAATCGCGCGTTCCTGCCGCGGAGCCCCGCACATCCACTCCGCAGACCGCGCCCCCTTCGCAGAGGACAACTGTGCATCCGGTCAGCCCTTTGAAGTCACTCGCGTGACCGATGCGGACGCCTGGAATCGTCTTGCCTGTTTCCGTTTCCTTGAATCTGACCATCCTGACATTCTATATTTCGCCGGCTTCTCTTCCGGAGAAAAAGAGAATGGCCCCCCTAGGCGGACGGCCCGAATCTTCGAAGTGGCGACCGGCTCAGACGTTCTTGAGGGTGGTCTTGATGTGATCTTCCAGCTTCTTAACCTGGTTTTCTTTGTCTTTGTCGGGAGTCTCTTTAAGCAAGGCCTCCGCAGCCTTAACCGCCTCGTACGCCTCGTTGCACACCGTCCTGAGCTTTAGTGGATCACGGCTGTGCCTGCGGTCGAAGAAGCTTGCTCCCTCCAAGAGCTGATTGCCAATGAACAGGGCGAAATCCAGGCCGCTGATTTTAGTGGAGCCGGAAGCCAGCGCGTTTCGAGCCGTCGATCGATCCCCTAAAACCACACCCGCCAAGGCATCGTCGATCCCCTTGTTGATTGAATCGACCGCAGCGCTCTCCTGGTGGTCAGGCTCAATCCAGCCACCTTCCATGACGTGCCCCAGATCCGTCACCTCCAGGGGTCCCTCGATTGCGGGATAGGGCGCTTCCAAGGTCAACTCCTTCGAGATCTTGCCACCTTCCAGGAGTTGGTGTGCGGTTTCGGCCAAACCGAGCGCGGCCTTCATCCCGTCTTGCATGTTATCGTGGCGCAAGCGCCCGTACTCGGCTTGGAAATGTGGATTCTTGGTCTTGTCGGCTCCTTTTGTATAGGCGTCGACCAATTCCTTGTAGCTCTTGACCTGGGCTGCGAAAATCACCACACGAAGCACCTGCGCCCGTTCCGTGAACTTCGTCGCCGGCGAGGCGCTCGCCTGCCCGTCTGTAAACTCCAACGCTCGGTCAAAGCGGCCACGCTTAAACATATCCTTGGCGTCCTGGTAATCGGCCGCCGCGCCGGTTGGCCTTGGCACCGGCGCCGAACAACTCAAGGTGAGTGCGAGGGTTGCCAGCAACACAACCAGGTGAAAACGTAAGGGCGAATGATTGGGTGGGTACATCTGCTTACCTCCTGAGGGAGTGAGGGCGTGGATTATTCGGCCTGCGACCCTGAGTCGCGGCTCCAGTCAACCCCCTCGGTCACTTGGTCTCTCTTGCCTCCTTCCTTGCACCGGGTGGTTCTCCGAGCAAGGCCGCAAGGCTGTGAAATTCGGCGGGGCAACTATATGCCAAGCCTCGAACGAATTCAATAGCGGGTATCGCGCAAAATAAAATTTAACCGGGGAGGTATCGTCGCGCAATTTTAGAATGTAACCCATTATGGCCAAGGGTTACATTTTAGGTTGCAAGATGATTCCCCCGAAGGTTACCTTTTTGAACTGCGTAGCAGGTTGGGCTGCGGCCCGGCCAGCCGTTGCGTCACTCTCATGTTCCGAAATGGCAGCGTGCGCATGCGAACCATGTCCAGGAGGGGCTGGTAATTCGATGCGATTGTCACGATAATCTTCTTGTCCCACACGTGGTTTCCATTGGAGACACGCAATGAAGACTCTCTTTCTCGCACTCAGATCTGTCATCTACATGAGCGGCTTTTTGCTTTTCTTTGGCTGGATTGCTCTGCTGGTGCGAACCTTTGACCAGCGTTTTGGAGTCTCCTTACCTGCTGCGACCGAAATCCCCGGCGCTATCTTGGTGGTCGCCGGAGCAATTCTCGTGCTTGCGTGCGCGGGGGTTTTCATTTCCCGAGGACGAGGAACACCCGCTATTTTTGATGCTCCGCGAGCATTCGTCGCCATCGGACCCTACAAGTACGTTCGCAACCCAATGTATATCGGGGGGCTGATGCTTCTCATCGGCTTCGGTCTCTACGAGCGTTCGATTTCGATTCTGTTCCTTGCTTTGCTACTGTTTCCTCTTGTCCATCTGTTCGTCCTCTTCTACGAAGAACCTACCCTGACACGGAAATTTGGGAGTTCTTACCAGGAGTACCGTAGAGCCGTGCGCAGGTGGATTCCGCGGCTGACGCGCTCGTGATCATGAAACTACTTTCTACCAACGCCTGCATGTGGAACGCCCGACGAGCAGGGACAGCCATCCCTGCATTCAACATCCCGTTTCTGCCCATGATGGAAGCGGTCGTCGAGGCACTGCATGCCACCGATTGTTTCGGTCTGATAGCTGTGGCACGGCCAGAGTGGATGAAGTTCGAAGCTCGAAGTGTTCGAGCCATCTATCAGGAGTACCAGCGGGTAAAGGACGAACGATTTACGCGCTTGCACTTGGATCATGTCCCCGTAATCGATGAGGACAATCTGAGCGTGGACTACGAGGCGGTAATCCAGGAAGCCGTCCAACTCGGGTATCAGTCGGTGATGGTGGACGGCTCGCGTCTCCCTTTGGATGAGAATATCCAAGCGACGAAGAAGATCGCTCGCCTCGCGCACGCCGCAGGAATTGCGCTGGAAGGCGAATTGGGAGCCGTGTTTGGTCACGAGGCTGGTCCGCTTCCTCCTTACGAGGAACTCTTCGCAAGCGGGAAGGGCTTCACGGCCGCAGAGGACGCGCGGCGGTTCGTTCAGGAAACAGGAGTCGACTGGCTGTCGGTGGCGGTGGGGAATGTGCACGGGGCCATTGCGGAGGTCACGCGGCACAACAAAAAGGTCGAGGCAAGACTGAACATTGAGCGCTTGGAGCGTATTTACGAAGCGGTTCAAATTCCTCTGGTTCTGCACGGTGGGAGTGGGATCAAGAAAAAGTACATTCAGGAAGCCATCCGTGGGGGAATCGCCAAGATCAACATCGCCACAGCAATCCGCCAGCCTTATGAGGTAGCTCTCAAAGAATCGCAGGAGGCTGCCAAGAAGGCGGCGTACGAGGCCGCGGTGCAAGTGCTGACTGAAGAACTCGGGCTTCAAGGTTCCCGAGGGTTGATCAATCCGGAGGCTTGACTGGCGTCGAGCCCAGCGTGATGTCTAACAGGATGTTGAAAAATGTTTGTGAACGCTGTCATTCCGACCCTGAGCGCAGCGAAGGGGAGGAATCTCGCTCTGGAAACCCCGATCTGATCGGGGCGAGATTCCTCCCCTTCGCTGCGCTCAGGGTCGGAATGACAGGTTAGACGGGTTTTTCAGCGTCCTGCCAGAAGCAATGTTGGCTTGAATTCTGGGATTCAAATGGAACTGATTCCATAACATTCATGGGAGGTCATTATGAACAACGGGAAGTCCACATTTGCGTTATTCATTGGTAATCGAGGGTTTTTCCCTGCTTCGCTGCTCGAGGCAGCGCGTCAGGAAATGGCGGAGGTGTTAAAGAACTTTGGCCATGAGGTTTTGATGCTCGACGCCGGAGCCACGCGTTATGGCGCTGTGGAAACGGTTCGGGAAGGTCAGGTTTACGCCAATTTCCTGCGCCAGAATGCAGGCAAATATGATGGGGTGGTCGTGTGCCTGCCGAATTTTGGGGATGAAACGGGAGCTGTCGCGGCGCTGAAGGATGCCGGTGTTCCGATCCTGATTCAGGCCTACCCGGACGAATTAGGCAAGATGGCCCCAGAGCAGCGGCGCGATGCGTTTTGCGGCAAGTTCTCGATCATGGATGTCTTTTGCCAGTACGGCTTGCCTTTTACAGCGCTTAAGCCCCACACGGTGCATCCAGGAAGTCCGCGTTTTGCAGCCAACATCGATCATTTCGACCGCTTGTGCCGGGTGGTCAAGGGCATGAAATCAATGGTCGTGGGCGCCATCGGCGCGCGAACCACGGCCTTCAAGACGGTCCGCATCGACGAACTGGCGCTCCAGCGACATGGGATCACGATGGAGACGTTGGACCTCTCGGATGTTTTCGCCAGGATGTCCGCCCTCAGCGGCACTGACGCGAAGCTCCTCGCCAAGGCCGAAAGACTAAAACGGTATACCTCCTGGACCGGCGTCCCCGAAGCGGCTCTCGAGACTCTGGCGAGGCTGGGCGTAGTTCTCGACACCCTCATCGAAGAGTTGGGCTTGCAGGCCTTGGCCATCCGTTGCTGGGTCGAGATGCAAAAGCAACTTCATATTTCGCCCTGCGTTCTGCTGAGCGAGATGAACGATCGAGGCGTGGTCGCGGCCTGCGAAGTGGACGTGGGCAATGCCGTGGCCATGTACGGTCTGAGCCAGGCTTCCGGCAAGGTTGCGGCTTGCCTGGATTGGAACAATAACTACAGCGAAGAAGACGACAAGTGTATCCTCTTCCACTGCGGCCCGGTCCCTCAATCCATGATGGCCTCCCAGGGTCAGATCACCGATCACTTCATTCTTGCCAACGCGTTAGGCCAGGGATGCGGTTACGGATGCAACACCGGCCGCATTGCTCCCACTCCTTTTACCTTCGGCAGCCTGCTTACGGAAGGTGGCAAGCTGAAGTTCTATCTCGGGCAGGGACGATTCACCGCAGATCCCATCCCGGAGAACTATTTCGGTTGTGCCGGCGTGGCGCAGATCGATAACCTCCAGGACGCCTTGCAGACCATCGGCTACCTGGGACATCGCCACCACGTCAGCGTCACTCCGGGACACGTCGCCGCTCCCGTCAGAGAAGCTTTCGTGAGGTATCTCGGATACGAGGTGGCATCGGTATGAGTCTGCTGGGGATCGATGTCGGAACCTCAGGGTGCAAAGCTGCGGCCTTTTTGGAAAGCGGGGAGTGTCTCGCCAGCGCCTACCGGGAATATGCAACCTTGCACCCGCGCCAGGGCTGGGCAGAACTTGACAGTCGCGAGGTGTGGAACTGCGTGCGGGACACAATCGCCGAGGTGTCGGGTGGGGTGACCCAGCATCCTGTTCGGGCGCTCTGCGTCAGCTCCATGGGCGAAGCCATGACCCCCGTGTCCAAGGACAGGCAGATTCTTGGTCCCTGTATCCTGTCCTCGGACACTCGCGGCATGGAATACGTTGAAGCTCTGGCGCGCCAGATTCCTCAGGAGGCCTTCTTCCGCATCAACCCTAATATTTTTGGCCCGCAATACTCTCTCCCTAAACTCTTATGGCGGCGAGAATATCAGC
>Ga0208323_1000586_pt1 | contig 15995 bp, 9 predicted proteins | sample June2015DPH_10_1_2_FD_184703 | JGI IMG/M metagenome (GOLD analysis project Ga0208323, IMG submission 184703) | Peatland microbial communities from SPRUCE experiment site at the Marcell Experimental Forest, Minnesota, USA - June2015DPH_10_100... | ecosystem: Environmental > Terrestrial > Soil >... | reverse complement strand
AGCCAGTTTTTTCTGGCGGAACAAATGCGCTTGATACTTGCGAATGTGCTCAGGACCCAACTGGTCTGGAGGGCAATGGAAATAGTGGGCGAACTCAGCGACCTCACGCAGGTAACAGCGTGCGGTAGCCTGAGAGTAATTACGACGCTCGAGTTCTTCGAGCATCAGCTTGCGTAGACGGGTCATAGGGAACCTCCTTATGACCCGACAATAGCTTGATTAGGGCAGTCCTGTGGGCAACATGCACGCGCAGCGTCCGCCGCACGGGCGGCTTCGTTCAAGTCGGCTTCCCATCATCTGGTCTCGGCAGACATGGGGCAAACGGGATTCAGGCGCTGAAGGGCGTATCCAGCGAAATACCCGCTCAGCATGGTTTCGGAGTGCGGCGTCACTCGGCCGGAGTTGTGCCCCATGACGGAAAATATGGACGCCGGAAGACGCAATCCTTATCGCACTCGCTTTTTGAACACCAAGATCGGTTCCCACTTATACACATCCGAGCGGTTCAGCCGTTTGTAGGGGAGTTTGGCTAATTGCATCTTCCAAACCTTTTCCAGCACAAACTCGCGCTGGGCTATGTCGAGAGTCGTCGCTGCAATACCTTCCGGTTGTTCGCATACGTTTAGGACCAAATAGCCCCTGGGGCGGAGCAGCCTGGCAGACTCGTTGATCACCCTTCGCAGGAATCGCTCGTTCCACTCCTCGATGGTTGGGTAACGGAGGAAGCTCTGTTCATGCTCAGTGCCGTACTTCTCACGGTCAAAATACGGCGGGCTGGAGAACACTAGGTGGAAACTCTCCGGTCGTAGACGCGGCAGGATAGTTTCGGCTGCACCGCGGCGAATGACTGCTGGAGGGGTGCCGCCAGCTTTTCGGCAGGCGGTGACCATTTTCGATAGTCCCTTCACTTGTCTAGCGCTTGGGTCGATCCCGTAGTACGAGCGGCCAGCTATCTGCGCACCCAAGAGCCTTCCTCCATAGCCAGCGGCAAAGTCAAGCACATGGCCGCCCGGAGGTGTATATCGTTGGATAATAGCTACAGCCACGGTGGGTCGGAAGTTGGACACTCCAACCGTGTTGGAGAATGATTTGAGAATACGCCTCAGAGAACTGCCGTTTGCGCCAAAACGATCCGGCCAGATTGTTAGCGCTCTGCGGATTGCAGCGGCAAGTTTTGCGTTGTTAGAGAAAGTCTCAAAAGGAGATAGATACCGCGTACACCGCACATGCCACATCTGTGGATGAAAGTAGTTGGCAAGGCGGAGTCCTAGATTACACGCGATGATCTCGTCGCCAACGAAGACGCGACTGGCATCGTAGGATTTGAGCCAAGCTAGTTCGCGTCGGATCTCTTCGTCCGTTAGCGCATAGTAGGGGAATCCCTTGCTACGCCAATAGCGGACTGCGTCCTTCAAGAATGCTTCTTGGCGTCCGCGTGGCCAATTCTGCCAGTCCGATCCCTTGGTGGCCTCTATTTCAAATTTCCGCGGCCCGACCCCGCAGCGCCGACGTTCCAAAACAATATCGGCGTCCGAAGCGAGCGGAAGTTCCTTTGCAGAAAGTCCCATGCCTTTTGATCATAGTTTGGATGACTGGGAAACGGACACGAAATAGCAAGTTCTTCAGCATATGCGTGTTCCGCTGGAATGATGTCAACATTGTCTAAGCAGTTTTCCACGTATTTGGACAAACATCGCTCGATCATTCCTACGCTCCGGCCGCTCGAGACACCTATGTAGCGAGATGGGCGATGGCCCAGCCCTCGGATCAACCCAGCCAGGGTCACTCCCGAACCGCAGCTGACGACGACTGTTCCGCCTTGAACTGCTTGGTCCGGTATCTTTGCGGATTCTTTCTGGATCGCGGCAACCGACTCAATGCAGTCCAAACCGAACGGAAGCAGAACCCCGCCACGACTCTCCACTCGTCGGCGTGCCTCCGCAAAAGAGATGCTGATGCGCCCTGCCCGCACAGGCAACACTTCCGCGCCTAACTCGCTCGCGATTCGCAATGGTTCGGGTACCATCGATCCCCGGGTAGCGGGATACGCGACAAGGACCCGCAAACCCGGCAACTCTCTGGCGCAGACGGCAATCCCTTGACCGAGCGCTGATATCCTAGTGTCCCAGCAGCCTACGAGACGAACCCCTTCGCCATAAAGCCTTCGTAGCAGGGTTCTTGCTCCCCTTAACTTTCCAAGAGGCGGCGCTGGCCACCTTGCAAACAGGTCATCACGCTTGACCCACGCTTCTCCCCTCCCGATGCTATGCCGCTCCAGCGGTGTCGATCTCCTGAAGACAACCATCAACTCTTCAAACCATTAAGCCTATTTACCACTTCAAGTACCTTGGCTTTCAATGCGCTCTCTGTCGGGTCACTGTCCTTTAGCTCACCAGCGATCCCCTTCATCAAAATGGCAGTGTCAAGCGCCATATTCCGCGGTGCGTTGAGCTCTACGGCAAGTTCTGCTTGATCGATGGCATCGCGGATTTCCGAATGCTTCTTGGCGGCGTCCGTTTCGAGCTTCGCTTCACAGGTAGAAAAATACGCCCCCAACACCGCTGCCGTCCGGGATTTTTCCGGGTACCGGTTTACCGTGACCGAAGAGACCGCCTTTTGGCCCTTGTCAATCAGTGTGTTCTGAATGGACACTGGAGGATGTGATTTGAGTTGACGCCAGTAAATGATAGCCAAGCGCTCATATTGGTAGTAGTCGCGCGGCACAAATAACTTCGTGCGTTCATAGAGCGCTTCCGCCTCGCTCAGTTGGGCCCCCTCAGGGTCATAATCCGGATCATCCAAGATCATCGCCTCATTCTGTAGCACCTCATAGTTGTTGGGAAGGATCTCGTTCGCCTTGCGCAAATCCGCTAGAGCAACTTGGCAGGCTTCGCGGAATTTATCATTTACTTCCTGAGGAGGTTCACTTGCCTTCAAGGCTTCGCTTCGCTCAAACTGCGCAACGCGAAATTTCGAGTAGCCCCGCGTGTTATAGATCCATCGCTCGACTTCTTTCCGTTCCCGGTCGGATGACCAGATTGCATTTGCTGCCTTGAAAGCGTTCCAAGCCTGCCCAGATGCATTGATTGAGCTTGTCCGTAGGCCGTCCTTCGGCAAACTTGAATTCAGCGTAAACAGTGTGCCGTACGTATATGCCAACTGCGCGTAGGCCATCGGGAGGAGTTGGCGAGCGAACCTCTTCTCTTCGGCGTTACTCTGCTTATTTTCGTCGCTAGAGGCCGATTGAAGTTCCTTGATCAAGGGATCGAGAACTTCTTTCGCGGCTTCCTCCGCGGCCGGGCCCTTATAGCGACGTAGCATCGAGGCCGCCCTTTGAAAGGCTGCGCTCCACTTGAGCCTCTTACTCGCTTGCATTCGCCCCACTTCGGATAGGAGGCCCTCTGCTCTTTCCTCCTGCCGATCCTCGCCTAGAGCCACGGCCAAAAAATAATGGCCCAGTGCATAACCGGGGGCATGCACCGGGATTTGCTGCAGATGTTTGATTGCGCGTTGCAGATCGGCATACTCAAGGCTTTGCTCGTAGGTTTGGAGCGCCTGCAAGCCTAGGGTCAACGCCTCCAGGGCCTGCCAGTTCGGAATCTCATCGTCTCCCTTCGCCCCTGCCCACCAATGCAACTTGGGATTGCGGGGAATGTCATAGATGATCTGGAAGAGAAGGTCATCATACAGGTCATTGAGTGTATCTTGGATTTGGGCGGACTTTGTTCGGCTTACCACCCAACCACCGATCGTATTGCCCTTCCAGAGCAGTTCGGCACGGATTTCGAAGCGGTCCCCGATTTCGGTGACTTGCCCTTCCAACGTGGGCCTAGCAGGGGCAAACACAGATCGGATCGCATTCACCACTGCGTTGACGTCGACATCTTTGACCTTGAGGTTTAAGGCTTCCAGTCGTCTCCGGGCGTCGCTTTGGCGTTCGCTAACTTGGTCCGGGACGGAGGCCAAGATAGGAGTCTGAACCAAGCCAAACCCGCTTGGTTCACGACCTGCAACTCGCTTCAGCCGTTCCAACTTGGACGCGAGAACGGTTCCGACCGTTTTTGTGTCGGTAGGCAGTCCCTGCCCGGCCGTGGTAAACGTGCCGACCACGATCTCACCGCTAGGTCGCACTTGGCTCCACACATATTGAAACAGCGTGATAGAGGCCCACAGGATGGCGGCTGCGAACGCGGAGGCAAGAAGGATCACGTAAAGTAACTGGCTGATATCCATCGGCTTCTTCCTATCCCTTCCCTTCGTCGCGGGCGACATGGGTTGCCCCTTCCGTCGATTCTCAAGCCCGCCCATAAGCATCCCTAGACCTATCTTACCCTGCTCAAAGTGGACCATTGTGGCTCATATTGAGACCGGTCTTCAGCACTGGTCCAATGCTGTATTGCTCGCCTGCAATGTCGGTCTCCTGTCCTTGTGCGCCTTGGATTGCAGAGCACAGACCAGTGAGTTGCCGAGAAACCGGCGGCGGTCCATTTCGATGTTGCCCTCCGTGAAGCCCTTAAGGTATCCCCGTCCGCGTGCAAAAGTCAAACCGTCGGCTGCTCCTTAAAACAGTTCGAACCGCAGTGTCGCTCGGGACCTCTTACCGGCCGCCTTTAGGTCCAGCGTCGAGTGCAGGAGCCAGCGCCCAGACAAAATCGGGAATGGATCGTCGCCGACTCCGGAGCCATTCTCCGGTTGTTCGCGGAGGAATTTACCGCTGGCCTCACTGCAAGTTGCGGCGGTTCAGATAATTCCGGCGCTGTTCAGGATTCGGCCTGAAAAGTCGGCTTCCCATCGACTGGCCCAGCGGTAGGACTGGATTCCAGATTGGAAGGGCGTTTATCGTTCCGAATCCATCATTCCAGGTTTCACGGCCTTCTGAATCATGACCTCAAGCGCGGGGCACCCCCCTTCGGAGAGGCCGTTACGCGTTCGAGTGATCCGGGTGCGCCGCCCCGCCGACTTCCCAGAACCCCGTCAACGATCAGCCCAGCGGACCATAGCTTACTTTCCGATTGCGCGACCATCTGGGAGTTGAGAGGTTCGGTCCCCGACTTGCTTCCAAGACGATCGAGAAAACGCCTTCCAGAGGGGACAAGCCGCGGACGCAAGTGCGGCGTCCGCACTACGTTGCCGGCGTGACCAGAAAGACTTTAGCTCCCGTCGAACGGCACACGTCGATCACGTGCACGACATTCCTGAATGGCAATAGCCCATCTGCATTCAAGAGAACCACTTTCTCACTGTGGTTCTGGCAGAGCTGCCTTAGCCGGCTTTCGAGATTCGCCCAGGGAATATCTTCGTTGCTGATCTTCAGCAGGGGCCATCGCTGCCCCGAGTTGAGCATTTGCACGACGGTTGAGTCCGCGCCAGAGGGTAGCGGAGGACCCACCAGCACTTCCAAACCTTTCGGGGGCACTAGCTTCCCGGGTTCCGGCGTCTCATGTTGGGCGGTCAGCAGGTTTGGCACTGTGACCCCTGCCGTACGCACAGCGTCTAGAACCTTCGCTACGTTGGCATACGGAGTACGAGCGTCTGCCTTTATGTAGAGCTTTTCCTCTGCCCGGCTGGACAGACCAGGCTTTTCCGCCGGCGGCAGCGGTAGTTGCTACAAACTCACGACGATTTATCTTTTTCAACAGAAGAACCTCTATAGCCACAAGGCAATACAATCCAGAAAATTGCCGCTCACGGGACAACTGCATGGGAAACAGGCGAAGTTCGAGCGAATAGCCCAACGTATGTTCCTACAAATCCGCCAGCTTTCTTCGTGCTGAGAATCGTTCCGTCTTGATCGCCACCTATCTGCATCCAATCCTCAGTCGCGACTCGATAATAGAAGCGGCAGCGCTCTCCCGCGCCTGCAACTTTAAGTGTCACATCGTGCGCACCAGCGGGAAGACTCACGGATGCAACCTGTGCGACATCATCATTCCGCCGTTCCAGAAAAACCGTTCGCTGGCCCTGAGGGGACACGTGTATTCCCAGAAAGAAAGAATGCGTTTCATTCTGAAGTGTGATCAAGCCCGCATCCGATGGCTTATCGGTGTCTCGAAATCGAACTTGCACCGTTGATGAGAAGTTGGCGTGTTGTTGGCGGCGAGCCATCAGTGATGGGTCGCGCTTCGAATCGAGATCCTCTGGGCGCGGCTCCAAAAACAACGCAGGCTGCTTCGCATCCATATTCCACCACCGGCTCGTCGGCGTACGCAGCGTGTTGAGCGAATAAGGCAGTTGTTTGCCGGAAAAGTCCGCGGTCCACTGAAAGGGGCCCGTCATGGGTTGCGTCGCTGCATCCTGTATTGAAAGTTTTGGCCGCCTCACCACATGCGGCACCATTTTGTTTGCGTCAAGAATCACCGGCCATCCATCCACCCACTTCACCGGCAAAAGAAAGGTTTCCCGCCCCGTGTTGTAGAAATCATCTTCGTAGGGCTCACACCCCAGAAAGACGGCCCACCATTCGCCGTTTTGTGTTTCCACAAAATCGGCATGTCCAGTAGAGGTGATGGGATCGGGCCTCGATGGCGACAGTGTGCGCTGGGTCAAGATTGGGTTTCCGCGGTAGGACTCATAAGGTCCGTCAACCGATCGACTTCGGAAAACAACCTCGGAATGTTCTTCCGCAGTTCCGCCTTCCGCCGCGATCAAATAATAGAAGCCATTCCGTTTGAAAATGTGCGGCCCTTCAATCCAAGTGGGCTTCTTCGAAAGGTCTGTTCCGCCATTCACGATGATCTTACCCGGTCCGCTCACCTTGCCGGAGTTAACATCGAAAGGAAAAAGGTAGAGCGCACGATGGCCTGAGTAGAGGGGCTTGTTGTCCGGTGGGAGCCCGTTGTGCACGATGTACGCCTTGCCGTCGTCGTCGAAAAAGAACGAGGGGTCGATACCGGCAATCTCAGGCAATAGCGTGGGATTCGACCATGGCCCGGCGGGATTCTTCGCGGTCACGTAGAAGTTGCCGGTCCCGTCTACATTAGTTGTAATCATGTAATACTGGCCGTTGTGATACCGAATCGTCGGTGCAAAGATGCCGCGGGAAACACCTACCCCACTCAACGGCAACTGCTCTGGTCGATCGAGCACATGGCCAATCTGTTCCCAATCCACGAGGTCACGACTGTGGAAGATTGGGACCCCGGGATACCAGGAAAAGCTCGAATTCACGAGATAAAAATCTTCTCCCACTCGAACGATGCTGGGGTCCGGGTAAAAGCCCGAGAGGATCGGGTTCCTGTACTCGTCCGCTTTGGGCTTCGCAGGTTGCGCCAGTGAGTCCTCACCGCGATATTCGAAAGAACGAAACTCGATCCATCCGGAATGTGACACTTCTTGTTGTGCCGCGATGAGTGGGTATCTGCAATCTTTCTGAAAGCAAAGATTCCGGCTGAAAAAGGGAATCACATGATTCTGGAAACGGTCAGCCACCTTACTCGTGTGCGTGCCTTCGTACACTTCAAAGCTGTTCGCGATTCCATACGTATCAAGAACATCGTGCAGCTTGCCGGCATCGATTCGTAAACCGTCCTTATCACCCCCATCGATCGCAATGGCGCGGTACTGGCGCAGATTTCCGATGTACTGATCCACGAAAGCGAGCGGCGCATTCGCTGCCCATTTGGTGAGAACGTCAGGCTGGGGCACACCATCTTTCCTGGGCAGGTCAAGATAGAGCAGCGGATTTTTCGGGTCGGGCGACCACGCCGCGGCCGAGGCGAGCTGAGCGCGGACGAAGAACGACAAGCCGGCCGCGTCCGCAGGAGTCTTTACCGATTCCAATGCCTTATCTTGCTCTTCCATGGCTTTCTGCATGGCTGGAATTGCCGGCCTGGAGCCCATCGGCGAGAGGCAGCAGGGACTCATGATATAGAGACTGCCGAACACGTCAGGGTGTTTCATCCCAATGCGAGCGGCGCCATAACCACCCATGGAATGGCCTACCAGACCCCGGCCCATGCGTTTAGGAATCGTGCGGTAGTGCGCGTCAATATACGCGACCACATCGTCGGCGATGAACCGCTCGAAATCTCCCGTGGTGACGGAGCTCGAATACATCGAGCCGCCGTACACGGTCTTCGAGTCGGGCAGCACAACAATCATTTCTTGGCTGCCTTTGGCGAAGGCTCCCTCAATGGTTTGGGGAACGTGGATTTCGCGCGTCCATTGCTCGGCTCCGATGGAATAACCGTGCAAGGCATAGACGACCGGGTAGCGCCGGTGCTTCTCCTTGGTGTAGCTGGGCGGCAGGAAAACGATCACGTCGCGATCGACGGCGTCCCCCTCCAAGTTCCCTTCCAGCGCTTCACCGTGGATTTTGATGTGCTCCACCGTCACAGGCTTCGCACCGGGAACCACGGGGGGGACTTCGGTCTGCACTTGCGCCTCCAGCCGAGGCACTAGAGCAACGCTTATCGCCAGCGTCGCAACAAAAAACAGCTTCGTTGACATCGTCCACATCTTTTCCATTGGAACACCTCATGCTTACTGAAAAAGTCTTGGCGCGAAGTCCTTCAGATCGCGCCGCCAGGTGAGCCACTCGTGCGCCGTGCCGGGCGAGGAGAAGAAGACGTACTTGATTCCCGCCTTTTCGAGCATGGCGCGGAATGCGCCGATGGCGCCCGGGAATGGGTCAGGCTCCTGGGTGCCCATGCCGATCCAGAGCAGTTTGACTTTCGCGTTGAAGGTGGCGCCGTCCTTGAAGGTCCCATTGAAGGCCGTGGCCGGATCGAGCGCTTCGGTGCTGAGCCCGTTCATGGTGCCGCTGAAGCCGGCCATGTAGGCGAAGGTGTCCAGGTTGTGGGTCGCCAGATGGAGCGCCTGATTGGCTCCCATGGAGAGGCCCGCCACGGCCCGGTGATCGCGGTCCGGGAGGGTGCGGAAGCTGGAGTCGATCATGGGTATGACGTCCTTGGTGATCACGTCCTCGAAGGCGCTGAAATCGCCCGGTCCCCTGGCGCTGGGCGGTCCGAAGGGCCCCGACGGTCGCGTTGCGTAACCGTTGTCCATGACCACGATCATCGGCACCGCCTTCTTCTCGGCGATGAGATTGTCCAGGATCAGGTTGGCGTGGCCCTGGAAGATCCATCCCGTTTCATCCTCGCCCATGCCGTGCTGGAGGTAGAGCACCGGGTAGCGCGCGCTCAGGTTGGTGTCGTAATCCGCAGGCGTGTAGACGAAGCAGCGCCGCCAGGCTCCCGTAATCTTCGAGTGGTAGACGCGGATGCGGACATCGCCGTGCGGCACATCCTTCGCCAGGTAGTAGTCCGAGCCGTCCTCGGGCACCTCGATCCCGCTCGCGTCCTTGCCGGTGCCGAAGTACGCGTGGCTGCCGGGATCGTTCACGCGCACGCCATCGACGACGAGCTGGTAATAATGGAATCCCTCGACCAGCGGCGGAGTGGTCACGCTCCACACGCCGTCCGCGTCGCGGGTCATCGGATACTGCTTGTGCATGATGTCAACCGCCACGCTGCGGGCCTCCGGCGCCTTGAGCTGGAAGGCCACGCTATGGTCGGCCAGAATGCGGGGATACTGGGCGTCCATTACGTTCGTCGTGGCGGGCCGCGCATCATCGACGGCGGAGGCGCGGACGCCCTCCGGCGAGCGCCGCCAGGCAAAGTAGGCATCGAGCGCCTTGAGCCCCTCCTCGTTGGGAACCGGTCCGGTGTGGGGCGTTCCGGCGAAGTACATCAGCTCGGGAGACTGGTCGCTGAATGCCGGCCACGTTGGCATGCCCTTTCCGTTCGGGTCGCCGTATTTAGCGAAGTTGGTCCAATAGGTGGACATCGCGTCGGAGATGGCGCGGTCCGCCTCCGTGGGCTGCTCGTGGTGGAGTTCGTTCAGGTGGCCGAAGACATACGGAACCTCACGGCCATGCGGGGCAGCGAGCCCGGGCTGGGGCGAGTCGGCAGGCGGCGCCGGATGCTGATCGAAGTAGTAATAAAACACCTTGGACTTCCCAAGCTTCGACTGGAGCTCTGCCCAGATCCAGGTGTGCCAGCCGAACGCCGCGTCACGGCTCAGGTCGCGGGCGGTCTTGGGCACCGTGGTCTCGCCGGCGGGATAAGCCTTCAGCAAGCTGTCCCCGAAACCGGCGTAGCGTTTGTGCACGCCATCGATGTACTCCCGCGGCGTGCGGTCATGAGAAAAGCTCGCTCCCTCATCCGAGTTGTATCCGATCAGGACAGGGACGTCATTGAACTGCTTGGCGGCGTAAAGAGTGTATTGGTCGGTGGGGATGACCCAGCCGTCGATGATGGGCCAGGCCAAGCCGCGCTGGCCTCGTGTGGCGGCCAGAATCTTGTCCGCCGGCAGCTTGCGCAGGTCGGCGAGGGAAGCGGCGCCCGCCGTCCGGGCGAGCGACGCGCCGTCCCGTTCGGCGTCGACAAGCCTTCGCATGTTCTCGCCCGGCTGGCCGGCGGGACGCGGAGGGCCAAAGGAGCCGCCGCTCTCCGAGATCGCGCCGTCGAACAGCCCCTTGGCCTGGGGCGAAGCGCACAACATGCTCACGGCAATGCCGCTGGCCGACTCGCCGAAGATGGTCACCTTGTTCGGATCGCCGCCAAAGACCGCAATGTTCTTCCGGATCCACTGCAAGGCGGCGATCATGTCGAGAAGGCCGTAGTTGCCGGAGACGTGCTGGGGCGACTCCGCGCTCAGTTCCGGATGCGCCAGGAAGCCGAGCGGACCCACGCGATAGGCGATGCTGACCAGCCCCACGCCCTTGCGCGCCAGGACCTCACCACTATAGGTGGGGACCGAGGTGGCGCCACCATTGAATCCGCCGCCATAGATCCAGACCAGCACGGGGATGCGGTCGGAGGCGGACCGCGCTGGCGTCCAGACGTTCAGATAGAGGCAGTCCTCGCTCATCGCGGGCGGCTTGCCCCCGCTCGGCGGGGGGCCGAAGCCGCCCTGCACGCACTGCGGCGCGAACTTGTCGGCGGTACGCACGCCCGCCCACTTCGCGGCCGGCTGCGGCGCGCGCCAGCGCAGATCGCCGATCGGCGGGGCGGCGAACGGGATGCCGCGGTAGACGGTGAGTCCATCTTCTTGGGTGCCTTGCAGCACACCCTGCTCAACCTTGGCGGTGGTGCTCGCGGACACGCTCATCCACGGCGCTGCCGCGACGACGACGGCCAGCCAAATCGCCTTCATCTTTGACACTCCTTCCTCGGATGACGAGCTCAACCTCGACCATCTTCCGTAGGTATTTCACGGCGCCTGTATCGAAAGTGCCTTTCCGGTGTATTCAACGATTTTGTCGGGGTTGGCCACTGGCGTCACGCCGGAACCGTGCCCGACGGACACCCAGACAACTTTGATTTCTATGCTTCGAGGCATTTCGGGATAACTTCCTTCTCGGTCCCCAATCGTCAGAGTTCGTGTTGACTCCGACCAGTGAAGCGGAATGATCGAGTGCGCACCGTTTTCATAATCGTAGCTATCGCCCGCGTCCTGATACAGTTCGAACTTGCCGTCGGCTCCCGGGTAAATCCGCAGTTCGATAGGTCCTGCGGGCTGCTCGTCGGCGTACTCAATCTCAGGGCCGAGGGGAAGAATCGAACCGGCGCGTACGTAGAGTGGAATGCGATCTAAAGGGGCGTCAGCCTCAATTTCGCGGCTGCCCTTCTGTGATGCTCCCGTCCAAAAGTCGTACCACGCCGGGGAATCGGGCAGATACAAAGTTCTGTGAGTAGCATCCGCCTGAAGCACCGGGCTAACAAGGACGGCGGGCCCAAACATGAACTGATCACCCACATCGCGAGTCTTCGGATCGGTGCGCCAGTCCATCACGAGTGGCCGCTGGATGGTGTAGTCCCCGTTGGTGACGCGCCAAGCGAGGGAATAGATGTACGGCATCAGGCGATACCGAAGCTTGTCGTAGTTGATCAGGATCGGTTCAACTTTATCAAACGCCCAGAGTTCATTGTGCGGTCGGTGCCCATGGGTGCGGAAAATGGGGCAAAAGGTTCCGTACTCGAACCAGCGCGCGTACAGCTCCTGAAATTTCGGATCACCGAGAGGGTTGTCATGCGGTGGCCAATAACCGCCGATGTCGGTCGTCCAATACGGATATCCGGAAAGGGCGAAGTTCAGCCCGGCGGCCACCTGATGGCTCAAACCCCAATACGAGCCGAAGACGTCTCCTGACCACACCGTGGCTCCAACTCTTTGCTGGCCGAGGAAGGCCGATCGCGTGAGGAGGAAGACCCGCTTCCTTTCGCTGGCAGCTCTCCAGTGCTGCTGGATGCCAAGAGTGTGCATGAACGGAAATATATTCGTGTACTGTGCGCCGTTGCCGATCGCAATCTGCTTGTTGCTCAGAATCGCGTCCCCCATGTGGGGCCAATATTCTTCGGGCTCGGCGCTGTCCAACCAAAATGCGTCCCAGCCTTGGGAGAAAAGCTTGTCGACCAACTGATTCCAATAAAAATCGCGCGCCTTGGGGTTGGTAGCGTCATACACATGAGCATTCGGCACGTCAAAGTGCTGGGCTATGAGTTCCCGGTAGTTTTCAGACTTCGTATCAAAGAGCCCCCAAACCGAGACCATGGCGTGGACGTGTTCATCGTGCAATTGATTGAGTTCGGCGGGGACGTCAGGGAAGTTGGAATTGAAGACCGGGTCGCCTTCCGTCTTCCACCAAAACCAGTCCTGCACGATTGCATCGAGGGGAATGTGTTCTTTACGGTAGCGGTGCGCGATGCTTAACACTTCATCCTGAGACATGTAACGGTCTTTCGATTGAAAGAACCCATAAGCCCACTTCGGAAGCATGGGCGTGTGTCCGGTGAGGTTTCGGTATTCATGGATGATCTGATCCATTTCCGGACCGTAAATGAAGTAGTAATCCACGGCATGGCCGGCGAGCGAACGCAAGTTCAGTTCCAGCGGGAAGCGATTATCGGCCAAGGTCAGGGAGGCCGTGTTCCACATCAGCGCGTAGCCCTTGCTCGACAACAGCAACGGAATCGCGACGTCGGTGTTGTTCTGCGCGAGCTCCACGGTCGCACCGCGGTAATTGAACATGCCACTCTGGTGTTGTCCCAGCCCGTAGAAGCCCTCGTTGAAGTCGGGCGAGAACCTGTCCTCAACGTGAAATGTCTTCTCGCCGTTTAACTCGGCCGATTCGTAGGTGCGCGGTATTGACATTCGCTCGCGCAGAAGGCTCTCGCCTCCTGCGGTGCTGAACTGCACGTTCCCCCACTTCCGAGAGAGCTCTATCTTCAGCGTGTCGGTGGTGAGGATGGCGGCTGCGGCTGTTTGTGACACCTGGAACTTTGCCCCTGGACACGACTCTTTCGAATCGAGCATCCAGGGCTGGTTCGGCTTGACTGTGTCAGGCGGCTCGGGCGTCGCGACAAAATGGATGACAGAGGAACGGCAAACGGAAATATGAAGACTTTCGCTCCCCACCGTAGCCGTCATGCCGTCCGGAGCTGGCGCGTGCTTGACGGCAGGCAGGGAGGGCACTTCCCACAGTTGAGCTCTCGCCTCCATTGTACTCCAGAGGAAACAGCACATGCCGAGAAAGAGAGAAGTCCAGATTCTATGCCGTGACCGAGCAAGCCATGCATGTTCGCAGGAAGTCATTGTTCGATACTCCTTCCGCTAGGGTAATCTTGATGCCAGGATCGGTGGGGCACAGGAGTGCGGCGTTCCGGCTCGCCAAAGGTGCGGAAGCCCTCCCTACGTCTTCTTGCCCTCCAATTGACCAGCCTTCAGATCAACTCAGCTCAACAGTTCATTGAGCGGTTTCTTGAAAGAGCCTGGGCGCGAAGTCTTTCAGATCACGACGCCACGTCTGCCATTCGTGGTCTGTACCTGGTGACTCGTAGAAGACGTGCTGAATTTTCGCCTCCTCCAGCGATGTATGCAGCCCCAGGAGTCCTGCCCGCATTCTCTCAGGTTCCGCTGTGCCAACGCCCACCCAGAGCAAGTGTACTCTTTTCGCGAAGGCAGCCGGATCAGCCATCGCCCCGTTGAAGGCGGTCTTCACATCGAATTTCTGATTGCCAAAAACCATAGCCCCGGCCGCTCCACTGAATCCGCCAATGTAGGAAAAGAGATCGAGATGATTGAGCGTGATCTGGAATGCCTGCATGCCTCCCATGGAAAGGCCGGCCATGGCGCGGTGATCGCGAATATACGGAATCAGGACCTGAGTGACATCATCTTCGAACGCCGACGCCATGTCCTGCATGGCCTTAAGCATTTCGGGAGAACCAAAGGGTTTTCCGGTCAGATCGGGCGGAGCCTGGCCCGCGCGCCGGGCATAGCCATACGCCATCACGACGAGCATTGGCTTGCAGCTTCCGGCCGCGATCAGATTGTCGAGGATGAAGTTGGCGTTACCTTGCCGAATCCATCCGGTCTCATCTTCGCCGGCGCCGTGCTGCAAATAGAGCACCGGATAGCGGACTTTGGTCTGCGTATCGTAATTCGGCGGCAGATAAACCAGCGCGTGCCGCCAGGTCCCCGTCACTTTCGAGTAGTACCAAACCTCGCGAACCTGGCCGTGAGGCACATCCTGGGCCGAATAATAGGTGGAGCCCGGCTCTGGAACTTCCACAGCGCTTGCGGGCTTATTTCCACCAAAGTACGCATGAGTGTTGAGGTCGCTGACCTCCGCACCGTCAATGCTCAAAGTGTAATAGTGAAAACCGGGAACGAGCGGTGGAGTAGTAATCGTCCAGAACCCGTCCAGTTGCTTCACCATATCCAGCTTCGGCCCGCTCCAGAAATTCAACTTTACCTTCGTAGCGTCGGGAGCTTTCACACGAATTTCAACCCTTCCGGCGTTATCGACACGGGGATAGTCCGCTCCCCACACATTGGTCGCAGATGGCTGAAAATTGCCCGACTCCTGTGCCCAACAAAGACCCGCCATTAAAAGCATCATTATTCCGAGCTGCTTCATGTTTTCTCTCCTCGTATACATCCACACTAGAACTAGGCTGAACGTTAGTGCAGCAGCGCGGCAGAAGTTCCTGCTTCCCCCGCGTGTCGAACCAAAACAGCAGATCTGAGCAATGCCGATTCAATTAATCTCGCACGGCTCTGATTCGCGTCGTACTCATCGTATGCACGGACGTCAGCAATCCCTGGTAGCCTCCCGGCTGCCAGATTGGCACTCTCTCATATCATTGCTGTACTGAGATCACGGTCACCGACTTGGGCTCCAGTGTTAGAGCCAGCTTTCCGTCTTGCGCCTTCACCGAAATGGGCTTCGGCGCGACCGTGTTGGGTGCGTCGAAGGCGTTCACGCTATCAACCTTAGATGCAGTTAGGGTTTGGCCAGATGCAGACTTGGCCGTGATTCCGGCAAGGTTCGCCTCAATCTCGACCGGTCGACTGGGATCGACATTGGTGATAGCGAGCCACAGCTTGCCTGTTTGGTCCTTCGCCGCAATTGCATCCACGCGCGGCAAGCTGATGTCGCCGTGCGTATAGGTGCCGGCGTCGAAAGTCACGGGCACAAACGTGGCGTCCTGAAACGGCACGTACATTTTGAAGACGTAGTAGGTCGGGGTCAGAACCATCTTCTCTTTGTCTGTCATGATCATTGCCTGCAGCACATTGATCATCTGGGCGATGTTGGCCATGCGCACGCGGTCGGCATGGCGGGCAAAGATGTTCAGGTTCAGCGCAGCCAGAATCGCGTCACGCAAGCTGTTCTGCTGAACGAGGAAGCCTGGATTGCTGCCGGACAATGGCGCGTACCACCCACCCCATTCATCCACCACGAGGGCAACCTTCTTCTGCGGATCGTACTTGTCCATGATCGCTGAGTGCTTGCTGATCAGATCTTCCATGTCCAAGGTGAACTCGAGGATCTGACTGTACTCGGTTTCTCCGAAACCCACGGACGTATACGACGGCGGCCAGTGTCCTACCGTGTAGGAGTGCATCGAAAGGCCATTGATGTCCCAACTCCACGAGTGATGCTGATAGGCCTTCATGATGGCCTCCGTCCAGTCAGTCCACCGAGG
>Ga0208323_1000580_pt1 | contig 16107 bp, 22 predicted proteins | sample June2015DPH_10_1_2_FD_184703 | JGI IMG/M metagenome (GOLD analysis project Ga0208323, IMG submission 184703) | Peatland microbial communities from SPRUCE experiment site at the Marcell Experimental Forest, Minnesota, USA - June2015DPH_10_100... | ecosystem: Environmental > Terrestrial > Soil >... | reverse complement strand
TGCAAGTTCCGTCCAAAGTAGGCTCCGCATCCCCTAAACCCAAGAAAACCAATGTTGGCCCAAAAGGGCATAGTTTTCGGGCTGCCCTGAGTGCCGCAAGTGCCGATCTTTCACCGCGGCAGTTACTATCTAGTTAGAGGGTGAGATCGCTGGCCCCCCACATATACCCAATGAGACGCGGTGTGCAGTGCATCAGTGCATCTGGTGCGGACGATGTTCGTTGAAAGACACGCGGATCATGCGCAATCGTTGCAGAGCGGATATTTCTTTCCGGAACCGCAGGGGCAGGGGCTGCACCTGTGCGAAGGCTTCGTTCAGGACGGCAGCAAGGCGCAACCCTGCTAGCGCGAGCCTGTTGTCAACGACCTTGATTTCCCTCCGGTAGTAGTCCTCGTCGATTTGAGCGCCATCTGCCAACCAAGCCGATTTCGCATACTCGTGCGACTCGTTCGCCCAGTCCTCCGGACTCCCGGTGGCGGTCAGATGCTCGTCGGAGATCAGTTTCTCCAGATGGGCGACGTATTCATCTCGCCCCATGCCAGTGTGCTCAGTGAGTCCGGTGTCCCAAGCTCCATGTAGGTTGCAGGGACGCCGCCCGCACTGTGTTGAACCGAACTCCGTGACGGCAATCCCGTTCCCGCCCGCCGCCTCCGCGATTCCATGCATCGGCTGATGCACGTCGCCGACAAAGTGGACGAGGAACTTGAGGGCTTCGATGCGGTCATCCCGTGACGCATTGGTGTCGGAGAGAATCTTTTTGAATAGCTCGATCCGATCCACCACGCAGTTCTGATGGTCGGTTGCAGCGCCCTTGTGCCTGCTGTTGGGCAGAAAACAGTCTCGCTCGTCGGAAAACCCGGAGGCATCCTTGGGAATATCGACAAAATGCCAGTTGTACGTCTCATCGCGATCAGGCCGAACCTCGTCTGCCCAGTTTGCGATGGATGCGAGGCTCGCATCACCGATCAAGGAGCGAATCCCATTCTTTGCGTTCTCGGTCAAGCGGGTCTGGGCTAGTGACGCTACAATCTCGTGCCCTTCGGGTCCCCAGCCGAGGAGGGTCGAAGGTGTGAGCAACGTAAGGGCGATGACGGCTGCCGAGAAAGTGAAAGCATATCTCATAGGGATTGCCCCCAAGTTTAGGGCAGTCCGCGTTGATGCTCAAGCCATCCCATTCCGAGCCCAACACTGGCCCAAAACCTTTACCCTCCTGACCACCCCAGATCGCCGATGCCGTCGCTTGCTGCTCAACAACTTGCGGGAACACTGGCGAGAACCCTTTTGAACCACGGATGAAAAGTCGGGACTTACGCTTAACAACAGCCGCAAGCCTTCCCGCGCACGGCTTCGCGACCCTCCCAAACCATGAGCGGCAGAATCCCTAAAGCCGCAACCGGGTCTGCCCACTTTACGTGCCAGATCGCGTTGATCGCCAGTCCCGCCAAGGCGATAAGCGAGAGGTAAGCACACAGCGCCGACTGAGCGGCGTCCGCCTTCAACGCAGCACTGCCTGTAGCTCCTGACAGCCGCCGCTTTTCTTTCGCAAGCCACGGCATGATGACTGCGGCAGCGACCAGAATGGCGATCCCTAGAATTGTGGGCTTGGGTTCGCTATAGCCCAACAGACTCGCGACCGAAGTGATTGCGACATAAGCAGCCAGCGCGAACAACAAGGCTCCCGCGACACGGGCAGCCCGCCTTTCCGCGTCCTCGTGCGCATCACGGGCACGAAATCTCCACAGCACTACTACCGCTGAGAAAAGTTCGATTGCGCTGTCGCCACCGAATGCAAGCAGAGCGGGACTCCGTGCCCGCCAAGCTGCGAAGAGGGACACCACAGCCTCCACGCTCATCCAAGCGATTGTGACGGTCTGCACCCGTTGAATTCGCCGGATAGCGTCTGGAGAAGCTGTTTGGATCGCGGAAGCCATTCGGAGGACTATTATCGCTTGACTCCGTAGTTTTCCCGAAACCTCCCGACAGTCCTATTTTTCTGCATGCAACTGCTGCGCGAGGTAGTTGGCAATGCCCAGTTCCTTGATGGAATGAAGCTGAGCGTCCAAAAAGTCCGCGTGCCCTTCTTCGTCCTTGAGCATGCGCTGAAATAAGTCGCCTGATCCGTTGTCCCCAGCTTCGGCACAGATTTTCATAGCGGAGTTGTACTGGCGCACGGCATCTTCTTCGTCCTTGAAGTCGCCTTCGAGTTGCTGTTGCACGTTAGCGCCAATCTTGGGAGTCAGAGCGACATCCACCTTGGGTGGGGCATCCAAGAACACGATGCGTTCGATGAGACCTTCGGCGTGACCCATTTCCTCGATTGCACGCCTCTTCAGATAGTCGCCTATCCGCACGTATCCCCAGTTTTGGCAGGTCTCTGATTGAACCATGTACTGAACGATTGCGGTCAATTCAGAAGCGAGAGCCGCGTTCAATTGCTCGATCACCTTTTTGTTGCCGTGCATAGTTTTGCCCTCCGTCGTCCCCATTTTGCGACCTTGGACAGCAGGGACGATGTGATCGAGAGCACAGGGACGTGGGAAGCCGGCATCAGGTCGCGCTTATGACAGTCAAGGGCACAAGCGTGTTGAGCAGGGCATGCCGGAGCAGGCATAAGCCTGCGCGTCAGCGAGGAATGCACCTTCCTTGGCGTTAGACTACTCAGCATGGCCACAAGAGATGAACTCCACTCCCTTCTCGATCAGCTTCCAGAAGACAAGCTTCGAGACGCCCGCCCATTCCTCACTGGCTTACTGAAACCGCGCCCTGCATCGCCGAAAATCGACCGCGCTCGGAAGTTGACTCAGCAGTACAAGAATATGGTCGAGCAGCGGTTTCGTGAAACTCGAAAGCCGGGGACGATTTCAGCACTCGTCGGCGGGGGCAGCGTATTTCCAAGGGAAGGCCAAATGAACGGCAACCACAGTTTTCACTACTGGGACGACAAAGCGTTGGTTCATCAAACTCTGCGGATTTTCGGAGGACAAGAATTGGAGATCATGGAACGCACGTGGCGTTCGGAAGATGGTGCCACTTTGGTTTACGAACAGGAGCTATCCAGCGGCGGCTTGACAAAAAGACACGAGGAACGATTTCCATTTCGCGATGCATCAGAACCGAAAGCGCAGCCCTGAAATGCAGAAGGTCTTTCTGCCAACGCTGATATCACCGAGTTACTGGACGAGCCTTCAAAGCACTGAGGTCTGCCTCCAAATACGACAGCACGTCCGGCAAACCTCCATAATGCAAGAGGCGAATGCGCCCGTTTTCATCAACAATCTAAGTTTGCTGAACGCCATTAGCCCCGAACTTCGCCACATCCCCATCAGTAGCCAATATGATCTGCTCCGAAATGCCCTGTGAACGGAACAGCTTCCTGATCTCTGGTACTTTCGAATCCCTCGCCACCAACAACACCTTGACCTCGGGATGGACCTGCTGGAATTTCACGAAGCCACCAAGTTCAGAAACACACGGCCCGTACCAAGTAGACCAGATATCCAACACGACGTTCTTACCACGCAGTGAGGAAGCCGTAATCTTTTCCCCTGTCGCACTACGGTTCAGCTTCATCCAGTGCGCGAGCAGATCGTTCGAAAAAATCTTCGGCTCTCGTCCACTGCTGCAATTGCAAGAATGCCCTGCCACGCCAGAGATTCAGGGTGGCTCGATCTTCATCCGGATTGTCGTCCAGAACTGCGACGAATCCTGACGATTCACCATCAGCCGTAAGGTTCCCTTCGGCTTTGTCCAGCAGCGTCAATGCCTCATCCAACTTGGTTTTGTGTCGAATGTAGATGGAGGCCATTGTCGCGTATAGGTCTGCTTCGTAAGGCACTCGGGCGGCAAGGTCGCGAAAAGCCGCTTCAGCCCCGTCGATATCTCCCGCATCGCCGAGGGCGTCCAGCCGTTCTTTGCGAATCTCGTTACTATAAGCATGGTCATTCGGATAATTGGTTAGCCAGTCTCCCAATGCCTTCGCTCGTTCCTCAGGAATCTCAACCGCCTCTGCACGTTCTCTGTCGAATTCACATCGCACGGAGGGCATTCCCGGTACAGCCACCCGATCCGAAATATCGACTGCGTGCTCCACTAACTCTGACGGGAATGCGTCTTCGAAGCCAACGAGGAACATAGCAGTTTGTCGCAAGTAATCCGGGTCTGCCGCGTGTAGAGCCAGTCCCTCCCGGATTTCTTTGGCGAGTTCTTGGTGCTCACGCTGGTACTCGCTCTGTCGCCGGAACTTGTAAACCCATTCGTCATACAGGAGAATCCCGTGTGCGCCACCCTCACTCCCTTCAACGATGGATATTGCTCGGTCGTAGTCAGCGGTACGCTTGATGTCATCGCTGAAAATTGACCCTGCGTAGCCCTCTGCTTGATAGCGAATCCCTTGGCTAAGCTTTTTTCCGTTGTCATCGCAAAAGACTACCTCCCAGTAACGCCCACGATTATCGTCCCGCTGCCCAGTGAGTTCGTCGCGAACGTACCAAATGGCGTATACCCACTGAGAGGCGAGCGGGACACTGGCTTGCCAGCTACCATCATCCCTGCGCTGGAAAGGAGCGGTTCGGTCGTTGTCGCGCCAGCTACGACCATTGAAGACTAGGCGCAGCGTAAGCGATTGAGGGTTCTTTATTGCACCGAGATTTGCGGAAAGATAGACGATTTGCAAATTCTTCGTGAACTGTTGACCACCGCCCACGGGACAGGCAGGTACCACAGCATGTCGGGATGCGGAACATCGGAGCTTGCGCTCGCTTGGGTGGCCGATTGCGAAACCGCCTGTAGGGGAGCTACGAGCGCGATGAGGGAAAACCAGAGGGCAAACCGAGACTTGGTCATAACATTACCCCCATTGTTCGAAATGCTACCACGGTGATCTCAGAAGAGCGTGGAGCGGCGATATCCTAATCACCCACCCTCTGAGATTAGATGCCTTCACAAACGTGGGTGTCAGCTATCCGCAATTGAGGCGTTTTACGGGGACGGACAAACCCTAATTCAAGTTCTGCTCACTGGATCGTGCCGTCTTCACCCAGAGTGCTTCGGTTCTTTCCGATCACACGCACTTCCTTGCCACGCAGACCTGCATATTTGATCGCCATGCCGAGGAGCTTGTATTCGTCCTCTTGGTAGTCGGCGGCAAAGGCGTCTTGGTGAAGCAACACAAGTTCCGTGTCATCCGCGCACGCTTTCGCAAACTCTGGAAGTTTCCCTCTGATGGTAGCGATCAGGTTGGACTCTCGCTGCATGCGCTCGTCATTGGTCATCGTATTATGAGAATAGCCGATTCTGGATGGGAGCGAGTTCCACTGGCGTGGAACATTCTGCATCGTCATTCGCCACGCTGTTGATCCGAGTACCTACTGGATAGCACCGCATCAGCCGGGCATCGTAGGGCTTCAACAGGTCGGACGCCGCGCCGACATTATTCATTCCAGGATCGAGCCAGAGATCGTAACTGCCGGGATCGAGAATCACAGGCATTCGGTCGTGAACGGCTGAGGTCACCGCATTCGGCGTCGTGGTGAGGACTCGGTGTTTCAATGAACTTCAGCCTTCCAGCCTACGTTGCTGTCCCTCGATTCCCTCGCGGTGATGAGGTATGCGTGTACGACGGTCCACGGGCGTGGATCGCCTTTGCAGAGAAGAACCATGCCGGGCTTCGGTTTCAGGGCAGCGTCGAGCCACGTCAACGTGTGGGTGGTGTCAGTCCTTAGTTCAACTTGGATGATGTGCTCCATTACGCGCTCTCCTGCCGTGGAAGTCCCTCGCCGCTAAACAAGCTTATATGTCTATGGTTGCAGGTGACCCTTCAAGCTACGGTGACAGCAGCCACACAGGGTTGTGATTCCGCAGATAAGGTTCTAGCCAACAGTGCGCTCAGATAGGAGGCAGGGAAGAAACGAAAGCGCCCCCCCAAACTCTTCCGAGTCACAGGACGCTCAGTCAAACAGCCCCCTTGACCTCTGACTTTGGCAGAGGCGGGGTCGCGAGCATCTTACGAAGCAAGCCGTCGAACTTGTTCTTGTCTACAGTCACTTCGTCCATGTCAAACCTTCAATAGCAGGCTCAAGCATTTTTTGGGACGCATCCGCAAAAGAAACAGGCGTCCCGTCTTCCTCGTATAAACCCCCACCCGATTCGTTATACCTCATGTTCAGTGTTCCCGATGCAATGCGCTTATCCCCCGTAATCCTCCACGTAATCGTGGTTCTTCCGTCCCAAGTAACGTGCAAGAGAAATGCGGGTGAGTATTGCCGTACAACTTGAAACTCCATATCCCCGAGAGGAACGGGTTTTTGCAACCGTTCCTTAACGTCTGGAAAATGGGTGACGAAAAGTTCCACGTCTTTCTCTACCGCGCCAAGCAACGTCCCAAAAATGCTCGCCCCATTTGCTGCCAAGGTATCTTTAATGGTTTTCTGGCACTCTTCGTTCTTTTTCCTGCGCTCTTTTTCCGCTTTCAGCCTGCGGGCGGCGTCCTCAATCCAGTCGGGCATACAGGGCCTCCGCTGAATAGCACGATACCACGCGGAGGAAAGGTCGGTTTGTGGACTCACGGTGGGGGCGTGCAAAACTGGTCTCGCTGTTTCCGATCTTGCGTTAATCATCCGGGCAGCGGCAGTCGAATCCTTGGCCCATGACGGAATGAGGCCCCATCGCATCAGCGACAATTCCCGGACGGGTCCCTTGGGATTCTGGCGGATCACGGGCACGGGCTGGGTTGGCGCAATGTTGTACCGGGGAGCCCAGTCTTCCTCTCCTGAAACAGCGTCGAAGTGCTCCTCTATGATCTGCTTTCGTCTCGACAATCTGTAACGACCGCACATTAGGAGATTATGGCAGATCGGATGTGTGTTTCACATTGGAAACAGCCCAACCCAGTCGGAGTCCGCTTTTCTCAGGCTTTAGGAGGGGTGGAGACGACATCGATGGCGATGGCCCATGAGTTGCGGATAGCAACCGCAAGCAACGACAGCATACCGGCAGCCACCAAGGTGAGTCCGCGTTGGGGGTCGTGGAGTAACAGAACCCCGCCCAATACAAGTAGACTGTATGCCCCAAATGGAAAAATCGCGTAAGCAAGCCGGTCATGCAGTTCGTTGAAACTCTTCTTATCGCCTCCAATTAAACTGGTCCCCGAGTAAACTAAGCCAACGACACCCACGAGGCAAATGCAAAGAGTGGCCGTGAGCCGAGTATGGTTCGGGAAGGTCAGAAGCGCGGCAAGGAATAGTACAGAAGCAAAATGGATAACCGTCGGTGTAAGGTAAATGGGAATCTTAGCGGCGTCTCCTTGCCTTCGCTCAGCGGCGAGCGTGATTACGACAAACATCAGACCGAGCAGGGTCGCGGCTGCCGCCGACATGGTGAGATAGAAATTCGCCCATCGCTCAAGTAACGGCTCTATTTCATTCATAAGCTTGTGAGCATGCTACTGCTTCCTCCGCGACAGTCGATAGCTCGTTAAGAGATTATGGGAACAATGGATATGTAGCCGCGTACTACACGCCGCGGTTTTTCTGCTGGCAACCGTGGGCATTTGTGCATGTGTAATACAGGTCTGGCGGTAGCAAAAGTGGCAGTTGATGTTCACATGAGCCACGGTGGAATCTGGTCACGGTCGGAATGGAGCACATGGCGGACACCAACTGTGATGAGTGCGGTTTCCCAACGGTGCTGAGGCGAATGGGCTGCGTCCGACCTCAAAGTTGAGCCGCCCCCGGTGGCGGGGATTTTGAGTGTTATCGGGATTTTGCAACAATAATCGCTGACTCAAGTTGATTTGGGATGTGAGATAATCCGTGCGGCGAGGGGAACATGTTTGAGACCTTGGAACCTCCTGAGCGACCCGTGGAAAACCGCTGGCTGCTTTTGATGTTCTACAGCACTTTTTGCCTCGTAGGTCTTGTCTCCGGTACGCTCAGTGTGAGAAGGCATGGCCTCTCACAACCTACACACCTTGCACTTTCCTGCGCGATGTTCTTTCTGTCGTTGATATGGTTAGTCGCCACTTTGAGGTCACGGACCCCTCTTCCCAGCCGTAAGGCCGAATTTCGCAACATCATTCTCTTGTTTCTCTTTCTGGCACTTAATACTCTTTCCATGCCCCGCTAGCGGCGGTGTGCCGTCCACGCTGGTCTGTCGGTCTGTCGGCATTATTGGCGAGACCAAGGCGATTTCACTCAAAACCCTCCGGGTAATCTGCACAGGAAGCGTGCCCGTGCATTTCAAACGATTCGCTAAAACGCCGAAAACTCATTCAGCCCGAGTCTCTGCATTATTTCCGGGTACCGGGCGCAGAGGCGCTGATAGTTCTTTCTCGCCCTCCACGTCGGCGTCATGAACTCTATCTCAGATGTTCGCTCGTCGATTCCGTGGGTAGCAGCGATAGTTTCCGCTGTTGGAATCGCGGCGATATGTATGCGGGTCTTTGAAACCGACGAGGCGCGAGCCAAATCTGCCGAGCACAAGCGAGGAAAAGAACTCCGTTCGCTGGCGGACAAGATTTCCGAGTATGCTCGGGGCGTTCATCAACGCTACCCGTCCGGGAATGTGGTCGTCAGCGTGCGAGACTTGGTAGAGCAACTTGGAAAACGTCCCGATGCAGTTGCCAAGGCGCTCAACCTACTGCTGAGAGAGCAGAAAGTCCAACAAGCTCCGCTCAGAGGCTATTGGAAATTGCACGTGTGAGCCACCCGCGAAGATTTTCGTTGAAAAACTTGGTTGGGCTATGGGTTCGATTCAGTCCAACAGAAAACGTTCAATACGCCAAATCTGCTAGAGCATTCTCTTAAGAGCCGCGAGGCTGTTGAGTGCATCTCTCAGTTTGCGATGCTCCTTAGAGAGAACAATCGGCAATCCTCGTAAGCGTTGTTGGATAGCCTTCTCAGCCACGTCGATACTCGCTGGCAACTTGTTTCGGTCGAATTCCATTGCCGCGGCTCTATAAAAGTCGAGCCAATCCCTGTCATTGCGAAACAAGCTCATATCTTTCCCACGGACATTAAACGAAAGCGCCCCGGACTCCGGTTAGAGTCATGGGCCGCTCCGTCGATCAGTCCTCCCCCGAAAGCTGCTCGCCAACTACCCTAACGTTCTGATCCTTAGGGTGGGAATGGCCCCAATGGGCTACTTGGTATGAACTTAGGAGAAGAGCCGAACCTGAATGCGACGGAGTTCCACGTGGTCATGAGGGACGAGACCGATCCCGATTGTACAGTCGCTAAGAATGTCCGGCAGTTGGCGGATACTTTTCTCCAACGTAATCCCCAACCGCATCAAGCAGCATTTGTAATTGCCGCAGGCGGAACCCAAGATAGCGTTTGATGGCTTCAGGCTGGCGGGTCTGCATGTGAGGCAAGTCCAGCATCGCGGTCTTGGTATCGAAGTCAGCAAGTGCTCTATCCAGTGAATCAAGTACCCTTGTGAGATAACGCTTGTCCTCCGGAATTGCCGCAATCCGCCTCTCAGCTTCCTTCGTGCTCGATCCTGAACACGCTGCAACAAAATATTCTTGATATGAGGCGTCTAGAGATTCTGTCAGAGCATCCGCCAGTCCGGGTGTCAATTCAAAAGCGTTTATGTCTTTCACCCGCATGCTCGTGACTTCGCCTTTTGGCGCTCCGCAGCAGTCCTTATACTTCTTTCCAGAGCCACACTCACATGGGTTGTGACGACTTATGTCGCTGCTCATCGGTTCCTCTGGAGCGGTCGGTAGCATTCGCGCATTGGGAGATTATTGCAGATCGGATAGCGTCACGATTATGGGGGTGTGGTCAGACGGCTTTTCCTGCGCTCGCGGTCCTTTATCGATCTCGCATGCCACAAGACGGGCTGCAAGCTCCGACGTTAGCAGGAAGTGATCGATTCGTATGCCTCGATTGTTTTCGAACGCCTGCCGAAAGTAATCCCAAAACGTGAAGTGTCCTATTTCGCCCACGTGTAACGACCGGAACGCATCCGTATAACTTCATCCGGCATTGTGTCGTTCAAAGCTTCGTCAAAGCTCGCCGTACTCGCCTTCATTGGGTTCCGTGCTTCATATTCACGACGGAGGAGGTAAGCTTGGCGGCACCGATTCTCGCCGATTTGCACATTATTCTCGTAGAGTTCGATCCCAATAAAGTGACGCCCCAGCTTGAGTGCGACTTCGCCGCTGGTGGCCGTGCCACAAAATGGATCGAGCACAATGCCTCGACGGATCGTTGGCAGATCGGGTTCCCATCCCACAGTCACGGGCTTTCTTGGAATATATTGCCTTCCGGTATCCTGCCGACCAGACTTGGTTCGAGTTTCCTCCTCAGGCTTTGTGTACTTGCCGATGCCCCTCTTAACCGGACGGCTCTCTTCGTAAGCCAACTGCTCGCAAACAGGCGATTATCGCTCTCTTGGTTTCGACACCCGTGCTCGTGTTAGAGGTTTGGTTCTTTAAGAATCTAAACCTGTGACAACTAGCAGCTGTTGCAAGCAGGCAATAGCTCTCATTGACCCATGATGAGTGCTATGGCGATATAACGCCAAACTTGTGGAAGGCCTCCCAGATTACCAGAGACACTGGCGCGTCGCTTGGTTTCCGGTGTCCAATTATCTTAATGGAAGCTTCTCAGGGCGACTATCGACGCACCGGGCTGATCGCATTGGCCGCCTTCAGCCTCGTAGCAGTGGTTGTGATGGTTAGCTTAATTGTCCGTCCGAAAACAGGGTTCGAGTGGGAACAAGCACGCGCCGAAGCGATGAATCCGAAGTGGCTCTCGGTTGAGATCACGACTGCTGATAATCGCCGCGAATACCGGGAAGGCCAACCATCTTTGTCATTGCACGTTTTTCGAGCGCGGTTCGATATACGTATAAGATCGAGGTAGCGGAAGGGTTTAGTTTAGCAAGTCAGCAGTTGATTTTCTCCACATATCTAACGGTCAGCAAGTTCCTCTCAACAGGGTGGCGATCTTCTGCTGCGACTCTCGCCTGATAGGGCTAGGCGATCAACCCTATACTCCGAGAACGCTCACGCCGTTAGAACTATCGCCGGGACTGTACGAGATTTATCTAACGAGTCGGCGTGTTTTCAAATGGGGAGAAGGGCCAAAGGAATACAACCCTGGCTCCTTCCAAGTTGCCTCCAACCTGCTGAAAATTCGTGTTGTGGCTGATCCGGGCAGAGTGCATGATGAACCGAGATGATCAGATAGCTCTGGCTCGAATGTTGTAACCAGATCACGCTCAAAACCCCTTTCAAAGGGGCTGGGCCGCCCTGCTGCTCGGAGGGAAATTCCTACAAAACTGTGCTTTTCATTACTGAGAAACAACCGACTTCGATTGCCATCGGGTGGAGCGATCCAGTTTGCGGGCGGGAGTTTCACCCGCTGAAGTCCAGCGCCGTTCACGGCGCACTTTTTCACGAACTGAGCACTCTCGAAGAACCGGGACGGGCGGTTTCAGGAGTCAAAGGTGTTCGAGCGTGTCAAGAGTGTCTCATCCGCGTTCAGAGCTATACTGCCAGCGAGAAACTCATGATCGCTCTACGCAGGTTGCAGATTGACGACCTCAACGCGGTTCACGCCTTGATCTCGAATATGGAGGTTGTCCGGCATATGCTGTTTGCGGTTTGCTCTCGGGAGGAGAGCGAGAAGTTTCTAACAGAGTCGATAAATGAATCGCCATCAGCCCCATGGCGTTCCGTCGTGCGCGCGATAGTCAGCGGACCCGGCGGCGAGTTAGTCGGCCTATGCGGCATAGTCAACCTCAGGGGCAACAGTGATGGTGAAATTTGGTATCTGATTAATCCCGAATTGTGGGGAAAGGGAATCGCCACAAAGGCCGTGAGAAGACAGCTAGAGCTTGGATTCTCAGAGATGAGCCTGCACCGAATCTGGGCGACGTGTCTTCCAGAGAACCCAGCCTCCGCACGCGTGCTGGAAAAAGCAGGTATGCGTAAGGAAGGGTTTTTTGTCAAGAACCTCAAGATTCACGGAGAATGGAAAAGCAGCTTTCTTTACGCGATCCTAGCCGAAGAGTGGTCCGAGTCTGCGCAGCATCCGGAAGTCAACTGTTGAAATCAGGCGTGGCTTTTGGAAAACTCCTGCCCTCGAAATTCGCAAAAAAAATAAAATCGCACTAGGATGCCCTGCAAACGACTTTCTCAGATAAGAACCGGATGCGCTAATCAGCGCCCGTCCGGGTCTGTACGCGGGGCAACCAGTGATGGTTGTCCCTTACCGTGATCGACAGTGACAGCCCAGTCCCGACTAGCTCCAGCCCTTCGGAAAGCTAAGGCGCGCTCTGGAAGCTATGCGGCTATCGTTTACTGGTCATCTCTCGAAGTAACTCCTTCGATGTCTGACGCAATCGTTGTGCAAGTATGACTGCTAGAGAGCGATAAAACCTCGTGCCGAATCCCGGAAACGTGGATATGAGTTGACGCAAGTCGTCTGCCCAGATTGCGTCGACTTCCATTTCTTCCTTGGCAACCACCGCTGCGGTCGCCCTGCTGTCTCCGAGAAACGCCATTTCGCCACAAACATCGCCCGAGACAAGGATCGCAATCACCGATTTGGAGGTCGTTCCCGATAGCTCCACCGAAGCCGAACCGCTACAGAGAACATAAAGGTGATCAACGCGATCACCTTCTTTGATGATTTCCTGACCTAGATTGAAGTTTATCCGCTTTGCCTTAGACTCAATTAAAGTCCAATCATTTCGAGTCAACTCTTGTAAGGTATTATGGGGCATTTCTTTTCACTGAATTAGATGCGGCGAAGTTCCGAAGGTTTCACTTTAGGCTTAGAATGGCAATCAATTTCTAAGCTCCACGTATAGTCATTCCGGTACATCGGAATCGCCCGAAGGCTGTTCCGGTTCGGGTATGGCAAACCCGGTGAAGCGTTCGCCAAGAGTAGCTGACCATAGCGACCTCAGAATACAGAGGTGGCACTCAGTCCAATTCGCTTCGCCAAATCTGGATGCCGCCGCAAAAGCGCCCAGAAATTTTCGAGCAAGCACGGAGAACTGGTTTCACAAGAGCAACTGAGAGACGAAACAATAACAAAAAAGGAAACGAAACAATGCTGAATATGAATCGTGCACCTTGATTAATCTCGAAGGTGTCGGGCATGATTGTAATCCCAGCGTCGCTGCGCTCCGACTTTATTCACATGGCCGGAATGACCATTCACATCGCGCTGGAATCGACCATCCACATCGTCGGAATACGCACGCTGATGTACTCAGCCACGGAAGGTTCTCTTCCTAGCTCGGAGGAACTGGTTCCATAAATTCGTTGCTGGTAGTAAGCAGGCGACGTTATAACGCAGTCCACTTTTGTTTGAAGTTGTTTCAATACTTCGATGGCATTACCACGGATGATTGCAAATGGTTCGCATGACAATGAAATTGACATGCGATCTAATACTGAGTCGCAGCAAAGGCCCAAAAGAACGCGACACTAGAAGGTTCACCTGTCAGAACAGAGAGGTGGGAACAAGCGCGGCGTCTAGATCGCCCCGGCATGGGCGACCATACGGTTCCTATTTACGGTCTGGTGCCGGGGTGAAACGAAGCAGTTCCGGGCGGGAGTTGCACCCGCTGAAGTCCAGCGCCTTTTCACGGCGCACTTTATCAACAACAATCGGTAGCACCGTACTGCTGGCAGGAATGATTGCACCTTAGCGTCCGTGACATGATCAACCTCGGGAGCTTCTGCTTCTATTGCATGCTCACGACAGTCTTGTCCGCGGTGTTGTTGTGGGCGATATGGCGGCTACGCTGAGCTAGGTATTCAGTTTCTCTGATATGAGGAGGTCGCACTCAATGAGCAAAGGTGCAAGCCCCAGTCCGGGTCCAGCCGTTACTGGAGCTTCGAAACGAGACGCGGACTATGTCTTCTACGAACTGACTCGCAGCATTTGTCCGAAGTGCCGGAGAGTGATCGACGCGAAGATCGTCTTGAGGGACGACAAGGTCTTCATGGTCAAACGCTGCCCCCAGTGCGGAACTGCTGAGGCATTGATCTATGCTGACGCCGAGGCATACACCAGCTTCGGCAAATTCAACAAGCCCGGAACGATCCCGCTTGCCTACGGCACTGAGATTCGAGAGGGCTGCCCCTACGACTGCGGTTTGTGCCCCGACCATCAGCAGCATGCGTGTCTGGGCATTATCGAGGTGAATAGCACCTGCAACATGAATTGCCCTCTGTGTTTCTCCGAAGCCCGCCCCGGATTCAGCATGACGCTCGAAGAGGTCGAGCAAATGCTGGATGACTTTGTGCGAACTGAGGGCAGACCCGAGGTCGTTCAGTTCTCGGGCGGAGAACCAACGATTCACCCGCAGATCATCGAATTCATCCGGGCGGCAAAACAGCGAGATATTTCTTTCGTGATGGTGAACACCAACGGCAAGCGCATAGCGCATGATGACCGCTTCCTCGAACAGTTGAGCGACGTTCGTCCTTCAATCTACTTCCAGTTCGACGGGTTTGATTCGGAGACTTACCGCATTTTGCGAGGTGAACCGGACATTCTGGATGAAAAACTTCGCGCTCTGGATCGGCTCGCAGAGATCGGATTGAACGTGACATTGGTTCCTGCCGTCGAACGTGGCGTAAATGAGCATGAGGTCGGAAAGATTATCGAGTTCGCCATCCGGCATCCGGCAGTTCGCGGGATCAACTTCCAGCCAGCCTTTCACGCCGGCCGCCATCCCGATCACGACCCGATGAGACGGCTGACCATTCCTGACATTCTGCGGCTGATTGAGACGCAAACAGCGGGGACGTTCAAGACAAGCGACTTCGTTCCCGTGCCCTGCTGCTTTCCCACCTGCAACTCGGTGACGTATGCGTTTATTGAAGGCGATCAAGTCACTCCCCTGCCCCGCGTTGTTAATGTTCACGATTATCTCGACTACATCTCGAACCGAGTCTTGCCAGATTTCAGACTCGAAGTGAAGCGGGCGCTGGAAGGGCTGTGGTCATCGTCCTCGGTGGCAGGCTCGCAGAAGTCGCTCGATCAGATTGAACTGTCCTGCAAGGCATGCGGCATTCCCGAGAACTTCACCATCGGCAATCTGGCGCAGCACATGATCATGATCATGCTGCAAGACTTCATGGATTCGTGGACGTTCAATCAGAAAAATCTGATGAAGTGCTGTAAGGAATTTCTCTTGCCGGGTGGCAAGCAGGTTCCGTTCTGCGCCTATAACACCATAGGGTACCGCGAACAGGCGAGGCGACAACTGGAGGCACTGGAGCCCGAGCGCAGGAAGGCAAGGGCAGAAGGCCGCAGGTTTGAGCCCCGACCTATCGAATTCAACGTAAAGCAGGCGGAGGCTCCTCTCACAGGGCTTGTCAGCTTCGACTCGCGGCGGTGATTCATGGCTACGAAGGACGACACAACTCTGGTTCGGTCGGGGCATGAGCAGGTTAAACAATGTTGCGCCAGACTGTACGAAAGCGACCTGACCCGGCTTCTACTGGGCGACTCGTTCCATCCGGGCGGCTTGCAATTGACTGGGAAGCTAGGGCGCATGCTTGCCCTGAGTCCCGCCAGCCGGGTTCTGGACGTGGCGTGTGGCAAAGGGACGAGTGCGGTCTTCCTAGCGAAAGAATTCGGGTGCGAGGTTTTCGGCATCGATTACGGAGATCAGAATGTCGCGGCTGCACGGTCTCTGGCGCAAGCAGACCATGTGGACTCACGGGTGCAATTTGACCGCAGCGATGCAGAAAACCTCCCGTTTTCGGACGGGTCGTTCGACGCCGTGATTTGTGAGTGCGCCTTCTGTACCTTTCCCGACAAGGCGGCATCAGCTACAGAGTTCTTTCGCGTGCTTCGCCGAGGAGGGCATGTGGGCATCAGCGATCTCACCCGCGCTGAGATACTGCCCAAAGACTTGGATGGGCTGTTGGCATGGATCGCCTGCATCGGCGATGCTCAGACTGTGGAAGGTTACGCAGCCTTTCTCGAACATGCTGGCTTCTCTGTGGACAGCATCGAGCAGCAGAACAACGCGTTGAAGGAGATGGCGGATCAGGTTCGCATCAAACTTCTCGGCGCAGAGATCATGACCGGACTGAACAAACTGCACCTGCCCGATGTTGATCTAGGA
>Ga0208323_1000551_pt1 | contig 16603 bp, 18 predicted proteins | sample June2015DPH_10_1_2_FD_184703 | JGI IMG/M metagenome (GOLD analysis project Ga0208323, IMG submission 184703) | Peatland microbial communities from SPRUCE experiment site at the Marcell Experimental Forest, Minnesota, USA - June2015DPH_10_100... | ecosystem: Environmental > Terrestrial > Soil >... | reverse complement strand
CCGACGACATAAAGGGCGAGTCGGCATAGCCCGTCGGATTCAGGGGAAGGACCTGCCAGAATTTCTGTCCGGCAGCGTGTAGGAATTCGACGAAACGAAAGGCCTCGGGGCCGAAATTGCCGACGCCGTGGGGCCCGGGCAGACTCGTCGGATGAAACAAAATCCCACTGGCCCGGGGAAAATTCATGTGAAAACCATAAACAGTTGTTGCGCGGGGCGCAAGGCCGGGTGGCGCTCCGTCAAGGACGGGCGGATACGAAGAGGTACAGCCGGCTAAACGACAAGCAAAAAAAGTGCATCATTATTATTATGTAGCGACTGCATGAGGATGATCTCGTGGGGCACGTTCTAGAGCAAGAGCACTGGGAGCACGTGCGGCTTCCCGCCATTGCGGAAGAAGACGAAGCTCATATCATAGAATCGTGCTATCAGATACGCACAGTGCGGCGGAGCGCGGGTGAAGCGCTTCATCCCGAACGTGAACCACTGGATCTCCTCGGGCGCCTGCGCCAGACCATCGGCGAATACAACTTTGCCGGGCAATACCAGCAACGCCCCTCGCCGCTCGGTGGCGGCATGGTAAAGGCGGAGTGGTTTAAGTACTACGTTCCTGGACAGGAACCTTCCAAGTTCGATCTGGTATTTCAAAGCTGGGACACAGCCAACAAGTGCACCGAATTGAGCGACTTCAGCGTTGCTGGCGAACTCACAGTAGAATCAAATCCCGGTTTGGGGACTCGTCTGGAAATCAAGGTTCCGGAGGATGGAGAGGTTTCCGATGAACTTTAAGAAGTTGCAGCCCGTTTGCATAGCGATTGCCGACGACCATCCCATTTTCCGTGATGGCCTGCGCCGGCTGCTGGAAGCGGAACCGAACCTGAAGGTGGTGGGCGAGGCTTCCGACGGCGCGGAAGCCGTGAAAATCGTGCGGCAGTTGAAGCCCGACATTCTCTTGCTGGATCTAGCGATGCCCAAGCATCCTGGACTGGAAGCGTTACGCGACCTGAGTGTGGGCGTGAATTCTACTCCCGTGCGTGTGATTCTGCTGACGGCAGCGGCGGAAAAGAGCCAGATTGTGGAGGCTTTGCAGTTAGGCGCGCGCGGAGTCGTATTGAAAGATTCTGCCACTCAACTGCTAATTAAAGCGATCCAGACGGTCATGTCAGGCGAGTACTGGGTGGGACGGGAGAGTGTTTCAAACATGATGCAATATTTGCGGACGCTAGTGCAGTCGTCCCGTGACGAAGCGCAGCAGAAGACATTTCGGCTGACCCCGCGCGAGTTGGACATCGTGTCCGCGGTCGTCGCCGCATATTCAAACAAAGAGATTGCGGAGTGTCTCAAGATCACCGAAGACACGGTGAAACACCATCTGAGCAACATCTTCGACAAGCTGGGGGTTTCGACCCGACTGGAGCTGGCGCTGTTTGCCGTGAACCATTCACTTCCCTTGAGAAAGATTGGAGAGGAATAAAGCTCCTTCCGGCGAACAGTCCAGCCACGAAACCAGAACCACAGACAATATGAATGCTGGCTTCGTTTTTCACTTCCCGGCGCTTGCGGACAGGGCTTTCAAAATGCATAGATCGTATTCGGCAGCGAAGTGTTCCACCTCCGACTCTTTCCGGGCATTATCAATGAACTGCTTTAGCGGCGCGGCGCCGGGGTCCTCATCAAAGTCACTTCCGCTTCCCGGTGACCCGCAGCACTTCCCATCAGCCGCATAGACGACCGCTGTGAAGCGGTTCCCGTAATCTAGGCCTTGGTCGGTGATGACCAGCCGAATTCCGTCGTTAAGGTCTAGGAGTCGCTGCTTCTTTCTCCCCGCCATCACCGACCTCCTGCTTTCGCGGCCTTCGCTTTCGGGCCGCTCCTGTTTTGCGCGCGGACGTGGGCCGGGAAATTTATCGTAGTGCTCTGGGTGCGGTTCACTTCCCGCCTGTTTTCTACGGCTTCACCAACGTCGCATCGATGCTAGAGCTTCCACCAGCGGTGACTGTCATTGTCCGCTGCCAAGGCGTCATCTCCTCCTTCTCGATTGAGACTTGGTGTTCTCCGGGGGCCAACTGGATGGTGGATGGAGTGCTACCCATATATTTCCCGTCAACGTTTATGTCACAGCCCGGAGGCGTGGATTTCACGATTATGCTCGCAGGCTGCATCGCAGGTTCGGATTCGACGCGGGACTCTGCCTGTGAGTTGTCGGCGGCGGGTGGAGGCTCTGGCTGCGCGACTGCCGTGGTCAACATTTCCTTCCCCGAGCTATGCTCAACAAAATCCTTTAGATGCTTGGCAACCGCTTCTGCCATTGATTGCGAGTTCTTACTGCCGCCTTTTTGCTTGGCGACCGAGTAGGCCCAAAGAACCTTGGTTGAACTCGTCTCAATTAACTGCACAGAGACATTCCCCTTGTCCTCAATCCCGGCGCAGTAAGCGAATAAACAGCGTGCGATTTTTCCACCCGTGGATTCTGTCTTGATTTCGACAGGTGCGGCTCTGAGCACGTAGTTTGCCCTCGTTTGGTCTGTCACTACATCAACGGGAACGTTCTTCTTCGAAATCGCTGCAGCTAAGTAAGTTTCAAAGCCCTGTTGTGGTTCGACGTAAACCGTAGGCCGTGCAAGTTGACCAAAGCACGACAGCGACGCAGCGAACACCAGCAACAGTCCGAGTTTCTTCATGCCTTCACACCTCTGACGTTGTTGTAGTGTGTGAGGGTTACGAGGACAAGTTACGAGCGACCAGTCGCTTCGCCGTCTATTGTGTCAGAATGTAGCAAATCGTGCCCTGCTGCTCCACGCGTGGCGAGTTGGCGCTGTTCGCGGTGAACATGCGAGAGAGCGAACGTGAACGACTGGCACGCCGCGACGCATACGAGCGGGAGTTGGAACGCCGTGGTAAAAAACAAAAACTTAGGATGAAGCTCGACCTACTTTCCGAAAAGGGTGCCGATCTAGATCGAATGACGCGACATCGGAGGTAATGTCCACGAAGAAGCGGCAGCCGCAGACCAAGCGCAAGGCGAAGACGACGGCGGCTCTTGGACCGATCGCCATCGGCAACGACATGAGTTGGGTGACGAAGCAGATCGCAATCGGAAGCTGTATTCGGGATGCCGCCAAAATGGCCGACGCGTCCCAGCAGGGCATTACTCACATCCTGAACCTTAGCTCCTTCGACAATACGAAACTCGCCAAGCTCCACGGGATACGCATTCTCTGGAACTACGTCTCCGACGACCTGGCGCCAAAGTCAACAGAAGTTTTCAGGCGCGGCGTGAGGTTCGCCAAGCTGGCATTATCCGAGAAAGAGAACAAGCTGCTCATCCACTGCGCCGTCGGAATGCACCGTGCCCATAGTGCGGCGCTTTGAAAATGTGACTTCGTAGCCCCCGCCTGGAACCCTGTTGTAAACATCGCAACGAAAAGGAGCACTCCCATTGTGGATTGAGATTCAGAAGAATCCAAGAACCTGCCGGATCACGACAGTAGGCCGTGCTCGCGCAGTTTTCGGTACAAATTCCGCTCACTAATTCCGAGCATCCTGGCCGCGTTTCCGCGGTGACCCTTGCTGGCCTCGATCGCCAAGCGGATGTGCGTGCGCTCCGCTTCTTCGAGCGTCGGCAGTGGGGCGTCCTGCGCTAACGGATCGTTCGGCGGAGCCGGCTTCGAATTCCGCAAGGAGGCGGGGAGATGCTCGGGCAGAACGAGCGAGCCCTCACAGAACACCAGGGCCGCTTCGACCACGTGCAGCAGTTCGCGTACGTTCCCAGGCCAGTTGTGCCGTCGCAGGAGTTGCAGGGCCGCTTCGCTGATCTGTTTATCGGAGCCAAAGCGCTCGTTGAGCACGGTCGCGAAGTGTTGTGCCAGCAGGTCCACGTCGGCCCCTCGGGCGCGCAGAGGTGGCACCTCCACCGTGACCGTGCTGACGCGGTAAAACAAGTCTTCGCGGAAAAGGCCCTGCCGCACCATGGAGGACACATCGCGATTGGTCGCGGCCAGAATCCGGACATCCACTCGAATTTCCCGGGTGCCGCCGACACGCCGGAATGTGGAGGCATCGAGAACGCGCAACAGCTTGGTCTGCGTCGCTGGGCTCACCTCCCCGATCTCGTCGAGGAAAATCGTTCCGCCATTGGCGACTTCGAACAATCCTGGCTTGGCGCGGTCTGCTCCAGTGAATGCGCCACGCTCGTGGCCGAACAGTTCGCTCTGGAGCAGGCTTTCCTGCAGTGCAGCGCACTCGACTACCACGAACGGCCGCGACCGGCGGGAACTGCGCGCGTGAATCAGCTTGGCCACCCATTCTTTTCCGGCGCCAGTCTCGCCGGTTATGAGCACGGTTGAATCGCTGGGGGCCACCCGATCGATCAGATTGAGCAGGCGGCGGAATTCCGGGCTGTTGCCGATGAAGGAATTGCCGGGATCCGGAGGAGTCAAAACATGATCGAGAAGATTGGCTCGCTGGCGTAGTGACCGCCTTTCGAGCGCCCTTTGAATGCGAATGTGAAGTTCGTCCAGGGGGCAAGGTTTCACGACGTAATCGAAGGCACCGACACGGATTGACTCGATTGCGGTATCGATGGAACCGTGTCCGGTCAACATGATGACCTCGGTTGCCGGGCTGGCGGCTTGGATGGCCTTCAGCGTTTCGAGCCCGCCCATCCCCGGCAAGCGCAGGTCGAGCAAGACGATTTCGGGTTCCGCCACTGCGACTCGCCGGATTGCTTCCTCACCTGTGCCCACCGCGTCAACCTCGTAGCCGAGACGACTCAGTTCGCCCGCCATCACCTGCCGGAATGCCGTATCGTCATCGACCACAAGGACGGAGGGGGACTTCATAGTCCGTCCTTCGGCTGCGGATCGAGGTGGATTACCGGGATCACGACTTCGAAGGTAGAACCCTTTCCCTGAGTGCTCTCGACCAAGATGTCGCCGCCCCAGCTCCGGACAGCGTTCAGCGACAGGAATAGACCGAGGCCAGTGCCGCCTTTGCGGAGGCTGAAAAAGGGCTCAAAGATCTTTTGACGGTATTCCGGGGCGATCCCGCATCCTTCATCGATGACGCGAATGTGTACAGCATCACCGCCTTGGGTAGCAACGACGACCTTGTCGCCCGGCTTCGATGCCTGAATCGCATTGAGCAGAAGATTGACCAGCAGGTTTTGCAACTCGGCTTCGTCGGCCCGGACATGGAGAGTCGTTGCAAACGGCTGCACCGCGACGTCCACTGAGTTGGCGCGAGCCGTCGGATCGACGAGCCTCTGGGCGGCCGCGATGGCCGCGCCCAGGTCCACGACATCTCCTGCGTGGCGTTGTCCACGCGACAGGCGCAGGAAGTGTTGGGTGATACCGCGGCACCGCATGATCTGCTCGCGCGCGATTATCGCATTCTTGCGGATTCTAGCCTCATCCATTTGCCCGCTCTGCCCGCGAGGAGTCTCGCGGAGGATTCCCTCCACGCACATCAGGGTTGTTGCCAGAGGAGTGTTCATCTCGTGCGAAAACCCTGAGGCCAGGACTCCGACCGACGCCAAGCGGTAGGACTCCGCCAGTTTTGCCTCGGCTGCTCGCCGCTCGGAGATGTCGCGCCAGACCTCCACTACCTGAGTTAGCCGCCCCGAGGCGTCCAGAATCGGTGAAGCGTGAATTTCTTCCCAAGCCACCGTCTCGTTGCCTGTCTTGCGCTCGTGGATCCGCACTTGGCGCGCACCCGAACGCAGGCAGGCGAGGGTGGGGCAGTCCGAAAGGTTGCACGCCCCTGGCTCAAGTTGGTTGCAGCAGCAGCCCAGAGCCTGCTCGCGAGAGTTTCCGGCTCGCTGCAGAAAGGCGTCGTTGGCCGCCATAATCTTTCGTTCCGCGTCGAGGACTACGATTCCGTCATCGATACTGTTGATCACCGTTTCCAGCCGCTCCCGCTGAGTGCGGACTTCACCGACCAGACCTGACACCGAGTCGGCCATGGCATTGAACTCTTTCGCCATCCACGCCAGTGTGTCCGAGCCTTCCGCGGGCACGCGCCGTTCCAGGTCGCCCTGGGAAATCAGGCGCGCTGTGGTTTCAAAACGCTTCAAGCGGCGCAAAACCGACAGCCGAATCACCAGGGCGATGGCTCCCACGATAACGAAGGTTAAGGCACCGGTGCCGGCTACCATCCAGCGCAGGTCCCGTGTCATCGCGGTGCGGACCTCCCCGGCGTTGTAGTCCAGAATCAGGATTCCATTGATTTTCTGGTGGGCATCGTGGCAGTGGTAGCACTCCTCGCGGTTATGAATGGGCACGACGGTTCTCAGAATCGTGCCACCACGGGTCTCGATCACGCGGCTGGACCCCCGGCGTTCCGGCGGATCGCGATGACAGGCCTGGCAAGTGGGAGAGTCGATCCGAAAATCATTTCCCGCGGTCCCCGGCTTACTGGAATAACGTTCCACGCCATTGCGGTCCAATACTACTAGTTGTTCGACGCGCGACTGTTTACCGAAGCTCTCGACCATTTGCGCTATCAGGGTGCGGTCATTGCCCACCATCTGGTGTTCGAGCGCGGTTCGGATCAATTCGCCTTCGGCAAGCGCACTACTGTGTTCGGTTGCGAGGAGGCTTTGAAAGTGACGGACCGAAAAGATGTAGGCGGCGACGGTGCAGGCTACAACCACCGCCGCGGTGACACCGAGCGCGAGGCCGACCGTCATGCTGGCAAAACGCAGCTTCATCATGATGGCACAGAGATGGCGGGATGATGGCATACATGCTGACAGCCGTCAACGACTGACGAATAGTCAGACCCAACATGACATTCTGGCAGTCCGATTGTTACGCACATCCCACTTCGTCTGAAGCAAAAGGAGTTAGGCCTCAGCCAACGCTGGCATGCCACGTGCGATAAGAAGTGCTAAAGGAGGGTTTTTGCCATGGATATGCTCTTGATGGGCTTGTGCTTTGGCGTGGTTGGCGTAGTGTTCGTAGCTCTCGCGTTTGGAGCGGCGATGCGTTCGGAGCCATGGAATTCAGCAGTGCAGCCCGAGATTCCATTGGTCAAAGCGGCTGCCCCGGCCCGCTTTTTCTCGGACCGTGTTGCTATACCAGCAACTGTCCCGCCCTTGCAGCTGCCTATTGAGGTCTTGTTGCTGCAAATTGAAAACCACGTCCGCATGGAGCAGGCTGCCGCGGAGTCGTTCATCGCATTTCCCACGCAAGCCCTGTTGCACAGCAAGACAACTTCGCCGTTTGTGAACTGAAAGAGTGGCTCATGACGCATGAACTGCTGAACGGTCTCTCATCCGCCGAGGTCGAGCAGGTTCTGGAACTGGGCACCAGGCTGATCGTTGCCACCGGAACCTCGTTGTTCCGGCTGGGAGAACCAGCCGATCGCCTGTTCCTGATCGAACGCGGGCGAATCAGGCTTACCCTGCCGATGCCGGTCCGGGGCCGGGAAGAGGATATTTTCGTGGAAGAAAGATCTCCCGGTCAGGCTGTGGGGTGGTCGGCCCTGATTCCGCCCTACCGGTTTACGCTCACCGCCACCGCGCCGCTGTTTGAAGCGGAAGTTATCGCCCTGCCGCAGGAGGCATTGCGCCAATATTTTGCTGCGAATCCGGCGGCTGGACACAAAATCGCTCTGAATCTGGCAGTCGTTATTGGACATCGCCTGCAACTGTTCCAGACGATGTGGCTGCGCGAGATGCAGCGTACCGTGGAAGTGCGTACGGTTTGAGCCGGTGAATCGGCCCATGAAAATGACGATCCGGATACTGAGTGGTTCCCGCGGCGGGAGGCGCAGTGAATGACCGCTGAGCAACTTTCCAAACCCAAGCCAACGCGCCGCCGCGCGATTGAAATGTTCCTCGGTGGCGGACTACTCGCCTCTTTTGCTTCCTTCATCTATCCCGTGCTGCGCTATCTTGTCCCTCCGGCGGTGGCAGATCTCGGCGGGGACGAGATCGTCGCCGCCAAGCTCACGGAGCTGAAGCCGAACAGCGGGAAGATTTTCCGGTTTGGTAATCGCCCCGGTCTGCTGATCCGCACCGCCAGCGGAGAGTACCGCGCCATGTCAGCGACCTGCACTCATCTATCCTGCACCGTGCAGTATCGCGACGATCTGCGTGAAGTCTGGTGCGCCTGCCATAACGGCAAGTACGACCTCAACGGCCGAAATATTTCGGGCCCTCCGCCGCGACCGCTGGAAGGCTTTGAGGTGCAGGTACGCGGGGACGAGATATTCGTACGGCGCCGGAGGGAAGCTTGAGATGAGCGTGCGCAACTGGCTGGACGAGCGGTTTGGTTGGGATGACCTGATCGCCCCGTTGCGGAAGAAAACCGTTCCTCTCCACAAGCTTTCCTACTGGTATTTCCTCGGAGGCATCACCCTTTTCCTATTCGTCATCCAGGTGCTGACCGGGATCCTGCTGCTTCTGTACTACCGGCCCGGAGCGAACGAAGCCTTCGAGAGCGTGCAGTACATCATGACCCGGGTGCGGTTTGGCTGGCTGATTCGGTCGATCCACTCCTGGTCGGCCAACCTGATGATCTTTACCGCGTTCGCGCACATGTTCAGCGTGCTGTTCCTTAAGGCGTACCGTAAACCGCGCGAGCTCACATGGGTCAGCGGAGTGATTCTCCTGTTTCTCGTCATGGGCTTCGGCTTCAGCGGCTACCTGCTGCCTTGGAACACTCTGGCTTTCTTCGCCACCAAGGTCGGCACCGAGATTACTGGACAGGTTCCAGCCATCGGCAAGCCCCTGATGATCTTTCTCCGCGGTGGTGAAGAGGTAACTGGCGCCACGCTAACACGGTTCTTTGGATTCCATGTCGCCGTTCTACCCGGATTGGCAACTGTGCTGATCCTGCTGCACCTGCTGCTGGTTCAACGCCTTGGCATCAGCATACCACCGCAACTGGAAATGAAGTGGACTGCGAATCCGTCTGCCAAGCGGGAAATGAAATTCCTTCCCAACTTCTTGCTGCGGGAATTGATGGCTTGGTACGTGGCCCTGGGAGTGTTGGGCGCGTTGGCAGCGGTCTTCCCGTGGAACCTCGGCATTAAGGCCGATCCTTTTGTGTCTGCCCCAGCGGGAATCAAGCCCGAGTGGTACTTCCTTTTCATGTTCCAGACGCTCAAGCTCATCCCGCCCAAAGTGTGGTTCATCGACGGGGAGATTGTGGGCGTACTTGCTTTCGGCCTCATCGGCTTGTTGTGGCTTCTGCTGCCTTTTTTTGAGAGTGACCAACCTTCACACATGAAAAGGTGGATCACTGGGCTTTCCGTCTTTGCTCTGGCGTACGTAGTGGGTATGAGTGTCTATGGCTATCTTGCGAAATAAGCTCCGATCGTTCAGCGCAGCCCGCTACGTCGGGCTGGCCGGCTTCATCGTGTTCGCAGCTTGCCTGAGTTACGGGCAAACTACGAACTCCTGCCTGGATTGTCACTCCGCCTTGCCTGATCCGCTGGGAGTGAGCCAGGAGAAGTTCAGCCAGGACATACACGCGCAAAAAGGTCTGACTTGCGCCAGCTGCCACGGGGGCGACCCAACCAGCGACGATCCAGATAAAGCCATGAGCCGAAAGGCTGGGTGGAAGGGTAAGATCGATCGCAAGCAGATCCCGCAGTTGTGCGGAACGTGCCACTCGGATCCGGCGTATATTCGGCAGTTCAACCCCAGCTTGCGCACCGACCAGTTGGGCCAGTACCGCACCAGTGTGCACGGCAAGCGCTTCGCGGCCGGAGACACGAAGGTTGCAGTGTGCACGGATTGTCATAGTGTCCACGATCTGAGGGCCCCCAGCGATCCCCGCTCCACGGTCAATCCGGTCAACGTGGCGAACACGTGCGCTCGCTGCCATTCTGACGCGAGTTACATGAAGGGATATTCCATTCCCACGGATCAGTTTGCAAAGTACAGCACGAGCATGCACCACGAAGCGCTCGCGGTGCGAGGCGATCTTAGCGCGCCTACCTGTACAACGTGTCATGGAAACCATGGCGCGGCGCCGCCAGGAGTCGACAAGGTTCAGAATGTGTGTTCGAACTGTCACACTTTCCAAGCCCAGATGTACGAAAAAAGCTCGCACAAAAAAGCCTTTGAAGCGGCTTCTCTTCCAGAATGCGTCGTGTGTCACAGCAATCATGGCATCAGACATCCCACTGACGCGATGCTTGGCACTGGTCCTGATGCCGTCTGCATGCGGTGTCATACCCCAGGCGACGCCTGTGATCAAGCAAGGGCAGGATTACAGAATGCCTTGAGTCAACTGGACGCGGCCATCAAAAGTGCAGACCGAGTTCTTGGTGTCGCCGAGTCTTCTGGTATGGAGGTGAGCGAGGCTCGGCTGGGACAGAATCAGGCACGGGATTCGCTGACCAAGGCTCGAGTCACCATCCATAGCTTCCGGACAGACTTGGTAGATCAGGACATTCAAGCCGGCATGAAAATCGCCGCCAAGAACCTGCAAGCTGGGAAGGAAGCCATGATTGAGCGCAACCATCGCCGCTTCGGGCTCGGAATTTCGCTCATCGCGATCGGGATGGTGTTAGCTGGGCTTTGGTTGTACATCAAGAAAATAGAGAGTTAGACCTCAGGGTCGAAAATCCCCCGCAGTCACGCTGGAGTTCCCAGCGGTTCGACCCGATAGCCGAGGTTTCGGAGTTCCCGGATCATCCTACTAGTGCGCTGTCGTCTTGACTTTGTATTCACGGATGGTCCTCTTTCTTCGTAACGGACTCCCCGGTGCAGAATGATCCAGATCAGGTGGCACAGCCGATGGGCGATGGCGCCGATGGTTTGATTGTGTCCCAGGCGCGACACCAGTCGGCGATAGACGATCTCGAAAATGGTTCCTTTCGACTTGACCGCAGCGTTAGCACATTGATTGAGAATGCGCCGCATATGGCGGTTACCTTTCGGGGAGCGGTGGCTTCGGGACACTTCCGCGCTTTCTTCGTCTCCGGGGCATGCTCCCACCCAGGAAGAAAGGTGCTTGCCGGAAGGAAATGTCGCTGCTGTCGCCCCCACCTCGGCAATGATCTGCTGCGCCGAATCCACACCCAGGCCGGGAATTTCCGACAACCGCTGGACGCAATCCGGATGCTGGCTAAGCAGAGCCGCCATCTCTTGGTCCAGTTGGCCGATCTGCTGCTCGATCAGTTGCAACTCCTCCAGAAACATCTTGAGCAGTCTGCGGTAGATGGGTTGGAGCTCCGCGCATGCGCCCAGCGCGTCGCATAACTGTGCCGGTGTGGCACGCAACTTCTTATCGGCCAGGGCGGCCGGATCGGTTCCTCCATCGGCGATCGCCTTCAGCATGCGTCGTGCACTGACGCCCAGAAGATCCGAGACCAAGCTAGACAACTTAATGTGGGCCTCCTCCAGTAGAGCCTCCAGTTGGTTTTGCAACCGCACTTTGTTGCGTGTCAGCTGGTACTTTCGGCGTGTGACCGTCCGCCATAGCCGCTGTTCGGCATCGGGCACAAAACTTAAGACCAGCTCGTCGGCCACCAGCCGCTTTACCAAACGTTCGGCGTCGGGGAAATCCTTCTTGCGTCCGCGCCGTCCACGATTCGATCGTGCTTGCGCCAGATGGAGCGTTCCCGACATTGGGCCTGCACCTTCTCGCTTTTGGCAGCTCGGTTTCCAGTACCGTTCCAGTGCTCCCCAGACGGGTTTCCAATATTGTGCAGTTGATTCCATCACGACTTCCTCGACCTCGTGCTCGATCAGCCATGCGGCCAGCAATCGCAGAGGCTCAGGATTGCTACCGTATCGGATCCGTTCAAACTGGTACTCCCCCTGAACTTCAACGTCGGCCACGACCACAGCCAGCATCTTTTTATGTACGTCGATTCCCGCTATCCTGTACGCCATACGTCTCCTCCTGGCGGGAGCGGAGAGCGTGCTGCGAGTTCCTTAAGCAGGGTCACAGGCTATCGCCGCTCTCCCAGGAGGAGAGAGACAACGCCCAATTATTCGCTCAACCACGCACGCTCCGGATCAGACAGATAGACAGCCTTAACTTCTCCACTGAGACTTCAATCTCGCCGCTCCGAGCCTCTCCTATTTTGCATTCGACTCGGAGTAATTTTCATGAGCTTTCGCGGGCCGCAGGCCCTACTCGACAGATAGGAGGAACTTGTAAATCTGCGACGTTGTTTCCTGTGGGCCAGTAGGCGATCCAGGCGGACTTCTCTGGCGGTGCGCCACCCTTCCGGGGTCCTGACTGGCCGGCAACGGTCCTGAGAAGCAGCCGGTAATGCAAAACCACTCTTGGCCAAGTCTCAAAACGTTCCCAATCGCTTGGCAATGAAAAATTGTCGATGCCCAAATCCAGGCCACTTGCGACAAATCGGATGAGGCCCTCCAGAATCTCTCGATAGCAGCCCGTGACACCGCAAAATGCGGCTTCGTACCTGACCAGTTGGAGTCCCGTCTTGCTCACGCGGATATCGAACTAAATTCCGGAAGAATTGTCTCTGGTTACGCTGAACTTGCAGCTCTTTCATAAGGATGCTGCAGGAGAGGGATTTGGCCTCATTGCTCGAAAGGCAACGGCGTTAATAACCAAGAAACAGCACGGGCCTTGAGCATTCGATTGTGCCCGGAGTCAACCCGTCAACCGTGTATTAGTCTGAGGCTTACGGATGAGCGCGTCATTTTGCATATCTCAGTTGTACCCGGTGCGGTGGCGCGTCAGTTGTGCGGACCGTAGGGAAGTTGGTCGATACTGTCGCGGATGATTTCCCAGATGCCGTTGAGCAAGCCTCCGACAATCATAAATGCAAAGTATCCAAGGACTATGTACGCAAGAACGACTAGCACAATCTGCATGGGGACGATCCTAAGGGGAGAGCACGGGGAGGGCAACGGCTCTCATGGTATGCGCCTTTGGTAATCACCCTCGGTAGTCAGGCGTTATGCAATGCACGTACAGTTGAGGTGTCCGCGCAGTGACATGGCGGCGCCGGCGGTGTGGTTTGCCTACTCACCGGACCGTAAGGGTGAACACCCCGAGCGGCATCTGCGCGAGTTTCGCGGACGCTGCAAGCCGACGCCTACGCCGGATTCAATCAACTCTACGAAACCGGCCTGGCGAGATCACCATCGGGCTGCTAGATCCAGTTGGTTGCGTCGCCGTGGCCACCGACGAAGATAATAGCCTGGCCATGCTGCTCCGCCGTCCGGGCGAAACCTTGGCCCAGTTGCTCGCCCGCCTCGACCAAGCTATCGACAAAGCGCTCACCGAAGATATTTACACCGATGAAATCAACTCGCCGTCCAGGCGTTCCTGAATCCCTAAGTGCCACATCCTTGCTCTTGTCGACAGGGCCTACTCCGGGCGCTCACCCTCATGCTGGGCCAACCTGCAGAGATGCAACGTAGCACTTTGCTTCAGCGCTGAGATCTCGCAGCAGAGGAGCAGAGTCCACTTGGATGGTCCATCTCTAGGCCGCTCATAAGTAACACCACTGTAACTCCCCGGTGGTGACGTTGCTGCGCACGGCTCTCGAAAATATCCTCGAACCATGAAACTCTTAGGCTCCGGCAGCGGTTCCCCTCAGACAAGGCTGGCAGTGATCCGGCAAGCATCCGAGATGCCCTGCAACCGCGAGGTTCTCCCGGTGTTGAAGCAGATCGAACATGCAACACGAGTAGAGATTGCCAGCGATGACATCCGGCTCCACGCTCTCGGGGTGCGGTGGTCGTGAAGCCTTCTCAGTTATCCGTTAAGAATCACTTCCCGCGAGTCTCGTTCTTTCTGAAGTTGCTTGCCAGTTTTCAGACGCTTTTCTACCAGTCGTTTGTGCGCCATATTCGCCGATCCTATCAAGTCAAACGATGACGGCTGAGAACGCTTAAGAACTTCTGCATCAAAACTAAAACGTATCTCATAAATCAATTTCAGCCGGTGTGCTCACCTTCGGCATAATTTCCAGTTTGCCCGTGATACGCCCAAAATCGGACTGCAGGTTCTCATTGCGAGACGCCTGTTGACAACGGTTACGAAGTCGGCGGTACAATCGGCTGCAGCTAGAAAAGCGGCGTGACGCATCCGAGCGCGCCAGTGCACGTCCACGCCGAGTCGCTTCCACTTCGTCACCAAAAACATGTGACTTGGGGTGTGCCGAGGTTGTAGGGCGAAATTACCGGGAATTGTGCTTACCGCTTCCGTGGCAGCACTTTCACAGCAACCAATCAAAAGCGTTCGTCAGATTGTCAGCTTCTCAGGGCTAGCGTTGAACTGTTGGCTCATGACTCAAACCAAGAAATCCCAACCTGTTCAAACAAGGAGGCCACCATGACGAAAATCAGTACTACACAACACGGCAGCAAGCAGAGAGATGACAAGACCGCCATTCACCCATTCCATGTGAACGTTCCGGAATCGGAGCTTACCGAGTTGCGCAAGCGCATCAACGCGACAAAGTGGCCTGAACGAGAAACGGTCACAGATGCATCCCAAGGAGTACAGCTCGCGACGATCCAGGCGCTCGCGCGCTATTGGGCGACAGAGTATGACTGGCGCAAGATCGAAGCAAAAATGAACGCCCTGCCGCAGTTCGTCACCGAGATCGACGGGCTGGACATTCACTTCATTCACGTCCGTTCAAAACACGAAAATGCGTTGCCGCTGATCGTTACGCACGGATGGCCCGGCTCGATCATCGAACAGATGAAAATCATCGATCCGCTGACCAATCCCACGGCGCATGGCGGCAGCGCATCCGATGCGTTCCATCTGGTGATTCCGTCAATGCCGGGCTACGGATACTCAGGAAAACCGACCACCACCGGGTGGGATGTTGCCCACATCGCGCGTGCCTGGGTCGTGCTGATGAAGCGCCTCGGGTACACGAAATTTGTGGCGCAAGGCGGCGATTGGGGCGCGGTGATCGTCGATGAAATGGGCCTGCAGGCGCCTCCGGAATTGCTCGGCATTCACACCAACATGCCTGGCATCTTTCCAGTCGACATTGACAAGGCGGCTTTTTCCGGGGCGCCGGCGCCATCGGGTCTGTCAGCCGATGAGAAGGTCGCTTACGAGCGTTTGCAGTTCGTATATCAAAAGGGAATCGCCTACGGGTTCCAGATGGGGCTGCGACCGCAGACATTATACGGAATCGCGGACTCACCCGTCGGCCTGGCGGCTTATTTCCTCGATCACGACGCGCGCAGCTACGAGCTGATCTCACGCGTCTTTGAGGGAAAATCCGAAGGCCTCACGCGCGACGACATCCTCGACAACATCACGATCGCCTGGTTGACGAACACGGCGCTTTCTGGCGCCCGTCTCTATTGGGAGAATTGGGGCAAACTCGGGTATTTCAATGCCAAAGGCGTCTCCATCCCGGTTGCCGTGAGCGTCTTCCCTGACGAACTCTATCCAGCCCCGCGGAGCTGGGCAGAGCGGGCGTATCCCAAACTGATCCATTTCAACAAGCTCGACAAAGGTGGACACTTTGCTGCCTGGGAGCAGCCGCAACTCCTTTCAGAAGAGGTTCGCGCGGGCTTCAGATCACTGCGCAAGGTTTTAGCAAAAGCAGCGTAGTCGCGGCTTAGGGGCAAATTGATAACCTTGTGCGGAGTGGATGCACTCCGCACTTTTCTTTTTGCTCCACCTCGCCTCGTCTCTGATTCTACTGAGGCATTTATGAGATGGGTTCTAGGCATTTTGGGCTGGATTGGTACCCGGAATGTGCACATTCGTGAGCACAGTCAAGGCTTCCCCGAACACGACCATAAGGCGGTACAATGGCGTCGATCCTTGATCCTTATTATGAACCCGATGGACTGGTTGAAGGCCCATCTACGAAGCCTTTGGAACCCCATATCCGCGAATCTCTTTGAAAAGAGGCGGTCGAGTGTTGTTACGACTCGCGTTCTCGCAGGCCGAACCGCAACTTGAGATCACACGTTTAGCTTCCAATAACCGTTCAGAGGAGCCTTTTGGACTTTGCGTTCGCCCAAGAGGATATTCAGTGCTGTGGCAACAGTGTCGGGGCGCTTGCGAAATTGTTCCGCCAAGTCGTTCTCGCTGACGACTACGTCCCCGTCTGGGTAGCGTTGATGGACATTGCGTCCGTAAGTCGAAATCCTATCGGCGAGTGCGCGAAGTTCTTTTTTCCGGTTACGCTCCGCACGTTGGACTTTGGCTCGGTCGGGTTCGAGACAAATTCTGCATGCTGCTGCAATTCCGACCGCACAAGCAATCATCGCGCTGATTCTCCAGCGTGAGGCAATCCACGAAGGAATAGGTGTGAAAGGATTCATCATTTGGATGAGAGAGCCGTGAGCCCCAGAGTAACCTGCTAACATGTCCAGCACGAAGATTACAAAAGTCCTACGCCGTCAGCGCGGAGTAGGCGGTGAATCCGCTTTGCACCGCGATTTATGCAACCTTGCCGAATAGGAAGGAGCCGAGTTGAAAACTGAGAAGAACAGGTTGAGAATCCGCCCTGCGGATCGCCATCCCTACAGCGATTCGAGACTCTGTACTTTCTGTGGTGTTCTTAAACCATGCTCAGCCGAATACTTGGCTTGGGTTAGAAGACGGGGGTGGGAAACAAACGGGAGGCGAGATTGCCGCCTCCCATTTTTTTTCTCATTGACTGCTCTTAG